>Ga0209345_10002627_pt1 | contig 19554 bp, 18 predicted proteins | sample Cruoilmetagenom7_FD_187294 | JGI IMG/M metagenome (GOLD analysis project Ga0209345, IMG submission 187294) | Oil polluted marine microbial communities from Coal Oil Point, Santa Barbara, California, USA - Sample 7 (SPAdes) (version 2) | ecosystem: Environmental > Aquatic > Marine > Oil seeps ... | reverse complement strand
GCTTTTACAGCGGCGCCATCCTCACCTTCGCCACGACGCGAAAGGCGACACTGAGAAGCCAGTGGAAGGGCTTCAGATCGAAGATCCGCGAACTCCGCGACCAGGAGGCACTGGCCAAACTCTTTGCCGAGTTGCAGCTTGTCGCCAATCTCGACCCGTTGACCGGCATTCAGAACCGCCGCTCGACCCAGGAGGATATCGACAGGATCTGGAGCAGTACCGCAGGTGACAGGCCGCCCATCGCCTTCCTGATGATCGACATCGACGACTTCAAGAACCTCAATGACAGCCTCGGCCACGCCGCGGGCGACGAATGCATCAAGACGGTGGCCAACAAGATCCGCGACGCCGTGCGCGATGGCGACATCGTCTCGCGCTACGGCGGCGAGGAATTCCTCGTGGTGCTGACCCGCACCACCGCAAGCGGCGCCCTTGCCGTCGCCGAGCGGATCCGCAAGTCCATCGCATCGCTGCGGCTTGAAAATCCCGGCAGCCCCACCGCAAGCCGGGTAACCGTCAGCATCGGCCTGGCCCTGTGGGAAGGAGATCAGACGCCCGAAATGCTGATAGGCCGCGCCGACGCGGCGCTCTATCTGGCCAAGCACAAGGGCAAGAACCAGACCGTGATCGCCCCGCCGCCCGACGGCGTCGGCGCCCGCTCAGGCCCGGCCAAGACGCATCCGTCCGGAAAGCACGATGCGAAGAAGCAAAACCCGCGCAGCGTGGCCTGACAGCCGGGCTGGCCGCGGGAAATGAACATGACCACACGCGCAATGATCCCTTATCTGATCATCACCTTCGGATTGGCATGGGGGCTGTTCGCGATCTTGATGCTTTGTCATGATCGGGTTGTCGCAATATTTGGACCGGTCAGCGCAACCAATCCGCTCTTTATCGTATCGGTCTACGCACCTGCGATTGCCGCTGTCTCGCTGGTGCTGTGGACCGGAGGATTGGATGCGGCAAAACGATTTCTCTCACGTCTTTTCCTCTGGCGGGCATCACCTTATTGGTATGCGTTCCTGGTATTCGGCATTCCGCTGACCTATTTCGCCGGCTCCGCCGTGAAAGGTAACCTGTTTGATACGCCATTTCCTTTTAAGAACGTCAGTGCAGCGCTTGCCGCCATGGGCTTCATGCTGATCCTTGGGCCGGTCGAGGAATTTGGCTGGAGAGGCGTGGCGTTGCCACTGTTGCAAAGACACATGGCGCCGATTTGGGCAGGGCTTGTCCTCGGCATGATTTGGGGCGTTTGGCATTTGCCCGCGTTTTTCCTGAGCGGCACACCGCAAAGCGCTTGGGGATTTACACCGTTCTTCATCGGCTCCATCGCGGTCAGCCTGATACTGACGCCATTTTTCAACAATGCACGCGGCAGCATCCTGATCGCCGTCTTGTTTCATTTTCAGTTGAACAATCCGCTTTGGCCGGATGCACAGCCCTATGACACGATCTTTTTCGTCTTCGCAGCACTTGGCGCCATCTGGCTCAACAGGGACTCGATGTTTAACCGGGAGGATGCAAGCACCGAAGTTATACCCCAGTCAGCCATGGATTGACCCGTCATGGACGGCACCGGCAGTGGCGCTCAATGGGCAAAAGAAAAGCAGGGCGCAAGCCGTCTCGTGTGATGATCGATAAAGCCACGACCATCAAACGCAAAAAGCCCGGCCCGCCCTCTGGCCGGCCGGGCGATGAGACCACGCCGTCGGTTACCCGGTCGCTGGCGGTTTTCCCCGGCCGTATCTGATCCCCAGATGCAAAGGCCATGCAGTGCACACCCGAATGTGTGCCTCACCCATACCGCTCCGCCGTCAGCCCCTCGAACGGGATCTCGGGCTCCTTGCCCAGCACCACGTCTGCCACCGCGCGGCCCGAGCCGCAGGCCATGGTCCATCCCAGCGTGCCGTGCCCCGTGTTGAGATAGAGGTTGTCGTAGCGCGAGGGCCCGAGAACCGGTGTGCCGTCCGGCGTCATCGGTCTCAGCCCGGTCCAGCCTTCAGCCTTTGAAATGTCGCCGCCCCTGGGGAACAGGTCGCTGATCACGTGCTTGACCGTATCGGTCGCATGCGGGCCGAGCCGGTTGGAATAGCCGGCGATCTCGGCAGTGCCGGCCACGCGGATGCGGTCGCCCAGCCTGGTAATCGCCACCTTGTGGGTCTCGTCCATGATCGTCGATTGCGGCGCGAATTCGTCGTCGGTCACCGGCAGCGTCACCGAATAGCCCTTCACCGGATAGACCGGCAACTTGATGCCGATCGGGTCGAGCAGCTTCGGGCCGTAGCTGCCAAGCGCGCAGACATAGGCGTCACCGCCAATCCGCCCGGCGATCTCGGTCTCCACCCCGGCGATCCTGCCATTCTCGACCGCGATCGAGCGGATCGACTGGCCATACTGGAACTCGACGCCCATCTCGGCGCATTTCTCCGCCAGCGCCATGGTGAACAGGCGGCAATCGCCGGTCCGGTCCGCCGTCAGCCGCAGCCCGCCGACAAACTTGTCGCGCACTTGACCCAGCGCCGGTTCGGCCGCAATGCAGCCGTCGCGGTCCAGCACCTCGAAGGGGGAATCATACTCCGCCAGGATCTCCTGGTCGGCGCGCGAATCCTTGAGCTGCTTGGCAGTCCTGAACAGTTGCAGCGTGCCCTGCGCCCGCCCGTCATACTCGATGCCGGTTTCCGCGATCAGATCCGGCATCACGTCGCGCGAATAATTCGACACCCGCACCATCCGGCCCTTGTTGATCCGGTAGCTCTCGTCGTTGCAGTTGGCGATCATCTGCAGCCCCCACTTCCACATGGTCGGGCTGATCAGCGGCCAGATGAACAGCGGCCGCCGCTTCATGAACAGCCATTTGACCGCCTTCATCGGTACGCCCGGAGCGGCCCAGGGCGAGGTCATGCCGTAGCTGAGCTCGCCCGCATTGGCATAGCTTGTTTCCAGCCCCGGCCCGTTCTGCCGGTCAAGCACCACAACCTGCGCCCCGCCCTTGGCGAGATAGTAGGCCGTGGTGACGCCGATCACGCCAGCTCCCATAACGATAACTCTCATGACTGGCGGTCCCTCCCGGTGTTTCGAACGTGTCTGGTGAAGCAAATCAAACGCCCACCCTAGTGCAAACAAACTGCAGTGCAACCCGGATAAACCAGTCGCCGACAGGCCATCATCCTGATCCGGCGCAGCCCCGGCATACAGCCTCGGAATCGTCTGAAATTCCCTGCGCGAAAGCCTGGAACCCGGGTGACCCGGTTTTCGGATTGCATGGCGCTGGCGTCCTGTGCAGGGTAACGGTTGCTGATTGCGCTGCGCCAGCGGCCATCACCGCCCTGCACGGCCACAAGGACCAGACATGTCATCACAGGACGTCAAACTCTCCAGCCCATCCGCCCTTCGCAACCGCGGCCCGATCGCCGAGCTGTTGCGCCATATCCTGCCCGACAGCGGAACCGTGCTGGAGATTGCCAGCGGTTCCGGCGAGCACGTCATCCATTTCGCCCGCCTGTTTCCCAACCTTGTCTGGCAACCCTCCGATCCGTCACCGGAAGCCCGCGCCTCGGTTCAGGACTGGGTGAAATCCGAAAGCCTGGCCAATGTTCTGCCGCCGCTCGATGTCGATGCCTCGGCCGAGATCTGGCCGATTGCTGCGGCCGACGCGATGATCGCCATCAACATGGTCCACATCAGCCCGTGGACGGCTACCCAGGGCCTGCTCGGCGGTGCGGGAAAGCTGTTGCCGTCAGGCGGCGTGCTTGTGCTTTACGGCCCCTACCGGTGCCAGGGTCAGCCGCTTGTTCCCAGCAATGCGGATTTCGACGCCAGCCTGCGCGCCCGCAATCCGGAATGGGGCATCCGCCTGCTCGAGGATGTCGAAAGCCTTGCAAAAAAATCCGGCCTGACCCTGACCTCCGTCACCGAGATGCCCGCCAACAATCTCGGCGTGGTCTTCACCCGGCAGTAAGGCGGGATGGCAGCACGGCCCTGCCCCACCCCCTTCCAGCCCCGCCCAAATCCGGTTATTGCCTTTCCGCCATGCTTGAACCCGATCCGATTGCCAGACTCATCACCGCCCGCCTGACGGCCCTGCAGGCCGCGCAGCACCTGTCGGCATGGTCGCTGATCGTCAGTTTTCTTGGCGATGCCATCGGCCCGCGCGGCGGCGTGGTCTCGGCCAGCACGGTGCAGACCCTGCTGCAGCGGCTCGGCATCGGCCATGGCGCGGTGCGCACCGCGATCTCGCGGCTGTCCGCCGATGGCTGGATCGAGCGCTCCCGCGAGGGCCGCAACAGTTTCTACCAGCTGTCCGGCGATGTCGGAGAAACGGTGCTGAGCGCCGAGCGCCGGATCTATGCCGCATCTTCCCTGCTGCCCGCCAAGACGCCGAAATCCCTGGTCATCGCCGCCGATCCGCTGCCGGACGCTGCATTGCGCGCTCTCGACACCGCAGGGGCGCTGCAGCTCGCGCCGCAGGTTGTCCTGTGTTTTGCCCGCGCCGCGGATCTGCCCAAAAGCCTGCGGCTCTCCGGCCCCACAATTGCGGATGCATCTGCCCTCGTTCCGGGCGAAACCATGATCGGGCAGATGGCCAAGGCCCGGCGCGCCGACGAGATCGAGGCCCTGCAGCAGGCCTACCTGCCGGTCAGCGCTGCGCTCGACCACGCCCCGGCACCTTCACCGGAAGACGCCATGGCGCTCAGATGCCTGATGATCCACGAATGGCGGCGCCTTGCGCTGCGCGTGCTCGCCGTGCCCGCGGACCTGATCCAGCCCGGCGACCCCGAACCCGAAACCCGCGCGCTTGTCGCCTCGATCTATGCCCGCGTGCTTGCACCCTCGGAAGCCTGGCTCGATGCCAATGCCGCCACCCCTTCGGGCGCCCTGCCGCCGCCGGACAAGCGCCTGGCCCAGCGCTTTGGCGGCAGCTAATGCAAAACCCCGCCCCTCGGCAACGTGTTACACGATACGCTTGACATTCTTTAAGCTTGTAACATATGCTATCCTTCACTGCGGAGGATCTCGATATGTACAGCCAGGGCTTAATCGGCGCGGACTCAAGCACCACGGAATCGGAAGAGTTTCTTTCGGCATTCCAGGCGCGGGTTGACCGCGAGGAAAAAATCGAACCCAACGACCCGATGCCCGAAGGCTATCGCCGCACCCTGGTGCGCCAGATCGGCCAGCACGCGCATTCGGAGATCGTCGGTATGCTGCCCGAGGGCAACTGGATCACCCGCGCGCCATCGCTCAGGCGCAAGATCGCGCTTCTGGCCAAGGTGCAGGACGAAGGCGGCCACGGCCTCTATCTCTATTCCGCCGCCGAAACGCTGGGCGTCTCCCGCGAGCAGATGACCGAAGAGCTTTTGTCGGGCAAGGCCAAGTATTCCTCGATCTTCAACTACCCGACGCCGACCTGGGCCGACATTGGCGCCATTGGCTGGCTCGTCGACGGGGCTGCGATCATGAACCAGATCCCGCTCTGCCGCTGCTCCTACGGGCCCTATGCCCGCGCCATGATCCGTGTCTGCAAGGAAGAGAGCTTCCACCAGCGCCAGGGCTACGAGATCATGATGACGCTGGCCAAGGGCTCCGAGGAACAGAAGCAGATGGCCCAGGACGCGCTGAACCGCTGGTGGTGGCCGTCGCTGATGATGTTCGGCCCCTCCGACACAGACAGCACCAATTCCGACCAGTCGATGAAGTGGAAGATCAAGCGCTTCTCCAATGACGAATTGCGCCAGAAATTCATCACCGCCACCGTGCCTCAGGCCGAGTATCTCGGCCTCACCGTGCCCGATCCCGATCTCAAGTGGAACGAGGAGACAAAGCTCTACGACCACGGCGAGATCGACTGGGCCGAGTTCAAGGCCGTCGTCTCCGGCAATGGCCAGATGAACCGCGACCGCCTGCGCGACCGCAACAAGGCCTGGGACGATGGCGCCTGGGTGCGCGAAGCAGCCCTCGCCCACGCAAAGAAGCGCGCCGAACAAAAGCATATCCCCCAGGAGGCAGCCGAATGACCGACAAGCACGAATTGACCCCCCTTTGGGAAGTTTTCATCCGCCCGCGCAACGGCCTGCATCACCGCCATGTCGGTTCGCTGCACGCAGCCGACTCCGCCCTTGCCCTGCAGTCGGCCCGCGATGTCTACACCCGCCGCGGTGAAGGCAACTCGATCTGGGTGGTTCGTTCGTCCGATATCGCGGCTTCCGATCCGTCCTTTGCCGAGCCGAATTTCGAGCCCGCCGACGACAAGATCTACCGTCACCCGACCTTTTACGATATCCCCGATGAAGTGGGGCACATGTGATGGGCGCCGCCGCTGCAAGCGCTGAGGCGACCACCGTCGCCGCCATCGTCGAGATCGCCGATGACTGCCTGATCCTCGGTCACCGCCTGTCGGAATGGTGCGGCCATGCGCCGATCCTCGAGGAGGAGCTGGCGCTGGCCAACATGGGGCTCGATTTGCTCGGCCAGGCCCGCGCGCTCTATGCCCATGCCGGGGAGATCGAGGGCAAGGGCCGCAGCGAGGATGACTTCGCCTTCCTGCGCCGCGAGCGCGAATACCGCAACTGCCTGCTGGTCGAGCGCGAAAACCGCGACTTCGCCCACACCATGCTGCGCCAGCTCTATTTCGCAGCCTTCATGCAGCCCTTCTGGCGCACGGTTGCCGCCACCTCGTCCGACGAGACCCTGCGCGGCATCGCCGCCAAGGCCGAGAAGGAAATGGCCTATCATCTCCGCCATGCCGGCGAATGGGTCATCCGCATGGGCGACGGCACCGAAGAAAGTGCCCGGCGCATGGCCGACGCCGTCATCGAGCTTCACCGCTACACCGGTGAGCTGTTCATGGCCTCGCCCGCCCGCGCCGATGCCGTGGCCGCCAAATTGCTGCCCGATCCCGGGAGCCTGCGCGCGGAATGGGATGAGACCATCGCCACCGTGTTCGCCGCCGCCAAACTGACCGCGCCCGAGATCCGGGTCATGCAAAAGGGCGGCCGCGACGGCATTCATGGCGAGGACATGGGCCACCTGCTGGCGGAGCTGCAATTCATGCAGCGCGCCTATCCCGGCCAGACCTGGTAAGCGGAATGTCCGCCCCGGCACCAACCTCCGGCAAGCCTTCGGGCACTGTGGCAGACTTCGAGCTCGCCCGCGCGCTCGAGGTGGCGAGTGCCGTGCCAGATCCGGAAGTGCCCTGCGTCACCGTTGCCGATCTCGGCATCCTGCGCTCGGTCAGCCGTGACGAGACCGGCAGGATCGTGGTCAGGCTGACGCCGACCTATTCCGGCTGCCCGGCGGTGATTGCCATTGAGATGGCGGTTGAAACAGCGCTGCTAAGCGCCGGAATCGACTCGACAATCGAGCGTGTCATTTCGCCACCCTGGACCACCGACTGGATCACGGACGAAGGCCGCGAGAAGCTGCGCGCCTATGGCATCGCCCCGCCGGTGGGCAGCTCAGGCGGCCGTCGCGCCTTCTTTGCCGAAGACACGGTTGCCTGCCCGCGCTGCGGCTCGACCGACACCGCCAAGGTCTCCGAATTCGGCTCCACCGCCTGCAAAGCGCATTACCGCTGCAACGCCTGCGCCGAACCCTTCGACTATTTCAAGTGCATCTGAGGACTTCACCGATGGCCGCTCCCCGCTTTCACGAACTCGAAATTGCCGCTGTCCGAAACGAAACCCCGGACGCCGTCGCCATCACCTTCGCCATTCCCGAAGACAGCCGCGACACCTTCGCCTTCCTGCCCGGCCAGTACCTGACGCTGCGCGCCGACATCGATGGCGAGGACATGCGCCGCTCCTATTCGATCTGCTCGCCGCTGGATGAAACCGGGCACCGCACCGTCGGCGTCAAGCGCATCGAGGGCGGCCGCTTCTCGAGCTTCGCCCAGACGCTCAAGAAAGGCGACCGCATCCAGGTGATGCCGCCGCAGGGCCGCTTTACCGCTCAGATCGGCGGCGATCATGATTACCTGCTGCTGGCCGCAGGCTCCGGCATCACGCCCTGCCTGTCGATCGCCAAGTCGGTGCTCGCCGGCGAGCCCAATTCCACCGTCACCCTGCTTTATGCCAACCGCAATTCCTCGTCCGTGATGTTCCGCGATGATCTCAATGATCTCAAGGACCGCTACACCACCCGCTTCACGCTGCTGCACGTGATGGACGAGGAAGTCCAGGACGTCGAGATCATGAATGGACGGCTCGATGCCGAAAAGCTCGAGAGCCTGGCGGGCCTTGGCGTCATCGACCCGAAATCAGCCGACGCCATCTATATCTGCGGCCCCGAGCCGATGATCCGCTCGGCATCCACCGCCATGGCCGCCCTTGGCGTTGACGAGGACCGGATCAAGTTCGAACTCTTCACCCCTGCCCCCGGCGCAAAACCTGCGCCCAAGCCGAAAGCCGCCAAGGGTGCCAATGGCGCCAGCCACGGCGCTGCGGTGGAAATCATCCTCGACGGCGCCCGCCGCACAATCGAGGTCGACGCAAGCACCGACACCGTGCTCTCAGCCGCGACAAGGGCCGGCCTCGACCTGCCCTATTCCTGCGCCGGCGGCATGTGCTGCACCTGCCGCTGCAAGATCGTCGAAGGCTCCGCCACCATGGACGAGAACTTCTCGCTCGAACCCTGGGAAATCGAAGCCGGGTTTACCTTGAGCTGCCAGGCGCGGCCGGATACGGACCGGCTGGTGCTGGATTTCGACGCGCAGTAGGGTGTAGCCGCGATATCCATCCGGACAGCCGAAAACGCAGCCCGCGCGACAGTGCCGCCGGGGTGTGAGGAGAAGTGAGATCCGGAGGGCCGCGCGCGGGCAGTGCCTCTGGTAAACAAATGAATGGGGTGGCGCTGACAGCGCGCGGCCCGGAATTCGCCGGATGGCGTCCCCATCCGACAGGCGTCGGCCTCGCAAGACACGGAAGTCGGCTTACTCACCTGCCCCTCTTCAGGGCCCTCCGCCCGGGTTGCCCCGGCCGCGGCGTGGACAGCCGCGGGAGATGCTTTGGGCGCGTGTTCCGGCACGGACCCTGCTTGCCTTTTGCAAACATGTCCGCCACAGGCCCGTTCCGCTGGTCCCGCCTCGCCCGCAAGATGCAGACAGGCCCCTGGACCCCGGCCCGGTGGCTGGCTTGCAGCCCTCCCGAAGGAGCGCACGCCGCCAGCGGAACCGCGTTGGCCATCGCCTCCCCCTGCCCGTCACGCTGACGTTTGCGCTGGAACAGAGGGCATTCCCTCCCGCCTGCATCGAAACGTTCGCGATCCATCCGGCAGCGGAAGCGGACCGAGTCTGGCACGGCGGTGGAGGGTGTGGATGAAATGGAGTGGATTTTGTGGGGAAAGGGGGGATGGTGGGGTGGTGGCGGGGTATTGTGCACGGGGTGGCCAACGGCACTTTCGACCCAATCTCGACATCTGCCCTAATGACCGGTGCGGTATTGCAGCTTTCTCAAGGCTGACCTTAGTGACTGCGTAATTTCCTAAAATTCAGTCGGTCCGTCCCAACCAAGCTCTTCTACAATCCGATTTCTATATGCGGTGGCAATCTGTTTTGGTGCTTTCCGAACATACTCTTCAGCCCTTATGGCCGAGTAATCCTTAAGACTGCGAAGGTGCGAGATGACATCTTCGATAGAGGGATGATCGTTGTTCTTATCCGTGACTGGTGATTTTGGCGGAAGACCAGTCCATACGACGCCCGCAAAACCTCGCTTGTTCGCCCAAGGCGAAATAAGCTCCGCACCATAGTGATCGGATGCTCCAGAACCAGTCCAGAATGCAACATTCCTGTTGCTTGGAAGGCCTTCGCGCAGGGCAAGGGCCTCGCGCGCTTGCTCCAACGAAGCGGACAACAGAGTGTTCCAAAGTGTCGGACACACCGTTCCTTTCCTACACACAACAAGTGTCATACGACCATCTTGCGATTTGCGCGCGAATTCAAGCGGCAAGTTTGGCCCGTCTTCGCGCCATTCATGCGAAATAGGCAAGTCGCCGGGCTCCCAAGTTAACGATCCCCAACCAAGGCAAGCAAACTTAGCCAAACTTTCATTTCCGTTTCTTTGTGTCTGACCCATTTCGGGCTCTTGAGCGATACGCATCCGATTTCTGGTTTAGTGCAACCGTTGGCAATCAATCGCTACTTCATCTTCAAGTTAACATTGACGGTCAGGCAACTGCACCGAAGTTGCTCGGATGTACCTTTTCGCGGTTCAAGGTAGGGATACCCCCCACATCTAGGGTTCGAACAACGGATATGTTCAAGCAGCGCTTTAAATGCGTCAGCGACTTTCCTGAATTCAGAGACAGTGAAATTTTCCCATTCGTTAAAGTGCACAGATTTGTTAATGGCCCACTGCTCGGCATTTGTCTTCTTGATAAGCTCTTCTGCCTCTACGGATTGCTTTTCGAGTTCATCCTTGACGGTATCATGTCCCCAATGCGCGGCGGTCTTAACGCCTTGCTTGAGACGGTCGCGCCAACGATTGGTGACAGGCGGCCAGAGATCACCCAGATCGTAGTTAGCATCACCGCGATACTCGACTTTAGCCCGCAGGTTATCGGCGAGCACCGTCGCGATATACTCAAGATAGCGGCGTAGAAGCGCTGCAGCACGCGGCACATCATTCTTGGTGAGCGCTGTATCGATCTCCGTCCAGATGTCGGTGTCGTCCCAGATACGCGGACCCGTATCGACGTTCCAGCCACCGAAGAACTGACCTTTTTTGATAAGACCCTCGGTCCGCATGTATTGGAGCCAGACCTTATCGTGGGTGGTCAGGATGAACTGCGTGTTCGGAAACTTCGTTTTCAGGAGACGGCAAACCTCGCGGCGGTGACCGGTATCAACGGACATCAACACATCATCGAGTACCGCGAATGTAAACTTGTCGCCGAGCGTGTGCTTCATCAGCGCTAGGTAGAGGCAAAGTCCCATGCCGTCCTGATGGCCTTCACTGTGATACGCCCCCGGTGGAAAGGTTCCGCGCCCGTAAAAGTCCACATTGAAACCGAGCTTGGCAGGCTCTGCATTGAACTCGCCGACAAATTCGCCTTCATCGTCATTGATCGCCTTGTAAAAGTCAGTGAACTCCTTGGCGACGGCATCATAGATGTCTTCTAACACCGCATTCGAAACTGTGTCATAATGGTCGCGGATTTTCTGTGCGATATTGTTTCGGGCAACCTTGGCCTTGGCTTGTTTGGTTGCTCTCAGAAGTTGGTCGTAGCGAACCTGCAACTCGGTAAGGAAAGAGATGGCCTTGTCGTGCGCCGAATGGTCAGGGAGAGCCTCAAGCCCTTTTCGCACGTCTTCAATACGCAAATTTTGTGCGGCTCTTGTTGCCCACCAGTCCGACTTGACTGTCGATAGCGCATCATCGAGCTTGGCGGGATCATCGCTGAACGCGTTCAACGCGTCGATATGTGCCTGAAGTATCTCAACCGCGGCATCGAGATCGACACGGGCAACCTTCGGCTCCAGTTTGTCGGCGTAATCGGCAGTCTTCTTTATCGCTGCAATCCGCCGTTCGATTTCGGCGCTAATCGCGTCAAGATTGGCAGAGAGAGTTTCCAAGAGTTCGCCCATAGCCTCGGCGCTCAAGAGCTTTTCTTTGAGATGCGCCCGAAGCTCTTCGGCATCCCAAGGTTTGTCGCAAAGCGGGCAGGCATCGGTCTCTATGAGTTCAAGCCCCGTTGATATCAAGCCGTGTTGCCGCGCATGTAGCAGCGCTTTTTCATCGTCTTTAAGCTTTTCGAGCGCCACCACAGCGTCTTTCTGAGGCTGCTTCTGGTTTTCTGGTTCACCGGCCGCAATCGCCTCGGTGAGAGCTTTCACATCAGCAAGTGCAACTTCCTTGGCAATACCGGGCTTCTTGTCCTTGTCGTCATCATCCTCTTCCAGACCATCCTGGAAATTCGTATCCGGCTTGAGCTCAGGTATCTCGGCCAAGCCCAGAATTTTTCGCTGTTCATTGGCCTTCTTGAGCAGTTCATTACGATCTAGCGTGGGGAGGCCAAGCGCTATCCTTAGATCGTCTTCTGCCCTCTTTCGCGTGCGCTCAGCTTCGTCGGCATCGCTTTTGCATTTGTTGGCGTAGGTGACAAAGCTGCTACGTAGCTTACCGACATGGTCAAGGCGCAGAAGGTTTTGAACATCGTCAGAGCGACGGGCTGGCGGCGTTACGATGTATTTCGCGATCTCTCTGCGAGAAAGCGCAAACTCGGGATGCATCCGCAGTTCTTCAACCACCTTTTTGACTGCAGGATCAGCCGGCGTAATTGAAACAGCCCGAGGAGATTTCACACTCCGCTTGATCGTCACATCTTTACTAAGTGCTGGGATTGATGCCGTGATGGTCACCTTGGCCTTATCGGGATTGGCCCGCTGATCGACGTGCGGCGCATGTCCCTTGATGCTGAGCTCACCAGCGCCTTGCCCCGAAAGACGCGTAATGTTGCCGGTCAGACAAAACTCGATTGCATCCACAACCCCGCTTTTGCCGGTGCCGTTGGGACCGCAAAGCCCAAAATTGTCCCCTTCCAGATCGAGCGACAACTCCCTAATACCACGAAATTCTTCGATCTTTATTGTCTTGATACGGATCATGACGCCGCCTTGCCATCATCGGTAGGAAAAAGCGCGACATCAATATCAACGATCTTCGGAACTTTCGCCTGCCGCAGCAGATCATTAAGCCGTCCGGCGGCGTCATCATCAATCGCGCTATCTCCCTTGAGCGCATTGAAGTACGCATCAAGGACCTTCGTCACCGTTGGCGAAAGAGGTCCATCTTGCTCTTCTGTCACAACAGCCCTTCCAATGAATGTGATGCAACAATGAAGCCTACGTTACTACATGTTGAACGGCTATTAAAGATCAGGTTCGGGTTGCATGAGAATAAAGTGGAGCACGACACAGTAAATGATCAAAATCTAGAGCTGACAGTTGATCTGTGTCCCTTGCGCAACGGCGGTCGGCTTCGCGCTCATACCTACCAGCGACTGCAGTCAGGTAATCCCCCTCACCCGATCGCCGCAACGATCTTGCGCAATTCCGCATTCCTTGCCCCCAGCATCAGCACGTTCTTCAGTGCCGTTTTCGGGTCGGTGGTTCGAAACAGCACGCCGTTGTCGCGCACGTCGCGGTTGATCACCTGCTGGCGCGTCTTGCCGTCTTCGCCGTCCTTCATCGCCACGGCGAAATACATCCGTGAATAGCCCGGCTCGACGCGGTGAAAGAATTGCTCCCCTGCCGCGGTCTCCGCGGAACCGTCCGCAACCTGGCCGGCAGCGATGTCAACCCCGGTATCGGACCCGAGCTCTGCCCCGATCTGCGCCGAAAAATTGGCGATGTAGAACCCCCAGGTGACATCCTTGTACTCGGCAAAGTCGGCTTTCGACGCCGTCACATGGACATAACCAAGGTGCGGCGCCTGGGCCAGCGTCTTGTGAAAGATGATTTCGGGAAACCTGATCTTGCGGTGGAACCGGTTCAGCCGCTGGTGCGTCTTCCTGCCGGCGTTTTCCAGCCGCAGGCCGGTCCGCGCCGCCACCTCTTCCTCGGTCAGGAAGCGGCGTTCCTCTTCGACCCAGTCTTCCTGGCGGGCGATCCGCCCGGTCCTGAGAAAATTGGTGTGGACCGCCTTGGCAGGAACAAGGTCCTTCCCTGTGGTCTTGGCCGCGTAGTATCTGAACATCGACATTGTGAGAACGAACTCTGGTTTCCTTAACGAAATTATGCGCTTGAATGGTTAATGGAACCTTTCCTGCGCCGCAACCACAGGCAATGCGGCGCACGCCGATCCGCGGCTCCACGGAAGCAGCCGTCACTCGGTCATGCTGCAGGCAAGCCCCGCGCCCTCACCGCCCCTCGAGCGCCAGGTAGACCGCATGCGCGATCATCACGTCGAGATGCGCGCCGCCACCGTTCTTGAACACGGTGATCTCCTCGGCGGACTGGCGGCTGCCGCGCCCCTGCACCAGGTCATGCATGTCGCCCTCGATATCGGCCTTGCCGATCACGCCGGCTTCCATCGGGATCATCACCTCGCCGATATGGCCGATGGTGGTGGCATAGCTGTCGACGAACAGCCGCCCGCTCGTCAGCACATCATCATCCGCCTCGCGCATCGCGGGCGTATAGGCGCCGACCAGGTCGACATGGGTGCCGGGTTTCAGCGCCGCCCCCCTGATCAGCGGCTCGGTCGACATGGTGGCGGATGAAATCAGGTCGGCGCGGGAGACCGCCGCGTCGAGATCGCTCACCACCTCGGCGGCAATCCCGTCAGCCTCCAGTGATTGCACCAGCGCCGCCGCGCGGGCCTCGCTGCGGTTCCACACCATCACCTGATCGAGCGACGGCCGCATCGTCCGGTGCGCGTCAATCAGCGGCCGCGCCATCGATCCGGCACCCACCATCAGCATGCGCTTGACATCCTGCCGCGCCAGGAAGGAGGCGCCCAGCGCCGAATCCCCCGCCGTCTTCCAGGCGGTGAGGTCAACGCCCTCGAGCACGGCCACCACGTTGCCCTGCGCCTCGTCAAACAGCAGCACCTGCCCCTGTACCGATGGCATCGGCGGCTCGGCCGAGGGATTGTCGGGATAGATCGTCACCGCCTTGACGCCGGACGCCAGCCCCGGGATCCAGGCGGTGCGCACCAGCATCTTGCGGCCGGCATTTTCCACCAGTGAATCCCGCAAGTCCGCGGGTGGCATCAGGTGGCCGGCGCGCAACGCCTCCACCGCAAACGGCCAGGAACAGGTCGAACGGATATCGTCTCCGGTAACAATGCGCATGTTCAGTCCTATCAATCAATCAATCAATGCCTGCATCCGATTTAGGCCCCGGCCGCGCCCGCCGCAAGGCCTCGCCGGGCCGGGTACCGGGAACATCATGGGGCCCGATGAACACCGGGTGCCGCTCACGGCAGCCGCCCAAACGAAAACCGGCCAGTGACGCACTTGCGCCACCGGCCGGGCTTCACTCATCTGGCGGGTGCAGCCTACTTCTTGGTCTGGCCGGTCATCGCCTTGCGCATGTCCTCAAGCGTTTCCTGCATGTTCTGTTGCAGCACCTTGAAGGCCTCGCTCGAGGATTGCTGCGCCAGCCCGGCAATCTCGCTGGTGTTCTTGATCGCCGTTTCAAACGAGCGCTTGGCAAAGTCCGCCTGCGCCGCCATCAGCGCCTGCGGGTCGCTGCCGCCCTTGACCTTCTCGGTCATCGCCGAAATCTCGCTGAGCGCTTCCTGCACCATCTCGCGCTGCCGCGCGGCAATCGAGTTCGCACCAGAACCGGCGGTTTTGGCAGCCGTATCAAGCGCCTGCAGGTTTTTCTTGTGGCGCTCGACCAGCGCCTCAAGGTCGGGCGAAGGAAGCTTCATGTCCTTGCCGAAATTCATGAACATCGAAACCAGATCGTCGGTTGATTTCTTCTCAGCCATCGGATGTCTCCCGGTTGCGGCAGGGCGCGGCCCGCCGGTTGCAATTGCCCCGACTATACAGATCCCGGGCCCAAGCCCCAATGCTTTATCCGGGTTGTTGCCACATCATCCATGCGGCGCGCCCAGCACCCGGCACAGCCGGTCGATCGTGCGCCGCACCTCGGGCAGGTGCCGGTCGTCCTGGTGGGTGACGATCCAGCGCTCGTGGCCAAGCTCGGTGACAGTGCCGCCACGGCGCTGCAGGCTCTCGTGCCGGTCACCGATGAAGGTCGGCAGCAGCGCCATCCCCTTCCCGGCCAGCGCCAGGTCGAGGCTGTTGCGCGGCGAGGTGACCTCGCAGACCGCATCATTGCCGGTCTTCTTGTCCAGCCAGCGCGCCGACGGCGTATCCGCCAGCACCTTGATCCAGCGCTCCGGCGCATCCGCACGCGCATAGGCCGCGAACTCCACCCGCGCCAGGCTGCGCCCGGCCAGCCCCTCCTCGCTCGGGCGGCGGTTGCGCACGCCGATCACCACTTCGCGGTGGGGAATGTCCAGCTCGGTTTCCGTGGAGATGAACCGCAACCTGATATCGGCCGGGCTGCCGGCAATCTCGTCGAACCTGTCGAGCAGCGCCAGCGTCGTCCACGACCCCGCCGACAGCTTGACCAGCGGCCGTTCCCCATCGCCGCTTGCCACCGTCAGCCGGACAATGCGCGCCTCCACCTCCGACAGTTCGCCCAGCAACTGCCGCGCATGAGCCGTCAGCTCATAGCCGCGATCGTGCCGGATGAAGAGTTCTCGCCCCATCGCCCGCTCCAGCGCCAGCATCCGCCGGCCCAGCGTTGCCGCACTGCGCCCGGTCACCTTCGCCGCCCGCGACAGCCCGCCTTCGCGCGCCACCGCGAGAAACAGCTGAAGGTCATCCCACCCGGCCATCGTTTCATTCATGAAAAGAACCCTTCAATCCGTTTCATTTCACATCGCGCACCGAGCCAGTAAACCTGCCTCAGGTCAAGCCCGGCGGCATCGCCGCAATGTGTGAAAGGACCCGCGTCATGCACCACGACAGATCAGCCAGACCGACCGGCGGCAGTCCGTTCCGGGACGAACACCCTAGCCGCGCGCTGCGCGATGAAGACCGGTTCATGCAGGCCCACGGCGGCGCCAGCGCCCGCGCCATTTACCTGGCCGTCAGCTGGATTGAAGCAAGCCTGATCGCAGCAGCCCGCTCGCCAGTCTTGATTTTCAGACACGTGAATCGCCGCCTGAAAAGCCACGACAGGCGGCAAGGTTCAGCCCCGGCGGCAAAGCTCTCTCAACCCAACAAGGGAGAGTGAGCATCACCCCGGACACAGGGAGCGCAAATGCAATATCTTTATACTTCAGACACTTACAAGCACACCCGGAATCAAATTCGCAGACAGTTGAATCAGTTTCTCATACGAGAGGCGCTGGAACCGAAGGCGCTTCGGCAACCGGGATCGGTGGTGCAGGGAAGTTCCGGTCCGCAAGCTTGCGCGCAGCCAGCCTGAGCCCGTCGGCGACATTGATCCGCCCGACCGACTGGTCTCCGGCAAACTGCATCCTTGCGCCAAACCGGCGTGCCAGTGCCTTCATCGCGTGGTTCTGCGCCCCGGTCATGACGATGATCGTCGAGATGTCATTTTCCGATGCGGCGCGCAGCAGCGCCTTGAGCAGGATCGTGCCCAGCCCCTTGTGCCGCCAGTCCGACGCCACCGAGAAAGCCGCTTCGCCCTGCCCCGGCTCGATCTTGCCGCCGGTGTGCAATTCCGCGACCGCAACCAGGTTGTCGCCCTCGAACGCACCGATGACGATGGCCTCGTTCAGCGACCGCTCGATATACTTGTCGAGCCAGTAGTCGGACACCAGACCGTTGAAACGGTCACGGAAATCCTCGAAATGAAGTGCATGGATGTGGTTGCGGAAAGCCTCTGCGTCCGCAGGACACAGATATCTCAGCTTGATGTCATCGCCCAGGGCGAATTCCGGTTCACGCGGTTTGAGAAGAAACTTCAAGAGCATTGTCGACCTCCAACGGTCATTCCTCCCGAAATATCCTGACCCGATCTAATGCTGCAACGCAGCAAAATCAAGACACGTTTATGTGACTAAAGTCATATTTCGTGTTCAGGCCCGGAACAGGCGCCACCATCGGCAGGCTGATGGCCGGGCTAGATCAGATAGCCGCGATGCCCGCCATGGCAGCCGGCTGTCCGGTTGGACGCGATCATTCCAGCTGTTCGCTCCCCTTACCCGGTGTGGTAAAACCATTGCCCACACTCTGGCCCGGGATCCGATTTTGCAGCACGAACCGTTCTTCGCCTTCAATTCATATCACATCGCGCTGGCTGTCATCGGCGTAGTCGTCATCCTTGCCCGCTGGTTGCCGCGCCTGGTCTCCAGGCGCGAGCCGGCGGCTGCCCCGCTGATGATCCTGTTTGGAGCTGCAGCCGCCTTGCTGATACCTGGACTGCCGACCTTGCCCGATCCGCGCCAGACGCCGCTGCCCTGGGAACTGGTGAGCGAACTCACCGTGATCGTGGCCCTGTTCGGCGCCGGAATGCGCATCGACAGCCTGCGCCCCTGGAGACGCTGGAAACCCACCTCCCGCATGCTCCTGATCGCAATGCCCCTGACCATCCTCGCCGTCGCCCTGCTGGGCATCGGCTTCGCCGGGCTGACGGTGGCCGGCGCCATATTGCTCGGCGCGGTGCTGGCGCCGACAGACCCGGTCCTGGCAGCCGATGTTCAGGTCGGACCGCCGCATGAAGGGGCGGAGCACCCGGTGCGCTTCACCCTGACCACCGAAGCAGGCCTGAATGACGGGCTGGCCTTTCCCTTCGTCTATCTCGGGCTGATCGTGGCCGCCGAAGGCCTCAACCCCGGCACCTGGGCTCTGGACTGGTTCCTGCGCGATATCGTTTACCGCATCGCTTTGGGTATCGGCATGGGCTGGCTCGGCGGACGGGCGCTGGGATTCGTGCTTTTTTCAGTGCCGAAGGGCGCTGTTCTCGCCAACACCAGCTCAGGCGTCATCGCGCTGGCGGGCGTGCTGCTCTGTTATGGCTCGACCGAACTGATCGAGGGCTATGGCTTCATCGCCGTGGCGGTTCTCGGGCTGACATTGCGGCGTATCGAGGAAGATCATCCCTTTCATCGCCAGTTGCATGATTTCTCCGAATCCATCGAGCACGCATTGACCGCACTGCTTCTGATCGCGCTGGGCAGCGTCCTGCCGATCCTGTTCGTCGATCTGACCTGGATCCACTTTGCCATGGCCGTTCTGCTGATTCTGGTCATCCGCCCGCTGTCGGGATGGATCGCCCTGTCCAAGACCGATCTAGACAGTCGAAGCCGGGCGGTGATTTCGGTCTATGGCGTGCGCGGCATCGGCTCGATCTATTACCTGTGCTATGCGGGCAGCCATGTGGAGTTCACCAACGAGGCCCAGCTCTGGTCTCTCATTGCGCTCGTCATCCTGATGTCGACGATCCTGCACGGCTTCACCGTCGGCTGGGCCATGGACCGCCTGAAGGAAGAGTGACCGCAACGAACCGCGGCCCGGCAACTGTTGGCATGTCCGGTTTCTGGCCCCCGTACCGCGTGATCACCCCGGCAGAGCGAAACCGCAGGCTAGCTGGTCAGACGGATCGCCCGCGACAGGCTCTCGGCCAGATCCCGCGCATAGGTCGAAAACGCCATCACCTCGAAGTCGTCCCTGCCAAGCCGCGTCAGCTGCACCGGCACATGGCCAAACAGGGTCGGCGCACTGGCTCCGGCCTTGAACACCTTCAAATCCGTGTCAACCGCCGACTGGGTGGCGATGATCCCGCAGGCCTCCGGCCCCGAAATCGAGAACCTGACCCGCGCATCCGACAGATCGCAAAGGCTCAGTTCACCCGCCGCGCCCAGGCGCGATACCAGGTCGGCAAAGCTCTCTCCGGCCCCGCCAACCGCCAGCGCCTGCCCCGGCTGCACCGTACGAACCAGGCCATCACCAGCCTTCGCTGCCCGCCGCACCGCCGCATCCTTGCCCACCGGCCCGGCGACAAGACAGACCGGCGCCTCTGCCAGTTGCACCAGCGACACCCTGTCGGACGCACTGACCGTCAGCCCC
>Ga0209345_10002626_pt1 | contig 19558 bp, 19 predicted proteins | sample Cruoilmetagenom7_FD_187294 | JGI IMG/M metagenome (GOLD analysis project Ga0209345, IMG submission 187294) | Oil polluted marine microbial communities from Coal Oil Point, Santa Barbara, California, USA - Sample 7 (SPAdes) (version 2) | ecosystem: Environmental > Aquatic > Marine > Oil seeps ... | reverse complement strand
GCATCGCCTCGACATCGCGCCGGGCGGCCTCGATTGCGCTTTTCTCGCGGCCGCGAATGACGATCTCGGTGGAGAAACTGTCGCCGGAGAAGCGTGGATAGGAGCCGATATTGACCTCGGGATGAGCCTTGGCGATGGCGCTCAGCGGATCGCCGATGTCGCCTTCCCCATAGGGGCAGCTAACCTTGTCCGAGAGGATTTTCACGCCTGTGCGCAATGTCGGCAGGACATTGTCGAGCATGGCCTGGAATACGGAGGGAACGCCGGCCATGACATGAACATTGCCGATGACGAAGCCGGGTGCACGGCTGACCGGATTGTCGATGTGGCGGCTGCCCACAGGCATGCGGGCCATACGCTTGCGTGCATCGGTGAATTCCATGCCGCGTTCCGCATAATGCGCGCCAAGCAAGGCAAGAGCGTCGGCGTCATGGGTGCAGGCAACGCCAAAGGCGGCGGCGACCGCATCGGCGGTGATATCGTCATGCGTGGGGCCGATGCCGCCGGATGTGAAGACGTAATCGTAACGGGTCCTGAGCGCATTGAGTGCTTCGACGATGCGGTCCTGCTCGTCCGGCACGATGCGGACTTCCTCGAGATCAATGCCGGCGGCGGTCAGCAGTTCGGCCAGATGGCCGATGTTCTTGTCCTTGGTGCGGCCGGAGAGCAATTCGTCGCCAATGGCGAGCGCTGCAGCGGTTACAGGTCGGGCGTCGCTCATGATCATACTCCTTGGCGAAAACGCCCTGAATAGACCCGATTTCCCGATTTGCGCAAGGGAATGCCGGCGCTCAAGTTGTGTTAAATTGTGAACAATCCGTGCTTTGATTGTTGGCTTTCGGTGAACAGCAAAACACTTATCTCTTGTCCATCGACCGCCGCGTGCGGGATTTGTGAACAAGGATGCAATCATGACAAAAGTACTGGTGCTTTACTATTCGAGCTGGGGCCACATGGAGGCTATGGCGAAGGCTGCTGCAAAGGGTGCGGCTGCCGCGGGCGCGGACGTGACGATCAAGCGGGTGCCGGAGCTGGTGCCGGAGGCTGTTGCCAAGGCCGCGCATTACAAGCTCGACCAGGAAGCCGCGATTGCCGATCCGCTCGAGCTGGCCGACTACGACGCGATCATCTTCGGTGTGTCGACCCGCTACGGCATGATGGCTTCGCAGCTGAAGAATTTCCTCGACCAGACCGGCCCACTGTGGGCGGAAGGCAAGCTGATCAACAAGGTGGGGTCGGTGATGGTGTCGACTGCGACGCAGCATGGTGGCGCGGAACTGGCCATCATCAGCACGCAGGCTGCCTTGCAGCACCACGGCATGATCATTGTGCCGCTGTCCTACGCCTATCAGGACCAGATGGGCAATGACGTGGTGCGCGGCGGATCTCCCTACGGCATGACCACCACCAGCGATGGTGATGGATCGCGGATGCCGTCGGAACAGGAACTCGAAGGCGCTGAATTCCAGGGCAAGCGGGTTGCGGAAATCGCCGCAAAGATCATCGCCTGAACCATGTGACTGCAGCCGGGTTCATTCATGGCTGCGTAGCCTGCGCCCCGGTGTCCCAGACATTGGGGCGTTCTGGTTTTTTGCGCAAACAGCGCCAGAACCCTTGCCTGCATGATGATCGTCGGCTACCGACTAGCTGACGTGCGGACGTGGCGAAACTGGTAGACGCAAGGGACTTAAAATCCCTCGGCCGCAAGGCTGTACGGGTTCGATTCCCGTCGTCCGCACCATTATCGTCTGCCGGTCCTGCATCGCTCCATGTCGTTGTGCCATTCGGTTTGCATTCCAGGCTCTCAGGAGCCGGGGGCATCCGTTCAAGTCGTGATCTTGAAGCCGATGCGCAGGCCGCCCCAGTGGCGTCCGTTGACGATGATCGGCGCCGAGAGATCCTTCATCAGGCTGAAATTGCCGCCGCCCATGTCGCGGCGGTAGGTTTGCAGCAGGAACGGCTTCTTGTTGCGGCCGGCCGCCAGCCCGGTGCGATCATTGAAGATGCGGCGGTTGCGGCAGTTGCCGGCATTCCAGACCGGATCGGCGCTCTGGGGTTGCGAGTAGATATGGTTGTGGGTGGGCAGGTAGCCGTTGCGGTCGATCGCCGCGCAGAAGGTAACCCGCGGATCAAACTCCAGCACCGCCTCCTGAACGGGCGGCAGCAGACGGTCGGTATGCCTGGTGAATCGCGCCATGTGCTGCAGCGGGTCGGTGCCGGGGATGGGGGTGTATTTCTCGTCAAACAGGTCATCAAGCGACATGACACCCGAACTGACGGCCTGTTCGAAAATTGACGAAACTTCGTTGGCCCTGGCAATGCAGTGGCGGATGAGCGGCGTGTCTTCGGTTTCAATTCCGCTCTCGGCAACCTCGCCGATAACATCTTCGGAGAAGGACACCAGGCGGTCGATCTTGGCGCTGGCGGTGGTCAGCATGTCGGCGCTCAGGTGAACCTGTTTGTCGAGATCCGATACCTTGGCAAGCACCGTCGAGCAGGCCCGCGTGGTCTCTTCGACCGGGTCGCTTATCCGTTCGATTTCACTGATCATTCCGGCCACCGTCTGGCTGAAGCCGGTGAATTTCTGCAGTTCGCTGTCGATTTCGGTTGAACGCTGGTGCGCCGCTGTCGCGACCTGTTCGTTTTCGGCGTTCTGCTTCTGCAGCTTGTCGACAATCGCGCGCAGCGCTTCGAGCCGGGAGACAATGTCACGTGATACCGTGCCGGTCTTGTCGGCCAATTGCTTGACCGCGTCCGCGACCACGGCAAACCCGCGTCCTGCTTCGCCGGCATGGGCTGCCATGATGCCTGCATTGACGGCCAGAAGCTGGGTCTGGGTCGCAATCCCCTGGATCGATTCGGAGAACGAATGGACTTCCCGGATCTGCCCGGAGACGGAATTGAGAACGCCGGTGATCTCGGTGGCGTTGGTCGCCATGGATTTGATGTCGGATACGGCGTTGACGAGTATGCCGTTGACGCTCTTCGTCGTGGTGTCGAGTCCGGCCTGTGTTGTCTTGGCCGCTTCGATTGCGCCACGCGAGGCTTCGGCCACGGTCTGGTTCGACCGGGCAATCATCGAAATGTCCTGGGTAAGGGAATGGAATTCCTCGGCCTGGCGCGACATCGAAGCGGAGACGTCGCCGACCATGCCGCTGGTGTCGGCGATGTTGACGGACAACTCGCCGATCTGCGAGCCGATCACGTTCATGGCCCGCTCCAGCCGGGCCTGATCTTCCGCGGGCGGCGTCAATGCCTGCACATTTTCTGGTCCGGCAGCCGGTTGCGTGTCCGTCTCATCGGCAAGGGAAACCTGCAATGCGTGCATTCGAATTTATCCTCCATCTTGGATGGAAGATAAGCAGATTTTGGTTAATCGTTGGATAATTTACAGGGCGCGGCAGACTATGGGGCGGATTATTCGCGCCAGAAAGCGGGCAGTAAAAGCACTAGCACCACCAATATTTCCAGTCTTCCAAGCAACATCAAGAAAACCAGGATCATTTTGGCCGGGTCGCCGAGCGAACTGAAGTTGCCGGCCGGCCCGATGACGGGGCCGATGCCCGGTCCTACGTTGGCCAGTGCAGTAATCGAGCCTGAAATTGCTGTTTCGATGTCGAGGCCGGTGGCTGCCAGCGCGATCGAGCCGAGCGCCCAGATTCCGATATAGGCACACACGAAAAGAAACACGGTGCGCTGCATGTCCGGCTCGACGGCGACGGACCCATACCGCACCGGACGCACGCTGTTGGGGTAGAGCAGCCGCATCAGGCCCGAGCGGATGGAACTTGCAATAATGACCAGCCGGTAGGCCTTGATGCCGCCCGAGGTCGATCCAGAGCAGCCGCCCAGAAAGGTCGCCATCAGCAGGATTGCGACGCTCAGCGGTCCCCACAAAGTGTAATCGGTGCTGGCAAAGCCCGTTGTGGTGACGACAGAGACGACATTGAACGCCGCATGGGTGAGGGCCATTCCGAAACTCTCGCCAAGGGACAGGCGAAGGCTGAGCGCAATGGTGAGGGTGAGCACAACCAGGATGCCGGCATAGGCGAGGATCTGCGGATCGCGCAATGCATCGAGGCGGCCGCGGACGGCAAACAGGATAAGGACGGAAAAGGGCAGGCCGGCAATCGCCATGAACACGGTTCCGGTCCAGACAAGGGCAGGCGAGGTGAAGGCCCCGAAGGATGCGTCATGGGTGGAGAACCCGCCGGTCGCCAGGGTCGTCATGGCATGGTTGAGAGCGTCAAAATCGCTCATGCCCAAAAACCTGTAGAGAATGGCGCAGGTTACCGTCAGGCCGATATAGATGGCAAAGAAGGCGCGGACAAACACCGCAAACCGGGCGAACGGCTTTTCCGAGGTGTCAGAGGATTCCATCTTGAATACGGTGAAGCCGCCGACCTTGAGGTAGGGCAGCACCAGAAGCCCCAGGGCGACGATGCCAATGCCGCCGATCCATTGCAGTAGCGAGCGCCACAGCAGGAGCCCGGGAGGTGCCGAGTCGAGTCCGGAGATGACGGTGGCGCCGGTGGTGGTGACGGCGGAGACCGATTCAAACAGCGCGTCGGCCATGTCGAGCCCGAGCGAGGCAAGATAGAACGGGATGGCGCCCGTTACCGACAGCGTGATCCACAGCAGATTGACGACAAGGAACCCGAGGCGTCGGGAGAAGGGGACGTTGACGCCGCGGTTGGCCGCCGCAGACGCAAGGCAGATTGCACCGACAGAGAAAGACGAGACGGCAAAGACCTGCCAGTCGGGATTGCCGAAATAGAAATCCACCGCCGCCGGCGCCAGCATGGCGACCGACAGGTACAGCCCTGCCATGGACGCGATGAACACCGCGGATCGGAAAGTGTTGCCGTGCACCCCTTGCCCTCACAAAAGCCGGAGACCGCCGGATCTGGTTGGCAACCGGCACGTTCCCGTGGCATAGACCCGTCATGACCGAAAAACAATCTCCCGATGCTTTCCGCAACTGCGTCGACAAGGCCCTTGCCGAGATGCGGGAGCTGTTCGCCGAAACGCCGCTGCAGCTCAATGACCACCTGTCCGCGCGGTTTGGTGCCCGAATCTGGCTCAAACGCGAAGATTTGTCGCCGGTCCGCTCCTACAAGATCCGCGGCGCGTTCAATTTCATCCGCAAGGCGCTAAAGGCAAATCCGCAACAGAACCTGTTCGTCTGTGCGTCGGCGGGAAACCATGCGCAGGGATTTGCCTATGTCTGCCGGCATTTCGGGCGCAAGGGCGTCGTGTTCATGCCGGTGACGACGCCGCAGCAGAAGATCGACAAGACGAGGATTTTCGGCGGCGAGTTTATCGAGATACGTCTGACCGGCGACTTTTTCGACGCCTGCTACGACGCGGCCCGTGAATTCGCCGTTACCGAGGGCGCATTGATGACGCCGCCGTTCGATCATGACGACATCATCGAGGGGCAGGCGAGCGTCGGAGCGGAAATTGCGGCGCAGTTGCCCGAGGGCGAAACGCCTGACCTGATTTTGCTGCCGGTCGGAGGCGGAGGACTTTCCGCCGGGACGGCGCGTTATTTTGAAGGCCAGGTCGACACCGACCGGTTCGTCCTGGTCGAGCCTGCCGGTGCGCCGAGCCTGAAGGAGAGCCTTGTCGCCGGCCACAGGGTCAAGCTTGGCAAGATCGACAATTTTGTCGATGGCGCCGCGGTGGCCGAAATCGGCGAGCGCAACTTCGAGATCCTGCGCCGTTTCCGGGCCGACCAGGTGATGACGGTGTCCGAGAACGCCATCTGCCTGACCATGACGCGGATCCTCAATACCGAGGGAATCGTGCTTGAGCCGGCGGGCGCGCTCTCGATCACGGCGCTGGAGGCGATGGAACCTGAACAGCTGGCCGGGAAGACTGTGGTGGCGGTGGTCTCGGGCGGCAATTTCGATTTCGAGCGGCTGCCCGACGTCAAGGAACGGGCCATGCGCTACGCGGGCACCAAGAAGTACTTTATCCTGCGTTTGCCGCAGCGGCCAGGGGCATTGAGGGACCTGCTGTCCTTGCTGGGGCCTGAAGATGACATTGCCCGGTTCGAGTACCTGAAGAAATCTGCGAGGAATTTCGGCTCGATCCTGATCGGGATCGAGACCAGCGCGCCGGAGAATTTCTCGCGGTTGATCGCGGCATTCGATCAGGCCGGCCTGAGCTATCAGGATATTACCGACAACGAGATCATCGCCAATCTGATCATCTGATCGACAGGCTCCCGATCCATTCGATCGTCTCGGCTGCCAGTCTTTCGGTGGTGGACGGCGACAGCGCGTCGCCGGCGATGACGTGATGGCTCGGATCATCGTCATCGATAACTTCGATGATCCTGGCCGGGCCGCCCCAATTGCCCGCCTTGGCCTCAACGAGGTCAGGCCGAATGACCTGATCGCGCGGCGAAAAGACAAACAGCGACGGAATCGTGATGCTGCGTGGATCAACGGAGTTGGCCAGCTTGACCAGTGCCGCCATCGGCAGCAAGGCGGCGCTTGGGTACTCCGATGTCCAGAACTGGGCGTGAAGTTCGTTTCTGGTCTTGAACGAACGGTGTTCGCCGACGCTCATCCGCAGTATCTGCGCGGCCCAGGGCATGGTCAGCAACTTCGAGCCGGCTGCCTGAACGCCATAATTGGGCGAAAACTGCACCAGGCCGGCAACGTCGCGCATCAACTCCGGTCGGGCTGCGGCCCAGGTGGCAAGCGATGCTCCGGTCGACGTTGCCATGACGACCACGCGTTCGCCCAGCCTGCGGCCGATGGCGACGGCTTCGGCAAAATCATTGATCCATCCGTGCACCGATCCTTCAAGCATGGCGTCGCCACAGCGGCCGTGACCCCTGAGGCGGGCGTAATAGAGATTGGCGCCAAGGCGATCTGCGACGAGGTCGGGCAACGGGCGCAATTCGCCCGGGCTGGCGGAAAATCCGTGAATGTAGACGATGGCAATCGGGGTTCTGGCCCGCGATGCCGGGTTGGCCCAGACGATCTGCCGCTGGTTTCCGGGGCGCAGGTCGTCAAAACGTGCTTCGGACGCCGCAAGGTAGGTGTCGAGATTTCCGGGCAGGGTGCTTTCGTCAAACGCGACGGCCGTATCAGCAACCGGTCGCGGCCCGAGGGCGTAAGCCGCAAGGGCCGCGACTATTGCAATTGCCATGAGATACAGCGCCATGCGCGTTCCTGATGCTGTCTTTGCCATGCAGCAAATGCTGGCCAATACCCGAGTTTATGCAACCCTGTCCTGGCAAGACATATCACGCAATGCTTCCTGGATGGCGTCCAGCCTGCCGTGCTGCCGCATCAGGGACGTCGTTTTTGCTGTCCGGCCCTCATGCCGTCTTCAGGCGTCTGATGTGCAGCTTGTAGTAGCTTTCCACCTTGGCGGCTGTGTTGGATGACATGTGAAGTTGAGCGCCGAGACGCGGCCGCCTGAACCAGCGGACCGTTCCGGTAAGAAAGCCCATTTCCGCCGTTTTGATGATGATCTCTTCTCCTGGTAAAATCGGAATGTGTGAGTTGAGGTAAATGCACATGCCGCTTTGAGAAATATCAATAATAGTTGCTATAGTTGTTCGACCCATGTGAGTAATATTAGCCCGCAATTCAGTCGGGTCGCGCGGGTCTACACGTCGTGAGGTTCCACTCATGATCAATAGCCTTTGCAGTCTTAATACTCACAAATCTAGCCATTGCGCATGAATGGAATCTTAACTTCTTCGCGAAAGATGTCCGGATCGTTGATTCGGGTGCGCGGGCTGGCTGCGCGTCCCGGTGAATCGGGCGAGATTTCCGGCATGTTAGGACGGGGATTGTCTGCGGTTATCGAACCGAGCGCAGCTTGAAATTGCGCCGACGGGTGAGGGCGCGCGGTGACCGGCAGGTCTTCGCGTCAGCCAGGCTGTCGCCGGCAATTGGCGCAAGCGTTGGCGTGGTGCATGACCGGGGCGATTGAGGCGTGAGCCTGTCTGGCGTACTGGCGGCCGTGGAGCGGCTGCCGCAAGGCTTGATCGTCAGTTGTGCTATTTGGATTCGCGCAACCGCTTGTAATAGCTTTCGACCTTGGCTTCGGTGTTGGATGATTCCAGCAGGGCAACGCCAACCCGTGGGCTGCGACTCCAGCGCACGGTACCTGTCAGGTGGCCCATTTCTTCGGTCTTGAAGTGGATCTCGTCGCCAAAAGCGACGGGGATGTCCTGGGAGAGGTAAAGACCGGCGCCAAGCTTGGAAAGATCCAGAACCGATCCGCGGGTTTCATTTCCCTTGCAATCAATATGGGCGTGCATCCGGGTTTTGTCCCTTGGCTGCGCGCGGCCGATAAAATTCTTCATGACCATTCGCCCTTTGTTTTTGTTGAAGGCGAGAGTGTCATCTGTGCGTGTGCAAAGACTTAATGCCTGTCCCGTGCTTTTGTGCAGGTGGACGGGGTGTCATGAGCCATTGAATTGCCCGACTGCGTGTGCTTTCGCAGGCGGTATCGAAGTTGTTGTGCGTGAGGACTCGTGTCGGGTTTATGCCGGCTGACGGTTGTGCAGGAACATCTTGTAGTAGCTTTCGACCTTGGCCCGGTTGTTCGAAGTCAGCACCAGTGCCGCACCGATGCGCGATCCCCTGGTCCAGCGGATGGTGCCGATCAGCAGGCCCATCTCCTCGGTCTCGACGTTGATCTTGTCGCCGCGCGCCGTGGGGATATGCGCATCAAGCTGCAGGCAAATGCCCTGCGGAGAGAGATCAATCACCGCGCCGCCGGTCTTCTGTCCCATGCAGTCGATCTTTGCCTTCACTCTGGTCTTGTCCCGCTTGATGGCGCGGCCCGTCATTCCTGTCATGTCGAAACGTCCCCTCTGGCTGACTGACTGGGAAGTCTCGCATTTCGGGGTAATCAAATTGTAAAGTGCGGTGAGGAAATCGGCGCGTTGAAAGCCGGACAGTTCAGTGTCTCCCGGCGCAAAGGATGCGCCGGGAGAAGTTGGTTGCCCTAGAGCGTGATGCGGAACAGGGCAAAGCCGTCGGCGCCATCGCCGGCGGGCTCGATCGAAACGCCCTTGACGCTGGACACGAAGTCCCGGGCTTTCGGGCCGCTCGAGAACAGCACGGTTGCACCTTCGACCGGAGCGAAACTCCAGTTGGCGTCGGCGGATGGATTGATCGTGCCTTGCTCGACGATGTAGCGGACAATGACATCGCGGTTGGTGTCGGGGGCCTGGAAGACCACCTTGTCGGGGCCGATTTCGGGGAAATTGCCGCCACCGCCGCCGCGGTAATTGTTTGTGGCAACAACGAATTTTTGCTCCGGATCAACAGGTTGACCGTTGAAGCTGAGATTCTGAACCCGGCTGGAATCAGGGTTCTGGATCTCGCCCTTCGGTGTGTATTTGGCGGGCTGTGTGAGATCGATCTGGTAGGTCACGCCGTCGATGACGTCGAAATTGTAGGACGGGAAGTCGCCATTGATTAGTTCCGCGTCTTTCGCACCCGGCGCGATCTGGTTGAAGATGCCGGCCGACATTTCCAGCCATTCCTTGACTTGCGCGCCGGTGATCACCACGGCCTGCACCGTGTTGGGATAGAGATAGAGATCGGCCACATTCTTGATGGCGATGTCACCGGCAGGCACATCGGTGTAGTAATTCGCACCGCCACGGCCACCGGCCTTGAAGGGCGCTGCGGCGGAGAGCACCGGAAGGTCCTTCCACTCGGTGTCCTTGAGCATGTCGGTGATGTACCAGGTCTGCGCCTTGCTGACGATCTGGACGGAAGGGTCGTCTGCGACAAGGGCAAAGTAGGAATGCAGCGGCGCGGATGTCTTGCCGACGGCGGTGCGCACATAGGCAAGCGTTGCCTCGTGATCGGCCTGTGCCGCTGCCATCACTTCGGGCTTGTCAGCCACCAGGGCGACAACCTTGCGGTCGACGCGCTCGTAGATCGGGCGGGCTTCCGAAGTGTGGCTGACGATCTTCCATGAATTGCCATCGCGCTCCAGCATCAGGTCGATGAGACCGAGATGGGAGCCCCAGAAACCGCCCATGACGCCGGGCTTGCCCGAAATTGTTCCCTTGGCGTTGTCGACGCCGGCCATGCCTTCGAACTTCGGGCCGGGGAAATCCAGATGGCTGTGGCCGGTGACGATGGCGTCGATTCCGGGAACAGCGGCCAGCGGCACGGAGGCGTTTTCGAGGTTTTCGGCCCAGTCCTGCTGGCCGATGCCGGAGTGCGACAGGGCGATGACGACATCGGCGCCTTCCTCGCGCATCTGCGGCACCCAGGCTTCGGCTGCCTTGACGATGTCGCGGGTGGCGGCATTGCCGGTCAGGTGCCGCGAATCCCAGGTCATGATCTGTGGAGGGACAAAACCGATCAGGCCGATCTTGATCTTGTGCTCGGTGCCGGCGCCATCCTTGATGGTGCGATCGAGGATCATGTAGGGCTTGAGGAACAGGACGTCGTCGCGTGGATTGGCAGCGAGCGTTCCCTTGGTGAGGTTGGCGCACACAAGCGGGAAATTGGCACCGGAAATGACCTTGAACATGAAGTCGAGGCCGTAGTTGAATTCGTGGTTGCCCAGGGTTCCACCGTCATAGCCAAGCACGTTCATGGCGGCGATAATGGGGTGCATGTCACCCTCCTTCATGCCGCGCTCATAGGCGATGTAATCGCCCATCGGATTGCCCTGGAGAAAGTCGCCATTGTCGACGAGAATCGAATTCTGCGCCTCGGAGCGGATCTGGTCGATGATTGATGCTGTGCGGGCGAGGCCCATGGTGTCGTTGGGCTTGTCGCCGTAATAGTCGTAGGCGAAGACATGCACATGCAGGTCGGTGGTTTCCATGATGCGCAGGTGGGCCTGGTTGGCCGCGGCGCGGGCGGTGAACGGATGCACCATGACCAGTGCGCTGGTGGCGGCAAGTCCGCCAAGCAAGGAACGGCGCGAGATTGGATGCATCATGTCGAGAACACGTTGGTCTTTCATGGACTTTCTCCCTGCAGTTGACCTAAAAAGGGTGCCTTGCGGATACATGCTGCATACATCCGCGTTCCGGCCTCCCGTCACGTCTGGCGGCAAGCCGTATATGCCAAGTGTGATCCTGACATGACACTTGTGCAACTGATTTGCTCGGCGGGCCCGGAAAGGCCGGCAGGGCCGGCAACAATATGATTACGAGAGCGAGGAGCTTCACATGGCAGGCATTATGGACAGCATCCGCAATCTGTTCGGCGGCAAATCCGCGTCCAGCCCGCCGCAGGCCGCCAACGAACCCGATACCTACAAGGATTGCCTGATCTACTCCGAGCCGATGGCCGAAGGTGGCCAGTGGCGGCTGGCCGGGCGCATCATCAAGGGTGACGGCGAGGCGGCCAAGGAGCACAAGTTCATCCGTGCTGATATCTTCTCGAACCGTGACGACGTTGAAGCCGCGGCGTTTCGCAAGGCGCGACAGATCATCGACGAGCAGGGTGATTCCCTGTTTCCCGGCCGGTAACGCGATTGCTGTGCACCGGGCGATTGTCCAGACGGTTCACAAGTGGAGCCGCCCGTTTGTTTCAGGCGCTCAGCGCGTTTGCGTCCTCGCGCTTGGCGATCTTGTGGGAGTCCTCGTTGATCCCTGATTTCCAGTAGCTGGAGATATAGAGGTTGCTGCTGTCCAGACCGCGCTCGCTGCGAAAATAGTCGCGCAGCTGGCGCATGGCGGAGAATTCGCATGCCGCCCAGACGGATGGATTTCCCGCAGCCCAGGTCACGCTTTTCACCCGGTCGACCAGGAGATGGCTGTCTTCGCCGGGATGCGGATTGACCACCCATTCGATGTCGAGCAGCTTCGGCTTTTTCAGGTCCTGGATATCGGCTTCGTCCATGACCTCGATCACCGCCGTGCCCTTGGCGGTGCCGGGGAGCATTTCGAGATTGCCGGAAATCGCCGGAAGCGCCGTCATGTCGCCCACCAGCAGATACCAATCCGCATCCGCGTGGACCAGTTTGCGCGGGCCGGGGCCGCCAATGGTGATGCGGTCGCCGATCCTGGTGTTCAGCGCCCACAGCGTTGCCGGGCCGCAATCTTCATGCAGGGCGAAATCCACGTCGATTTCCGACTGGCGATGGGTCCGGACCGTATAGGTGCGAACGACGTCGCGGCCGGTTTCGGAATCGGGCAGCCGCAGCTTGATGTAGGCGCTGGTCTGATTGGCCGGGAAGCCTGCAAGGCCGGGGCCGCCAAGGGTAATCCGCAACATGTTGGGCGTTACCTGTGCCTTGCCGATGACGTCAAGTTCGCGGGGTTCCGGGCGTGCCATGATCTTGCTCCTGATCTTTCAAAGTTGGGAGCGTACCTATCAGATCACCTTGCAAATAAACATGACAAAAATTATCACGTTTAATTCAACCCGACATTCGGACGATCGGTGATTTCGCGGAGCGCGAAGCTGGAGTTGATCTTGACCACATGGGGCAGGGCAGACAGCCAGTCGCGGTGGATGCGCTCGTAATCTTCCAGATCACGGGCTGCGATGCGAAGCACGTAGTCATATTCACCGCTCATCAGGTAGCAGACCAGGACATTGGGGCAGCGTTTCACCGCGGCTTCGAATTCGGCCAGGGTCTTGGCGAACTGGCCGGAGAGCGAAATATGGACGATGGCGATCATCCGGTAATCGAGCGCCTTGTGCGAGATCCGGGCATGGTAGCCCTTGATGACACCGGATTTTTCCAGGATGTCGAGCCGCCGGGAGCAGGCGGATGCTGACAGCCCGACGCGCTCGGCAAGCGCCGCGTTGGAGATGCGACCCTGTGTTTGAAGCGTCTTCAAAATGGCGATATCGATGGTATCAAGGTCACTCATTCGCAGAAAATCCAATAAATTTGAAATTATGCGCAAGAATATTCGATAGGCGTGATCTGATCAAGGGCAGTTTGCAAGGACATCTCACCGGTCCAGTGATTGAATTGGGTGCATTGAAACTTCAACCGGCAGCCAAATAGCCGGCCATTCTCCCGGAGGAGACATCAATGCGTGTAGGTTGCCCCAAGGAAATCAAGAACCATGAATACCGCGTCGGCCTGACGCCAGGCGCGGTTCGCGAATATGTGGCGCATGGTCACGATGTGATTGTCGAGACCAAGGCGGGCATGGGGATCGACGCTGACGACGCAGCCTACCAGGCCGCAGGCGCACAGATCGTGGGCAGCGCCAGGGAAATCTTCGAACGCTCGGACATGGTGGTCAAGGTCAAGGAGCCGCAGCCTTCGGAATGGGCGCAGCTGCGCGATGGCCAGCTTCTTTATACCTATCTGCATCTGGCGCCGGATCCCGAGCAGACAAAGGGCCTGCTGGCATCGGGCTGCACGGCCGTGGCCTACGAGACCGTCACCGATGACCGCGGTGGCCTGCCGCTGCTGGCGCCGATGTCGGAAGTGGCCGGGCGCTTGGCCATCCAGGCCGGTGCGACGTCGCTGCAGAAAGCCAATGGCGGACGCGGGATTCTTCTGGGCGGTGTTCCCGGCGTGCTTCCTGCCAAGATCACCATCATCGGCGGTGGTGTGGTTGGCCTGAATTCGGCCAAGATGGCCGTCGGCCTTGGCGCGGATGTGACCATTCTCGACCGTTCGCTGCCGCGCCTGCGCCAGCTCGACGATATTTTTGGTGGCCGGGTTCACACCCGTTACTCGACCATCGAGGCTTTGGAAGACGAAGTCTTCTCTGCAGACGTGGTGATCGGTGCGGTGCTGATCCCGGGGGCAGCCGCTCCCAAGCTCGTTACCCGCGAAATGCTGTCGGGCATGAAAAACGGTTCGGTGATCGTCGATGTGGCCATCGACCAGGGGGGCTGCTTCGAGACGTCACACGCCACCACCCATGCCGACCCAACCTATGTGGTTGATGGCGTGATCCATTATTGCGTGGCCAACATGCCCGGCGCGGTGCCGATTACCTCCGCCCATGCGCTCAACAATGCAACGCTGCAATATGGTTTGCTGCTGGCTGACAAGGGCCTGAAGGCAATTGCCGAGGACCGGCATCTGCGCGCCGGGCTGAATGTGCACAAGGGCCGCATCACCAGCCGTCCGGTCGCCGAGGCCCTGGGCTACGAACTGGCTGATCTCGATCAGGTGCTCAAGGTCGCCTGACGCGTTTCCGCGCACCCGGCTTCGTGGCAGTCTACAAGAGTGGCCCGTCCGCATCGAGACATGCGGGCGGGCTTTTTGTTGTCAGCCTGTCCGCGACCAGAGGTCTGGCTGCGTGGCGGGCACAGCCTTGCAGTGGTAGCAATTGTTGCGTGACGAGCGGATGTGGACTGCCTTCACCATAGGCTCGCCCAACAGCTCCACAATGCGGTCCGGAATGGCTTCCAGCTTGATGACGCCGCCGGTCCCATAAACGATGCGCTCATCGGCATCGTAACCGCGCAGGATGTAATCAGGACTTGTCAGGAAGGCCGGAAGTTCGCCCGGTCCGATTGGTCCGGGCGTGCAGGGGGCGGCATGAAGGAACACAGGTCCGGTTTCGGCATAGGCGTGGGTGGTGGAAAAGGGGCGCCAGGCGGCGATCAGGTAGGGCGCGTCCCTGCCGACCATCCGCATGCAGCGCCGGCAGGGCACGCCGGTTCCATCGGATAGTTTTCGTTCAGGCGTATTGCCATAGGAATCGCCGCCGCCCGAGCGGAGATGGGCGGCGGTGGCTTCGTCCATTGGTTCGAAAGTGAAAGCCATTGTTTCCTCGCATGTCGGGTGGACCATCATGCGAGTCTTGCCGTGCGGTCAGGTCGCCCGCCACCCGATTTCAGCCAGCGGTTTGGTTTCCGGCTTTCATCAGGCTCAGGATTTCATCATCGGACAGCGGCCGCACGATGGCCTGGTTCTGGCTCACCGGTTCGAATCCCATCTTCTGGTAAAGCGGCAGGGCAGCGGGGTGATCGAGCGTATTGGTCGAGACGATGACGCGTGCGGGCGTGGTTGCCCAGGCTGTTGTCAGGGCCTGGCCCAGCATCCATTCGCCAAGCCCGCGTCTGCGCACATGCTCCATCAGGCCAAAATAGGACAATTCAACCGTGGAATCCTCAAGATCGGCCAGTTCAAAGAAACCAGCGGGCGCTCCGTCGACGCTGAGCACGAAAATGCTGGTGGTCTTGGCGTGAACGATCTTGGAAAGATGATCATCGGTCATGCGCAGGCGGGCGACCCAATGCCATTCACGTCCGACCTGCCACTGCAGATAGCGGTAGAAATGCAGCGGAATGTCCGTTGCCTTCATCAGCGTCGCATGCAGGTTGACGGGCAGAGGCGTGATCGCCCGCGGTCTGCGCTTCATTTCAAGATGCGTGACGGTTGCCTTGAGCGATTTCGTTTTTGCCGCTTTGGCCATTTCATGCCTCTCCGGTGACAACCGGGGTGTCATCACGACCACCCCATTCGGACCATGATCCATCGTAGAGCGTGTTTTCGCGGTGCCCGACCGATTGCAGCGCAAGGGTAATCACCGCTGCTGTCACGCCGGAACCGCAGGTGGTTACCACCGGTTTGTCGAGATCAAGCCCGGCGGCCTCGAGCGTCAGGCGCAGATCCTTGAGCGGCTTGAGTTTGCCGGCCTCGGAGAGGACGGAGAAGGGCACATTGCGGGCGCCGGGCATATGGCCGGAGCGCATGCCTTCGCGCGGCTCGGGTTCGACCCCGGTGAAACGGCCCGGTCCGCGCGCGTCGGCGATCTGCGACGAACGGCTTTCGACTATCGACACCATCTGGTCGAAGCCGGTGACCGCCTGGCGATTGAGCATGGCGTTGAAGCGGGCGGGAGACGGCGTTGCGGGTGTTCCGGTTTCGACCGGCAGCCCTTGTGCCTTCCAGGCATCGAAGCCGCCATCCAGAACGTAGGTGTTGCCGGCACCGAAAGTGCGCAGCAGCCACCAGACGCGGGGCGCGGTGAACATGCCCGGGCCGTCATAGACCACGATCGTGTCGGTTTCAGACAGTCCGAGTTCACCGGCGGCGCGGGCAAAATCGGCTTCGGCTGCAATCGTGTGCGGCAGATCCGAGTCGGGCGCGACGATCTTGTCCTGATTGAAAAACACGGCGCCGGGAATGCGTGAGGCTGCAAATTCAGTTGCGCCATCGCGTTTCTGGGCCGGCAGATACCAGGAGGCGTCGACGATCTTGAGGCCTGTTTCACCTATGCGGCTTTTCAGCCAGTCAAACGAAACAACGAACGGGCTTTGATCGGGTGGCGTGTTCATGCAGTGGTCCTCAAATGCTGGGGGCGGGCGTCAAGGCTGTGAACCTGCTGCCTGGCCGGCATGATATGCGATAGGCTTGGCTTGCGGCAATGAGAAGCACCGGTTTTACAAACAAAAACGGGCCGATGACCGGCCCGTTTCAATCCATCATTGATCAATCTAGTAGATTGAGGTCGGATAGTAGTTTTTGGCTTCGTCAAACAGGATCGCTGTGGTCGGCGTCTCCGTGTCTTCGTCAACTTCGGCGTCTTCTTCCGCTTCGGTTTCTTCCAGCAGCAGCAGGGCGGTTTCGCTTTCGCTGGTGGCTTCGCCTTGGCGAGTTCCCTGCGGACCGCCTGCGCCACCCGGAGGCGGCGGCGGGCGATTGGGGCGCTGGGTGGTTTTCTCAGTCGCCGTGTCGCTGGACAAAAATGCTGTCACACGATCCGACACCGTACGCGTTGCGTCCGATGGGGCGACGGAATCTGTCTTCTGGACAGATGTCTTGGTGTTGTTGGGGGCAGCCGGTGAAGGCACCGTGCTCGGTACCATTGCGGAGACCGGGTAGGTTCTTGCTTGAATGGAAGGCATCGGGTTGCTTTGCTAGGTTCGGCGCGAAGCCGGACAGGCCTCGATCACGGCGTTAAACTGTCTGCCGCCAGGCACGAAGGCTCCTGGTGGCGTAAATCAACAGTTACGCCGGCCGCCTTAATGACTTGTTAAATGGACATGTAAGGTTGTCCGGACCTGCAAATTAGTGGTCCCGTAGGCTGTTGAAACGACACGCGGTTTCCGTTCGCTGTCTCAAGCAGGGTGGTCAGGCGGGAAGCGGGCCGAAGCGGATGCGGAATCGGCGGTTTTCCTTGCCCTTTTTCTCGATCTTGCCGATGTGGATTTCACCGACTTCAGCGGTTTCGCCGACATGGGTGCCGCCGCAAGGCTGGCTGTCGACGGATGACCCTTCACCGATGCAGACCAGGCGAATGCGTCCCTGGCCACGTGGAGGGCGCACGTTCTTGGATTTGACGAGATCCGGATTGGCTTCCAGCTCCTGTTCCGAAATCCACTGATGGAAGACCGGATGATTGGCGTTGACCAGTTCCATCAGCTTTGCGGTGACCTCGGCCTTGTCGATGGTGTCGGTCATGTCGAAATCGATCCGGCTGTCGGTTTCGCTGACCGCCGCGCCGGTGATCGGATAGGGACAGACCACCGACAATAGATGGCAGGCGGTGTGCATGCGCATCAGCCGGTAACGCCGGTCCCAGTCGATGTGCTGGACCAGTTTTTCACCGATGGCGGGCGCTGCCTGGCCGGGCGCCGGGATCAGGATGATCTCGGCCTTGGTGTCGCCGGTAACTGTTCCCGCGATCTCGATCTTGTCGCCGTTCTCGCGCTCGAGAAACCCGGTGTCGCCGGGCTGTCCGCCAGAGGTTGCGTAAAAGCAGGTCTGATCGAGCAGGATGCCGCCATCTTCGCGAACGCCGGCGACCAGCGCTTCGACGGTTGAGAGATAGGCATCTTCGAGAAACAGTGCGGTCATCGGGATTATTCGCTCACATAGGGGATGGACAGATCGCTCTTGCGGGTCAGCCATTCGGGCACCGGCAGATCCTTGGACGCCAGGAATTCGGGGTTGAACAGTTTTGACTGGTAGCGGTTGCCGTAATCGCAAAGGATGGTGACGATGGTGTGGCCTGGTCCCATCTCGCGGGCCATGCGGATTGCGCCGGCAACATTGATACCCGACGAGCCGCCAAGGCAGAGACCTTCGTGCTGCAGGAGATCAAACACCAGCGGGATCGCTTCCGAATCGGGGATGTTGAAGCTCATGTCGGGGGTGAACCCCTCCAGGTTGGCGGTGATTCGCCCCTGGCCGATGCCTTCGGTGATGGAACCGCCGGAGGATTTCATCTCGCCGGTGGTGTAAAAACTGTAGAGAGCAGCGCCATCGGGATCGGCAAGGCCGATCTTGACGGACTTGCTCTGGCTGCGAAGCCCTTCGGCCACACCGGCAAGCGTGCCGCCGGAGCCGACGGCGCAGATGAAGCCATCGACCTTGCCATCGGTGTCGCGCCAGATTTCCGGCGCAGTGGTCTTCACGTGGGCGCGGCGGTTGGCGACGTTGTCGAACTGATTGGCCCAGATCGCGCCTTTGGGATCGGACTTGGCGATCTGCTCTGCCAGCCGGCCCGACAGGCGCACGTAATTGTTGGGATTGCGATAAGGCGCCGCCGGGACCTCGACCAATTCGGCGCCGAGCAGGCGAAGCGCGTCCTTTTTCTCCTGGCTTTGCGTCTCCGGGATAACGATCACGGTCTTGTAGCCAAGAGCGCAGGCCACCAGCGCCAGCCCGATGCCGGTGTTGCCGGCCGTACCTTCGACGATCGTGCCGCCGGGGCGCAGCAGGCCCTTTGCCTCTGCATCGCGAATGATCTCAAGCGCTGCCCGGTCCTTGACCGACTGGCCGGGGTTGAGAAACTCGGCCTTGCCAAGGATGGTGCAGCCAGTGGCCTCCGACGCGGCTTTGAGGCGGATGAGAGGTGTGTTGCCGATGGCGTCGAGAACAGAGTTGATGGCTGGCATGGTTTTTCCTGTTATTGGCTGTGAGCGCACAGACTGCTCGAAACTATGCAGCCAGTTCTGGCTTCTCAAGGGGCATGTTGCAAGAAACCTGCTCTCCTGAGGTTGGAGTATAAGGGAAAATTTGCCTTCAAACGGCAAAAATGAGAAATGGCATGTTCCGGTGATCCGTATTGTGCCCGTGGGCGTAGACAGTGAAAATTGGATTGGCCGGGAACGGCCTTCGACTTCTGCAGCGTGCAGGGGCCGTTGAAAAAGAAGAAAGCTTGATACGCATGGTGCGTGAACATATCGATACGATCGACTCGCTGCTTGCCCGGTATGTCGCCGGGACTCTTCCGACCCCGGCGCGAGTGCTTGTCGAAGCCCATCTGGAACTGAAACCGAAAAGCAGGATCAAGGTTGCCAATCTTGAGGCCATGGCCGGGCTCGAACTGATGGCAATCGATCCGGTTGCGCTCGATGACCGCGATGCAATGCTGGCTGCCGTGCTCGGATCGGCAGCGCCGGAAGCCGCGGCTGCGGCACCCGGGGCTGAAACGCGGGTCTTTCCCAAGGCGCTGCATGATTTCGTCGGCTTTGACGCAGATGAAGTGCCGTGGCGGACGCGCATGCCCGGCTTCAAGGAATATGATCTCGGCGACATCGAGGGGTGTCACGTCAACCTGTTCTGGATCAAGCCGGGCCGGACTGTACCTGCGCACACGCATGAAGGCAGCGAATTGTCGCTGGTGCTTGACGGGGCGTTCAGCGATGCGCGCGGGCATTAC
>Ga0209345_10002625_pt1 | contig 19568 bp, 19 predicted proteins | sample Cruoilmetagenom7_FD_187294 | JGI IMG/M metagenome (GOLD analysis project Ga0209345, IMG submission 187294) | Oil polluted marine microbial communities from Coal Oil Point, Santa Barbara, California, USA - Sample 7 (SPAdes) (version 2) | ecosystem: Environmental > Aquatic > Marine > Oil seeps ... | reverse complement strand
AAGGTCGGCGAAAAGAAAAGCGAACGTCGCGCGCGTCTATTTCAATGCGTTGTACCAAAAATTCTGCGACCTTCAAGTCTTCTGCGAAAAAACGCGCCCTGCGTGTACGCCCAAACAGCAGACTGGGGCGAAGGGACATCCTGAACCGGACTGGACTGCTCATGAAGCATGATACAAAACGATCAAGAAAACGGGATCTGCCTTCTACAATCGGGGCATCAACGACGCTTCTTTTTTTCACAGTATGTTCAGTGGCAGAGGAATTTTCTGTGGCTGTTGATGGTGGAAATTCGGGGTCCATCGGGATCACTTTGTTCTCTGACGCGGAATCCTACCAGACAAGACGTCTGGTAAGCACTGAAAAGCGCTTGCAAGTTGGAAAATCCCTTTTCAATTGAAAAGGGATTTTCCAAGAGTAGGGGAGTAGTCTGCTGCGCTCCCAGACTCTTGTCTGCATCTCTTGCCTGACTTCTCAGTACGAGAAAAGCGCAAAAACAAAAAACAGCACAAAACAATACTAGTGATAGAAATCTGACATAAGATTTCCGAACGACGTGTGACACAACAGTGAGAGCTTTTCCCTTTCAGGACCCTCGCATGAAGTGCAAAAAAAGCGGCGGTTCGCTCCCAATCGAAAGCTGCCCTAAAGTACCGAGAGTTTTCCGTGTTCCGGCTTTCTTAAAAGGACCTGGTCTTCGATGCGACCTTCTACTCGTCTCCGCTTTACAGCCTTACTCACCCTTCCGTCTCTGCTCTTCGCTGCGTGTGCTGACGATGACGAAACAGACAGCCCCTCGGCTCTGGGAAACAATGTCTCTGCGGTGCAGTGCACCCAAGTGGAATGGCATAAGTCAGAACCCTCTGATTTCGCCGACTTTCCTGACCTGTCACAGGATTTACTGCAAGAACCAAAAGTACATCTCAACGATTGTGACCTCCCGCCCAGTGATTTGCGCACTGTTGACTTGATCAAAGGAACCGGACCCGCAGTCCCCTCGGGTGCCGAAGTCACTGTGAACTATGTGGGAGTGACTTTTCCGGAAGGAGAGCAGTTCGACTCGTCTTGGGAACGAAACGAGCCGATCAGTTTTCCGCTGGACCGAGTTATCACCGGCTGGCAAGAAGGCATTCCCGGCATGCAGGTAGGAGGACGTCGGGTCCTTCTTATTCCAAGCGATTTGGCCTACGAAAAGAAGGGTTTCCCCCCAACAATCGGCCCGGACCATGCACTTGTCTTTGTGGTGGACTTGCTCGCATACGACGACTCTGCGATGCCTTCGATCCTCTCAAATGATGGGAACGCCCCGAAACAGGTCTCCTTTCCCAGCGAAAAGATTCCCGCGGCCATCTCGAAAAAGCCGGTTATCGCGGTAAACACGCAAAAAAATCCGCCCAAAGCCCCGGTGGTAGAAGACCTCGTTCTCGGGACGGGCGCCACTGTGCAGGCAGACTCAACAATTGTCACAAATATGCTGACAATCTTGTGGTCCACAGGAAAAGAAAATCTGTCAACCTGGGATTCGTCTGCTGCTACCGAAATCGATCTCTCGAGTGAGTTCATTGTCGAAGGTCTCGCAGAGAGCATACAAGGCATGAAGGTAGGGGGACGTCGCAAGATCATTTTGCCACCAGATGCCCGTGCACCACGCCAAGAGACCATTATCTACGTGATAGACGTACTTGAAATAAAGTCGTGAGAAAATTGACGTAGCTGCTCGCCATGAGTTCTGGTCTGTCAGCATTTCTCTCTTCACAAGTTCTCGACAACCCCTACAAGTTCATCGAGAATCACACGTTCTTGACGGTCAAAAAGTCGGCCTCGCGGTAAAAGACGGAAAATACCATTCCGCCACCAATAAAGATGACTACTAATAGGGTTGTTTTCCACGCGAAAATACAGATCGGTCGCATCGAGCAGATACGGAAGCGCCGCGAAAAGCGTAGGTTCCAGAATAGGAAGTACAAAGACCACGGAACAGTTCGGAACAGTGACAAGAGCACCAGCACCTTCTATTGAAGAAACCCAGCGATCTGGCCAAAGCGCATGGGTCGCGCTGCAGGGATGTGTCTCTCCGATGACCGCGAATAAAACCTCCGGTCCTTGCAGGCAGGAGTACACATCCACAAGAACCTTTCTTTGGGTGTTCTCACGCGCGTGCATGAATAGTTCTTCTTCCGTGAGACCGAGAGCACCAAGTCGTGCCCTGTCAAAGCCGGCAATGCTTTCGGGCAGGTCGAGAACAATGAGGGCTGATAAATCGGCCGTTATGGGCCGGCAAAGCAGATCGAAATCAAACTGTCGAGAAAAAGAGACAGGACACAAGCGTAGAAGTGCACGTTCGCGCACTTCTACTGGGTCCTCAAGCAAATCCAGAACCTGTTTTTTCCACATTCCCGCCTGCAAAAAACGCTCCACCATACCTGGCCAGGCGTCATGAGAAGCAGACAAGCAGTCTCGTTCGAGGTTGCGAAGATTCACCTGCACCGACTCACCATCATTGTCATAGGTTTCCACCACAACGCCAGTACGCAGAAACGGCATGCTCCGACGAGTGAACGCAGCATCGACACACGAAAAAAACATATCCTCGGGACTTGTCACAACTTCGAGGTACGTGGACAGTTTCTTCCCTGACTTCTGCCCCGCGCACCTATCTTGTGCTACTTCCTTTTCGTCTGCGTGTCGATTTGCGGGCTGTGGGCCCTGCTGATGTTCTCCCTGCGTTTGCCAAGCGCCTTCTCGATCATTGTTCTGATCATTGTCCCGATCGTTGTCCCACCCAATAGTCGACATACTCCGCTCTTTCCTCGTTGCTCTTTTCGCCTCACTCGTTTCGTACCCGTATTTTCAAACAGCACCCTCCCACATCAGCCCCCCCACATGACCCCTTCCGTTCTCCCCTGCCTCCTTCGTTCTCCCCTGCTTGCTCCGTCTCCCAGAACCATTACAAGTCTGGGAGTTTCCAGTCCGCTTGTATTCCACTGTTTCGCAGAAGCCAAGAAGTTGGCAGTCCCCTACCTGTTTTCGCTGAGCCTCGTTGGATCTGTTTGGGCTTCTCTCCGGCTTACTCTGCTTGCGATTTTTCATTGCGCGGCATCCTGGCCGACACGGCTTCGCCGGCAACAGCAATCGCCAGACACAAGATTACAATGGCATAATAATATGTTTTCAAGGGGAGTGAGTCACTCCTCTCTTAAAAAAGGAGAAAAACACCAAGCGGCGCCCATATATGGGCGCCCAAAAAGGAAAAACTTCTATGCAAGAGCAGCCTCCGCCCCTCTCGCGCGCTCCCCTTGTCTCAACTCGAACGACTCCCACGTTTTTCTCGCAGACGGCGCATTTCATCGACATCCCATTGCCGCCGCCGCTCTCGTTTCCACCACAAACGTCCGAGTTCCACTAGAGCAGCCCCGGCAATGCCAGAAACCAGCATGACAATCACCAGGGCAATCGACCATTCCCAGAAAAAAAACCGCAATTCCACATCGCCACTGTTTTGCAGGGCAGGCACAAAAACAATGAGAACGACCAATGCCAACACCAGCATCAGCCAGGGAAAACCTCTCTGGCCCAGGTCCTCCGCTCCGTTTTCTGTGTGCTCCGACTGACTCCTCATCTTTTCTCCTCCTGTCTTTTTTCATCTCCACAGACCCAACGGACATTCTGTAGATAAATTGCCTTATGAAAATTATCCCCAAAGAAATCCGGCACGAACAGGGTCTTCTCTCTTGCCCGATTAGGAACACCCTTCGGGAAAAGCGGGTATTCCCAACTTTTTACTTCGGGATTCCGTCCTCTGGAAAAATCGGGACCGACTGAAAAATCAGGAAACCATGTTTTTCAGTCGGTCGTCACTAAAAATCTAACTTGGCACGCAAAAGAAAAAACTCGATGCCGATCTAAAAAGCAAAAAGGGGAGGCCGCGCAAGAGTGCACAATCCAAGATCACGAAACGCGGACACGCAATTTACAGACCGCAAGACCCGACCGCGAAACCACAGCCTGAGAAAGCCCAATGGCCAAACACCCGACACGTCAACGATATATCCCATTTCGGAAAACAGACCTTGTCAAGATGCTTCTCGCGGAAAAGGGCAGGGAAGACAATACAAAAGAGAGCTTCCGCGAGTTATGTGAAATCCTCTTCGCATTTTTTCATTTCGAGTTTCATGAAAAAATCGAAACGATCAAAGACTGTTATGCGCCTTTTGGGGCAGATATCAGTACCAAACGCGTGGAAGAGCTCTCCCCCCAAGAAGCAGAGGAAACACGTGCACGTCTTCGTAAGGAATTGTGCGCTCTGGCGGATGCTGCAAATTTTCAACCGGTAGAGAAGGCGGACCTGGATCGAGCACTCGAAGAAGAGTCTCTTCTCAAGGTGCGACTCGTCGCGTCTTTTGATGATTTTGCCGAGGTTCTTGTTTTCCGCCGCGGAGAAAGCGTAGGGACTGAGGAAACCAGCCACTTTTTCGGTCTGAAAAAAAAGAAGATTCGCTTTATTACTTATGACCGGGTTCTGCTTTATCTGCAGTACCCGGAAACAGAAGATCTCAAGAGAGAAACAAACGACATCTCGGCCCCTGCCTCACCGCATGCTCCCAGTATCGTCAAGCTCTTTCAGAATGTTCCGAAAGCTGATCTTGAGATGCTCTTCCCCAACGCCCAAGTCCGCATGCGAACAGTTGACAAGCTTGCAATTGGCCTTCCCGCTCTTGTGACTGGTGGGGTGACCGTAACGACGAAGCTTCTCGCGGCCATTGGTTTATTCGCGGCCATTCTCGGATCCTGGCTGGGAATCGGCGATGATCCAAAAGAACTTGACCAGACATCGGTCACTGCCTTGGCGCTTACCTTTGGCTCGCTTGGCGCTTTTCTCTTCAAACAGTGGACAAAGTTCAAGAACCGCAAAATCCAGTTCATGAAAACGCTCTCGGACCATTTGTATTTTCGCAACCTCGACAATGGGGCCGGAGTGTTCCACAATTTACTTGACGCTGCAGAAGAAGAAGAAAGCAAAGAGGCCATTTTGGCGTACCACTTTCTCCTGACTGCAGGCACGCCTCTCTCCCATGCAGAAATTGACGAGCGAATCGAGCACTGGCTCGAAACAAAATGGAAATGTCCTGTGAATTTCGAGATTGACGACGCGCTCTCCAAGCTTTCCCGACTTGGCCTTATCGAAAAAAGCCTTGGAAAAACTTGGTACGCCGTTCCACTCGATAAAGCGAAACGCCATCTTGACCAGTTATGGGACAATCATTTCTCTTATCACGATGCTGCGAAAGAGGCCGAAGAAGCAACAGAATCAGGGGTATCGAGAAGAGAAAATGTCGAAAAACCCTAGTTGCGAAAGACAAGAAGGGCCCAATCGCAATGGTCTTCAATGGTCTTTTCTGCGAATTTTCCCGGTGCGAGAAATCGCTTGCCGAAAAAGCTCGAAAGACTCCTTCTCTTGCCTTCATTTCGGCGAAATCCTTCTCGAGAAGCCTGCAAAAGAGCAGAAGAACATCCAAATACCGAAAATTGCATTTGCCGGCACACCCACACTGTTCAAGAGACAAGCCCCTTCAAGTAGGTCTTCTTCCTTCTCAGAGGCCTATAACAAGCTATGATCAGTTGACCAACACAGGCGCGCGGCCATGCAAAAGGGGGCCCATGTCCGTCAAACTCAATTACACGCGAGACGAACTCTTCGCCGATCCTGAATTTGCTTCTCGTATCAAACGTGAAGGCAACCTTTACCACGGAGGACTTGCTGCAGACGGCACTTATCTTCCACCTCGCTCACTCCACCGCATCGACGCAATCAAGGCGTGGACAGCACAACTAGCAGATGCCGGCCATCCCACAAAAGTGATGACGACTGCCGATCTGCCGAACGAGTTCTTCCCGAACACCGATCAAGCAAAGTACCTCCTGCGAAATGGGGCAAAAGGTGCTATGTGTCGCATCCTCACGATGATCGGCCTGATCGAAGGATTCGGGAACGACGGCCTCAAGCTCTTCCCACGCATGCCATGGCAACCCTTCTTTGTCGAAGACCTCGACGGAACCTGCCTCAATCACTTACCCCCGCTGTTCGACGCGCACGGCCATGATGAAGCCGGCTCCGACTACAAGGGGTACCATGAATGTGGCCACGACGAAATGTGGTACACCATTCGAGACGCCGCGCTCGATGATCCCATCATCACTGACGACATGTTCGAGAACCTTCCGATCGGACCTCCGCCAGGATATACAGGCAAGGCCAAGGCCAGCTCTGAAGCTCTCGACGCCAGTCAGCTCATAGGTGCTCCCACCGCTCTCGCGCCGGGTGTCCCGCCTATGTTCGGAATGCTCGTGACAGCGATGACCTCACTCCTGGCTATTGAACTTATTGCGTACACCACTTTTGCGTGGGCACACGAAGTGTTGAGCGACTCGACATGCAGCGCTGACCCAGAATTTGCCGGGAGCAGCGTGGACTATATCGCGGACGACGAGACCATCCACGTGAGCTACCTGCAGTGCGCGCTCGCAGAAATCAGATGCCGCACCATCATCGGTGAGGACACCTCGAAAATTCCCGGCTCTGTCATTGTGGACGAGGCCGTAAAACGCACCATTGCCAACCAGTCCGGTTCACGTTTCAACCGCATCATGGCGCACCGTCTCCACCAAGTTGAAGAAGAGCTTGCACTGCGCTCCGACGGAGAAAAGATTCTGCAAGAGTTCCTGGCGCTTGGACCCGTTCCCGTCTGAAAACAGTGTGGTTTTCCCTTGCATGTGACACGTTTCGCGGTACAACGCCAGGATCTCTCTCCCGAGATCCTGGCGTTCGACATGGAAAAACCATGAAACTCGCATGCAGGTCAGGAAGCAACCTCAACAAAACAACACGTCCAACATCCTGAACTGGCACTGCCAAAGCAGTGCCAGTTGTCCAAACCAATAAGACCACCCGTTTTCACGTCTTTTCTGGGCTCTTCTTTTTCCCAGAAAACAAGGCAATCCAAGCGGGAGGCAAAGGGGAAAAAATGAAATTCGGTATCTTCTACGAGCACCAGCTACCACGGCCTTGGGTAGAAGGACGAGAAGAAGAGCTCTTTCATGAAGCGCTCGATCAGGTAGAGCATGCAGACAAGCTCGGCATCCACCATGCCTGGGAAGTAGAGCACCACTTCTTGGAGGAGTACTCGCACTCCTCTGCTCCCGAGGTTTTTCTTGCTGCCTGCTCACAGCGCACCAAGAACATTCGTCTCGGCCACGGCATCGCGCTCATGTGCCCGAACTACAACCACCCCGCACGAGTCGCGGAACGCGTGGCTACCCTCGACCTTGTCTCTCATGGTCGTGTGGACTTTGGCACAGGTGAGTCTGCCTCCCGTTTGGAGCTTGAAGGCTTCAAGGTGCCCTTCAACCAGAAGCAGGAGCAGTGGCTCGAAGCGGTCGAACAGGCCTGCAACATGCTGGCGATGAGCCCATACCCAGGCTACGACGGCAAATACTTCTCCATGCCTTGCCGTAACATTGTCCCCAAACCAGTACAAAAACCTCACCCGCCTGTCTGGGTGGCGTGTTCGAACCGCAAGACAATCCACCTTGCCGCTCAGCTCGGCATCGGCGCGCTCACCTTCGCCTTTATCACTCCTGATGAAGCCAAGCGTTGGGTCGACGACTACTACACCACGCTCGAAGAGTGCGTGCCCATTGGCCATGCAGTGAACCCGAACATCGCCATGGTGACAGGGTTCTCTTGCCATGAAGACTCCAAAGAAGCAGCACGCCGCGGCGCAGATGGCTTCCGTTTCTTCAACTTTGCCCTGGCCCACCACTATGTGAATGGTGTGCACCACATCGGAAACACCGACATCTGGGCAAAGTATGCAGAGTGGGCTGCCACCCAAGACGATGCCCTTGCCCCTCCCGGAATCGGTTCACCTGATGAACTGCGTGAGCACCTGAAGGGATTCGAAGACGCCGGTGTCGACCAAGTGGTCTTCATCCAGCAGGGCGGGAACAACAAGCACGAGCACATTATCGAGTCGCTTGATCTTTTCGCGGAGAAGGTCATGCCGGAATTCGTCGAGAACGAGGCAGAACGCCAAGCCCAAAAAGACGAGCGACTCGCGCCCGTCGTCGAAAAGGGTCTGGCCCGCAAAGAGTGGATGAAAGAGCTCACGGAAGAGGAAATCCCCAAAATCGTGGCGCTCCAGCACCAGATTATTGACACTGGCGACTGAACCGCTCTTTTTTTCGCCCCGGCGATGCTCTGCAAAGGAGCGCCGGGGCTTTTTCGCGTGCGCGCACAAAGCACCACAGCCGGCCTGTCACACAAGACCTCTGCTTTCACGTCCGCTCATTGTCCCTCAGGGTTCCCCTGCTTCAAGTGCCTGGAAGGGAGAAACGGCTGTCACACAAGCAGGGAGCACTTGAGCGGGATCTCCCAAGAAAGCCACGAATATCGAACGAGCGCATACATTATCAAGGCCGAACGCGTGACCTTCTCCCGGAAACACGATGAACTGGCCGCGAGAGAGATGCTTCACAGCCGCACGCGCCCAGAGAGAAGGTGTCCAGACATCGAACTCTCCTGATAAGAGGAGAGTAGGGATATCTGAGACAACCGGCAGGTTTTCCACAGGATCAGCACGGCCAGAACGCCAAAACGCACACACTGCAAGCTGCTCATGCGCAGAACGGGCGGCTACTTCTACCAAGATGTCATCTGACACGGGAACACCCGCAGTGAAAACGGCCTCCTCGTTGCACATAACAGAGTTGTACATTCCCACAGCGTCAATATCGTCGGTCGTAGCGGGAGTGTCCTCTTCGCTCTTTTTCGAGTGTGCGGGGAGCCCACGCGCGAAAAAATTCGTCGAAAGACCTGAAGGAAGACCGAACGAAAAATCCCGAGAAAGATCCCAAAGGTCAAAGGGAGGACCCGTGCGAAAAGCTGACCGAACGCCTGCGTTTCCCCGGCCAGGCAAAGCACGACGTACACGACTTCCCTGGGAAAAACCGTCTGGAGTCTGCCCCGACGGTCCCTCAAGCAGGGAGAAATCAAACGCGAGTTTTGCCAGGATTTCCGCTCCTTCTTGCGCCCCGCTCTGCTCCACAAGTTTCACAAAAGCCGGAAGTCTCCCTGCTTCTTTTCCCTCCCCCAGAATTTCTACAAGCAAACGTACAACAAGATTCCCGTCTACAGTCACTTGCCAGTTTTCGCCAGATTCATCAGGATCTACAACGATACGGGGCGTTTGCTCGTACCTTTCGACAACGACCCGAAGACCGCCGGCAAAATCAGGGTATACACGTTGGCAATCCCTGTGTGCGCGGCACTGTGCCCCAAGACGGTCGATAGCAGCAGCAAAGTGCACTGCATCCTCTGCCAAACTATCCACCTCTGGAGGAAAGACAGAATCGAGCACGGCACTGCGTACTCCTTCGGGATCGTCCCGCAGGACAGTGAGGGCAAGGCGTGTACCGTAAGAGATCCCAAAAAGATTCCAGCTCTCATAGCCGAGGACTCGACGTAAATCAGCCACGTCCGCAGCACTATTCTGTGTGTTGTAGACGTGCAGAGGGCGATCTTCCTCAAGAAAGCGCGCATGGCAGAGGCGCTGCGCCGCAACCAGCTCGATGATCGTCGCGGCAGCAGAAAGAGAGCTGTGCTCTTCGCACACAAGAGCAGGATCAGCAAGATACGTGCCCCGTTGGGCAAACAGCACTATTTCTCGCTCTGTCTCATCGGCCAAAACAGCCCAGTCATCAAAAGGATCATCGCCTACAAAAACAGGATCCCCAGGCCCGCCGGCAAGATACACAATTGGATCAGGAAAAACAGCGGGCAGGGCAGGAGAGAGAATCATATAGGGGAGCTTCACATACTCCGTCTCTTGCTGCGCACGGTCTTCAGGCAGATGTGCTTCTCCACAGACAACACGCTTCATCAAGCCGGCCGGCACGGGAACAGGGCATGGTCCTTCTCGCGCAAAAACCGAAAAAGCAGACGTCTGAGGGGAGGAAACACCAGCGTCTTCACCTGCAACATCCGAAACTTCCTCATCTCCATTGCAGGCCGCAAAAACTGAAAGAATACACAGAAGAATCCCCACCTTTTTCCCCCACGTGCTCCTCTCGGAAATCTCTCTTTGTCCCCGCACAGATTCCTTTTCCACTCTCTGTATTCCGCGACGCTTCCACACCAACCAAAAAGACACCAAAAAGCTTCACACAGGGAGGGGACAGGACTGCACACAGCAAGCTTCTTTTCCGTCTTTCTCCCCAGGAACTCTCAACCATCTCCCCGACACTCGCAGTAGCCGTGATGAGATCCCAGGCCTGCTCAATATGCACACGCTCTGTCCACAACCCGCCAATTGCCATGCGCAGCGTAAAGTTCCCTCTGACATTGGCATACGTGAGAAATATCTGTCCGCTCTTATGCACTGTATCAAGAAGCTCTCTGTTTCTCGCGTCGCCCCTTTTTCGCGAAAACACACAAGAACCAGAGAAGCGGGAACAGACAACTCGAAACGCGGATCTGCGGCAATAAGGTCAACCAGGACACGCGCCAGGCTGACATGTTTACGGATATGCCGGCATAAGCCCTCCGCCCCATAACAACAAAGCACAGACCAGAGTTTGAGCGCACGGAAACGGCGTCCAAGCGGCACTTGCCAGTCACGATAGTCGATCACTCCCGCAGAATCGCTCGCAGCATTTTTGAGATATTCAGGAGTCACACGAAGTGCCCTGAGAAGAGCAGAACGGTCTGCCACATAGAGACAGGAACAATCGAAGTTCACAAGCAGCCATTGACGCGGGTTACAACAGTAACTATCCGCATATTCAAGGCCTTTATTGACAAACCGCAGTTCGGGACAGACGGCAGCAACACCAGCATACGCAGCATCGACATGAAGCCAGAGACCATGCTCCCGGCAAATTTTCGCAATGGACTCGACCGGATCAAAACTTAAAGTGGCTGTTGTTCCCGCCGTTCCAACCACAAAAAAGGGCTGCAAACCAGTCTTTCGATCTCCTGCAATCACAGCAGCAAACTCGTCAGGATCAAGTCCGGTCATAGGATCACCGGAAATCTTACGAAATCGCTCAGATGGTATACCGACTACCCGCAACCCCTTTTCCACCCTCGAGTGGACCTCTATCCGACACAGGCCACAAGACGCTCCAGCACCGCAAGACCACCAGCGCGTTCTCGTGCCGCCGGCACCGCGCTCAAAACAGAGCTCGACGCGCTGTCCTGGAGCACACCTCCACCTGTCCCATCAGAACGGAAACGCTCCGGCAGAGCAAGAAGAGAGATCATCCAGTCCATCATGCGAGTCTCAATCTCCGTACACGCAGGACTAGTTGCCCATATCATGCTATTTAACCCAAACCCGGAAGAAAGAAGATCTCCCACCACAGAAGGACCCGAACTATTCGCGGAAAAAAACTCGGGCTTGCCAGTGGGTGAACCCCGGCGACACGATTTTATGGAATGTCGCGAGAAAATCAGAGAAAGAAGTGCCTTCTTCTGGTGGGGTCAGAGGAAGCTTGGTCACAGTCTCTCCCGGGAGAACCGCAGCGACCACGGGACGGTCCTCAAGAGAAGTCCAGTAATCCCTGCGATCCAATCGATCGCAGCATGACCGTCACGCCGGAATTCCTCCGCGCGCATGTGAGGCACCAGCGCGTCTGCCGGATCAAGAGGCACACTGGAAAATCCACTTGCAGATTCGAAAGAGTCCGGAAAACTCATCATGCCCCCTCTGAAGAAAACAGAGAAAAACTTTTCCCGTTATCGACACACACAACCCATTGTTATTCCCTTACAGCTTTCACCACAAACATCGGGGTCTTCTCCGGCAGTATCCGGGGTTACACCGTGAATGAAAGAAAGAGGAAAACCTTACAAAAAACCATTTTCGAGGAGATACTTCTTAGAAGACACGTTTTGCAAAAACAATAAGATTGTCAGAATAAGAACCTGCATCAGAACGGAAACTCCCCCCACAGGTGACCAGGCGAAGCTCTGCCTGGGAAGAAAAACCAAAGACACGGTCTCCAGGAAAACCTGCTTTGTCGACCTGTTCGACAGCGTCGACAACAAACACGACTTCTTCCCCGTTTTCCAGCGTGAGAATCACCTGGTCTCCGGGAAGGGCCTCACGCAAGCGATAGAAAACCGACGGACCGGACCGAGAATCCATATGCCCCGCAATCACGGTAGGTCCGGCTTCCCGGGGAAGAGAAGTCTCCTGATACCACCCTGCGAGGTGAAAGGAGTCCCCGCTTGGAACCTCTGGCTTCCCATCCTCACTGATATCAAGCTCGATCACGGCACTGTCAATGTCCACGGGAGGAATCCTCACCCGCACTGGCTTCAGGGCTTCTCTCTGCGATGGTGTGAGGGGCACATCAGTCGCAAGAAACCAGTCAGAGGATTCTGGTTCCCCTTGTGGGAAGGACTGCCCCTGCCCCACCGGGGTCTCGGAGACCCCCCCGTCTTCACCCGGGAGAAAAAACTCTGAATCAAACGACGGAGTCGAAGGATCCGAAAAATCAGTTTTGTTGTCCGACAGTATCAACTCCCGCAAAGCGAGAACGCCGACGACCAGGGCAATAAGAGCGATCCAGCGTCGAAAACGTACTTCTCGTTTGGGGAACGACGGGTAAGAGCTGGTCATTTTTCTCTACCAACACACAAGGGGCACCTCTCGAAGACCACCACTGCCCTGAGACAGGAATTCTTTTCTCATCACGCGGAAAATCGCGTGGAAAACGGTGCGGAATAAAGCTTGTCGCCATGCCGCCGGCGCCTGTCTCGATCGCGTTAATGGGAACCCCGGCAAAACCGGAGCCATCCACAATACTCACAAGACGAAGACCGGGGCCCTGGGTATTTCCTACCAATGCCAGGGTATAAAGAGTATTTGCCTCTAAAATAACGGGTTGCACATGAACACTTGCAGCATTCGCGCTCGTTGTCCACACGCGGAAGGTCACTCCCACTGGTTTCGCGGGAACATTGACATAGGAAGTGATCTCTCCGAAAACTGTACGAGAAAAAGTGCTATTGCCTCCTGCTGTCACCCTCACAGGCGAAATTTTCGGGGCAGCATGAAGAAAACGCACCTTTGCCGCGCCCCGAGAAGCCGCAGAAAGGTCATCTCGCTCAACGAGCACCTGGAGATCGCCGCTACTCCCAAAAAGAAAAATCGAGTGGTTCTCGTCTCCGTCAAGAGAAATATCTTCACGAAAATCGAAGCCCTTGTCGCGGTTACGCGAACGAATCTTGAGCACGCGTGTTCCTGAAGCCATCTCTTTGTAAGAAGTAGCCTCCAAGAAACTCACATTCGTAAAAACCTTATGGAAACGGTTGTCAAAAGCAACGTCGAGCGGCGGCGTATCCGGCGAAAGATGAACAAATCGCGCACGGCTATCACCATATCTTTCCTCAAGATCACACGACGCCAGAGTAAAAAGAAATAAAAGTATACCGATGCTTATCGCGAGTCGCGTCCTCTTCGAAGATTCCATTCCTCGTCATTCATTATCTACGCATTTTCATTCTTGTCCGCTTTCGCTAAGAATATGCGCATAAACAGAAAAAGCACTATTCGCTAACACTCCACCATTTTATATAGACTTTTAAGCAATCCTCTGTCTGACTGATTCCGCCCCGCTTGATCTCACAGCTACAACGAGAGCGTTCCACCTCAGGTAGATCGCACGCATACCTCGAAAAAACTCCCTTATCCGTTCTGCGGTTTTCTCGCCACACCCTTTCTCACGGCCCTGTTCCCAAGAAACTTGTCCCACCTCATTCTGGCCGGCACTCGCCTCGGGAACAAGGGAAACGGGCTATCCCCCACAAAAAATCTGCAAGAAAGAGAAATTTTAGGGGAGAAAAAAGGAACTCGTCCTCGTCTTGGCAAAGATGCTCACGTCATACTGGTCTCCTATTCTTCTTATAGATGCCAAAACCATGTCTTTTTCTTCATCACTATGAACAAAAAGGCAAAAATGGAGGGGGTCAGGCATGAACAAGGAGGAGCGTCATGATTAACGACTGGGCTCCAATCGGAAAAGATGAGCGCAAGCGTGGTGACCGTCAGCCAAAAACTCTCATTCATCAACAGCGCCCCACCCTTGACACATCTATTCCCCTGCACTCCTCTGCGGAAGAGCAGCCCAAACCACAAGAGCCAGAACCAGAAGAGATCCTCCTCCCACTCGCGGGAAAAGTCTGGAATATCCCTCATCCCACTCTGCACTTTCACGGACGACGCGACGATCTTGTTGAAATACGCAAAACACTGAGCAGTAGTGGGATCGTCAGCATTGTTCCCGCGTCCAATGATCCAAACAAAGCAGAGGGGATCGGAAAAACAGAGCTGGCCTTCACCTATGCTGACCAGCTAAAACAAAATTTGCGCATTGGGTGGTGGATACGAACAGCGGACGAGACAACTCGCTTGGCAGACTATCTCGAACTCGGTAGACAACTCGGTCTTCCTCTCACGCCAGAAGAAGATCCTCTCTCCCAGATAGATCTGATCCGCTCCCAGCTCAGCTTTCTCAAAGGCACATGGCTGCTTATTTTTGACGACGCCTCCACCCCGTTGGAAATTGTGGACTTTGTGCCACCTGGTACCAAGGGAAGCGTCATTGTGACCTCACGGTATCCGGCAGAATGGCAAGGAAAAGTGAGCACACATGAGCTGTCGTCTTTCTCGCGCGAAGAATCCGTCACATATCTAACCCGCACAATTCCCGATGCCGACTCTGAAGACGCCAATACCCTGGCAGAAAGCCTGAATAACCTTCCAGCAGCCTTAGCACAAGCCGCGGCATACATCGGTCATACTGGAAGCACAATCTCCCAATACAACACAGTTCTCGCAAAAGAAAACCCCTCTTCTGCCGGCACTCTTTCAATGACCACAGAAGAGAGCATCAGAGAAATATGGAAAGTCACTCGCATCGCAACCAAGGACCTGCCTGCCGCGCACGAACTCCTGCACATCATGGCTTGGTTCGCTCCGGACAACATTCCAGACAGCGTCTTTTCCACAAAGGCAATACGCGTTCTTCAGCATCTCGGCAACGACGATCCTGAAGACCACCTCGACAGCGAGCTCACCCTCTTTGAAAAATCAGTAGAAACACTCGATCAATTCTCCCTCATCCAACGTACTCCAGCCGCAGCCACCACTTCACGCGTGCATCCTCTCTTCCAGGCTGCGGTACGACATCAGCTTGGCGACAAAGCTCTGTATTGGCTTCCCATTGCAATCGACATACTCGCTGACGCCTATCCAACAGAATCTTGGAGAACAGATACCTGGGTAGAATGTGGACTGCTCACTCCCCATGCCCTCATGATTACCGACTATGCGCTTACCTACAATGTGATAATCGCAAACCTCGGTGTCCTTCTCCACAACACCGCGCTCTACCTACAATTTCGCTATCAGCAGTATGGAAAAGCACGAGACTTACTCCAACACGCCCTTGCCATTAACGAGAGCATATTCGGCTCCGACCACCTCGAAGTCGGCATTACTCTCGGTAATCTAGGCCGAGTGGAAGACCGGCTCGGAAACTACGACGTCGCCCTCCTCTGCCTGCAACAAGCGCTCGAAATAGAATCCCATGTCCAAGGAGTAGACCATCCAGATGTCGCCCGCACCCTGACTTTCCTGGGCCGCGTCTTTTATGAAATAGGGCAACTTGAAAAAGCACGCCAAAGCATGCTGCACGCCCTGGAAATCTTCGTCACGGCTTTTGGCGAAAACGACCCTGCAGTGGCACGCGCAATGGGCTATCTCGGAATCATCGAAAACCAGCTTGGCAACCTTATTACAGCGCACGAGTACCGAGAACGCGCACGCGAAATATTTGAGCAAGCCTGAAGAGAAAAACCACAGACAACAGCACCGCACCTGCACACTGACGCGCGTTCGCATCTGCCCTTGGGTTTCCCTACCCTAAAAAAGCTATCTGTGTCATCCTGGAACTTCCCTGGAACAGAACTTTTTTTCGATAGATCCTGTGCAACAGGAAATCTGCCGAGAGAAGCGTCGCAAAAGTCTCTGGAAAAGACAACGGAAGGTCGTAGTGTGTCACGACCTTCCGTTCTGCAGATGAAGAAACCACCGCCAAAAACGGTTATCTCAGGCTTTCTGTTGCGTCCCCACAACAAGGTCTTTAAAAGGAACCTTGTGGGAGTCGCCAGGCTCACGCGGCAACCCCAAAGCCTGTTCGCCAATAATATTGCGCTGCACCTGGTCAGTCCCTCCATAAATAGACGGAGCAGGACTGAAAAGACACAGCTCGTGCAGCACTCCCGCAAGGGGTGCGTCCTCGCCGGCAAGCATTCCCCCCGGACCAATAATCTGCAGACCCAGATCACGGGAAAGACGCACCATCCGGCTGTTCGCAATCTTGGCAACATTCGCCTCAGGACCAGGGCGTTTCCCCGCTTTCATTGCAGCTTTTGCACGCAACATCGTGTATCGGCTGATCTCATGCAAGCTGTGCAAATACGCAAGGCCTTGCCGGATGACCGGATCATCAGTCACGCCTCGCTCGCGAGCAGCCTGCAAAAGGATCTTGTTGCTCCGAGCAAACAAGGCTCCCCCGCCCAAAGCACTGCCTTGTGCCTTGCCAACAAAATCCCCAACGCGCCTCTCCAAATGACCGGCAACCGTACCCGGAGCTGCAGCACTCGCTGGAGCACTCCCTCCGCCTCCAATACCCTGACGTTCTACAGCCAAAGTAGTGCGAGCGACATTCCAGCCGTTGTCGAGTCCGCCAATCAATGCATCATTGTGTACACGGTTATCGTCGAAGAATACTTCGCAGAACAAAGCCCGCCCGGTCATTTCACGCAGGGGGCGTACATCCACACCATCCTGACGCATGGGAAAAGCAAAATAGCTGATGCCTTTATGCTTCGGCACCTCGACATTCGTACGAGCAAGCAACATTCCAAGATCAGCGAACATACCCGTAGAAGTCCAAACCTTCTGGCCGTTCACTACCCATTCATCACCATCACGCACTGCACGAGTCTGCAAACCCGCCAAGTCAGAACCGGCTCCAGGCTCACTGAAAAGCTGGCACCACCCCTCTTGGCCGCTCACAATATTACGAACATAACGTGCTTTTTGTTCTTGTGAACCGTGCGCAATGATGGTAGGGCCGGCGAGACCAAGACCCAATCCCCCCGGAGGACCCAACGCTCCAGCCCGGTGGATCTCTTTTGTCACCACCCTCGCAAGATCGCGGGAAAGTCCCCGACCATACCACTCTTCTGGCCAGGTGGGCACTGCCCAACCCGAATCGCACAGGCGATCCCACCACTCGGCAACGGTCAAATCAGGATCCCAATTGTGCTTCAGCCAATCCGCGACTTCCGCGCCAACTTCGGCTTCTGTAGGCATGATCTTTTCTCCCCCGTCGCGGCTCAACCTGTCCATCTCGCCATCTCATCCGCGCCAGCACTACTGAACAAGGAAATACAAGAAGGTTGCACTCGGCATCTCCCCTTCAGCACACTATCTCCTTCATTATGCACAGGAAAAGACATGCAGAAGAAAAGACGCCAATCCAGATTTTGTGTGACGGTATGACCCTCACTCATGAAAAACGAAACAAGATCCCACAGCGAAAACTCTTTCGGGAAAACACAGAAGGCACTTACTGAATTACCGTCATCTTTTTTCTCCTCTTCTGCTGGATTCTGTGCTCTTGCCATCCCAGATAGCGGATCCAGCCCAATCTCATCTCCTCACTGGGAGGGAGGCCACACAGCACCCTCAGACACCACGTAAGGTAACAAAGGGGGCATAGCATCCGAAGCCGACACAGAACTCACGGGCGCCGAGGGCGGCACGGGACCCGAGAGCGGTACAGGCGCCACGGGAGCAAACGGCGGCACTGGCCAAGCAGGCGGTACAGAAGAAGTCGGGATTGATCCAGCCCCACCCCCCTTGCCATAGGGAGGAAGGGATCCAGGAAAAGGCGCGAAAGACTTACCAGAATCTTCTTCGGATACAGAGGGAACACCAGCTTCCAAAGAGAGCGAATGAATATTTAACTTCCGCTCTTCTCCAGCGGGTAAGCCACGGTTCATAGAATAGTAGAAACTATCCAGTATACTGAAAACAAGAGTTCAGAAGAGAGGCATAAGGAAAGTAAAGATCAACGCATTATCACCATAAAAATCTCCGTTTAAAAAAGCAGAAATCCAACTTATAAAAGCAAAAGGAACAGCAAGAAAAGAAGCTGTTTGTATTGCTTTAGTGCGGTTCGAAACTTTCGCAAAAATAGCTGCTTTCATTCCTCCCCAGAACAAAACACCAGCGAGAATAGCGAGTGACAAGAAAACCCAACTCGGTTCTCTGGAAAAAGATCCTCCAAATGTTCCGTGTAGATCATACAAACTTCCTTCGAATAGAAACAGAGTGCTATCCCCTGTAAAAAATTTGCTCCCAAGCACAAGAATCATCAGAGAACAATCCGCAAAAGAGAAAAGAAATTCACCAAGTAAAAGAAGAACAGCCCAAACCCGTGCAAGAAAACCAACATCAGAGAGATAAGTAGCATTGTCTGTGAAAGCTTTTACAGAGAGGGCGTAATAAAAGAAAAGGGACACTATCACTATAAGAAAAAACATCGCTCACCATGCGCCATTCCAGGCTGGTCGAAACAAAAAGAAACTTCCTTCGACCAGTTGAATACCCAGAATTTTCGAGAAACCGCGACCAGTAAGACGAGATAAATTCCAGAAAAAAATAAGAAGACTAACGATTAATGACATGCTCACAATACGGACAATATCGAAATCATTGAACAATGAAAAAGAAGACACACCGAGAAGGAGTCCCCAACGATCGTCGGTTATGTATTCTGTAAAACAGACGACCCAATAATCCGAAAAAATTATCCGAATTACTGAAGTAAAAATGGCCATTATGACCATATAAACAAGGACAGATCCGGCATAAATAGCGAAAATAAAATTTCGCAATATCATATCAATAACGAATCAGTCATCCTAATATCATTAACATACATCATGCCAAAATAAGGAAAAAGATACCTCTAGCAAAAAGATTTCTCATTATTGGCAGAGCAGTCACATCCTATTCCGCTGCTCTTTCCTCACTAATCCCCGCAGAAGCATCCTCATGACCAGTCACACTTGGAACAATCCCTATCTCATCCCCAGGAGGAAGGTTCTGTTCCACAAGCAAAGCAGTCGATCGATGAAAAAGGAGTGGAAGCCCCCGATCAACAGCATGATAAAAAGCGCCTAGTCCACCAAAACATGCACCCCAGATCAGCGGAAAAAGCACTGCCCACATCACAAATCCGGTTGGGTGAAGGGCCCCATTAAAAAGAGCATATATCCAACCAGTGAAGGCAGCAACAGGGCCGAGTAGCAGTCCTTGTCGCACCGCAGTCAGTGCGTCCGAAGGAGCAGTAGCACGCGCGATATTCACTCCTCCCAAAAAGAAAGCAGCAACAGGAACAGCAAGAACAAGAAACAGCCACCCCGGCG
>Ga0209345_10002624_pt1 | contig 19569 bp, 17 predicted proteins | sample Cruoilmetagenom7_FD_187294 | JGI IMG/M metagenome (GOLD analysis project Ga0209345, IMG submission 187294) | Oil polluted marine microbial communities from Coal Oil Point, Santa Barbara, California, USA - Sample 7 (SPAdes) (version 2) | ecosystem: Environmental > Aquatic > Marine > Oil seeps ... | reverse complement strand
GTTGCCCGCCATCTCTTCCAGAGGCACCGGATCGGGAAAGCCGTTCACAACCTCGCCGCGCTTCATCATCAGGTTGCCGAATTGCCCCAGAACCCGGCGCAAGGAGGCCATCGCGTTACTGCGGTCCTCTTCGGTCTCATAAACAGACGTGTGACGCATCAGGGCCCACCGCCCGTCATAGCGCCCGCCATTCCTGGCAATCGCATCGTCAAGCCGCGCGCGATACGCCTCGGCCTCGGAAAACGGCATGGTCAGCGGCCAGCTCATGATGTCACAGCCATGTTCGACCGCGTAATCAAAGGTGATCGGCGCGCGCGCGGCAACCCAGATCGGCACCTTGTCCTGCACCGGCTTGGGACAGGATGTGGCGGTGGGAAACTGCCAATAGGTGCCGGCGTGCGCATAATCGCCGGCCCATAGCTTTTGCACCACCGGCAGGGATTCCTGCATGTATTGCCAGCTATCGCGCTGATCTAGACCGGGCATCATGCGGTCAAACTCGCGCTGATAGGCGCCCGAGCCGATGCCAAACTCAAGCCGCCCGTCACTGAGCAGATCAAGCATCGCCGCCTCACCGGCAAGCTTGATCGGGTGCCAATAGGCGGCATTGGCGACACCGACACCAAGACGGATCGTTTTGGTATGCGCGCCCCACCATGTCAGGATCTGAAACGGATTGGGCGCGATGGTCATCTCAAGCGCGTGATGCTCTGCCGCCCAGGCAACGTCAAAACCGGCGGCCTCGGCCATTTGCACCATCTCAAGCGTGTGATCGCGCACCGCCTTCATATCAAGCGAGGCATCGAGGCGCTCAAGATTGATTGCCAAATGAAATTTCATTGTCTTGTCCTTTCTCAGCGCATTTGAAACGGATTGGCGAGCGGCTCGTCCGACATGTTCATCCAGACGGTCTTAGGGCGGGTGTAGTCATAGACCGCCTGAAACCCGCTTTCGCGGCCATAGCCGGAACCCTTGGTGCCGCCAAATTCGGCCACCGGTGAAATCGCGCGATAGGTATTGACCCAGACGATGCCGGCGCGCACCGCGCGACTCATCCGCAAGGCGCGTGCGTTGTCGCGGGTGAATATCCCCGCCGCCAGCCCGTGTTCGCTATCGTTAGCAAGCGCAAGCGCCTCGGCCTCGCTGGAAAAGCGCAGCACGCAGAGAACCGGACCGAAAAGCTCGGTATCGACAATTTCAAGGTCGGCACTCGGGCACTCGACAATCGTCGGTTCAAAGAACAGCGGCCCCGCCGTCGCGCGCTTGCCACCACAGAGGATGGTGCCGCCCTCGGCCACGGCTTGGCGTAATTCGCGCTCGATGGTCTCAACCTGACCCATGGTGCAGAGCGGGCCCATCTGGGTTGCCTCCGCCATCGGGTCGCCAATCACGATATCGCGCGCGATGGCGGTGAGGCGGGCAAGGAATTCGTCCGCCACATCCTCATGGACGATCAGGCGCGAGCCCGCGACACAGCTTTGCCCCGAGGCACCAAAAATTCCGGCCACCGCGCCATTGACCGCGCTTTCAAGATCGGCGTCCTCAAAGACGATGAAGGGCGATTTGCCGCCCAACTCAAGACTCACCTGCGCGAAATTCCGGGTCGAATTGGTCAACACATGGCGCGCCGCACCCGGCCCGCCGGTAAAGCTGATGCGCGCCACAAGCGGATGACTTGTCAGGGCTTTGCCGCAAGGGTCGCCATGGCCGGTGATGATATTGACCACCCCATCGGGAAAGCCCGCCTCGGCCAGCAATTCACCGAATTCAAGGATCGCGGCAGGGGCGTGTTCGCTGGTTTTCAACACCACCGTGTTGCCTGCCGCAAGCGCCGGGCCGATCTTGACGGCGGTCAGGAAAAGCTGGCTGTTCCAGGGCACGACGGCGGCCACCACGCCAAGCGGTTCGCGGTTGGTAAAGACGAACATGTCGGGCTTGTCGATCGGCAGGGTCTCGCCGCTGATTTTATCGGCGGCGCCGGCGTAAAAGTGGAAAAACTCACTGATATATTTTGCCTGCCAACGGGTTTCCTTGAACATTTTGCCGGAATCGCGGGTCTCTGTCTCGCCCAAAGCCTCGGAGCGTTCGGCCAGAAGATCCCCCAACCGGCGCAGGCATTGACCGCGCGCTGTTGGCGTCATGCTGGCCCAAGGCCCTTCATAACAGGCGCGATGCGCGGCGCGCACGGCGTGGTCAACATCCTCTGCCGTGGCCTCGGGGGCGGTGGCCCAAACCGTGCCGGTGGCCGGGTTGAAGGTCTCGAACGTCGCCCCGTCCGAGGCCGCGACCCAGGCCCCGTCAATCAGCATTCTATAGCTCTTCGTCATCACCCCTGCCCTTCTTACTCTGCCGCCATCCGGTGTGCGCTCTCGGTCGGCACGACCCGGTGATAGCCGCCCTCGCGCCAGGCCAGCGGCGGTGCCTCGCCATCCAGAACATCATGCACAGTGCCGATCACGATAAGATGGCTACCCGAGGTCACGCATTGTTGTACCTCGCAGAAAAACCCGGTTGCCCCATCAATCAGCGGCGCCGTGCCCGGCACACCAAAGGTGTTCACCCCCGAAAAGCGATCGGCGATCTGCGCGTCGTGGCGCCCGGCAAAGCGGTCGGCAAGCTCCGGCCCGGATTCGGGCAGGACATTCACGCAAAAGCGGCCATTCCGCGCCACCGCCTTGGCGATCCGGCTCGCGGCATTCAGGCAGATCAGAACCGACGGCGGATCAGCGGAAACCGACGAAAACGCGCTGACCGTGGCCCCAAAGCGCCCGGCAGGACCGTCCGTCGTGACCACCGTCACCGAGGCCGCGACCCGCCGCATCGCGCCAATAAAACGATCACGCTCTACAAGTGGTCTGGTCTCAGTCAGCATCGCCGGTCCTTTCGTCATTTCAAAGCCTTGGAAAAGGTTCATGTTAAACTGGCATATTATTTCAATTCTTGATAACGAATTATTTTGCGCACTATGTGCAATAATTTCGAATTGAAAGCGCCAATCATGAACCTCACCGCCTTGCAAACCTTTCTGGCGATTGTCGATACCGGCAATCTGGTGCGCGCCTCGCAAAAGCTTCACGTGACCCAATCGACCGTCACCGCGCGCCTCAAGACGCTTGAGGACGAGCTTGGCCAGCAACTTCTGAACCGTCAGAAATCGGGCACCACGCTGACGCCTGCGGGCACCAAACTTTTGCGTTATGCACGGGTTATCAACGGGTTATGGCGGCAGGCGCGCTATGAAACCGGCCTGCCTGCGGGGCTAAGCTCGGTCTGTACCTTTGGCTGTGACCGCGAGCTTTGGCATGGGCCGGGGCGCGCGTTTTTTGACGGCGTGGTTTCGGGGCATCCGGAAATGGCGGTCTCGGTGCATCAGGGCAATGCGCGCGATCTTGAGGAATGGCTTGGCTCGGGGCGTGTCGATGTGATTCTGAGCTATGAGACGGTGACCCACGGCGCCCAGACCGTGCACGCCCTGCCCGCCGAAGAGCTTGTGCTTTATTCCGACCGCGCGGTGACGCCGATCAAGGCCGACCCGTCCTATGTCTTTGTCGATCATGGCGAGGATTTTCGGCGCAGCCATGGCGAAAGCTATCATGATGCGGGCATCGCCCGGATCAGCTTTGACAGCTCGTGGTGGGCGCTTCAGTTTCTGCTTGATCGGGGCGGTTCGGCCTATCTGCCGCGCGCTTTGGCGGCGCCGCATGTCAGCGCCGGTGACCTGTTTGAGATGGTTGAGGCCCCGGTGTTCACCCGCAAGAAATACCTGATCGTCAATGACACGGCGGCACAAAACTGGGAGTGGTTCGCCCCGCTGGTGGCCCAGCTTGGGGAAAATAACCCGGGTTGAACGGCGCCCGCGCAGTTTTCGCTTTCGCCCGCAAATCACAGTTTGTAACGCTTGCAGGGCAAACCCACAAAATGGCGGGCGGCAATGACGGCAGAGTATGATTTCATCATCATCGGGGCGGGGTCGGCAGGCTGCGTGCTGGCCGAGCGGCTAAGTGCGAATGGCCGCCACAGCGTTCTGATCCTTGAGGCCGGCGGGCGTGGCCGCTCACCCTGGGTCGCGCTGCCGCTTGGCTATGGCAAGACGTTTTTCGACGAGCGTGTAAACTGGAAATACGAGGCCGAGCCGGAAGAGACCCTCGCCGGGCGGCGCGCCTATTGGCCACGCGGCAAGGGCGTGGGCGGATCGGGGTCGATCAACGCGCTGGTCTATGCGCGCGGCTTGCCGCATGATTTCGACGATTGGGAGGCGTCTGGCGCTACCGGCTGGGGCTGGGACACGGTGCGCGAAACCTATGAGGCGATGGAAACCCAGGTCGCCCCGGATGGCACGCGGGTGGGCAGCGGCGCGATGCATGTGCAGGATGTCTCGGATCAGATCCACCCGGTCAACCGGCATTTCTTTGACGCGGCCCGCGAACTTGGCCTGCCGCTCTGCGATGATCTTAACGGCACGACCTCGGAAGGCGCGACGATCTACCGGATCAACACCCGGAACGGGCGGCGCAATTCCTCGGCACGCGCCTTTCTCAAACCGGCACTCAAACGCGCCAATGTGACTCTGATCACCGGCGCGATGGTTGGTCAGATCAGCTTTGACGGGCGGCGGGCGGTCTCGGTCGAGTATCACCACCGGGGCACGGTCAAAACCGTGCGCGCAGGCCGCGAGATCATCCTTTCGGCCGGAAGCGTCGCCTCGCCCTGCCTGTTGCAGATATCGGGCATCGGTCCGGCAGAGCACCTGAAATCGCTCGGCATCACGCCGATCATGGATACGCCGCATGTCGGTGGCAACCTTCAGGATCACCTTGGCATCAATTACTATTTCCGCGCGACCGAGCGCACCCTCAACAACGAATTGGCGCCGTTTCTGGGCAAGGTCCGCGCCGCCCTGCGCTATGCCCTGACGCGGCGCGGGCCACTGGCGCTTTCGGTCAATCAATGCGGCGGCTATTTCCGCTCGTCTGATGGGGTGAACCGCGTCGACCAACAGCTTTATTTCAACCCGGTCACCTATACCACCGCGCCCGACGGCAGCCGCAGTGTAATCAAGCCAGATCCGTTTCCCGGCTTTATCCTTGGCTTTCAACCCTCGCGCCCAACAAGCAGCGGGCGCATTGATTTGCGCGCCAATGATTCGGCGGCCCCGCCGCTCATCCGGCCCAATTCGCTGGCCACCAAGGAAGACCGCGCGCAGGTGATCGCGGGCGGGCGCCTGTGCCAGCGTCTTATCACCAGCACGGCCCTGAGCGGCCTTGTGGCCTCGGCCATGGGCGATGATCTGCGCGAGATGGATAATGCGGCGATCCTTGAGGATTTTCGCCACCGCTCTGGCACGGTGTTTCACCCGGTCGGCACCTGTCGGATGGGCGCGGATGCGGCGAGTTCGGTGGTTGACCCAGGCCTGCGGCTGCATGGCATAGAAGGGCTGCGCGTGGTCGATGCCTCGGTCTTTCCCAATCTCACCTCGGCCAATACCAATGCGCCAACCATGATGCTGGCGCATCGCGCGGCTGACCTTATCCTGAGTGGTCTCTAACGCCGCTCAGGTGCCAATCCGCAGGGTCGCTGTCATCTGGCGCAAAAGCGCGATCACGCTTTGCGCGGTGATCCGCCCGGTGGCGGGGTTGTCATCGCTTGGGCGGCCCTCGATCGACATGGTGAAATCAGAGCTGTCAGAGGTAACCCGCACGCTGTGAACATTGCGCGTCACCTTTGGGTCGGCCCAGATTTCCAACCTTGTAAGGTCGGGGCCAAGCCCGGCCAGACTAATGGCGGCGGCAACATTGACGTTGGCGGGAAATTCGCGGGCGATCTCCGAGACGCTACCGGACAGGATGCAAACCGGCTCTGTGATCTCGCCGAGGTCGATGCCGTTCTTGACAAGGTAAGGCGCGCCGATGAGCCCGGCGACCGGCTTGCGGGTTGTCATGCTGACCGAGGTGAGCCGGCCCACCGCGGCCGCCTTTATCGCATCAAGCCCAAGCATGGCGCCCGAGGGCACGATGATCTTGCCGCCATGCGCCTCTGCCAGATCGACAAGATCGCCCTGCTGCAAAAGCTGGCTTGCTGAGAGCACGACAAGGGTTTTGCCGGCCAAAAGAACCGGGCGGGCGATCTCGGGGAAAAGCTGTGGTGGCAGGCATTCGATAATCACGTCACAATGCGCGGCCAGCCCGGCAAAATCATGCACCGGCACCGGCGTGGTAAGCGCGGCGTTAACCTCTGCCGCGCGCTCGGCCCTGCGGGCGCTGATCGCGGCAAGGTCAAAGCCGGGGATATCGCCCGCATCAAGTGCGCGCGCCACAGTGAGACCAATCGCGCCTGTGCCCGCTATGCCAACCTTCATGCCCTGCCCTTTCCGCACCACGCCCGACGGGACGCGCTCAATCGCCCTCGGGGTAAAAACAGGCCGCGCTATGGGCCCCGCCCGCAAGCGGCGGCACCGCGTCGCGGCAGTCGGGTTGCACCTTCCAGCATCGCGGCGCGAAGGGACAGCCATCGGGGATCGCCATCGGCGAGGGCAGTTCGCCGATCAGCTTGATCCGCTCCTTGGCCGCATTCGGCGTGGTGCGCGGCGTGGCCGATAAAAGCGCCTTGGTATAGGGGTGCATCGGGTTTGCAAAGACATCCGCCTTGGGGCCCTTTTCAACCGCGCGCCCAAGATACATCACGATCAGATCATCCGCCACATGGCGCACCACACTGAGGTCGTGGCTGATGAAAAGATAGGCCAGATCCAGCCGTTCCTGCAAGTCGCGCAAGAGGTTCAGGATCGAGCTCTGGATCGACAGGTCAAGCGCCGAAACCGGCTCGTCGAGCACCACCACCTTGGGGTCAAGCATCAAGGCGCGGGCAATCGCGATCCGCTGACGCTGACCGCCGGAAAACATATGCGGATATCGGTCGAAATGCTCGGGGCGAAGCCCGACAAGGCGCAGCATGTCGCGCGCCTTGGCCTGACGGTCCTGCTTGCTTATATCCTTGCGGTTGATGATCAGCGGCTCCTCCAGGATCGCGCTGATCCGCTGGCGCGGGTTGAGCGAGCCATAGGGATCCTGAAACACGATCTGCACCGATTTGCGCAGATCGGCCCATTCCTGCGGCAGCACAGGCCTGCCATCAAGGCTCAGCGTGCCCTCGGTCGGCTCTTCGATCATCGCCACCATGCGCGCCAATGTGGATTTGCCACAGCCGCTTTCGCCGACCACGGCAAGGGTCTTGCCGGGGGTCAGGTCAAAATCGACCCCGCCGACCGCCCGCAAAACCCGCGTCTTGCCAAACAGCCCGCCGCTGACGTTGTAATGGCGCTCAAGCGCGCGCGCCTGCATCACCGGTTCGGTCATGATGCAATCCTTTCGTCAGAGTTGACGGGATAAAAACACCGCGCATAGCCAAGATCGGCGCCAAGCGGCGGCGGCGGCGTGGTCTTGCATTTTGCATCCGCGAATTTGCAGCGCGGCGAAAACAGGCACCCCGAGGGGCGGTCAAACTGTCCCGGCACGACACCGGGAATGGTCGGCAGGAACTTGTCCGTCGCCCGTTCCGGCAGCGCATCCAGAAGCGCCGCCGTATAGGGGTGGTGCGGGGTGGCGAAAAGATCGACAACCGGCTGTTCCTCGACCTTCTGACCGGCGTATTGCACGCTCACGCGCTCTGCGGTTTCGGCCACCACGCCCATGTCGTGGGTGATCAGCACAAGGCCCATGCCGGTCTCATCGCGCAGGGTGGCCAGCAGGTCGAGAATCTGCGCCTGAATGGTCACGTCAAGCGCGGTTGTCGGCTCGTCCGCGATCAAGAGCTTGGGTTTGCAGGCAATCGCCATGGCGATCATCACGCGCTGGTTCATGCCGCCCGACATCTGGTGCGGGAAGGCCGACAGGCGCTTTTCGGGATCGGGGATGCCGACCTGTTCGAACAGTTCGATCGCGCGGGCGTGGCGCGCGCGCCGGTCAAGCCCGAGGTGATAGCGCAGCGATTCCTTGATTTGCCAGCCGACCGTGAAACACGGGTTGAGCGATGACATCGGCTCTTGAAAGATCATCGAAAGATCGTTGCCGATGATGCGGCGCTTGGCGCGCGTGTCCATCCTCAGCAGGTCCTTGCCGTCAAAGCTCATCTCGTCGGCGGTGATGGTCGCGGTCCAGGGCAAGAGCCCCATGAGCGCCAGCATCGACACCGATTTGCCCGAGCCGCTTTCGCCGACGATGGCCAGAATTTCGCCGGTATCGACGTCCTGATCCACCCCGTCGACGGCACGAAAGGCGCCCGATGCGGTGGCAAAATCAACGCTCAGATTGCGAATGCGTAGCAGTGACATGGCCTCAGCTCCGTTTCAGCTTGGGATCGAGCGCATCGCGCAGCCCATCCCCCATCAGATTGATCGCCAGCACGGTGACAAGAATCGCAAGACCGGGAAAGGTCACGACCCACCACGCGCGCAGGATGAATTCGCGCGCCTCGGCCAGCATGGTGCCCCATTCCGGCGTCGGCGGCTGTGCCCCCATCCCCAGAAAGCCGAGCGCGGCTGCGTCAAGAATGGCGGTCGAAAACGACAGCGCGGCCTGCACGATGATCGGCGCAAGACAGTTCGGCAAAACCGTCACGAACATCAGCCGCGCAAGCCCGGCACCGGCGACACGCGCCGAGGTGACATAGTCTTTTTGCAGCTCGGACATCACGCTGGCACGGGTCAGGCGCACGTAATGGGGTTGCAGCACGATGGCGATGGCAATCATCGCATTGGTCAGCGACGGCCCCAGGATCGCCACCAGAACCAGCGCCAGCAAGAGCGAAGGAAAGGCAAGGATGATATCCATCACCCGCATGATGATGCTATCGACCCATTTCGGCGCAAACCCCGCCAGCAGGCCGATGATGATCCCGCCAGACGCGGCAACCGTGACCACCACGACCCCGACAAAGAACGAATAGCGCGCACCGACGATCAGCCGCGACAGCATATCGCGCCCCAAGGGGTCGGTGCCAAGCACATAGGTCCAGCTTCCGCCCTCCTGCCAGGCCGGCGGCAAGAGGGTGAACTCGCGGGCCTGCGCGGTGGCGTCATGCGGCGCGATCCATGGCCCGAACAGGGCAAGGAACGCAAAGACCGCAAAAATCCAAAGGCCAATCACCGCGCCACGATTCTCGCGGAAATAGAACCAGAACTCGCGCAGCTGTCCGGGGCGTTCGGGGCCATCCATCGGGGCGCCCTGCCCCTCGTTTGAGGTTGTCTCGGTCATCAGCGTTTCCTGATCTTGGGGTTGATCACACCATAGAGCATATCCACGGTCAGGTTCACGATCATCACCATCACCGCAATCAGCAACAGGCCGCCCTGCACCACCGGGTAATCGCGCCGGAAAATGCTGTCGACCATCCACTTGCCAATCCCCGGCCAGCTAAAGATCGTCTCGGTCAGGATCGCGCCCGCCAGCAAGGTGCCGACCGACAGGCCGATCACGGTTATGACCGGGATCAGGGCGTTGCGCAGGGCATGGATGCCGTTGATGCGCCCCGGCGACAGGCCCTTGGAGCGCGCGGTGCGGATATAATCCTCGCCCAGCACCTCAAGCATGGCCGAGCGGGTCTGACGCGCGATCACCGCCAACGGGATGGTGCCAAGCACGATCGTCGGCAGCAATAGATGCCGGACAGCCGAGAGAAACGCGCCCTTCTGCCCCGAGGCGATACTGTCGATCAGCATGAAGCCGGTCGGATCGGGAAAATAATACAAAAGGTCGATCCGCCCCGAGACCGGCGTCCACTGAAGGTTGCCGGAAAACACGATGATCAACAAAAGCGCCCACCAGAAAATCGGCATCGAATAGCCGACAAGCGCGGTCGACATCAACGCGCGATCAAAGAACTTGCCGCGATTGACGGCGGCAATGACCCCGGCGGGCAAGCCAAGCACCACGGCAAAGATCATCGCGCAGATCGAAAGTTCAAGCGTGGCCGGAAACAGCGCGAAAAATTCATCCCAGACCGGGCGTTTGGTGACAAAGGAAGTTCCCAGATCGCCCTGCAAGACCCCGGTCAGATACTCGAAGAACTGCACATATACCGGCCGGTCATAGCCAAATTGCGCCGATAGCTCGGCATAGCGTTCGGGGCTGACCCCGCGCTCACCGGCCATGACGATGATCGGATCGCCCGGCAGCAGCCGGATGAACATGAAGGAAATCAGCGTGACCCCGATAAAGGTGGGCACAAAGGTCAACAGACGGCTCAGGACATAATTCAGCATTTCAGCACCATGAGCTCCTTTGGGAATGTGGTGAGGGAGAGCGCGCCGGTGTCGGTCACAAGCACGTCGTCTTCGATGCGCACGCCGAATTTGCCGATCTCGTAAAGCCCCGGCTCGTTGGTATAGACCGTTCCGGCAGGCAGCGGCATCGGGTTGCCGCGCATGATATAGGGCGCCTCGTGGACGTCACGCCCAAGGCCGTGGCCGGTCTTGGTACGGATCCGGTCGGCAAAGGGCGAGGCCTCAAGCACGCCGGTGACCGCATCGTCAATGGCATGCGCCGTGACGCCGGCGCGTGTCACCTCGAACCCTTTTAGGTTGGCGCGCAGGACCGTGTCATAGACCGCGCGCCCCTCGTCGGTGGCGTGATCGAGAAACACGGTGCGGGTGATATCGGCGGCAAAGCCATCCTTGCGTGCGCCGAAATCGAGCAACAGGGCATCGCCCGCCTGCACCGCATAATCGGCGCGGGCACTGGCATGCGGGCGCGCGGAATTATCGCCCGCCGCGACAATCGGCGTGAATGACAGATCATCGGCACCCTCGGCAAACAGGGCCTCTACCAGGGCGCGTTCGATAGCCTTTTCGCTCTGGCCAAGGCCTATCTGATCCAGCGTGCGCGCCAGGGCGCGCTCGGAAATCTCGATCGCGGCCTGAAGGGCGGCAATGTCATCGTCGGTCTTGATCATGCGCAACGCGGAAATCTCGCGCTCGGCATCGATGATCCGCAATCCGGGCTGCGCGCGCATCAGGGCGTGATGCACGAAAACCCGCATCACCTGTCCTTCGACCGCCAGAGATTGCAGGCCAAGATGCGCCGTCAGCGCGGCGAATTCCTTGTCATATCCGGTCTGATCGCGCCAATCAAAGGTCACCCCGTCAAAGCCGACCATATCCCAGCTTCCAAGCTCCAGATTCGGCACCAGGGCGGCGGGCGTGGTCGTGCTCCCGCTTGCGGGGATAACCACCAGAAACGGGCGTTCATGGCTCATGAAACCATGCCCGAGCGCGCGGGTAAAATTCGGCCCCGGCACAAGCGCCACGGCATCCACCCCAAGGGCGGCGGCCACGCCTGCATATTCAGCCAAACGAGAGGAAAGGACCTGCGTCATGCAACCTCGCGGTCAAGGAAAAGCGAAAGGGACAGCGCGCGCGGCGCTGTCCCCGGTCGTGATTGGCCGCTTATTGCGACAGGCCGACCTGATTGAAGATATGGCCACCCAGCGGGTGAACCACATAACCGTCAACCTCGGGGCGCATGGTCATATAAACCACCGAATGCGCGATTGTCGCCCAAGGTGCCTGTTCCTTGAAGATCACCTGCGCCTTTTCATAAAGCGGCGTGCGTTCGGCTTGCGTCGGCAGAACTTTGGCCGCGTTGATCGCCTCGTCAAACTCTTCATTGCACCATTGGGCACGGTTCGAGGCGCCAACCCCATCACAGCCCAGGAGAACGGCAAGGAAGTTGTCGGGATCGCCGTTGTCCCCGGTCCAGCCAAGCAGAACCGCACCATCGCGATCCTCGGCTTTCGAACGATCAAGATATTCGCCCCACTCATAGGACACGATTTCGACGTTGACGCCGATTTTCGAGAAATCCTCTTGCATGAGCTCGGCCATACGGCGCGCATTGGGGTTATAGGGCCGCTGTACCGGCATTGCCCAGATCTTGAGGTTCAGATCGCTGACACCTTCGTCAGCCAGCATCTTCTTGGCCACCTCGGGATCATAAGCGTCGTCTTCAACGGCATCGTTATAGGACCACATTGTCGGCGGGATCGGGTTTTTGGCAATCTGGCCAGAGCCCTGGAACACCACGTCAATGATCGCCTGCTTGTCAATCGCCATGTTGAGCGCCTTGCGCACCTTGGGATTGTCATAGGGGGCAACCTTGGTGTTATAGGCAAGATAGCCGACGTTCAGGCCTTCCTGTTCCATCACCACGACGTCTTCGGCATCTTTCATCGCCTGAACATCCGCCGGGTTGGGATAGGCCATGACGTGACATTCGCCTGCCTGAACCTTCTGATAGCGCACGCTTGCATCAGGGGTGATCGCAAAGATGAGCGATTGCACCTTGGCGGCATCGCCCCAATAGGCGTCATTGCGCAGATAGCGGATCACGGCGTCTTTCTGATAGGCCTGGAACGCGAAGGGACCGGTGCCAATCGGCGCCTGATTGAGCATTTCGGGGGTGCCCGCCTCCATCATCGCATCGGCGTATTCCTTGGACACAATCGAGGCAAAATCCATCGCCATATTGGCAATGAACGGCGCCTCGGGGCGGGTCAGGTTGAACTTGACGGTATAGTCATCGACCTTTTCGATGCTGCTGACCAGTTCGGGCATCGACATGCCGGCGAAATATTCCCAGGTGCCGCCGGAAACCTCGTTATAGGGGTTGTCGGGGTTGCCCTGGCGATCAAACGAAAAGATCACGTCATCGGCGTTGAAATCACGCGTCGGGGTGAAATTGGCGTTGGAATGAAACTTGACGCCCTTGCGCAGGTTGAAGGTGACCGTCTTGCCGTCTTCGGACACTGTCCAGCTTTCGGCGAGCGCGGGCAAAACCTCGGTGGTGCCGACCTTGAATTCGGTCAGACGGTTATAGATCGGATGGCTTGACGCATCAAAGGTCGTGCCAGCGGTATAAAGCGCCGGGTCAAAGCCTTCGGGCGAGCCTTCCGAGCAATAGACCAGCGATTGCGCCGAGGCGACCGATGCCCCCAAAGCGGCGCAGGCGACCCCTGCGAATAGTGAAAGTCTGAAGGACATACCTCTATCTCCTGTTGTTGCAGATTGTTCGTTGTCGGACTCTTGCGGCCCGGCATGCCCCTACCCTGCATGGCTATTTCAGGAAAGCAAACCGATTATTCCGAAAAACTTTGGGCAGGCCTTGCTTTCCGTCGGGTCACAGGCGCAGCATCAGGGCCACGCCACAAGCTTGGCCCGCTGTCGCGATGAAAGCAAACGGAAACGGGCGCAAAGGCCATTGGGGTAAGGACGCGCAACATCGCGCATCTTTGCCGACATACAACGGATTTCCTAAATCCTATCATGGGGCTGCGTCACGCAATATGGCCCCAAACGTCAAGTCATTCTGACCTAAAGCGAACCTTCACAACATCGTGCACCGAGGTCGGCAGAGCGGGACAGAGTTGCCGTTCGCCGCACGCGCTCAGTTTACGCCGCGCCTGCGAAGTCACGCGGAAGTAAGGGCGGAAGAACTAAGCCGCTCCGCGGCATCGGCGCGTTTGGCTAAGGTCGCAGCCCGCCTCCGCCAGGCCGCTGGCGGGCCATTTTATGATGTGCGGCTTAGGTTTTTGTCACGATATCAGGTGGCAACCGGCGCTCCGCAGGCGTAATCTATTATCAATTCAGTTTTGGAGGCAGCACTTGTATTCTGAAGGATCAGAAGGGTTTTACACCGACGATTTCATGTTCGATGTAATGGGTATCGAAGAACTACCGTCCGCACTATACCAGTACACGTCCTTAGCCAGCCTCGAGAAAATCCTCGCTTCTCGCACGCTTCGTTTCTCTCGTCTTGATACAGTTAACGACCCAGAGGAAGCGAAGGCGTCAGACGTGGCGCTCGCAGCCAGTTCTGTATTCGTTTCATGCTGGTCAGGTACTGAGGCCGAGCAAATCCCGATGTGGTCGATGTATGGCCAAAATTTCAGCGGCGTGCGGGTAAGGCTGCCGTCAAACATGTTTGTCGGGCGCAAGGAACCCATGATTTTCGAGAAAGGCGGTGCTTTGATCACGGTCGAAAGCTGGCACTCGATCAATCGGAAGTCTCCGGCAATGAGTACAAACAGCTGCGCAATTATCGGGCCCAACAAAATCTATTACAGCGATGATCCCGCCTACCGAAACCGTCCGCTGGTCTATCGCCACGCAGGCACGGCGCATTTCTGCCCTCACGATCTTGGTATGGTGAAGGGCACCCACTGGTCTTACGAACAGGAGTGGCGCTTCAAGATCGCAGCACTCTCTTTCGAGGCGCAGTTCCCAGACGACGAGTATTTTAACAAAGTGACGCTTGACCTCGAGACGTACCCGGTCGAAGCAGAAGCACTCTTCATCCCATTAGCGCCTTCAGCCATCAATGAGCTTGCAGTGATGATTGGACCAAAGGCCGACAGCGCGACCTGCAGAGAAGTCGAACGCATTCTCGCGGAACATGCGCCGAGTGCCACACTGACGCACAGTCGGATCCAAATTCGCTGATCTACCAGTCGCTGACAGAGTTCATCGCCCGTGGGTCGGAAGCGACGGGCGCGTCCATGTTGCAACTGCCGACTCACCCGAGGTCGATGCGATCAATTTGGGCTCGAACCGGCCGTTGGCTGCGTAATGTACCAAGGTCGGCTTTATTTACTTTTCGGATTTAGGGCAGTTATTGACGCAAAGGGCAAAGTCATCTGACCTTTAACAAGGAGTAGATGGTGGTCCCGGCGCGATTCGAACGCGCGACCTTTCGCTTCGGAGGCGAACACTCTATCCAGCTGAGCTACGGGACCATTGGAAACGGTCGATAACCATTTCCTGCCAGGGCTTCAAGTGTCGAAGTCGCGCTAGACCAAAATCCTCGTCTTGATCGGCGTTTTTCCTGATCTCGCGCCCCGCCGCCGCAGCTTCAGGCGAAAAGCTCGTGCGCCAGTTCAAGCGCGTCGATCAGCGCATCAACCTCAGCGCGGGTGTTATACATCGCAAAAGACGCGCGACAGGTGGCCGTCACGCCCAGGTGATCCATCAACGGACCGGCGCAATGATGGCCCGCACGCACCGCAACGCCCTTCTTGTCAAGGATGGTCGAAATATCATGCGCATGCGCTGCGCCCTGCATTGTAAACGAGAATATCGCCGCCTTGTCGGGCAAGGTGCCCTGTTGCGAGATCCAGTTCAGCCCGGCAAGCCGCGTCTGTGCGTAATCGCTCAGATCGTCTTCATGGGCGGCAATCGCCTCCATGCCGACGCCCATCATATAGTCAAGCGCGACGCCAAGGCCGATGGTCTGCACAATGCCGGGGGTGCCGGCCTCGAACTTCATCGGCGGGTCATTATAGGTGACCGCGTCCTTGCTCACTTCGCGGATCATGTCGCCGCCGCCCATGAAGGGGCGCATTTCGGCCAACCGCTCTTTCTTGACAAAGATCGCCCCGGAGCCCGACGGCCCATAAAGCTTGTGCCCGGTGATGGCATAGAAATCACAGCCAAGGGCGTCGATATTGACCGGCATATGCACCGCGCCCTGGCTTCCGTCGACAAGCACCGGCACGCCCTTTGCATGGGCCGCGTCACAAATGGCTTTCACATCAACTTTGGTTCCCAACACATTGGAAAGTTGTGTAATTGCGATCAGCTTGGTACGCGGTGTGATGGCGTCGATCACCTTTTGCGGATCAAGATAGCCGCGTGCATCGACATCGACCCATTTGAGGGCGACGCCTTGCCGTTCGCGCAGAAAATGCCAGGGCACGATATTGGCGTGATGCTCCATCACCGACAGGATGATCTCGTCGCCCGCCTGCATGCGCGGCATCGCCCAGCCATAGGCAACCATGTTGATGCCCTCGGTGGTGCCGGAATTCAGCACGATCTGATCCTCATCGGCGACGCCCAGAAAGCGGGCAGTCGTGCCGCGCACCGCTTCGTATTTTTCGGTCGCCAGATTGCTGAGGTAATGCAGCCCGCGATGGACATTAGCATATTCATTGGAATAGGCCGTCGTGATCGCATCAATCACCACCTGCGGCTTTTGCGCAGAAGCCCCATTGTCGAGGTAAACCAAGGGCTTGCCGTTCACTTCTCGTGCAAGAATCGGGAAATCGGCGCGAATTTTATTGACATCGAGCATCTCATGCCCCTCCCATGACGGCGACGCCGATGATGCTTAGCAAAATGGACAGGCCCACGACCATTGCGACCATCGCCAGAACAATCACCCCCGCCGCCTTGAACATATTGCCAAAGCGATGCGCGGCATCGACAAATCCGATCAGAATATAAATGCCCCAGAGCGAGGCTGTGAAAATCACCAGTGCGCCAAGCACAGGCGCGACAATCACCAGAACCGCGACCACCACTTGCAGGATAAGCCGCAGCACCTGAAGCCAGCAGATCAGCACAAGCACATCATCCATGCGCCCCTGACCGCCAAGCCCCTTCCCGATCCAATAAAGCGCCAGCACCGTGATCGCCAGAGCCCCGAACAGGAACATCGTGAACAGGACCGGCGAATGAAACGCCGGCGGCATCATCGCGGTGGCCATCGGATCGCTTGTCGGGGTCAGGCGAAGCGAGACCGAATAGACAATCGAATTGAGCACCGACATCAGCGCAAGCGCCGTCCACAGCCATCGCTGCGGCAGGTTGAGCGCGATCAGACCCTCTGCGGCGCGGCGCGGTGCAAACAACGTCTGCACCAGAAGTGCCTTGAACCCGGCCTGTGTCATGCTTTGCTCCATTCCGCCTCTAGCCAGCCTGCGACCCAGAACCAGCCAAAAAACCCAAGCCAGATCAGCCCGACCGCCTGCAACCCCGGCCCCGGACCGATAAAGCCGGCCACCAGCCCATGCAAGAGCATGATCGGGCTTGTCGCCAGAAGCGCCCAGAAAAGCGCCACCCGCGCGCCATAAGCAGTGCCCTTCGCGCCAAGGACGCGGGCAATGCCATGGCTGATCAGCGCCAGCGTGTAAAGAATAAGCGGCGCAATGAACACCCAGGCCAAAAGCGTGCCCCCGAGCATCGGGTTCAGCTCTTGACCGGTGAGATGCGCCTCGCGCGCGAGGCGCGGCCATTGCGCGATGAAAATCACCCCGCAGGCAGCCACCAGGATCACAAGCGCGCGGTCTTCGCGTTGGCCGATATCAAGCAGGCGCCGCACCACCCGGCGCGGCCCCTTGTAGGTGGCGACAATGTCGCGTGTGACCGGCATCAGCCGCGCCGACGCACCAGCCAGCCCTCAAGCCGACTGTTGATTTCCTCGCGCAGGCCTTCATCCTCGATTTCCTCGACCGCTTCGGCGAGAAACGCCAGTGTCAAAAGGTCGGTTGCAATGGATTTCGGCACCCCGCGCGCGCGCAGATAGTAAAGCGCATCCTCGTCGATCGCCCCCGAGGTGCTGCCGTGGGAACAGGCCACGTCATCGGCGTAAATCTCAAGCTCGGGCTTTGCCAGAAACTGGCTGTCGCCATCGAGCAGGAGCGACTGGCTGATCTGATAACCATCGGTCTTTTGCGCCCCGGCCTTGACCAGGATCTTGCCTTGAAACACGCCGGTCGCCCCGTTGCGCAGCACCTTCTTGAACACCTGACGGCTTTCACAGCGTTCGGCATCATGGGTGATGAACACGGTGTCATCCTGATGGTAATCCCCGTCGCCCATGGCCGCGCCCGCCACATGGGCGATGGCATCATCGCCGGTAAGCTCGATCACGCATTCATTGCGCGTCATCACGCCATTCGCAGTCATGGTGAAGCTCTTGAACGCGCTTTCGGCGCCCAGCCGGGCAAAGATATGCGTCGCCGCGCGCCGCTCGTGATCGCGGCCCTGGGTGCGCACATGGTGGAAGGTCGCGTTGTCGCCAACCTCTACCTCCATCACCTTGTTGAACCGCGCAGCCGCCGGACCGTTTTCCAGAACCGTGACTTCGGTGCCACTGTCGAGCTTGATCAGATTATGCAGGATCGCATCGGATGTCTCTGATTTGTGGACATAAATCAGATTGATCGGTTTACTCACCGCGCCCATCACATGGATCAGGACACCATCTGTCGCCAAGGCCGTATTGAGCGCCGCAAGCGGGCGGGCCACCGGCGTCTGGCCGCGCTCTTCGAGCACGCCATAGGTGTCCTTGGCCCAATGGATATCGCTTTGGCCGGCCTCGGCCAGCCGCTCGATCCGCACGCCCTCTAGCGTAAGATCGTCGCTGGCCTCGGCGTCAAACACACCGTCGACAAAGACGATCCTGAGCCGCTCGACGCCGCCGAAGATCTCGGCCTCGTCGCCATTGTCAAACAGTGCCGCCCGCGGGGCCTCGGCCTGGGTCAGGGTATCAGGACGGGTGAATTTCCAATATTCATCGCGCCGTTCGGGCAGGCCCATGGCCCGCAGCCGATCAAGCGCCGCGCCGCGCGCCGCCGTCGCCCATGTCGCGCCGTCGGGCAAGTGAAGCCCCGCCAGATATTCCTGATTCGCTGTCATTTTTGCCTGCGGGGCCGCCATCATGCCACCTCCGACAGGATATCGGCATAGCCGTTCTTCTCGACCTCAAGCGCCAGTTCCGGCCCGCCGGTCTTGATGATCCGGCCATCGGACATGATGTGCACCACGTCGGGTTTGATGTGGTCCAAAAGCCGCTGATAGTGGGTGATCACCAGAAAGCCGCGACCCGCATCGCGCAGCGCGTTCACGCCTTCCGACACAAGCTTCATCGCGTCAACGTCAAGCCCGGAATCGGTTTCGTCCAGAATGCACATTTTGGGTTCAAGCATCGCCATCTGAAGGATTTCATTGCGCTTTTTCTCGCCCCCCGAAAAGCCGACATTGACGGGGCGCTTGAGCATGTCGGCGTCGATCTTCAGGGTTTTCGCCTTTGCGCGCACCAGCTTGAGGAAATCGGCGGCGCTGATTTCATCCTCACCGCGCGCCTTGCGCTGCGCGTTCATCGCCGTGCGCAGAAAGGTCATGTTGCCGACGCCGGGGATTTCAACGGGATATTGGAACGCTAGGAAAAGCCCCGCCGCCGCGCGCTCTTCGGGCTCCATCGCAAGGATATCCACGCCCTCAAGGGTGGCGCTGCCTTCGGTCACGCGATAGCCATCGCGCCCCGAGAGAACATAGGACAGGGTTGATTTTCCCGACCCGTTCGGCCCCATGATCGCATGTACCTTGCCCGCCTCGACCGTCAGGTTCACACCCTTCAGGATGGTCTTTTCCTCTTCTTCAAGATCGACGTGCAGGTTCTTGATTTCCAACATTTTATGTCCTCACCGTATGTTACGTTCTGACCCGTCTCAAGGCCGGGTCATCATCTCGATTATGCTCAAAAGCCGATCCGTCGGCAGGGCCATCGGCTTGACGTCAAACTCGGCCATGCGGCCATGCAGGCGCAAAGGCGCGCCCAGAAACTCTTCGATCTGATGGTACTGTTTGCGACGCTTGTAATCGTCAACCAATACCACCACCGGCCGGGTGCTGCGCAAGGCCACCGCCATGGCACAACCGGTGCGAAACCGCCCATCGACCAGCACCACATCGGGCTGGCGGAATTCCGGCAGGTCCCAGACCTCGAGCGGATAGCGCGC
>Ga0209345_10002623_pt1 | contig 19573 bp, 12 predicted proteins | sample Cruoilmetagenom7_FD_187294 | JGI IMG/M metagenome (GOLD analysis project Ga0209345, IMG submission 187294) | Oil polluted marine microbial communities from Coal Oil Point, Santa Barbara, California, USA - Sample 7 (SPAdes) (version 2) | ecosystem: Environmental > Aquatic > Marine > Oil seeps ... | reverse complement strand
GAGCCCCTTCAATAGCACTTCGGTGCATATAGCTGTCGTGTAGAATCAGGTCTTGGGGGCCACAAATATGGCTAATCACAGTTTCATTGGTGCCATAACCACCCACAAAGACCAACGCATCTTCCTGACCTATGAATTGTGCAATCTTTTGTTCAAGTTGTTGATGTAAGTGTCGTTCTCCAGATGCAATTCGACTTGCACTGACAGAAGTTCCATACGTATCAAGTGCGTCCTTCGCAGCCTGTGTCATGCGCTTGTCGCCACACAGACCGAGATAATTATAACTTGCATAATTAACTATTTCTCGACCATCACAGGAAACAACAGGCGTTGGCACACCCTCCAGAGTGCGAAAGTAAGGGTTACGTTGTTTGATTTGATCAAGCCATTCGTGCTGTTGTTTCAAATTTTCAATGCCGCTATTTAACGTAGGCTTTTCCAATTGTGGAGCATCTGAAGTCGGTGCCTGGCTTGGCATTTCTTTCTTTTTTTGTAACAGTTTGGCCAAAAGTTGACGTTTGGCCTCGGGTGTAGCAGCGGGAGTGGACGGACCTTGTGACATAATAGAGCCTTCAAATTTAAGTAATGTTGTTTTCTTGCGCGGACAGCTCTTCTAACATCTGGGAAACTTCAATGTCAGAAAGTGCTGAAACATCAATATCGTCAACTGCGCGATCAGAGAGAGGCGAGGAAACAATTTCAAAATCTTCTTCAGAGTTCTCGGGCGATAAGTTGTCCTGATTTTGTAAGGTAGTTAGTAAAGCTTTAGCCAAATCTCTTAACGAGGCTTGAATGTCGGGTTGAATGCTAAGCCCTGATTGTCCAATAGATGCGTCCAATGAAAGTTGGAATTCTATGCTCATAAGGGAGTCGATACCAAGTTCAGAAATAGGTTTTTCCAAAGGAACTAAATCTTCTGAAATATGAAGAACTTCTGCTAAGACTGTTACCAAAAAGCGGCACGTTATGCTTTCATATTCATCCTCATTGGCAGATGAAAGTTGACTGATAAGGCTGCTGCTTAAAGCATCTTCGCTAACTAAAATTAAGTCACTGATCGGATCAAACTCAGACAGCGAGGGAGAAGATTTTTGCCACTTTTCCCAATCCACGTTGAAACAACCCATATTACACTGTCCCAATGTCAAAATTGTTTGAAGGTTTTCAAAAGCATCTTTCAAACGTAAGGGGGTGATCCCTCTTCTTTCTAACATCTGAGTGACTTGGACATCACGTGCAACCATACCCACTTCAGCAATCGCCCCCCACGCAATAGAAGTGCCTGACAGCCCAAGGTGACGACGATATTCAGCCAGTGCATCCAAATAAACATTTGCAGCCGAATAGTTTGCTTGGCCTAAGTTCCCGATCATACCGCTGATCGAGGAAAAGAAGACAAGATGTTCAAGCGCTAAATCTAGTTCTATGCTGATCTTATGAAGGTTGTAAGCTCCAATGGCTTTCGCATGGAAACTTTCCTTGATCATGTCATCAGACAACATATTTAACGGACCATCTTTGAGGACAGCAGCCGCGTGAAAGATGCCTACAATTGGTGGTAATTCAGAGGAGATTTTTTTAAAAACATCGTTGGTTTGTTGTAAATCACCCACATCACAGCTTAATGACGATAAAGATCCTTCTTTTTTCGTCAATAAATTCGCCAATTCTTCAATCTCTTCATTCATCTGGCCAGAGCGAGAAAGTAGAACAATGTGGGTTGCACCTTGCGTATGAAGCCATTTAGCGCACTCTAATCCAAATCCACTAGTGCCCCCTGTGACAACATAGCATGCCTGTGGCTTTATCAACATAGCGTTGGGTTGTGGGAAATTCACGTGAGGAATTTCTTGGGTATAATCCAGAAGACATTTACCAATATGATTTCCTTCTGCCATTTTTTTAAAGGCAAAAATTGCTTCGTGGGCTGGCGCCACGATGGTTGGTAATGCTTGATAAGCTCCACTGGGAAAATAACTTTTCATTTCTTGCATCGCCGCGTTGAATATATCACGACGAACGCTCAACATATGATCGATGTCGACAGATGTAAACGTCAGGTTGCGCTCGAACTCTCCCAAGGGAAGGCCCTTGTTTGCACCAATGTCTGCTTTGCCCAGTTCAATCATTCGTCCGAATGGTTTTAGAATACGAAGATTGGCATGAAGTAATGCATCGGGGAGGAAATTCAGGATGACATCGACACCTTGCCCCTGCGTGACCTTCAAAACATCTTTCTCATAATCAAGATTGCGGGAGTTGAAAACATGCTCAATGCCTAAATTACGCAAATAGTCACGTTTCTCTTTTGTCCCCGCAGTCACAATTATTGTCGCACCGATTTCACGCGCGACCCAAATGGCAGCATGTCCGAGGCCACCACTTGCAGAATGCAATAAAACGGTTTCCCCCTTCGTTAAATGGGCGACTTTTTTCAGTGCGTAAAAGGCACTGACATAGCTAATAGGCAAGGTTGCGAGTTCTTCAAGGTTTAAAGGCAAGTCGTCCCAACGCAAAAGAAAAGAATCCGCTGGGTTGAACGTGATATGCGATTGCAGTGTACCCGAACGATTACCGAAAATGATACGTTCACCGGGGATGAAATCAGTATTTTGACCTGCACGAATCACCGTGGCGCTGGCTTCCATGCCAATGCTTTTTTGAAAAAACGTCCCTTTCAAGGATTGCTCTGTTAAGCGGGAAAGCACCTTCAAGACATCTTTGAAATTTATGGCACTATAGGCAATTTCGACTTCGATTTCATCGGCATTCGGTGCTCTACGGTGTTCTGCTTGGTAATGCAAACCGGCAAAACCACCGCGTTCGCGTACAGTAAGTTTCGCCAAAAAATGGTTCTGATTGGGTACCGCAACATTACTGGGTATTTCTTTAGCAGAGCTATTTTTCAATGTATGGCGATATATCTTATCCTGACGTACGCCATACTCACCTTGATCTGGCAAGCTGGCAATCATACCTGCAAGCCCAGCCCAGTTTTGAAACCCCGGTTCCAAGTCAATTGAGGCAATCTTTAGGGTTGGTTTTTCTTGTCGTGTTGTACGATATGCGCCCCAAAGGGCAGCCTGCGCCGGGGATGGAATATCTTGTGGCTGGATACGCCATGCCCCAACCGTAACTAAGACCAATCGTTCATGGGGCGTATTTTTTTCTGAATCATTGATGAAATTGATGAAGTCTATGAGCTCCAAGGTATCTGGAGCCAAGTCTGAATTGGCAAAGAACAAATGAACAGGCAAGTCATCAGGCCTTGTGATTTGTGGCCAATGACTACGAATTTCAGCTTCTTTACTAGGCTCCCCATGAATGGTCTTCACAGTCAGCGACTGTGACGTGTTCGTATCTGGTGCGTAGTCAGCCCAATTAAAATGATACAGATAACTGTCTTCGATGATGGTATTGGTTTTACGTGGAATGTTTTGCATTTCCACACGATCGAGTTCGAGTAGAAGGCTACCGTCCTCGTTGTGAAAACTTAATATCGCTGAATTGTCTGCCCTTATTTCGCCTTCTACATGAATGCATGATCCATGCGTTGGGAAAGACTCGAAATTTGAAATTTTCCCAACTTGGACAGGTACGGGCGGTGACTCGCTGTCAATATTACAGAGTGCCAAGAGCTGTAATCCACCATCAAGTAATGATGGATGGGTTATGAGACGTGGGTCATGCCAATTGTCAGTCTCTAACTTTAATTGACCTGTTACGCGCTGTCCTGAAATATGGGCAAATTGAATGGGGCGAAAGTTTTTGGCGTAATTTAGGCCCATCTGATCCAGCTTGTCATATGTACCTGTCGCGTCCAATCGAAGGCCTGTATCTAAGGTCGGGTTTATATTTTTCTTGGCAGGTGCTGTGCGGTTTTGATGTACGATGTTTGCGCGGGCATAAATATGCCAATCTTCGTCGCTTTCAATATCGCGGGCAAGTATCAAAAGATCTTTTTCATTGGAGACTGTGCGTATGTGCAGGCTGCCCTTTTCAGGGAGATAAAGAAGGTTTTCAAACCGTACATCGCTAAGACCGAAGCCGCGAAGGGGATGAAGATCGCGAATGGCCGCTAAGAAGATCTCAATATAGCCAGCTCCTGGAAATATCGTTTTCCCATCCACGATGTGATCTTTAAGGCATGCGAGAGTTGAACTATCGAGGACATTTTCCCATGTCGCAGGAAGGTCGGTCGTGCGTCTGCCCAACAATGGAGAAATTCGTTTTTCCATTAAGAAAGAATTCGCGCTTTGACTTTCGCGCCATCGCATTTCTTGTTGCCATGGGTAATTCGGAATGTTGGTTTTGGAACCCTTTATGATGCATGAAAAATCTGATAGTTGACCTTTTGTCCACAGGTTACCTGACAGGCTCAACAGTTGCTGAAGTTCAGGTTTACCACGGGTAAGAGAAGACAGACTTGTTGCTTTTTTATCCCCGTCATAGCTTGCAAAAACTTGTGCAATTGCACCAGATAAGACCGGATGCGGCCCCATTTCAATGAAGGTCTCAAACCCGACATTAATTATTTTTTTCAAGGCTTCATCAAACAAAACCGGTTGGCGCACGTTTGCCCACCAGTAATCTGCGTTATGTTCTGGAGTGACGATCTCTCTGCCATAGGTGGTGGAGTACAGAGGAATGGAGGGCGAAGAAGGTTCTAAGTTGGAAAGGCACGCTCGGAGCTCTTTTTCGAGTTCATCCATCTGATGACTGTGATAGGCAACTTCACCGAAGATGAGCTTATTGAAGATACCTTGTCCATCAAGTTCTTCCATGATGGCGCGCAGTACATCTTCGTCACCAGCTAAGGCAATGGAAGAAGGACTGTTAATGGCACCGATGGAGATTTTTCCTTCATAGAGTTCTACGATGGAAGTCGCCATCTCGAGGTCTAGCGCTGTCGCAAGCATGCGGCCTTGACCTGCTTTTTTCTGTTGTAAACGGCTGCGATGAAAGGCGACCTCTGCAGCTTGAGAGAGTGTGATGGCACCTGCGGCGAGGGCTGCGCAGACTTCGCCAACACTGTGCCCGATAATGGCGGTGGGACGTATCCCCCAATGCTGAAGAAAAACCGTTAAACCATGTTGAATAATGAAATTTGCTGGTTGGGATATCTCGTTAGAAGCCATACGAGATGAGGTTTCATCTTTCAGCATTTCATCCAAAATGGACCAACCAGCGAAAGCCCGAAAAGCCTCATCTGCTTCTGTTACAGCCTGTTTAAAAACGGAGCTATTCTGGTATAAGGCTTGTCCCATACCCCACCATTGTGGGCCCATACCTGTATAGACAAAGACTAATTTTTTATTTGTTGTTACAGCCGTTGGTTCAAGAATTAGACTTCCTTGTTCCAATTGTTGATATGTTTGTTCTAGAACATCGCGCGCAGAGTCTACATCATTAGCGTGAAGATTTAGGCGAAAATCAAAAGCGTCGCGTCCACATGCAAGCGTATGGGCAAGGTCTGCAATATTCAATTCAGTGTTATTGCAAACTAAATCGCGAATTTGAGAAACCTCCTCCTTCAACGCATCTTGGGACTTCGCGCTCAGCAACAGCATGGTTTCTTCTTGAGCACTCTGTCCTGTTTGAGGTGGGCGCTCGGGTGTTGCAGCTTCTAAAATTACATGGGCATTAGTGCCGCCGTAGCCAAATGAATTGATGCAAGCCAGCTTGGCTGCATCTTGGCTACACAGAGATTCAATTTGTTGTGGGATGTTCAAACGCGAGGTTTTAATATCTACTGATGGGTTTAATTCATTGAAACCTACCTGCGGGGGAACTTGGTCATGATAAAGAGACAAAGTTGCCTTAATGATACCCGCTATACCAGCGCCGGCTTCTTGGTGGCCGATATTTCCTTTAACAGAAGAAATGTGTCGTTCTTGTCCATCCTCGCGCACCCCTAATGCTTCAGAAAGGGCTGAAACCTCGGTCGGGTCACCAACGGCTGTTCCTGTTCCATGCGCTTCGATTAAGGCAATGTCGTTCGTGTTAATGCCTCTTTTTGATATGACTGATTTGATAAGGTCGCGTTGCGAAGATTTATTAGGCGATGCAATCCCAGCTGATTTGCCATCTTGGTTCACTCCCGTCGCTAATATCTGAGAGTAAATACGATCTCCATCCGCGATTGCGTGCGATAAGGGCTTAAGAATGATGAGACCTGCACCTTCGCCACGGGCATAACCGTTCGCTTGGGCATCAAATGTTTTGGACCGTGACTCCGGTGACAAGAACCCGCCTTTTGACATGGTAACAGTCAGGCCGGGGTGTAGCATGGCATTTACCCCCCCTACCAATGCGGCTTCAGTATTTCCGTTCCAGATATCTTGGCAGGCATAATTTAAAGCGACGAGCGAGGAAGAACAAGCGGTGTCGATCGTTAACGAAGGGCCCTTGAAATTGAAAAAGTACGACAGCCGATTTGACAACATTACCAAGCTACTACTGCTGTTGGTTGCCTGATCGACTTTCAAAAAATTTTCTGAACTGAGTTGTAAGATATAATTATCGACCGTAAAACCGCCTGCATATACACCGATGGGTCGTTGGGCCCAATCGCTCGGACGAATATTGGCATCTTCAAAGGCTTCCCAAGCGACCTGTAACAGTAGGCGTTGTTGTGGGTCTATGCATTCTGCTTCACGTGGAGAGAGCCCGAAAAAATGCGCATCAAATCCCTTTAACTCTTGGTCACTCAAAAATGCAGCCTGTCTTGGCTTTGCCGTCCCTTCGATTTGTCCGTCTGGATCACAAAACCTTTCTATGTCCCAACGCGAGCTTGGGGTATCACAAAAACCATCTTTTCCGTCCAGCAGAAATTGCCAGAAATCCTTAGGATTATTTGCGCCGCCGGGGTAACGACAACCAATACCAACAATAGCAATAGGTTCATCATTGCAGGCAGGAGTGTTCGGCTTTGTTGAAAGTGAGATTTTTGTCATTGTTGGTGAGGTTCTTCTATTTATTGTTTGATTTTAGGGCTCGAGGAACTCAAGGTGTATAACCATTAGATGTATAGCTATTAAGTATCATACGCAATGCATTATAAACATTCTAATATAAAGCATACTACATTGGAGAACTACCCAACAAAAGCCTTGTTCCGCTAATTCTATTTTTTAGTATCTTCATTGTGTGGTTTTGAGCCGAATGTATGAGCCCAGCTATGGGAAACTAACCGCTTGAAGGCTTTGTTGTAGTTTACTTCGTTGACATCATGATAGGGGGAAGTTTTGGGCAGAGAACGAAGTAGCATTTGATGCGCTTTTGTCAAACTGTGGTAAGGCAAGCTCGGGAATAAATGATGAAGAGCGTGATAACGCATTCCTACAGGAGCCCAGAGATGAACCCAAAAAATCCCTTGATCGAAATTGAGACTGTCAGTGACTTGTTTGTCAAAATCGAATGGCCCATGGCTGAGTTCGAAACGGTGTGACGTCACGGAACGAAAATTATTCAGGGTAAATGAGAGGGCGCTAATGGCCAATAAATGAATAAGAAATAGCCACGACAGCCAACCCAAAAGTATAGCACCAATACAGATGAAACTAACAAGACAGGATAGCGCTTCACACCCACGCCATTCGCGTAATTTTTCCTTATTTATTGGTTTCGTGCGACGATAACGTGGATGAATAGTTGCGCTGGACCCCTGTTCGTCGAGAAATTTTCTTATTGCAGGGACCAAGTAAGACAACGGCACAAGAACGAGTTGTCGCATCAAAAGGACAATCGGCATGTACAAGCCACTTACAAGATAGAGCAACAGAATGCCTATGTGTGATGTCGTGTAAAAATCATATTCAGGATCTTGATCGGTGGCGTAACGTTCACGCGCATGGTGATCATGATGAGATTCAAAGATATAGGACGGCATCAATAACGGAATACCCAAGGTGCAATTCCAAAAGGTCCATAACCCAGGTACTGCATTTTTCTTTAGATGAACGATTTCGTGCACAAAGAGCATCGCGCGATATAATAGAAGGCTAGAAGCCAAACCGAATAACAGTTTGAACTCAATTTTATCGTGTAGGAAACATAACAACAGGCTTCCCCAAAACAGGCCCGTTGTGATAGATACGTCAATCCAATATATAACGGGGCGTGGAGTTTCGAACTCCTTAATCAATCGATAAGCAGATTGAATATCTGACTTGCTAAAGGATGCCATTTAAACCTCAGTAAATTTCTATTTGTCACGCTTTGGGTTGCTTAACAGTGACATACAGACGAACATAGCATATCGTTCTTAAAATTTGACAAATAGAAGTAGGATCTTCATGCGAACCCCAAAAATAATCCTTATTACTGGCGCAACATCTGGAATAGGTGCCGAATTGGCGAAACAGTATAGCGTCGTTGGCATGACATTATATTTATGCGCGCGACGTCAAGAATTGTTGGAGCAAGTTGCTGAAGTATGCCGGAAAAAAGGCGCTGACATTTCAACTTTCACCTGTGATGTCACAGATAGGGAAAGAATGCGGGCATGGGTTTTAGCTTGCGATGAGGCCACTCCTTTGGACTTGGTCATCGCCAATGCAGGTATAGGGGGTGTGAAAAGTTTAGCCGGAGATTTTGGTGAACCTGAAGAGGTTGTCAGAGATATGTTTTCAATCAATTTAGACGGTGTCCTAAATACCATTGAACCGATCAAGCCACTTATGACAGCACGAAGGCGGGGGCAAATTGCGATTGTCAGTTCCCTCGCATCATATTTTGGGTTACCTGACAGTCCGGCATATTGTGCATCAAAAGCCGCTGTTCGTATCTATGGGGAAGCGTTACGACCTGTTTTGAAGCCGCACGGAGTGTCTGTAAATGTCATATGTCCCGGGTTTGTAAAAACGCCAATGAGTGATCAATTGCCGTTTTCTCTGCCTTTGCTGATGAGCGTAGAAAAGAGTGTAACTCTTATTCAGCGTCGATTGGCGAAAAACCATGCGCGAATATCGTTTCCTAGCCTCTTGGCATTTGCCAGCTGGTTTGGCATGATCCTGCCTGCATCTCTGTCTGGTATGATCATGGGCTTTTTTCGTAAATCCTAAAATATGGAAATAAATAGACAAGGTTTCTTTACCCGGCCTTCACTTACCTCAGTTGATTGTTCCGTTTGAGTTTCTGCGTCATATACGCAACCTCAATAGAGCTGCCTTCGCGCTTAGAACATCATTCGCCATATCTATAACTCGCGCCTAAATTGGACTACGTCTTAAAAAATCTTCCACACCCATCCATAAATACTTTACAGACAACGCTGTCGTCTATTACGATCTTAATAAGCATATAAACAACTTTAGAGACTTGACCTTCTTCTTTTTCGTACCTAGAAAGCTCATAAGAATGCGCACATTAGCTAAATATACATTATTTTTAACAAAAATACACGGTTTCGCATTCATTTTTTCATTTTTATTTCTAGGTGCGACTCCGCAGATTTCTAAGGTTTTTGCTCAAGACAAAGCGGATGGAATTAAAGCCCGACGTATCCCGCGCGAAGTGGTTGCGATTGAAGGTGAATACATCATCCAATTCAAAACCAATAAGCCATTGGAAAATATAAAAAAAGGCAATAGTCCTGCATGGCTTTCTAAACTTGGCAAGGATGTAAAAATCAATACATCCTTAAGTGAATTTAAGATCGCTCATTTTAAAGTTGCCAACCCAGCCAGCAGCGGGCAATGGGAAAACCTTGCAAATATTTTGTCATCGGACCCTTCCATTCAATACGTAGAACCCAATTACATGGTCTACACCAATGCAGTTCCAAGCGACCCTTTGGTACCCGAAATGTGGTTCTTGAACAATATTTCTGCATTCAAAGCATGGGACAAAGCCCCCAATGGCAAGGATGTCATCGTAGCTGTTATAGATAGCGGTTCTCAATTTGATCATAACGATCTTAAGGGTAATATTTGGATCAATAAGAATGAAATCCGTGACAATAATATTGATGACGATAAAAACGGTTATGTAGATGATATTGTAGGGTGGGATTTCTACGCCGAAGATAACATGCCCTATGCTGAATTATACCCTGTGCAGGTACCGAGCAGAGAACCCGGATGCATTGTCGACAAAACGAAGAAACAGTATGAAAGCCATGCAACTCATGTCGCAGGGACCATCGCTGCCATGGGAAACAATGATTTAGGGATTGTTGGTGTTTCGAGCCATGTAAAAATCATGCCGATCAGAGCACTTGGCAGCCCTTGTGGGGGTGGTGATACATTAAGTATTCTAGAAGCCGTTTTGTATGCCGCGAACAATGGTGCACGTATCATAAATTTGAGCATTGGTGGATATCAACATTTACAAACGGAAGAAAGCGTATTTAAAGCTGTGAGCGACAAAGGCATTCTAATTGTTGTTTCAGCAGGCAATGAAAGCAATAACAATGACAGTTCCGAGCGTTCTTACCCCGCAAGTTATAACGCCGATGGTATTTTGAGTGTTGCAGCAACAGATACAAATGATGCGTTAGCTGGTTTTTCTAACTATGGCGTGAAAAACGTAGATATCGCAGCCCCCGGTGTAAGCATCTTAAGCACCTACCCCTACGGAGAAAACGACCCACCCAAAAGTGGCTATAAATTTAGTAGTGGAACCTCTATGGCAGCTCCGGTAATGAGCGGTGCCGCCGCCCTATTGTTATCTCAAAACCCAACCCTAACCAACATTCAGCTCAAACAAATCCTCATGATGAGTAGCGATAAAATACCTGCGCTTTCAGGCAAGGTTGCGAGTGGCGGACGCCTCAATCTTTACAAGGCTTTAACCTATCGTGGCCCCCTAGCAAGAGCAGCCAGCTCAACATCATCAGGATCGACTTCGCCGACACAATTACACAGTGTAGGTGGTATTCGCATCTATGATCAACGCGACGAAAAACCGAAATGGTAGGTTTTTCCTTGCTTAAACGGCGCTGAAATCGCAAAATCCGCGAAATATCGGGTTTAATAGATCAAACTAGGGTTAGCTTAATGTTTGTACGAAAGACTACCTTTCGATTTGGGTTATGTGTCACATGCTGTCTCAGCATAACGGTGCCAGCACTCGCACAAAACACGTTTGATCCCTTTGCCCCAAATGCTGTTGCACCAACAGAACCGATGGCCGCCCCGACAGCACCAACACCTCTTGCCCCTAAACTTCCCCCTCGCCCCATGCCAAGACCTGTGCCAGTAATTGAAGCAGCACCTGCACCAGTGGCTCAAACTCCAACCCCCGTCACTGCAGAACCCATCATTTCAAAACCAATGATGACTGAACCCGTCACCCCTGTGACAGCACAGGCACCTGCGCCAAATACGGATCCTTCTTTTTGGGACAAACTGAATTCCATTTTCGACGACAAAGATAAACCTCAGGAAAACCCAAAACTCGAAGTTAAAAAAACAGCACCACCTGAACCCGTTAAAGAAATTGAAAAACCCATTCAACCAGAACCAACACCAAAAGAACCTGTCGCAGTTGAAACGCCTGCTCCTACATCCGTACCTTATGTCGCACAAGCCCCAGCACCTTATGCTGTGAGCGCTGATCCACAAAGCACCAACCCTTTTGCGGCCTCAAGCGTTGCGCCGAGCACTCCAACAGAGGCACCACGCGCGATCATTCAGCCAACCATTGTAAAACAGGTTGTTGCGCCCGAACCGATCCTTGAACCTGTTCTTAGCGCTCAGCCCATGACGGTTGTAAATGATACCCCTCTTGTAGAAAAAACTTCACCTGTTATTGAACAAGTTGCCACACCTGAAACAAGCAATGAGCCATCATTCTTTGACAAACTCAGCAATATTTTTTCTTCGCCTAAATCAACTGAGACACTAAAAGAAGAGCCCAAAGTTGAAACTGTTCAAGAACCAGAACATGCTGTTGACGTTGTAGAAGAAATTAAGACGATAGAAGCTGTTGTTAAACCTGTTCAAGCACCCACCATCGAAACGGTGAAATCAGAACCTGAAGGCCCCGGCCTTTTTGATCGCATCACCAACTTCTTTGATAATGCGCTCACCCCTGACGAACCCACAGAAAAAAACATCCAAACGATCGTTGAGGAAAAACAACCTGTTGAAGAAAAAACAACCGAACAAGCTGCCCCTGAGAAAGAAGTCAAACCTGCACCAATACCCAAACCTCTTGATCCAAGATTGCTTAAGGCTGAACTGGGCCTGGGCAAATTTATTAAATTAGGCCAAGGTGATGACGAACTAAGTAAAAAAGCAAAATGCTTCACAAAAAACAGGGGGACGGTTGCTTTCTGCCTCAACCCCACAATATGGCCAAACACCATAGTTAGGCATTTTGATGTTTCATCCCACCTTTACAAAGGGACACAAGGAATAGTTCAGCTTGATGGGAACATCGCAACACGTTTATTTACGTTATTCAATAAGGACGGGTTTGAAGACCTTGTGAAATATTATGAAAATAAGCTAGGCCCCGCAACGGCCCACTTCGTTCGTAAAACCCGCACGATCCGCAGAGGCACAATTGATAACCCTGTCTATGTTTGGCGAAAAGAAAACATTGATGAAGGTTTAGTCGAAATTATGGAACTGCGCAAAATAGCCGACATGCGTGGCAGCCTGCCAGATTTAGAACACGGAACCATGCGTGTCTATTTCGAAGGTGCACGTGAAATATTTGCACGTACTTCTGAACTGGACTTTATGGATTTAAGATAAAGGAAAAAAGGCTCTGACATCATGCCAGAACCTTTTTTTTAAGAGAGAAGCCTTACGAGGCAACTTTACCTTCTACGCGTGCCAAGCGACGACGGTCGCGAAGCGAGGGAACCGTTTTACGCCCATCGCCTGTCGGCTGGTAAAACACCGTTCTTTCAGCTTCTGCATCCAACCAAATTTTCAATGCTTTTTGATCATCTGCATTGATTTCGAATGCATCAAAGCCGCATCGGTGCATGAGTGAGACCTGATCACGCAAAACATTGCCAACAGCGCGAATTTCACCATCAAAATTATGACGCTCGCGCAATAAACGTGCATAACTATAAGCACGTCCATCTGTAAATGCTGGGAAATCAAGAGCAATCACCTGAAAAAATTGTAAATCTTGCAAGATTTGATCAGGGTTTTCATTACTTCTCAAGAAAATACCAAGGTTGCCAGAGCGGTTCAAAAGGGTTTCGCGATCATCCAACCAACGTTTTAAAGAAACAATTACCAAACCCTTTGGTAAAATCGCCTCATCTTCAACGAACGACCAATCATCTTGAGTGATGAGATTATTTTTAACGAGTGCCATAAAGAGCCTCCTTAAAGGGGTCTGCGCCAACACGAGCGTAGGCATCCAAGAATGTTTCAGATTTATCCGTTCTAAGATCAAGGTATGTATTAATCACTGTTTCAACTGCATCTACGATCTTTTCACTTGGAAAAGCCGCACCTAGGATTTTGCCAACTTTTGCATTTTCATCAGCGCGGCCCCCTAAGGTGATTTGATAAAATTCTTCACCTCTTTTATCCACACCTAAAATGCCAATGTGACCGACATGGTGATGCGTACATGCATTAATACAGCCCGAAATTTTCAACTGAAGCTTACCGATATCATGTTGCAAGTCCAAATCACCAAAACGATTACTGAGCTTTTGCGCCAAAGGGATAGAGCGTGAATTAGCAAGGTTGCAATAATCCAAACCAGGGCAAGAAATCAAATCAGTGATCAAACCAGAATTAGGTGTCGCAAGTTCAAAACGATCCAGTACAGACCATAAGGCAAACAGGTCCTCGGTATTTACATGTGGCAACACCAAATTTTGTTCATGGGTTGAGCGAATTTCACTGAAACTATATTGATCCGCCAAATCCGCCACGCAATCCATTTGCTGATGGGTAACATCGCCAGGAATTCCGCCAATCGGTTTCAACGAAATATTAACAATACTATATCCCGTAATTTTATGTTCATTCACATTGTTTTTCACCCAATATGAAAAAGCCTGATTTGAGTTCAATTTTTCTTCATGGCTTGGTGAAATCTCGGATAGAGCTTCAAAAGCAGGTGGGCTAAAATGAGATTTGATTTCTTCGATTTCATCTTGGGGGAGTTGCAAGACACCATCGCGAATATTTTCCCATTCTTTCTCCACCAAATTAGCAAATTTGTCAGCACCAATTTCATGAACTAAAATTTTGATACGTGCTTTATACTTATTATCGCGACGACCAAATTGATTATAGACACGCAAGATGGCTTCTAAATAAGACAGCAAATCTTCTTTTGGCAAAAACTCACAAATTGTTTTCGCAATCATGGGCGTGCGACCAAGACCACCGCCGACCATGACCTCAAAGCCGACCTCGCCTTGTTCATCTTTTCGCATGCGCAAGCCAATATCATGGATCGCAACCGCAGCACGATCGCTCGCAGAACCCGTAACCGCCATTTTAAATTTGCGAGGCAAATAGGTAAACTCAGGATGCATGGTTGACCATTGACGAATAATCTCACACCAAGGGCGCGGATCTTCAATTTCATCAATTGCGGCACCCGCATATTGATCTGTCGTCGTGTTACGAATACAGCTACCACTGGTTTGAATAGCATGCATTTGCACCTTTGCAAGATCAGCTAAGATATCTGGTATTTCGACCAATTTAGGCCAGTTGAATTGAAGGTTTTGGCGCGTTGAAAAATGCCCATACCCCTTATCATAAGTGCGCGCAATATAAGCAAACTGTCGCATTTGGCTGGTCCGTATGGTTCCGTAAGGAATCGCAATGCGCAACATATAAGCATGGAGTTGTAAATAAACACCATTCATTAAGCGTAGAACACGAAAATCTTCTTCACTCAATTCACCAGAGATACGACGTTTAACTTGATCTCTAAATTGTTCGACCCGCTCATCTACGAGTTTTTGGTCGTAATCATCATATATATACATTTAAAGCCAAACCTTATTTTGCTTGATAACCAAGATCAGGACGCACAGAAGGACCGCGTGTCCGAATCATTTCGCGATACTTCGATGGCGTACAGCGCCCATTTACTTCTTCAACATCAATTAAATAAGCACCAACCACAACTATCTGGTTGGCTTCACTTGAAGCTTTAACTAACAGTTGATCCGCAGAATCCCCTGCTTTAATGTTAGATGCTTGGTCAATTGAATTATGCCATTCATCATTTTTGCTGTAAAAAACAGCGCGCCCATCATCCAAGCGATTAGCTGTAACGACCTGTAAAGTCATGGTTAGAAGCCTCAATTCTGCTTAATTTACAAAAGTACTTATGCATTAAGTTAAGAGCTATATGCACCCATCCGCTTAATTAGTCAATAATATATGTTAAATATTTTAATATACAAATTATTATTGTTTAAATAATATTTTGTATTTATTACAATAAGGGTCTTGATTGAAAATGATTTTTATTAGATTCTACTAAGGCACCCTTAAGGAACAATACTGAGGACACCCAAAGTGGACCCTGTAACTATATATATCGTAGATGATGATCATGACTTGCTCGAGTATTTGGCGACAGCAATGAGCGCACCTAATCGTGAAATTGTCACCTACCCTTCAGCCAAACAATTCTTAGATCAAGCCGGAAAAATTACTGGTGAGGGTTGTGTCGTTTTGGATGTCAACATGCCTGAAATGAACGGGCTTGAACTTCAGAAAAAACTCAATGAAATGAATTTTTCATTGCCAATCGTTTTCTTAACTGCTCATGCAGAAGTTCCAATGGCTGTAGAAGCCATGCAAGCAGGTGCTCTTGATTTTATTCAAAAACCAGTGCACCCAGAAGAATTAATGACTTCTGTTGATCGCATCATCAACACACCCCAGACCAATCTACCATCTGCAGAAGAAGCTGAAGTTGTTAAAAAAACGGTTTCTGAATTAACACCTCGTGAACGTGAAGTGATGCATTTGATTGTTCAAGGTGCCTCTAACAAAGAAGCAGCCCAATCATTAGACATTAGCCCCCGCACTGTCGAAATCTATCGCGCGACTGTCATGCGCAAGATGGATGCTCCGAACCTCCCAGATTTGGTCCGCAAAGCTATTGCCATCGGAATGTAAGGATGAAACATCCCTTTTTCTTTTTAGCTTTTGTTGTCCTTCTGCTTTCAGTTTCACCTGGGGAGGCAACACATCCTTCTGAAGCACACGTACAAGAAAAAGTCATCTTTGGCTCTTTGAACTATCCCCCTTACGAAATGGAAAAAGCCAAAAACGGCCTGAGGGGATTCGATTTTGAAGTCGTCACAGAAGCATTTCGACGCATGAAATCGCCTTTTGAAGTACGCTTCCTACCGTGGAAACGAGCGCTTGAAACCGCAAAAACGGGCATTCTAACAGGTGTTTTTTCTTGTTCTCCACGAGATGTGTTTTATATGTCGGACCCTATCAGCACAGCCACAAATGCACTTTATATACGCAAAAATTTTGACATTAAAAAGTATGAAATCAACAAGCTTGAAGACCTTGCAAGATACCCTCAATTATCAATCGGGGGCGTAGCCGGATATGCAACCTTAAAAAGACTGGATGCCGCTGGGGTTTCCTATGACATATCACCTGATGATGAAACCGTTTTAAAAAAACTTTTTGCGGGTCGCATCGATGTTTACCTGAGCATCAAAGAATTTGCAGATTATACTTTGCGCAATTTAAAGCTATCTCATCTTACTAAACGCATCACCTTAAATAGTAAGTTTTACCATGTATGCTTCAGTAAATCATGGATTGGTGCTGAGAAACTAAAAGAACGTTTCAACAAGACCTTAAAGGCGATGCGAAAAGATGGTACATATGATTCCATTCACGCCAAGTACAGATAATCGCACCCAAATACACCAATTCTCTTGACATTTGCTCCACTTCGGTGTGATTTGCGCTGTTCAATTTGATCAGAATTTTAATCCAAGCAAAGAGACGTCTCAGATGCACCCCTATCGCTCCCACAAATGTAATGAAATACGCACAGAACAAAATGGCGAAACCGTTCGCCTATCAGGTTGGGTGCATCGTAAACGCGACCATGGCAATTTGTTGTTCATAGATTTACGCGACCACTATGGTTTGACGCAATGTGTGATCGATACATCTTCCGAGTTTTTTAAGATTGCAGAAAGTGCACGGGTCGAAAGCGTTTTAACTGTTACGGGCCACGTTGTTAAACGCAGTGCCGACACAATCAACCGCGATCTCCCCACAGGCGAAGTCGAAGTTTACATCGACGACTTGATCTTAGAATCAACTTGTGAAGTTTTACCGATGCAAGTTGCTGGTGATGCAGAAGCGGGTGAAGACATTCGCCTTCGTTACCGTTTCTTAGATTTACGTCGTGAACAAGTTCACAACAACATCATTTTACGTTCTAAAGTGATTTCTGAAATGCGCCGCATGATGACCGCGCAAGATTTCATGGAAATCCAAACACCTATTCTCACGGCTTCGTCGCCTGAAGGTGCACGCGATTATTTGGTTCCGGCACGTAATCACCCGGGAAAATTCTACGCACTGCCTCAAGCCCCACAGCAATTCAAACAATTGTTGATGGTTTCGGGTTTTGATAAATATTTCCAAATCGCACCCTGCTTTCGCGATGAAGATGCGCGGGCAGATCGCTCCCCTGGTGAATTTTATCAACTCGATTTTGAAATGGCTTACGCAACTCAAGACGATGTCTTTGCTGCCATCGAACCAGTGATGCATGATATTTTCACCAAGTTTGGTAATGGACGTGAAGTTACACCACTGCCCTTCCCCCGCATCCCTTACAAAGAATCGATGATGAAATACGGCAACGATAAGCCTGATCTTCGTAACCCGATTGAAATCTGTGATGTGACAGAAGCATTCCGGGGATCAAATTTCGGTCTGTTTGCGGGCCTAATCGAAAAAGGCAACGTTGTGCGCGCTATTCCAGCACCCGGTGCAGCAACCCGCCCTCGCAGCTTCTTTGATAAGCTCAATAACTGGGCACGCGAAGAAGGCAAAGGCGGCCTTGGTTACATCGCCATCAACGAAGATGGTTCTGGTAAGGGACCAATTGCGAAGAACTTAGACGAAGATCGTATTAAAATGTTGTTGGAAACAACAGGCATTAAAAATGGCGATGCCATCTTCTTTGTATGTGGATCAGATCATGATGCCGCAAACTTTGCAGGCCACGTTCGCACACGCGTTTGTGATGAACTCGACTTATTAGATAAAAATAAATTTGATTTTTGTTGGGTTGTTGATTTCCCAATGTATGAATTAAACGAAGAAACAGGTAAAATCGATTTCTCTCACAACCCATTCTCAATGCCGCAAGGCGGAATGGAAGCGTTGGAGACAATGGACCCATTGGATATCCTTGCATGGCAATATGACATCGTTTGTAACGGTACCGAATTATCATCTGGTGCCATTCGTAACCACAAACCAGAAATCATGTACAAAGCCTTCAATCAAGCTGGTTACAGCGCAGAAGTCGTTGAAAAAGAATTTGGCGGCATGTTACGTGCCTTTAAATTTGGCGCGCCTCCTCACGGTGGTTGTGCACCAGGTGTGGACCGTATGGTCATGTTGTTGGCGGACGAGCCAAACATTCGTGAAGTTATCGCCTTCCCCATGAACCAACGCGCTGAAGACCTGTTAATGGAAGCGCCTTGTGAAGTATCTATGGAACAACTTCGTGAACTCCACATCAAATTGAATCTTCCTAAAGAAAAGATCAAAGTGGATACCGGTTCAGAAGAAGGCAGCGACGCTGCACAATAATTTACGACAAGACTAAGAACTAAATGAATTAAACCCGGTCACAAACTCATGTGACCGGGTTTAATTCATAAAAAAAAGTATAACAATAAAAATGCCTAGAAAATTAAATATGCGCGCCTGCGTATTACTCTGTTCGTTGTGCCTATTCCTGAGCGCCTGTGCAGGACCGCCTGCCCTACAATTGCTGTCTCTAGCCATCGACGGAATCTCATACCTTGCAACTGATAAAACAATTGCAGATCATGGCCTTTCTAAGATTTCAGGAAAAGACTGTAAGATGCTGCGCACTCTTCAAGGCACAGATATATGCCAAGATGAAGAAGCTGATGCTAAAGTTCTTGAAACAGTGCTTATTCCTGAAGAAGTTCTCTTACCAAAGGAACAGTAATTTTCCTTTTCTGCGCTAATGCTTCGCGATCAATTGCATCGACGAGGCTTTGCGCGGATGAAAAAGAACGTTCCATACGAGACAACAGATATGCAATTACACCGCGCTCGACGTGAAGCTGGCGATCTGTAAACAGTTTAACCAGAACAGCTTCAATTAGGGTATCATCAGGATTTGATATTTTAACCACAGGCACAGCGCCCATGCGTGATTTCAAATCCGCCAACTGGATGTTCCAATGTGCAGGCGCAAGTCTTGACGTCATTAAAATAGACAGTTGGTTTTCTTTGGCAAGATTGTACAAATGAAACAAGGCTTGTTCACCCGACGTTGCACCAATCAAGGTCTCAACATTATCTAAGACAGCCGTTTTTAACTCTGCCATGTTTTCGTAAGGGTCTAGTACATTTTCAAG
>Ga0209345_10002622_pt1 | contig 19573 bp, 17 predicted proteins | sample Cruoilmetagenom7_FD_187294 | JGI IMG/M metagenome (GOLD analysis project Ga0209345, IMG submission 187294) | Oil polluted marine microbial communities from Coal Oil Point, Santa Barbara, California, USA - Sample 7 (SPAdes) (version 2) | ecosystem: Environmental > Aquatic > Marine > Oil seeps ... | reverse complement strand
GGTTAGACTGTTGTAAAATAAGTCCCGTTTTTCCTGGTACTCCTTAACGTTCACACAAACATGCTGTAATTTTGACACTACTCTCTGCATTAGGGCAGGGGCGTTTACGAAACCCATGGTCCTGTTGCAGAAGATAAGGCCATTCTGTAAGTCCTGGAGATCAGCAGCCATTGGGCTGGCAGCCACATAACCAATCCTCTCTCCAGGGATTGAGAGGTCCTTTGAGTGGGAGGTGACAACAATACTGTTGTCTATTATCTTAAAGATGTTTGGTACCTCTATGCCATCGTAGGCGAGTTTCTTATAAGGTTCATCTGAGACCACGTAGATAATAGTGCCCAGTTCCTCTTCCTTTTTCTTCAATAGCCCTGCCAGCCCTTCCAAGGAAATTGAACTATAAACCACCCCCGTGGGATTATTGGGGGAATTTACGATAATAGCCTTGGTCTTAGGTGTAATGGCATGGTCTAATGCCTCCAAATCGATGCCAAATTCCTCGTTAGTAGCTACCTCCTTACAAATACCCGCGTGGTTATCTATATAGAACCTATACTCCACAAAGAAAGGGGTAAGGACTATGACTTCCTCCCCTGGGTCAAGAAGGGCCTTTAAGACGATGTTAAGACCGCCGCCTGCACCACATGTCATGATGACATTATCCCATTTGAAATCCATCCCTGAATCCTCAACCAAAACCTTGGCTATGGCCTCTCTTATCTCCACAAAGCCCGCATTAGGCATATAACGGTGCATCCCTGGAATTGGATCTTTCACTAGCTTGCGAAGTTCCTCCAAGAACTCCTCAGGGGGCTCTCCAAAGGGATTCCCGAGAGAGAAATCGTATACATTTTCTGCTCCCAGTTTTGCCCTCAGCCTGTCACCCTCTTCAAACATCTTTCTTATCCAAGAGCCTCTTTCCAAGGCAGCCTTGATCTTATTCGAGATAGGCATATTCTACTCCTCCATTATTCTTCACTTTTTCCTTACACAACCCTTGGGATTAGCGATTTGGGTTTATTCTTGCGAGTTACGAGTCTTTGTATAATCCATGTAATTTAATGTATCTTATTACGTTCTCAGAAAGAAGGTACCGAACTGACTTATTTTTTTTGATCATCTTCCTGATCAAGCTAGAGGAGATATCCAGAGGGCTAATATCTTGGAAATACAAGGAGAAATTCGAAATGTGGGCAAACCTGTCCTCTTTAGGGACAGGAAAAAAATCTCCTATTACCTTGCTGGGTAGGATGGAAGCCAGATCCGTTACCGTATAACCCGGTCGAGTAGTTACCACGAAGTTGCAAAGGGAGAAGAGATCCACATAATCCTTCCATGTGACGATGTCAGCAAATGCATCCATCCCTATAATGAAAAACAGGGTTGACTCCGAACCGTACTCCCTATTGAAGTGATCGATAGTCTCAATGGAATAGGACTTTCCGGGTCTCTTTATCTCAATATCAGAGGCTGAAAATCCAGGGTTCCCTTCGATAGCGAGATTGACCATCATTATGCGATGGATAGAGGATATTATGTCCTTTTCCTCCTTATGGGGAGGGTTTGCAGAAGGGATAAATACAACCCGTTGAAGCTGAAAGGACTCCCGAATCTCTTCGGCAGACCTGAGGTGTCCTAGATGTATGGGATTGAAGGTTCCCCCAAATAGGCCGATCCTCATGTGACCCTCCTTTTTAAGACCGTATCTGCCCATTGCCGTGGACAATAAACTTACAGGTAGTAAGCTCCTCCAACCCCATTGGGCCAAAGGCATGAAGCTTGGTGGTGCTTATCCCAATCTCAGCTCCCAAGCCCAACTGATTCCCGTCACTGAATCTAGTTGATGCATTCACAAGTACCACCGATGAGTTAACTTCCTTGAGAAACCTTTGAGAATTTTCATAATCGGATGTAACGATTGCTTCGGTATGTAATGAGCCGTACTTGGTAATGTGGTTGATCACCTCATCCATGTTATTTACTACCTTTACAGAGAGTGTGAGATTCAGATATTCTTCATACCAGTCTTCGTCTTTTGCCTCTTTGACGTTCGAAGCAACCTTTAAAACCTCAGGGCAACCCCGAATCTCCACGGTCTTGTCTTGTAACTTTCCGATGATGAACGGCAGGAAGTTGGAAGCGATATCCTTATGAACCAAAAGGGTCTCTACTGCATTACATACGCCAGGGCGCTGAGTCTTTGCATTCATGATTATATTTTCAGCCATAGCAAAATCAGCGCTTTCATCCACGAATATATGGCATACTCCCTTGTAGTGTTTTATAACGGGGATACTGGAGTTTTGCACCACGAACCTGATCAGATCTTCCCCGCCCCTGGGGATTATAACATCGATATAATCCTCTAGTTTTAACATTGCATTGACAGCAGTCCTATCCGTAACCGGAATGATCTGAATCGCCTCCTTCGGGATACCCTCTTGTTGTATAACATGCTGTAATATTCTGGTAATGGCCAGATTTGAGTTTATGGCCTCTGACCCACCCCTGAGGATTACGGCATTGCCGGACTTCAGACATAATCCTGCGGCATCAGCGGTAACATTAGGACGAGATTCATAGATTATACCAATTACCCCTAGGGGTATCCTAACCTTTCCCACCAACAGGTTGTTTGGCCGCCTCCACATCCTGGTTACTTCCCCAACAGGATCAGGGAGTATTGCCACCTCCCGTAGCCCCTCTGCCATTGCATTTATAGTGGAGTCACTAAGGGTCAATCTATCTATAAAAGCTTTTGATAGCCCGTTTCGCTTTGCGTTTTCCAGATCCTTTTCATTCTCCCTCTTTAACAGGTCGGCCTCATTTATAATTTCATCACTCATCCTTCTCAATACGTCATCTTTTGCCCCGGACGAGAGGTTACTGAGGGTTTTTGACGCTGTCTTAGCATCCCTTGCTATCTTTAAGACTTCGTTTTCCATGGACATTTTAGCTCCTGCAATAGTATATAGATTTTCAGATATTAAATTTCACAAGGCCAGAGGGAGGAAACCGAGTAAGTCGTACATTGTAGTACGTCGTCGAGGGTTCCGACCGATAACGCAGTGAAATTTAATATATGGAAATCTATAGATCTCTACGGTAAATGGTGATTTACATGAACCTACAGCAATACCAAGTCATCTCTATGAATTATCTCGTCATAATACTTGTATCCTAATTTGCTCTCTATCTCCCCTGTCTTGAGACCTTTAATCATTATTGTCTCTGAGGAGCAGTAATTTACCAAACCTCTGGCAAACTCTAATCCATCTAGCTTAACCAGGCTTACTGAATCTCCGATCTCAAACCTTCCTCTTACGTGAAGCATCCCGGAAGGGAGAAGACTCTTCCCTCTCTCTATAATGGCCTCCTGGGCCCCTCTGTCCACAAGAATTTCCCCTTTTGGCCTTACTGCAAAGGCGATCCAATGCTTACGGCTCGTCATCCTGCTCCCTTTTGCTAAGAACAGGGTACCTATATCCTCCCCCGCTATAACTTTGGTTATAGTCCCTTCTACCTTACCATTGGCCACTATGGTGGGTACGCCGAAGATAGCGGCCTTTTTGGCGGCTTGAACCTTGGTGATCATTCCACCGATACTGGTAGTGCTCGTGGTGTCGCCTGCAACCCCTTCTATTTCATGGTCGATTTCTTTCACGACTGAGATTCTCCGGGCATCCTCTCTATGCGAAGGGGTCTTATCATATAGTCCGTCAATATCGGTGAGAATCAACAGCAAGTCAGCTTCTATAAGGTTTGTAGTCAAAGCGGAGAGGTTATCATTGTCCCCGAATTTTATCTCCTCTACAGCTACCGAATCGTTTTCATTTATTACAGGGATAACCCCGTAATTTATCAGTGAAAATAAGGTATTGCGGGCATTTAAGTACCTTTTTCGGCTGTTTAGATCATCATGGGTAAGCAAGACTTGAGCTACCTTTTGATGATGTTCAGCAAAGGATCTTTGGTAGTTCCTCATTAAGAGAGACTGTCCTACGGCTGCAGCCGCCTGCTTCTGCGGTATACTCTTCGGTCTTTCGGTAAGCCCTAACTCTTGCATCCCTGCAGCAATGGCACCTGAAGAGACAATGGTCGGCTTGTAACCGTTCTTTTTAAGCAGAGATATTTCCCTGGCCAACCCCTTGAACACTTTTGAGTCTAATCCACCGCCAGAGAGGGTTAATACGCCACTACCTATCTTTATAACTATGCCTTTAACGGTTTTGAGGATGGCTTCTCTCGGATGTTCTTGAGTCATATCGCTAAAAATATTCGACCTGTGCAGTTGGTCGGAATATGCCTTGAATGATCTTTGACGAACCTTTTTAATCCTCAAAATACTCTATGTATTCCTGCGGTTAAAATCTTCGTCTTCCTTGACCTTGCAAAAACTATCTCATTTCTGGATGGACACTAGCGTAGCGAACTTAGAATCTTCAAAATGAATCAAGCCGTGAGGAGAAGATTATTCAAGGCATAGGATCTATTGTTGGGTAACTGCACAGCTTGAAAATATTTAATATCTGAAAACCTGTAGTTCCAAGAGCCTTTTCATTATATGATAAATCAGTGCTCTAGTTCCTTCCCCTGTTATCGCTGATATGGGAAAGATTGGTATACCGAACCTATCAAATTCCCCTTTAAACTTTGCGAGCCTCTCCTTGGATCCCGTGAGATCCATCTTGTTTAGCGCTATTATTTGGGTTTTTTCCACTAGGGAAGGGCTGTATAGGGCGAGTTCGTTATTGATGGCATTGAAATCGTCAATCGGGTCCCGCTGGCTGGGTTCTGAGATGTCGATCATGTGAAGGAGAAGGCCTGTCCTTTCAACGTGCCTAAGAAACCTCATGCCCAGTCCGACTCCTCGATGGGCGCCTTCAATCAATCCGGGGATGTCTGCTATAACAAAACTATTATAGTCCTCACACTTCACAACGCCGAGGGTTGGGGTCAGAGTGGTAAAAGGATAGTCAGCAACTTTCGACTTTGCTGCTGAAATCTTTGACACTAAAGTGGATTTTCCAGTATTGGGAAGACCAATTATGCCCACATCCGCAAGCAGCTTGAGTTCGAGAGTTAACCATTTCTCCTCACCTTTTTCACCCTCTTCAGCATAACGTGGAGCAGGGTCGTTCGATTTGGAAAACCTTGCATTTCCCCTTCCTCCCCTTCCACCGTTTACTACTGTTATCCGTTCTCCTTCAACTGCCAGGTCTTGTATTACCGTACCGTCTTCATCCTTAACCACGGTACCCACAGGAACAAAGATTATAAGGTCAGAGGCGTTTTTACTGTGTTGGTTCTTCCCTTTGCCATGCCCTCCTCGTTTTGCCTTATAGTGTTGTTGATAACGAAGGTCAAGCAATGTTGAAAGTCGAGGTTCAGTGACTAGGATCACATCACCGCCCTTGCCACCGTCCCCTCCGTCGGCTCCCCCTTTTGGGACAAATTTTTCTCGTCTAAAACTTACGCAACCCCTCCCCCCATCACCGGAGTTTACAAAGATCTTCACTTCATCGATGAACTTCAATCTTCACAATCCTTTTGCCACCGATCAGGTTTCATAAACAGCGACTCTCTTCCTCCGTTTTCCCATCCTCTCAAATCTAACCACACCATCTATTTTCGCAAAAAGGGTGTAATCACTACCCAATCCAACGTTGATGCCAGGATGGATCTTTGTCCCTCTTTGACGGACCAAGATACTGCCCGCCTTGACCTCTTGGCCTCCGAATCTTTTAACCCCTAACCTTTTACCTACACTATCCCGACCGTTGCAAGAACTCCCACCTGATTTCTTGTGCGCCATTATGTGTCCTCCTTAGTATCTTAAACCCGTATCTCTTGTATCTTCAGGTTGGTATAGAGCTGACGATGCCCCTGCTTTTTGCGATACCCTTTCCTTCTTTTCGACTTAAAGACGATGATCTTTTTCGCTTTTCCGTGTTTGACTATCTCTCCAACAACGCAAGCGTCGGGCAAAACAGGGGTTCCGATCTCTATATTGTCCCCATCGGCTACCATTAGAACTTCTTTTAATTCAATCGTATTCCCAACCTCTCCATCTATCTTTTCAACCTTCAAGAGATCTCCTTGAGAAACCTTGTGTTGTTTTCCGCCAGCCTTTACAACTGCATACATCCCTTTTTACCTCCCATTGCTCCACATATAGATTTTCATATATCAGAAATTTTGAAACTCAATTATGAGCTACGAATAGTCCTCCTGGCAATGACTTAAAGGCATAATTACAAATGAGTTTCAAAATTTCTGATATATTAACTTTCACGGCGTTATCGGTCGGAATCCTTAATCAAACCTATAAAACCGAGCCATCAAAAGGCCAGATTTTAAGGCCTCAAGGTAAGGTATTTTGAATAACCTGTCAAGGATTAAATCCTATCCGCAAACCTCAAATTGTTCCTTGTGGAAGTCATCGATGGCCTTTATGGTGAGGTTCTTTAGATACTTCCTCTCCAATTCTTGAATCTCAACTCTTCCCTCCTCAAATAACAGATCAGCAATATCTGGGTTTACGAAAACATGGATAGTTTTTCCTTGGACCTCTATTATCTCTCTTTTTATCTCCCTTAGTACCTCATTCATCACTGTGGTCTTCGATTTTGTAAACCCCTTACCCTCACAATAGGAACATGGCTCACAGAGATAACCGCTCAGGCTATCTCTGGTTCTCTTTCGGGTCATTTGTACCAGGCCAAGCCCGGATATCTTGAGGATGTTCGTCTTTGCCTTATCTTTTTTAACAGCCTCTTTCAGGGAGTTAAAAACTTTTTCCTTATTGCTCTCCTTTTTCATATCTATGAAATCAACGATAATTATTCCACCGATGTTTCGAAGTCGTAACTGATAAGCGATCTCTTTAACCGCCTCCAGATTTGTCTTGAGAATAGTGTCCTCCTGGTTTCTTCTGCCCACGTATTTCCCTGTGTTTACATCTATAGCCACCAATGCCTCAGTCTCTTCAATCACTATAGACCCGCCGGACTTTAGCCACACTTTTTGTCCTAGCGCCCTTGCAATTTCAATCTCTATCCCGTATGCATCGAAGATAGGTTCATCCCTTTCGTAGAGTTCCACAGAATATTTCATCTTGGGGATGAAGGTTTCTACAAACCCAAGTATCTTTTCGTATTCCTTTTTAGAGTCCACAACCAATCTGTCTACATCCTCAGTGAACAGGTCTCGAATCGTTCTCATGGTCATGTCCAGATCATGGTGAATAATACTGCAAACAGGGGCGGAGTCCTTTTTCTCTTGAATCTTTTCCCAGAGTTTAAGGAGAAAATCCATGTCCGTACGTAGATCTTCTTCGCCCTTGCCCTCACCGGCGGTCCTAACGATTGAGCCGCACCCATCCGGTTTGATCCTTTTAATAACCTCCCTCAACCTCCTTCTTTCACTTTCGTTTTCTATCCTGCGGGATACTCCCACGTGATTTACGGTGGCCATAAGTACTAAGTGGCGCCCCGGAAGGGTTATGTGAGACGAAACCCTAGCTCCCTTAGAACCGATAGGCTCCTTGGTAATCTGTACCAGTATCTTCTGACCTTCACGGAGCATATCCTCAATTTGAAGAGACCGTTTCATAGATTTTGGGAAATCATTTTCCAGCTCAATCCCCTGTTCGTCCAGTGTCAACATCTCCTCAAATTCCCTAAAATCATAACATACGTCCGAAACACACAGGAAAGCGGCCTTCTCCAAACCTATATCTATGAAGGATGCCTGCATTCCAGGCAAAACCCTAACCACTTTTCCTGAATATATATTTCCGCTAATTCCCCTCTCAGTACGGCGCTCAATATACAGTTCCCCCACCACCCCATTCTCTAAAAGGGAGACCCTGGTCTCTTGGGAGTTGACGTTAATAATTAATTCTGTTGACATCTTTGTTTGTCTCAGTACCCCTCTTCCATCCTTACTACCCTTAAGAGCTTAGCCTCTTCGTCGTTTAGTCGTAGTATATGCTTCACCAATTCAAAGGCCTTGACATGGTTTGCCGCTCCACGTTTCAGGCTTATCTCCAGCGAAAAGTCCTCTCTGTGTTTTATGTCATCCACCAACAACCTAAGGTCGACCTTTAGTAATCCTCCCTTCTTTTTCTGAGAGACGAAGAAGTTTCTCTTTCTAAGAAAAGAAGAAGCAGCCTCCTTCATATGAGAGGCCCCAAAAGGAGGTGTGTCTGTCTGTCTGCTAGTAGAGACTAAATACTTTATTTTTCTGATATTATCAGATAATGGACTCGATTTCAAGGGAATTTCCTGGCAGTTCAATATCTTTAATCCCTGTGGAAGTTGCTCGTTTAATCTTCCCATTACCTCATCAGGCCTCATGTATCCCTCGATCTCTATGTCAAGATACTCAGACAAGCTCTCTATGCCGACTGCCAAAGCGCTACCGAAGATTATCCTAGGCAGTGGATGAAAGCCTTTTGAATATCTAATTGGGATCTTTGCCCTCCTTATAGCCCTGGAAAAAACACCGATCATTTCCAAATGGCTTAGAAATCTGGCATCATCCAACTTGGAAAATTGTAGTCTGTATCTCCCATATTTCATTATCATATGTATACGGTCGGCATATTTTGATGATCTTGGAAGCGGTGCGGTACAGGATATTATGTTCTTAATATCCTTACCATCACAAACCCCGCATCCGGTACAACCATTACTGCGGCAATCGGGAGTTACCCCCCCTATTAGCCCCTTCTCCCGCTCTTGGATGAGGAAATCCTTACCCACTAGGCAATCCAAATGGTCCCAAGGAAGGGTTTCGTTATAGGATAGCTGACGTCTGTTATAGAAATCCATATCCAGCCGGGCATCCTCAAAAGCCCTTTTCCATAGGTCATACCTGAAATGTTCGCTCCAGGCCTCGAAACGACAACCATACCTGTGAGCATTGACTATGACGGTACTAAGCCGTCTGTTCCCCCTGGAAAATACGCCTTCTAAGATACTTAATCTTGGGTCTTGCCATTTAAGGGCCAGCCCCCTCCCTCTTATATTGCTTTTCAGGAAATTATGTTTTTCGGTGATCTCCTCGAGGCTAATCTGGCCTTCCCACTGGAAGGGTGTTTGGGGCTTAGGTACGAAGGTTGAAACACTAACATTAACGTTTCCGGAGGTCTTCCGACCCTTTCTGTACAAGAGTATCTTCTTTGAAAGGTCCACTATCCCGTCAATGTCCTCTCTTCTCTCTGTCGGCAGCCCGATCATAAAATACAGTTTAATAGATTTCCAACCGGCCGAAAAAACGTTTTCGGCTGTAGCTAAGATTTCTTCCTCTGTGACCCCTTTGTTGATGACATCCCTCAACCTCTGTGTCCCAGCTTCCGGGGCGATAGTAACCCCTGTCTTTCTTACCTTTTTTATCTCCTCCATCAGTTTGGGGGTAAGGGTTTCAGGCCTCAGGGAGGGAAGTGATACGGCTATGTTTTCGCAGGAGTAAGTGGCCATGAGGTTTACCAGCAAATCCTGGATACAGGAATACTCACCGGTATTGAGGGAAAGAAGAGAGATATCTTCGTACCCGGTGCTTTTTAGTCCTTTCCTTATTATCTCCATGACTTTCTCCTGGGACCTCTCCCTAAGAGGCCGGTAGGTCATACCTGCTTGACAGAAGCGGCAGCCCCGGGTACAACCCCTTGCAATCTCCAGACTCAGTCGATCATGGATAATCCTCATGTATGGGATGATGAATTCAGACGGATAATCGACATCATTGAGATCAGCGACCACCCTCTTTTGTACAATAGAGTAATCTTTTAATAGTGGATGAATCTCTTCAACTGCTCCATTGCGGTCGTACCTTATATCAAAAAAGGAGGGGACATATACCCCAGCAATCTTTGATAGGCCCCTGAATAAGTCTTGCTTTTTCCCTCCACCCTTTTTCCAATCTGAAAAGCAATCGCAAACCTCAAGGATGACCTCCTCTCCGTCACCAAGAACTGCGGCATCTAAGAAATCGGCTACCGGTTCGGGGTTATAGACGCAGGGACCTCCGGCTATGATCAATGGCCATCTTTCATCCCTGTCTTTTGCGAAGAAAGGGATACCGGCAAGGTCCAGCATAGTCAAGATGTTGGTGTTACATAGCTCATACTGAAGAGAAAACCCGATGATATCGAAGTCCCTTAACGGCAATGAAGATTCAAGGGAGGTAAGCGGCATCTTCTTTACCCTCAACATATCTTCCATGTCCACCCATGGGGTATAGACCCTCTCGCAGGATATGTCCTCTCTTTTGTTGAGAATGTCATAGAGGATATGAAATCCCACATAGGACATGCCGATCTCGTAAACATCCGGAAAAGCAAGGGCGAATCTCAGATTAACACCTCTCAGATCCTTACGGATGGAATTGACCTCATTCCCCATATAGCGGCTAGGCTTAGTAATAAGCGGAAGAATCTCTTTTACCATATGGCTCCCTTCTTCTGGGCTTAGGGCCTGTTATGGGACAAATATTGCATTTGGGCGCTCAGATTTGGGTTAGATTTGTTCGATATTATAGGTTTTTAGATATTTAATTTCACAAGGCCAGAGGGAGGAATCCGAGTAAGTCGTACATTTAGTACGTCGTCGAGGATTCCGACCGATAACGCTGTGAAAGTTAATATATGAAAATCTATAGACAATATTGGAAGGAGGAGTAATGGCGATTCCGACCTATCAGCCCTCAAGCCTTTTGAGCGGCCGGGGAAAGCCGCTCAAGAGTAACTATACATGTAAAGCAGTGTTGTCAAAACCCAACCGCAAACTGGAATGTGACCAGTTTCTGATTCTTATCTCCGCTAAACTGACCTGTCAAACCATTAATCTCCTTCTTTTGATGAATCAAGGTCCAATCGAGCGTGAACTTGGCGCTATGGCCCTTGATGTAGTAATTTACTCCCGCACATGGAAAGTATGTGTCCGGCGCATCTTTTACATCAATATGCTCATAACGAACATACGGCTGGATTCTGCCTGGGCCGATTTGCCCTGGAAAGAGATATCCTGCCTGTAAATAATAGATTTGAGCATCTCCGCCCTTTAAAAGATAGCTAAACTTGTTTGTATGAAGATCTTGCGTGGAGTTTTTCAGATTAACGTAGGACGCTTCCGCTGTCACTGCTCCCCCCCCTATGGGGCTATCAAAGAAGACATCTGCAGTCCAGGCCTCATTGTTTTGGTCGTCCCTGTTTCCTAATACGAGATCCGGCTGGTAATCGTAGCCTACGCCGATCGCCAGTACCTTTTTCTTGCCAAGGTAAGTCCCCTTGTTAAACCATGAGGTCTCAGGCTCTAAAAAGTTGATGGAGAACCTTCCGGTAAACCTTAGTTTGTCATCCGGGTTTTCAGCGCCACTTTCCACCCCCTCAGATATGCCCAGGCGATACTGTATCTTGCCGTCAAGGGGATTGCCCCACACGACCAGGCCGTCGTCGCGTCCCACCTTGCTGGTAAAGAACGGTGCGCCTCGAACTCCTCCCTGGGTAAAAGGAAGATCTAAGGTAAGGAGGCCAAAAGTTGATTCAGTGCCGAAAAATCTGGTGAAGGGTATATACATCCTTCCCAATTGGAAGACACAGGCATCATCGAATCTATAATTAACCCATGCATCACGGACTGCAAGGCCGCTACCCAACCCCACGGAAGGTTTGTCCAGACCATCCTGACCAATCCTGTCAGCAGCAAGATGTGCGAAAAACCCGGCTCTTGAGGTCGCCTGGCCTTTAACATAAAAGTAAGCTCTTCTCAACATGAAGTCATTTAATTCTTTGCTGTGGTCTGCCTTCCCTTCTTCTAAATACTGGTACCAGGCCTGCAAACGTAAACCTACTTTTATACGGTGTTTTATCGCACACTTGGCTATCACGTCCAGTGATGAGCCCTGTGCTTCAAGTTTATGTTGCAGCTCGCCAACAGTTTCCGTCAACTCCTCCATCTTTTTTTTCAGCGCTGCAGAGACTTCATCCTGATATGCGGCGTTTGCCGGCCCTGTTTGGGCAAGTATTACCCAGACAGGAAAAAAAGTAATTAAAATCCATATCATAACAAACTTTCTCATAATATCTGCCACCTCTCTTGAAAAAATAACATGATTTGAGAGAAGTGTATCCTCTCATCCCCTCGATCACCCCATACACTGATAAGTACACCGACCGTCTTTTATACCTTACCCTTGTACAGATCAGCAGCTATAGATTTCCACATATTAACTTTCACGGCGTTATCGGTCGGAATCCTCCACGACGTACTAAATGTACGACTTACTCGAATTCCTTCCTCTGGCCTTGTGAAATTAAATATCTGAAAATCTATACCTGCAAAATAATTTTTGTAGGTAGCTGATAGCATAATTACCCATCTCCGTCAATATTTTTCCACCTGTGCAGTTGGTCGGAATATGACTTGAATGATCTTTGACGAACCTTCTTGATTCATTTTGAGAAAGATTCTTAGTGAGTGAAGCCAAAAATTGCAGATTGTTTGAGGAAGTTTGCGACCGAGTTATCTGCAATTTAGCGCAGCGAACTTAGAATCTTCAAAATGAATCAAGCTGTGAGGAAAAGATTATTCAAGTCATAGGCGCTATTGTTGAGTGACTGCACAGGCAGATATTTTTCGACCTGTGCAGTTACACAAACCAAGTGTGTTGAAGTATTCTATGACAATTCAATCGACGGGATTGCGGCAAGCGGTAAACCTGCTAAACTGCACAGTATATATTAATGATCTCTTACCCATTGCAAAACCGGATTAAAGAAAGCGTCAGGCCGTTCAACATACGGGAAATGACCGGCTTGCTCAATAATCAATAAATCTGAGTTGGGGATTCCCCTGTGAATCAGGTTGGCTTGGGATACCGGACATATGAAGTCATCCTTTCCTGCGATGATAAGGGTGGGAACACGAATTTCGTTCAGCTTTTTGGAGACATCATATTCAGCCATTAGGAGTTGAGACTGTCTGCAAGCCTCAGCGCTCCAAGTGGTTTTAGTAAATACGATATCGGCAAGCTTAGCATTGTAGGTATGAAAGTAAAGAGGAAGTATGGTGCGAAAGTTACGTTTCATCTCGGCATCATTTGCAGGCGGCGGCGCATAGAGCATAGCTATTATGTCGTTGCTGTAACATTTCTGAAGCGCATTGGCCAATATCTCTTTACCGTACTTGAGCGATGGAGATGTGTCGGCGAGTATCAAATGACTTAGGTGTTGGGGATATCTCAACGCATATTCAAGCCCTATGAAGCCGCCAAAGGAATGCCCCATTACGGCGATTCTGTCAAAGCCCAGATGTTCACGTAACGCGTCAGCATCCTCACAGAGCTGAGGAAAGGTAAGGGTGTTGATCGGTGGTCTGCCAGAACGACCGTTGCACCGATGATCGTAGTATACCAGGTGTAGAACCCTGCCGAGCGGGTCGAGCCACGGATGCAAGCAGGTATGATCCAGTCCGAGCCCGCCATGCATCACAAGACATGGCGGTCCTGCGCCTACCTCACGATAAAAAAGATCGACCTGACTCAATTTTGCTACAGTCATAAGCGTTTTTCCGGTAAGGGACGGGGACGAAATAACTTCCTCAAGTTGGCGCTCAGATTTAGGTTGGATTTGTTCGATCTGAAAACGCAAAACCGCAAGAATGGTCGAACTATTTTGAGGATTTTGTGTTTGAAGATCGGGCAAATATGGCCTGAAGATGAGATGCACAAATGGGGAAGTTGTTTCGTCCCCGTCCCTAACGTGATTTTTTGACCGCTTTTTTTGGACACACCCTCTCAACAGGACATTTACTGCAAAAAGGAGAGACCGGTCTGCAAACAACTTGTCCGAATGCAACGAGAAGTTCATTATACCTAAGCCAGTGCCTTATAGGGAGTTTCTTTCTCAGAGCAAATTCCGTGTCATCCGGCGTTTTTGTCTCCACATACCCCACCCTGTTGCTGATTCTGTGTACATGAGTATCAACGCAGATTGCATCCTTTTTATATCCCTCAATAAGAACCAGATTTGCCGTTTTTCGGCCAACACCGGGTAATTTCAACAATTCATCAATTTCATCAGGTACCTTACTGTCATACTCTGCCATTAAAATCCGGCTGATCTCCTTTAGCCTTTTTGCCTTAGTTGGATAAAATCCTACAGGATAGATAAGCTTCTTTATTTCATCTTCGTCAAGGCCCAGGATTTCCCGCGGCGTTCGCGCAACCTCAAAAAGCCTCTCACACGCCTTTGCAGTTACCTCATCCTTGGTCCTCAGGGAAAGAAGGGTTGATACCAGAACCTGAAATGGAGTTGCCCCTCTTTTTGAAATAAAGGTTACGATCGGAGGATTCCATTTGGGGTAGTGTTCCTCAATGCATTCTACAAAATAATCTACATTAAACGGATCACGTGCAGTTTTCATCCAAATCGTATGTGTCTTATCAAGAACACCTTCTTTCCCTTTTTATTCGCTCTATGATATGGTCAACAATCACTTCTCCCGGTGTCCCCTGTCCAAAAAAACCTGTTATTCCTATTTTCTCCAATACCGGCTTGTTTTCTTCCTCTATTCTCCCACCACAAAACACGCATATGTCATGAGCGTCTTTTTCCTTCAATAACTCCATTACTTTAGGGAAGTAAATCATATAGAGGTCGTCATTGAGATAGCTCAAAACGATGCCGTCAACATCTTCATCTATCGCAGCGTTCACAATTTCTTCAACTGTATGAAAAGTACCTATATATATCACTTCTACGCCTGCTGCTCGTAATTCCGATGATACGTATAATAGTCCACGATCATGGCAATCAAGTCCAGGCGCTCCTGCCAACACACGTATTTTTCTCTCCACTTTTTCACCTCCGTATCAATGCCCCTTCTCTTAAAAAGGATAATCTATCATTTTATAGGGGTCATAATCGTATCCATTTGCCATGCGTATTACGCCAATAATCTCACCCAAAGTGGCGTCAGCTCTAAGCGCTTTTTTTATCGCTGGAATAAGGTTATGCTTTTCTCCCTTCTCTGCTTCGCTTCTGAGGTTTTCTAAGGCATTTTTTGTCGTCTTCTTATCTCTTTCCATTTTGAAATTCCTTACTTGCCTTGCTCTTTCTTCTGCTATTTTTATTTGTTCCCCCGCGGGTCTGTATTTATCCATATCTATTTTTACTTCTTGTTCCTTTGGCACTATGAACTCATTTACCCCCACTACGTATCTATCCTTAGTTTCTAGTTCCTCCTGCCTTTTCGCTGATTCTTTTTCTAACTTCTCACGCATCCATCCTATCGCTTTCAGGGCGCCACCCATTCTCTCTATCTCATCCACTAATTTCCACATATCTTCCTCTATCTTCGATGTCAGCCATTCAACGTAGTACGAGCCACCTAAGGGGTCTGCAGTAGCAGCTACACCGGTTTCATGGGAGAGAATATGATGGAGGTTCAAACAAGTTAGCGCCTCTGCTTCCGTCAAAAGGTGATGAGGTTCCCCGTATCCACAAGGGTCAAAGGATTGAAGACCTCCTAAGACGCAGGCTAAGGATTGCAGGGTTATTCTAATTATGTTATTCACAGGCTGCACCACGGTGAGAGAATCCCCTTCAGTATGGGCAGACAAATAAATCCGCATGGACTTAGCGTCCTTCGCTCCATATTTTTCCTTCATCAACTTCGCCCATAACCTCCTCGTAGCCCTGAATTTCCCTATCTCCTCGAAGAAGTCTATATCACAAGAGCAGCCAAAAACATTCACGCGAGGTGCAAACTCGTCTATGTTATAGCCACGGGCAATCATGCGGTCTATGTATTCACGGATTATGCCCACGGTAAATGCTATCTCCTGAGCTACATTTGCACCATAATCGGCTAAGTTATAAGGATTTGGTGCGAGGGGGTGCAACTTGGGCGTCTGTTTTATGGAATGCTCTATGACGTCAGTGGATAATTTTACACTTAACTCCTCAGGAAAATGCCCAACATTGAACATTGTAAGAGCAGAGAAGAGGTATTCATTGATGAACGAGCCACTCAGTTTTTTTAGTTCATACCCCATATCCTCCGCATAGGTAATAAAACCAGCATAAATAACCGGTCCTGCCATGGTAGGCGTATTCTGTGATAAACTAATGTCTTCCGGTGATATCCCATCGAAGTAATCGTAGAAGTCCTTGAGCATTGAGAACGATATTCCCGTAACACCGGCGTTATATTCTCCTAAGGGATGATCGGCATCCAAGCCGTGACCTGTGGGTGCATCTGACTGCCAATACAGTCCTGTTTCTCCGTGCTGGATTAGATATTTCCATCTCTTATTTGTGTCCGAAGGCAAGCCAAGCCCTGAAAATACACGCTTCGTCCATAATTTTCCACGATACATGTCTCCCCAAATACCCCTTGTAAAAGGATACTCTCCGGGATTGCCCAAATCACGTTGGTAATCTATTTCCTCTGTGTTTTCCGGGCTGTACAATTTATTTATCGGCACACCAGAGATGGTTTTAGTTGTCGGGCATGGTTCAAATCGTCTTTCAGGCTTTGTTCTTTCTTTTTTCATACTTCGTCACCTCTTATTAAAAAGTTTCGAGCTGTGCGGTTAGAGGAAGAACTAATTTGAATAAATTTTGGGAAAGATTCTGGCATCCTTCATTTCTAGGTTTACACTTTACGCCCTAACCCTCACCCCCAGGAGAGGTAAGTTGTTCCGCCCTAGTATCTTAACCGCAGTAATAATCACCATCCTCTCTCCCGCTAGGGGTTAAGGCAGAAAGTTGATTGAAAAGAACTCGCTTTTTTTACGAATAATTGTAAAGGAGCTAACCTTGCCTGTCAAGTACATTGCAGATGCATAAAATCTATTTTAAGCTCTGAGATATTCTTACTTTTCGAGTTCCTCTGCATGTGTCGGGAGAAAAGATAGTCTGTGTCTGTCTGTGGCCGATTAATTCAAGCACAAAGCTCTCAAATAATTCGACCTGTGCAGTTGGTCGGAATATGACTTGAATGATCTTTGACGAACCTTCTTGATTCATTTTGATAAAGATTCTTAGTGAGTGAAGCTGAAAATTGCAGATTGTTTGAGGGAGTTTGCGACCGAGTTATCTGCAATTTAGCGTAACGAATTTAGAATCTTCAAAATGAATCAAGCCGTGAGGAGAAGATTATTCAAGTCATATGCGCTATTGTTGGGTAACTGCACAGCTTGAAATAATTTGCAATTTTAGCTTCGATCATGTAAAAATCTTTTACTGGAAATTTTGAAACTAAATTATGAGCTACAAATTGTCGGGGGGGGGGCTATTCGGTTACTGAATAGCCCTCCTGACAATGGCTTAAAGGCATAATTCAAATGAGTTTCAAAATTTCTGTCTGCCGAATTACTAAAAAATGTTCATCAAAGATAATTCAAATAATAAGGAGGAAAAAGTATGATTATTACGGAAGGGAAGAAAGTTTCTATTGAGTATACCCTCACTCTTGACAGCAAAGAGGTTATTGATACCAACGTAAACGATGAGCCACTGATATATGTCCATGGTTCCAATCAAATTATTCCGGGGTTGGAAAAAGGTCTAGAAGGTCTGAAAGTCGGCGACATCAAAAAGGTAGCGGTTAAACCGGAAGATGGTTATGGTCCGGTCATGCAGGAAGCTTTTTTTGAGGTTCGCAAAGATCAACTTCCGCCGGATGCATGGGAAGTCGGCAAACAGGTTCAAGGCCAAGGTCCTGATGGGCAAGTGGTTAGCGGTAAGATAACGGAAGTTATGGACGATAAAGCGATTATTGATCTTAATCACCCTTTAGCGGGAAAAGAAATTTTCTTTGAAATAAAAGTGTTAGATATTCAATAGGTAACTTCTCAATATCTTCGGGAAACTGACTTCTGCCGTAGCTCACAGGGGAGCTTTTATGAACGACATTGTGGATTTTGGGAAACACGCATTCAGGGTGCTCGGCGTTAAAAAATTCAAAATGTTTGAGGGCGACAGCCCGAGTTTTTTGAATTTTAGCTGAGCCCTCTGAATGCGCCCAAAATTCACACAGAAGTAAATGAAAGCTCCCCTGTGTGCTACGGCATGTTCCCTGACTTTTTGAGAAGTTACTTCAATAGTAGTACCGATTCACAGGAATCAGCGGTCATGGAACAGGAGATGATTTAACCCTTAATCATTAAGGCACTGGAACGAAATAACTTCCTTAAGTTGGCGCTCAGATTTAGGTTGGATTTGTTCGATCTATAAAAGCCCGGAGGAATAGTTGAGCTGTTTCGGCCTCGTCCCTAAACAATTATAGATTTTCAGATATTAAATTTCACAAGGCCAGAGGGAGGAATCAGAGTAAGTCGTACATTGAGTACGTCGTCGAGGATTCCGACCGATAACGCCGTGAAATTAAATATATGGAAATATATAGGAGGAAAAAGATGACAGACAAAGAAGCAGACCTGGCCGGACCCGGCATAGGAGACTATGATAAACTAGAGAAAATATTGCCGCAGGACTATAGCTCTCTGCTCTCCATGAAGGAAACGATGAAGGCTCTCTTTGAATTGAAAAACTACATAGAGGAAAACTTATGCAGGGAACTCAATCTGATGATGGTTCAGGTTCCTCTGATCGTAGACGCTGAGAGCGGCTTGAACGACTACCTGGACCGTGACGGATCTCGCACCCCCATCCAGTTCCACATTTCAAACGACTATGGCAAGAATCCGATCAATGCCGAGGTTGTGCAGGCTGCCACCAAGTGGAAGCGCATGGCGTTGAACCAGTTTAGCATGGAGGTTGGGGAGGGCCTTCTCACCGACATGCGTGCAGTGCGCAAGGACTACTTTCTCGACCATGATCACAGCGCCTATGTTGACCAGTGGGACTGGGAGTTGGTAATCACGGAGGAGCAGCGCAACCTGGACTTCCTGACGGATGTGGTAAAGAAGATATGGAAGGTTCTAAAAGGCGCCGAAAACCATGTCCATAAGCTCTTCCCCCAGTTGAAGACTGACAAGTATCCCAACCTACCGGAAGAGCTTATGTTCCTTCACGCCGAAGACATCCTCGACAAGTACCCCGACCTGCCGCGTAAAAAACGAGAGGACGCAATCCTGCAGGAATACCCCGCGGTCTTTATTTATGGGATCGGATGGACACTCAAGGATGGGTATCCGCATGAAATGAGAGCAGCAGACTACGATGACTGGGTCACAGATACAATCTCTGTGGATGGCAGACCCATGCATGGCCTGAACGGAGACATTCTGGTCTGGAACCCGGTTACAAAGCGGCGCCACGAATTGACATCCATGGGTACCCGTGTTAACGCCCAGACGCTCAGGAAACAGTTGGAGATTACCGGCCAGCTCGATTTCCTCAAGATGCCATACCACCAGTCCATTATTAATAACGAGATCCCGCTCAGCATCGGTGGAGGCATTGGTCAGTCTCGCACCTACATGCTTCTGCTCAGGAAAGCGCACCTTGGAGAGGTCAGTGCCACTGTATGGCCAAAGATACTCAAGGAAATGTGCGAAAAGAGGAACATCCATGTCCTGTAGTGACGAGAATTTAATATAT
>Ga0209345_10002620_pt1 | contig 19586 bp, 18 predicted proteins | sample Cruoilmetagenom7_FD_187294 | JGI IMG/M metagenome (GOLD analysis project Ga0209345, IMG submission 187294) | Oil polluted marine microbial communities from Coal Oil Point, Santa Barbara, California, USA - Sample 7 (SPAdes) (version 2) | ecosystem: Environmental > Aquatic > Marine > Oil seeps ... | reverse complement strand
CAATATTATAGCAAAAATATTACTAATAATACTAAAAATAAACTTAATTAAACTCTATATTATTTTAAAATACTTTCCCTATAGAACTTACAACTTTTCCTAAAACTGTAATATCATTTTTGCTAGCTATTTGCATAGGATATTCTTTATTATCTGAAATAATATCAAGAGAACCATCTATCCGTTTTTGAATACGCTTTACAAATAAACCATTTTCATTTACAAAAGCATAGATGCCATCTTTTGCGGTATCACTTTTTGTTCTATCTATAAATATTATATTACCATTATTTAGTGTTGGTTCCATACTATCTCCTGTAACATTTATAGCTTCAATATTTTTTAGGTTTTCTTCCCCTCCAATTATATTTACAAAAAAATCTGGTAAATCTAATTTCTCAAAATCATCTTCACCATCATATGCACCACCACCAGCACTAACACTTACTGTTGGAAAATACTTTATCCAATATCTATCTGTACTATCAACTAAACTACTTGGGTCTTGTCCATATAAAAGCCAATTAATAGATATCTTTTTTATAGCACAAAAATCAAGTATATTAGAAAATGGTACACTATTTCTTTTTTTCATTGTTGCGAAATTTACACTTGTTAATTCTAAAGCATTAGCAATATCTTTATCAAAAATTTTTCCATGGTTTTTTTCACTTGAAAGTACATCTCTTAACTTTTCAATTATTTCATTAATATTTAACATTTATGCCCCTTTTTTGTAAAATTATACAACCTTTTGCAAATAAAGTCAAATATTTAATTGCAAAATGCAATATTTTTTTAAAAAAATATTTTTTTATGTAATTATTACAAATATAAAATTACTTTTAAGGAGATATTATGAAAAAAAACATGAAAAGAATTAGCTATAAAGTTGATACATTTATTTATAAACTGTGTGAAATTATTCTCTAAATATACTAATTTTGAAAATTAAATGACATTATAGGTACATTAAATATTTACTAAAGCATTATTAATATAAAATGTTGAAATTTTAATTTTTAGTAGTTACAATTCGGTTACTAAAATAAAATGGAGAACATTTATGGAAGAAGTAAATTTAGTCACAGAAGCCTTAAAATTTATGGCTCTTGGTATGGGAATAGTCTTTCTATTTCTAACAGTAATGATTTTTGCACTTAAGGCTCAAGCAGCACTAATAGCAAAGTACTTACCAGAACAACCAAAAGAGGAATTATCTCAGTGGAAACCTCAGACTACAAATAACCCTGACGAAAAAGATACAATCGCAGCAATCACTGCAGCAATAATACACTATAACAATCAAAAAGGCTAATAATAATGTCAAAAAAATATATAGATATAATGGACACAACTTTTAGAGATGGATTTCAATCTGTTTTTGGAGGAAGAGTTCTTATGGATGATTTCTTTCCAGCTGTAGAAGCTGCTTCTGTTGCTGGTATTAAACATTTTGAATTTGGTGGTGGAGCTAGATTTCAATCACTATTTTTCTATCTACAAGAAAATGCATTTGATATGATGGATAAATTTAGAAGTATAGTTGGACCAGATGCTAATTTACAAACATTAGCAAGAGGTATCAATACTGTTATGCTAGATACGGGAAGTAGAGAACTTATTGACCTCCACGCAAAACTATTCGCAAAACATGGAACAACAACGATCAGAAACTTTGATGCTTTAAATGATGTACATAATTTAGAATATTCAGCACAATGTATCAAGAATCATGGTTTAAAACATGAGGCTGTTGTGACAATGATGGATCTACCACCAGGTTGTGAAGGTGCACATGATGTAGCATTTTATGAAAACACATTAAGAAAAATTCTTGATAGTGGTTTACCATATGATTCAATTTGTTTTAAAGATGCGAGTGGTACTGCAAATCCTAGAAAAGTTTATGACACAATCAAAATGGCTAGAAAACTTCTAGGTGAAGATACTCATATCAGACTTCATACGCATGAGACAGCTGGGGTAAGTGTTGCAGCATATTTAGCAGCACTTGAAGCTGGTGCAGATGGTATAGATTTAGCGAACTCTCCAGTAAGTGGTGGAACTAGTCAACCAGATATATTAACAATGCTTCATGCAACAAAAGGGAGTAACTTTGATTTAGGTGGACTAAGTATTGACAAAATTTTAAAATACCAAGAAGTATTAAAAGATTGTCTAAAAGATTACTTTATCCCACCAGAAGCTACTCAAGTTTCTCCATTAATTCCATTTTCTCCTATGCCAGGTGGTGCTTTGACAGCAAATACACAAATGATGAGAGATAATGGTACTTTAGATAGATTTCCAGAAGTTATTAAAGCTATGAGAGAAGTTGTTGAAAAAGGTGGATATGGTACATCTGTTACTCCTGTATCTCAATTTTATTGGCAACAAGCATATGCAAATGTAAACTTTGGACCGTGGAAGCAAATAGCTCCAGGTTATGGAAAAATGGTATTAGGATACTTTGGTAAAACACCAGTTGAACCAGATCCAGCTATAGTAAAACTAGCAAGTGAAAAACTAAAACTTGAACCAACAAAAGAAAATCCACTTGATTTTGCTGATAATGATGTTAAAAAATCTATTGCAGCTTGGAAAGAAAGATTAGAAATTGAAGGTTTAGAAACAACTGAAGAAAATATATTTATAGCAGCAGCTTGTGATGAAAAAGGTATTGCATTTTTAAAAGGTGAATCTCCTTTAAATGTAAGAAAAATAAGTGATTGTGAAAATTTAACTTGTGAAACAAAAAATGATGATAAGGAAGATAAAAAAATGGCAGATGGAAACTATACAGTAGTTGTTGATGGTAAAAAATTTAGTGTTCAAGTTGCAGAAGGTAATGCAGATATTCAAGTAGTAGCTCCAGCTTCAACTCCTGAAACTCCTGCAGCTGCTCCAACTACAAGTGGTGCAGGAACTCAAGTGGGTGCAACAGTAAGTGGAAATGTTTGGAAACTTTTAGTTAATGTTGGTGATAAAGTTGAAAAAGGTCAAGTTGTATCTATCTTAGAAGCTATGAAAATGGAAATTGATATTGAAGCACCTTGTGCTGGAACAATTACAGATGTAGCAGTAAAACCGAATGATGCAGTTAATGAGGGTCAAACTATAGTAGTTATAGGCTAGTGTGGATAAAGTCTTGGAGAGAAATATGAATAAAAAACTTATCTCTATTTTGTTTTTAATGATTTTTACACTATTTAGTAGTAATCTTTATGCAAATAGTGCTACTGAAACAATTGAAACAGAAAAGAAAGAGTATCAATCAAAAACTTTAGGTGAACTAGTAAGCTCATTTTATGAAACAACAGGTATAAACGCTATATTAAATCCTAGTGATGATGTTATGACATCAGAACCAAATCCTGCTGATGCAAGAATTATGACTACTTTTGAACAAACATGGGGTAGACTAATCATGTTTGTTATTGTATTTTTATTATTTTACTTAGCAATTGCAAAAGGATTTGAGCCATTGCTTCTATTACCAATTGCATTTGGTGGTTTATTGGCAAATATTCCTCTAGCAAATATGGGAGGAGAACATGGTATGCTTGGTATTATCTATAATATGGGTATTGCTAATGAATTCTTTCCACTTCTTATTTTTATGGGTGTAGGTGCTATGACAGACTTTGGTCCACTTCTAGCAAACCCTAAAACTGCAATTCTTGGTGGTGCTGCACAATTTGGAATCTTTGGTTCATTAGTTGGGGCAGTGATGTTAGGATTTAGTTTACAAGAAGCAAGTGCTATTTCTATTATTGGTGGTGCTGATGGTCCAACATCTATTTTTATTGCAAATAGACTTGCTCCTGAAATGTTAGGTGCTATTGCTGTTGCCGCGTATTCATATATGGCACTTGTACCAGTTATACAACCACCTATTATGAAAGCCTTAACAACAGAAGAGGAGAGAAAAATCAAAATGCCACCATTAAGAAAAGTACATCCTTTAGAGAAACTTTTCTTACCTATTTTAATACTTATGATGGCTATTTTAATTTTACCAGAATCAACTCCACTTATTGGTGCATTTGCATTAGGTAACTTTGCAAAACAATCTGGTGTTGTAGATAGATTAAGTGATACTATGCAAAATTCACTTATCAATATTGTAACAATATTTTTAGGTCTTGGTGTTGGTAGTAAGTTAGCTGCTGATAAATTCTTAGTATTAGATACTATGGGTATTATGATAATTGGATTAATAGCATTTAGTGCAGGAACTGCTGCGGGTGTTCTTATGGCGAAGCTTATGAATAAACTTAGTTCAAAAGACTCACAAATCAATCCTCTAATAGGGGCAGCAGGAGTTAGTGCTGTTCCAATGTCAGCAAGAGTTGTAAGTAAAGTGGGACAAGAGTATGATAAATCAAATATTTTATTGATGCATGCTATGGGTCCAAATGTTTCAGGGGTAATTGGTTCAGCCGTTGCTGCTGGTGTACTTTTATCAATATTTAAATAAAATTAGGAAAACAGAAATATGTCAGATATTAAAAACTCACTTGGTTTAGAAAATGTAGGTCAAGTCTATCATAACTTAGATGTAGATACATTAATAGACCATGCGGTTGAGAATGAAGGGGCCACTATAGCCTCTAGTGGTGCCTTAATAATAGATACGGGAATATTTACAGGAAGAAGCCCCAAAGATAAATACTTTGCTTATGCTGATCCCTCTTCAAACTATATATCTTGGGGAGATGTAAATAGATATGTTGATCAAGAAACATATGCTTCACTAAAAGAGACTTCAACACAACAACTAAGCGGTAAAGATTTATATGTTACAGATGTATTTTGCGGTTCAAGTGCAAATAGTAGAAAATCGATACGATTTATTACAGAGATTGCTTGGCAAGCACACTTTATTAAAAACATGTTTATTCTTCCATCAAAATCTGAACTAGAAAACTTCGCGCCTGATTTCACAATATACAATGCATGTAAAACTACTAATCCAAAATGGAAAGAGCAAGGGTTACACTCAGAAGTTTATGTTGCTTTTAATGTTGAAGAGAATGAAGCAGTAATCGGTGGAACTTGGTATGCTGGTGAAATGAAAAAAGGTGTTTTTTCTATGATGAACTACTGGCTTCCACTAAATGGTCAGATGGCAATGCATTGTTCTGCAAATGTTGGTGAAGATGGAGGAACTGCCCTCTTCTTTGGACTTTCAGGAACTGGGAAAACAACACTTTCAACAGACCCAAAAAGAGCTTTAATTGGTGATGATGAACATGGTTGGGATGATGATGGAGTATTTAACTTTGAAGGTGGTTGCTATGCAAAAGTTATCAATCTTGATGCTTCAAGTGAACCAGAAATATTCGCTGCTATTAAAAAAGGTGCTATACTAGAAAATGTTGTTTGTGATGAAAATGGAAATGTAGATTTTAATGATGGAAGTAAAACAGAAAATACAAGAGTATCATATCCTATTAATCATATAGAAAACATCCAACCAAACTCAATTGCAGGTCACCCTACAAATATTATCTTTTTAAGTGCTGATGCTTTTGGTGTTTTACCACCTGTATCAAAACTAACAAACGAACAAGCTATGTACTACTTTTTAAGTGGGTATACTGCAAAAGTTGCTGGAACTGAAAGAGGAGTTGATAAACCAACTGCTACTTTTAGTGCTTGTTTTGGTGAAGCTTTTTTACCTTTACATCCAACTGTATATGCCAAACTACTTGGTGAAAAAATAGACAAACATAATGTAAATGTATATCTAGTAAACACAGGATGGACTGGTGGGGCATACGGTGTTGGTAAAAGAATGAGTATCAAAAATACAAGAGCTTGTATTAATGGTATTTTAGATGGTAAAATTGAGAATAGTGAATTTGATACATTACCTATATTTAACCTTTCAATTCCAAAAACTCTTGATGGTGTGGATACAGAAGTATTAAACCCAAGAAACACTTGGCAAGACAAATCTCAATATGATGAAACAGCAAAAGAATTAGCTGCTATGTATATTGAAAACTTTAAAAAATACTTGACAGAAGATACTAGTTTTGATTTCACATCTGCTGGACCAAAACTATAATATAAAATAATTTATAGAAAAATCTAAAAGAGAGCTTTTCTAGCTCTCTTTTTTTTTCATAAAATAGATACTAAAATGGATAAAAATGACAAAAAAACAATTTTTAGACGATATTCAAAATAACTGTAGTGAGATACTTTATTTAAGTATGTCTCATATGTATAATAAACTTTATAAGGAAGATGACACTCTTTTAAACACTGATGAAAATAGAGAATTCTTATCCAACTACAAAAATTTTCATTTGTATCTTAATGATTTTGCAGGGACAATTTATAGTAGATATGCTTCAAGTATAGATAATCTTTATATTGAGATGTGTAACTATCTAGAGATTGATATAGATAACAAATATACCTTAGAACACACTATAATGAAACTAGAAAAACAAACTCCTGAGTTAATACTAGGACTTACTGATGAAGATATACAAATGCAAACTATTGAGCATTTTGATGAAAAGCTTATAGCTATAGATGGTTCAACTCATTATAATGCAAACAAAGAGGAGTTTCAACCAAGAGTTGAAAAACTTCAAAACAATATTAATCTAATAAAAAATGCATTACAAATTTCATAAGGTATATATAGAGTTAACAAATATTTGTGGGTTAGAGTGCAGTTTTTGCCCAACAAAAGCTACAAAACCTACAACTATAGATTTAAACTCTTTTGAAAATATTTTAATTCAGGTACAACCTTATACGCATACTATTGCTTTTCATGTTTTTGGGGATCCATTAACTCTTAATAATCTTGAAAACTACCTAGATATTGCCTTTAAATATAAGATGAAAGTTGAAATAACTACAACTGGGTATTATCTTAAAAATTTTGATTTAAATATTTTTTTACATAAAGCTATTAAACAGATAAATTTTTCACTCAATAGCTACAACAAAAATGAGATGAATATATCTCTAGAAGAGTACCTCAAACCTATGTTTGAGTTATCTAATTTAAAGCTAAAAAATAAAGTACATAACTTTATCAATTTTAGACTATGGAACTTGGATAATAACAATAGTGAGGTAAATTTTAATACTCAAGTTTTAAACTTACTATCTAAAAAATTTCATATTGATTTAACAAACATAAAATATGATAAGCCAGTGAGGTTAGAAAATCAGATTCTTATAGATTTTGATACCTATTTCAAATGGCCAAATCTAAGTGATACAAGAACTACAAACGGTTTTTGCCATGGATTGACATCACAAATTGCTATTTTAAGCTCAGGTGTAGTTGTTCCCTGCTGCTTGGATAGTTTTGGAATAATAAATCTTGGTAATATCCACAATAGTTCACTTGAAGATATCTTACAATCATATAAAGCAACTCAAATAGTCAATGGATTTAAAAATAATATTGCCATTGAGAAGTTATGTCAAAAATGTACCTTTAAAGATAGATTTAACTAAAAGAAACAATTTGGTATAATCTGCTTATGAATAAAACAAATAAAAGATTAGCGGTCGCTTTTACGGGGCCTTCGAACAGTGGGAAAACTACTTTAATAGTTAAAATAGCAACTATGCTTCAAGAAGAGGGTTTAAAAGTTGCTATAATTAAACATGATCCTTGTGATAAAGCTATATTTGACAAAGAGGGAAAAGATAGTTATAAATTTTCACAAACAGGAAGTGAAGTAGCAGTTGTATCTCCAAATAGAACAACAGTATTTAAAAAAGAAACATCTACTATTGAAGATATGGTTTCTATATTTGGTGATTTTGATATTTTACTAGTGGAGGGGCTAAAAACTATTCCGCTGCCTAGAGTATGTGTACAAAGAGATACTATAAATGATATCTATTTTGAAAAAAGTGATTGCATCGCTACAGATAATTCTATTGATAAAGAAAAATTACCACAAAACATGGTGATATTAGATTTAAATAATACTCAAGATATCATTGAGTGGATAAAACAAAATGGGCAAAAAATATAAGGGAAAATACTATGAATGATATTATAGAAGCGATAAAAAGATCAACAATTCAGATACAACAAACTATTAAAAAAGGTGATACTAGCAAAAGTGAACAACAAAACTCAACGGGAGATACTCAACTCAAACTTGATATAAAAAGTGATATCATTATAGAAAATAATTTCAAACAACTATCTTGTGTAAAACAAATTGTAAGTGAAGAGCAAGATAATATTGTAAATATTAATGAAAAGGGAGAATATCTTATAGCATATGATCCACTTGATGGAAGTAGTTTAGTTGATGTAAACTTATCTGTTGGTTCTATTTATGGTATCTATAAAAACGACTTTACTGGTGATAATATAGTTGCCTCTATTTATGTGGTCTTTGGTCCAAGAGTTGAGATGATTATTTGTGATGGAGAGAGTGTAAAACTTTATCGAGTAAATAATGAAGAGTTTCACTATATAAAAGATATCACTATGAGTCAAAAGGGAAATATCAACTCGCCAGGCTCTACACAACAATGTTGGTACCCACACCATAAAGAGATGATAAATAATATGTTTAAAGAGGGATATGAACTCACCTATAGTGGTGGAATGGTACCTGATTTACACCATATCCTTGTACGAGGTGGTGGATTATTCTCTTACCCAGGTGCTAGCGATAAACCTGAGGGAAAATTAAGACAATTATTTGAGGTATTCCCTTTTGCTCATATTTTTGAAACAGCAGGTGGATATGCAATAGATGGTCAAAATAGAGTTTTAGATATTAAAACAACCCACATACACGATACTAGTCCCTGTTTTTTTGGAAGTAATTATGAAATAGAGATGGTTAAAAACTATTACTGCTAAATGGAAGAGATAACAAAAGATAAATGGCAATTAGCCTTAGATGAACAACTTGTTATTTTAAAACAATGCCAAACATCTCATAGTATTAATTCTTGCATGAAGTGTGAGAAGGTTTTAGAATGTGAAACAAGAGATACCTATATCAAAGTTGTTTATGAAAGTATGAATAAAGGAAGTGGTGGTGGATTTGAATTCTAATAATATATTACCTAGCCCATGTTATGTATGTGAAGAGGAACTTTTAGAAAATAATCTAAAACTACTTAAAAAAGTACAAGAAGAAGCAAATATAAAAATTCTTTTAGCATTAAAAGGGTTTGCAATGTTTAGTACTTTTGAACTTTGCAAAAAATATCTTAAAGGGTGTTGTGCTAGTGGTTTAAATGAAGCTATTTTGGCAAAAGAAGAGTTTGGACTTGAAGTACATACTTATTCTCCAGCTTTTAAGCCAAATGAATTTGAAAAAATTGTAGAGATATCAAATCATATAGTTTTTAATTCATTTAATCAGTTTGAACTTTATAAAGATAAAACTAACTCTAACAATAGTATAGGGATACGGGTAAATCCAGAAGTCTCAACAGTAGATGTTGATTTATATAATCCTTGTGGGACATATAGTCGCTTAGGAACTACTATTTCAAACTTTCCAACTACTTTACCTGATATTATAAAAGGATTGCATTTTCATGCCCTTTGTGAACAAAATATTGATGCACTAGAGTTAGTACTAGAAAAATTTGAAAAAAACTTTAGCAAATATTTCCATCAACTACAATGGCTCAATTTTGGTGGAGGTCATCATATTACAAGAGATGATTATGATGTTGAAAGATTAATAACCGTCTTAAAAAACTTTAAATCCAAATATCCACATCTAACAATCTATATGGAACCAGGTGAAGCTGTAGGGTGGCAAACAGGATATTTAGAAGCGACAGTACTTGATATAGTACATAATGGTATGGATATAGCTATTCTTGATACAAGTGCTGAATGTCATATGCCGGATACTCTTGCTATGCCTTACAAAGCACAAATACGAGATGCTGCTGAACCATTTGAAAAAGCATATACCTATAGACTTGGTGGAAACACTTGTCTTGCTGGAGATATTATAGGAGATTACTCTTTTGATAAAAAACTAGAGGTTGGTGATAAAATTATATTAGAGGATATGATACATTATACTATGGTAAAAACTACTACATTTAATGGTATTAATTTACCATCAATAGCTATTAAAAAACCTGATGGTAGTTTTAAAATTATAAGAAACTATGATTACCAAAGCTATAAAGATAGATTGTCATAAATATATTTTTATAAAACATCTATATATACAGTATACCCTGCTATAAAAGCATCCTCATTATAGTTAGGTGTTAATGTTAAATCTGAACTAATACTTCTTTGATCAGCTATTTTGAGTTTATAGGAAGAGACTATAGTCTTTTTGGCATGTATTACTCGTAACATTAACTTTTGAAAGCTCTCTTGTGGACAACTTTCACATTGTAAAATATTGATATTCTCTCCGATTATACTCTCTTTAGAGTAGTTAAATAACCGTAAAAATTTATCTGATACTTCCAGAAAATTACCATTTTTATCAATTTTACAAGTAACAACAAGATTATCTATTATTGCTTTATAGTAGTTATTTTGTTTTTGTAATTGCTCAACTTGATTTGTGAGAGTATTGTTTATGCTATCATCTTTTGAACTTTTCGAAACTAAACTTTTTGCAAGACTTTCTATATTATTAGCTCTTCTATATTTTAGAACATTATCAACTACAGAAATAGTTAAATCTTTTATTTGTATAGGTTTAGCAATATACTTATCAACATTTAAATCAATAGCATTAATTAAATAGTTTGAGTCTGTATGCGCTGTTGTAACAATAGTTGGTATTGAATTTTGTAACTTATTAATCTCTTCTATCATCTCTAACCCATTTAAATGTGGCATATTAATATCAGTTACGATAACATCAATTTCATTTTGATACTCTTTGAATATTTCTAATCCATTTTTTCCATCATATGCACAAAAAACTTTTTTAAATAATTTTGTTAAAATTTTATTTGTTTGTTCTCTAATAAGTTGATCATCTTCTACATATAATAAAGTGATATTTTTTAACTCTTTGGTATCTAATTTCATTCCACATCTCCCATCTCAAAAAGAGATATATTTTCATTATTAACAGGGGGAGTTAATCTAAACAATTCATAACTTTTCACTGTTGCTATTCGTCCTCTTGCAGTTCTTTGTATATATCCGTTGGCTAATAAATAAGGCTCTATTGCCTCTTCAATAGTTCCCTCATCTTCACTTAAAGCTGCTGCCATAGTACTTAAACCCATTGGCTTACCTTTATTTGATAATAACAACTCTAAAAGTTTTAAATCCATCTCATCAAAGCCTTTATCATTTATCCCTAATTCATCAAGAGCATATTTACATCTGTGAAGTTCAATTGTATTTTCATCTTCAACATCAGCAAAATCTCTCACTCTTTTTAGCAATCTCAAGGCAACCCTAGGGGTTCCCCTACTTCTTCTTGCTATCTCAAAACTTGCGTCTTTTTGAGCCTCTTTATTTAACTTTACTGCTGCAATTGAAACTATTTTAGACAATTCAGAATCATTATAAAAGTTCAGTCTAAAATGCATCCCAAATCTATCTCGTAAAGGATTACTTAACATCCCTGCTCTTGTAGTTGCACCTATGAGTGTAAATTTTGGTAAATCAATTTGAACAGTTTGTGCAGCAGGTCCACTTCCTATAATAATATCAAGACGAAAATCTTCCATAGCAGGATATAAAATCTCTTCAATAGCTGGGGTGAGTCTATGTATCTCATCTATAAAAAGGATATCACCCTCTTCTAGGTTTGTAAGAATTGCAGCTAAATCTCCACCCTTTTCTATGGTAGGTGCTGCTGTTACTTTCATATTTGATTCCATTTGATTAGCGATGATATGACTAAGTGTAGTTTTTCCAAGTCCAGGAGGTCCAAAAAGTAAAATATGATCTAAAACTTCTTCTCTTTTTTTACAAGCTTGTATAAAGACTTGTAAATTTTTTTTGATTTTTTCTTGACCTATATAATCATCCCAAACACTAGGACGAAGTGTAACTTCATCACTACTGTCTTCAAATGTCATTTTTTCTAGTTCTACTAATCTTTCCACTTTATAATCCTATTTTTGAGAACTATAGCATAATTTAAAAGCAAGGTTAAAATAATTAACAAATTGCAATCTTATTCCATCCCCTCTTCATATCTAACAACTTTATTTCTACCCGAATGTTTGGCTTGATACAGTGCTACATCACTTTGTTTAATATATTTCCAAAAACTATGATCTTTATTCGGGAATAATGCTGTACCTATACTAATAGTTTTACTAAAAATTTCAGAACCTGCTTGAATTTTTTGTTGAGAAAAAGCTATTCTAATTTTTTCAGCTGTATCGTGAAGTTTTTCTTCATTACAATCATTTAATATAACAATAAACTCTTCTCCTCCAAATCGTATAACTACATCTTTGTCTGTTGTAGTGTCTATAAGTGTATTTGCGATAGTTTTAATTGCAATATCTCCAATATCATGTCCATAATTATCATTAATAAGTTTAAAGAAATCTATATCAACCATCATCAGTCCACACGGTACATTTTTATATATACCACTATATAAAGAACCATCAATATATCTTTCTAAATATTTTCTATTAAATAATCCAGTTAAAGGATCGGTGCTAGCATTTTTTTCAAGAATTTGCATAAGTTTTTTACTTACAATTTCAGGTTTAGCAGCATCTACATAATCTTGTATAAAAGGTAATTTTTCTCTTAATTTTTCATTTTCCTCCCTTGATTGCGTATTTATAGTTATAACAAAATCCATATCATTAGATATAGAATAAGGGATACATAGATAAGTATTTTCCTCGTTATTTGCACTACATACTTTTTTGAATTGACAAGAGTCTACTAATGTATTTGTTCTATCAGCTCTACATCCTTTAGCTAATGGGTCACATTGGAGTGCTTTATGAACATAAACAACTTCAACTTTTTTATTTGTAGTGTCAGCTTCTAGGAAATTAAAATCATCTAGTTTAAATTTATCCTCAAGTACCGTTGCAATTCTTTTATAAACATCACTAATACTTTCATCATGTTCTATTGTTTTTCTAAACTTATAAATATCTGCTAGTCTTGCAACTGTATTTTGAACATCCATCATAGGGTCTTCCACAGTTTCTGATTTATGTGCAGTTAGGAATATATCAATTTTATCTTCAATAGTTACTAAACTTTTTTGCAATTTACTCATATGCTCATTTATCCAATGTGAAACATTTTTTGCTTCACCACTATTAAATTCATCAATTCTCGCACTATAATCACCTGTATGTGCTCGTTTCATAACATCTTTAATTGAATCAAATATTGAAAGATAAGGTACAATAAGTCGTTTTACAAACCAAATAATAAATAAAATTAAAAATAATGATATAAAAGAGGTTAATGCAATAATTTTTACACTCATTTGTTTAATATCATCCATAGTCATCACCATAGAAATTACACCTAAGACATCACCTTCTTTTGCTTCATGACAAGATAAACAGTTTATCTCTTTTGTTATCTCAGCTTTGTATGGGATAGTGATTCTGTATGTACTATGCCCAAGAAGTTGTTCATCTATTTGTTCAACAGAAACACCTGTTTCTAAAACTTTTTGATCTATCTCGTCATGTATTAACTCTTGACCATCACCATATTGTTTTTTAACTGTATTAGATCTTATTATCCAAATATCATCAATATGCTTTAGGTTTTTCGTTTGTTCTATATAGAAGTCTCTGTTGGCCATAATTCCATTAACCATATGAGCTGTAAGACCATTTTTAACACTATCTGCAACCAGTTGAGCTTTTGTTTTTGCACTATTAAATCCAAAATCTCTTAAATTCATAGTAACATTTATAATCATTGCTAAAAATATTACTGCCATTGCTATTGCAAGTGTTGTTAAAATACTTCTTTTACTATCCATTAAACCATCCTTTTAAATCAAAATTAATTATAGCTTTTTTTTATTAAAATATAATCATTTATAACTAAATCTAATACATTTCATCCACTGAAGGAAATTTCTTATTTACCACATCTGTTTTATATTTCCGTACAGAGTTTTTTATCAAACTTGCACCGTCCATATATTGTCTTACAAATTTTGGTTTAAACTCTTCAAAAAAACCAAACATATCTGACCAAACTAATACTTGACCATCAGTATCAACTCCTGCTCCTATACCAATAACAGGGATAGAAATAGCTTGACTAATGGCTTTTGCAGCTTCACTTTTAACACCTTCTAGTACTATCATAAAAGCACCAGCATGCTCTATTGCTTGAGCATCATTAATAAGTTGCTGGATATTTTCTTCATCTTTACCTTTGACTTTATATCCACCTTCACTTCTAAAGTTTTGTGGCATTAGCCCTATGTGTCCAACAACTGCTATTGAGTTATCTGTAAGATGTTTAACTATGTGTGCTTTTTCAATCCCACCTTCTATTTTTACTGCATCTGCACCTGTCTCTTGATACACTCTTTTTGCATTTAAAAAAGCACCATCCATATTAGCATAAGTACCAAATGGCATATCACAGATAATAAAAGTATTTTTTGCTCCATTACATACAGCTTGTGTATGGTATATCATTTGATCCATAGTTGCGCTTAGTGTGTCAGGTTTCCCTCCGAAACTCATATTTAAACTATCTCCAACTAATATAAAATCAACTTCTCCATCAAATAATCTAGCAAAAAGTGCATCATAGGCAGTTATCATTGTAAGTTTTTGCACACCCTTTGATTTTTGTATAGATGTAATAGATTTTTTTTTCATTGTTTCCCTTATTGAGTATCATAATTTTGTTATGTATATTATGGTAAGATTGTACCCAATATAAAATTATCATATGATTAATAAATTTAGGAATAAAATGAAAAAATTAGTTGGATTTATAACCGCCTCTTTGCCTAGCAATAATTTCACAGTCGATTTAGCTCTTAGTATGAAAGAAGCAGGAGTTGATACTTTAGAGTTAGGGATTCCATTTTCAGATCCCGTTGCAGATGGACCAGTAATAGAAAAAGCTAGTTTAACAGCACTACAAAATGGATTTAAACTTAAAGATTTATTTGAGGTTACTAGCCAAATAGCACCAAATATGGATACTTTATGGATGGGTTATATGAATCCATTTTTCCATTATGGATTAGAGAAGTTTTTAGCACTTGGTCAAGAGTATGGAATACAAGGTTCTATAATACCAGACCTACCCCATGAAGAGTCAGAACCTTACAAAGAACTATTTGCAAGATATGACCAAACAGTTATTGATTTTGTAGCACCTACAGATAGTTTTGAGAGAATTAAAGCAATAACACAAAATAGTCAAAAATTTATCTATATGGTTGCCTATGCTGGTATTACTGGAAGTGGAGCTAGTGAAGATTTAACTGAAGTTGTTGAAAATATTCGCACCTCTACTTCAACTCCGATTTATTTAGGATTTGGTGTTGATGAAAAAACTGCAAAAGCCAAAGCAAAAAATGTAGATGGTGTTATTGTTGGTAGTGCTTTTGTAAAACATCTTATCGATGATAGTTTAAGCAACAATGAAAAGATGAAAAGAATTACACAAATAGCTTCAAATATCAAAGACCAAATAAACTCTTAAGGATTTTCTATCCTTAAGCTATCATAAACTCCCCTTATACTATAATTCCAACTTCTAAAATGACCCTGTCGTCTAGTGGCCAAGGACGACTGGATTTCCTCCAGTAAACATAAGTTCGAATCTTATCGGGGTCGCCAACTATTATCTAAATATACTAAATAATTAAAAAAGAATTCTAAACTCAGCGCCTTTATATACTTTTTTATTATATTCATATTCCACATTTTGAACTTCTATGCTTGCATTTAAGTATTTTGTTACAATTTTATGAACAATATATAAACCAAGACCTGTACCATGTGATTTATGTTTTGTGGTAAAATATGGTTCAAAAACTTTTGATATATTTTCTTTCTCAATACCACCTGCGTTATCTTTTATAGATAATAAATTATTTTTTAATTCTATAAATATATATTTTTGCTTTATATCGTTATTGTGTTCAATAAGAATATCTTTAGAGTTAGCTAGTATTGTTAAAATTATTTGTATATAATTATTTTTTACACCATAAATAATACAGTCATTTATATCTAATACTAAATTAATACTTTTTTCCGAATAAGAATCTTTTACTATATTGTAACAATCCAGAATTATCTCTTTTAAATTAAATTCCTTGGCTAATTCATCATTATGAAAAAATTCTCTAAACTGGTTTATTGTATCTGATAATTTTTGGGTATTATCATTAATGTAATCGCATGCTTCTAATAAAAATTCATCATTTAAAGTTCCATATTCTTTTTGTAATTTTATACCACTAGCTGCTGTTGAAATAACAGATAATGGTTGTCTCCATTGATGTGCTATATTTTCAATTAGTTCCCCCATTGCATATATTTTCTCTCTATTTTTCAACATAATATCTTTTTGTTCTAGTTCTTTTCTTTGAAATATAACTTCACTTGCTCTATTTAAAACAGCAAATAACTGTAACATATCAATAGGTTTTATAATATATTTATCAACATGCAAATCAATTGCTTTTTTTAAAAAAGATGTTTCATTAAAAGCTGTTGTCACAATAATTGGAATAGTTTCATTAGATTGCCTAACTTTACTTATCATCTCAATTCCATCCATAATTGGCATCTTGATATCAGTAATAATAACATCAATATCACTATATTTATTATAGATATTTAATCCCTCCTGCCCATTATATGCTTTATAAAGTTTTTTAACTTTTAAACTTAACATATCTTCGATCTCTTCACTAACATCAATCTCATCTTCTACATAGAGAACCACTAACTCTTTTAATCGTGAATACTTTTTATTCATTTATTTTTTCCTGATTTAACTTTATACTAAAACAAGCACCATCTAGTTTATTTTCGACTGTGATATTTCCACTCATATTATTTTGTATTATCATTTTTGACATATATAAACCTATTCCCGTACCTTTTCCTTGCTCTTTTGTAGTAAAATATGGATCAAATATATTTGCAATAATTTCATTAGAAATTCCACCTGCATTATCTTGTATTTCTATAAATATATAGTTATTTTTTAGAAAACTTTCTATAGATATTTTTGGATTTTCAATATTATTTTCCACTAAAGCATCTTTGGCATTATTAATAAGATTTAATAATACCTGTTCTAATTCATTTTTATACCCTAAAAAATCAATATCATTATTTGTTTTAGTTATATCAATAAAAATATGATGATTTTTTAGACTAGCATCTACTAAACCCATTGTATCTTGTATGGCATCTTTTATATTAAATTGTTGTTTTGTTTTATCTATTCTAAAAAAATTTCTAAAATCATCTATAGTTGTTGACATTTTAGTAATCAGAACTTTACTTTTATCTACTGCCTTATCCAGTTCTTCTTGAGATAACATATCTTCTTCATAATACATTTTTATTTTTTGTATTGTTAACCCTAAAGCATTGAGAGGTTGTCTCCATTGATGAGCGATATTTCCAATCATTTCACCCATACTTGCCATTTTTGATTGTTGAATTAAGATAGAATCTTTTTGCAAAGATTCCTCTCGTAGCTTTTTTCTTTCACTAACATCTTTAATTAATACATGGATAATATCACCATCATCTAAAATAATTTTTGACATTGTAACTTCTGTATCAAATAGCTCTCCATTTGTTTTTAAAAAAGACCATTCAAAATGTGCTGAACCACTTTTCATACATTGAAGAATATTCTTTTCTAAAAACAAAAATAAGTCTTCGCTGTCATATTGATTACTTGGTGACAAATCAATAAAAGTTTTTTCTTTACATCCTTTTTTAGAAGAAAATTTAAACATATTTACAATCGCACTATTGCAATCATAAAAAAAACCATCTTTAAAAAGCATAATACCATCTGTAGTATTTTCGAACAATGAACTAAATGTACTTTTTTGTTCTGCAATTTGATTGATATATTTTTGTAACTTTTTAGTAATATTTTTTGCAAAAGTATAAAACAATACAATAGCTATCATAAGAAATATCAAGCTTACATAGACAGTATTTTCTAACTTTCTTTTTATCTCTTGTGCAATTATTTTTTCATTTTCCTCAATATATTTTTCTAAATCTTCAAAATAAAACCCAGCACTAATAACCCAATTCCAAGGCTTATATAGATAAAAATAAGAGAGTTTTTTCCCTATTTCGTTACTATTTGACTTTTTATACCAATATTCTACATAAGTTTCATTATTTTTTTTAAGTGCTTCAAAATATTCTTTTCTATAATATTTTCCTTTAATGTCTTGTTGTTTGTCAGATATTTTTTTTCCTATGAGTTCTTTTTTATTTGGCATCACTAACATAGTTGAAAACTCATCTCCACCAGCAAAATTATCAATTCTTGATATAAAAAGATAATTTTGTAAATCTGTTTGAATAGTGTTTAGTTTTTTTATAAAATTATCTTTTATTTTCTTATCATTTTCATCGAGATATCTTCCAGTTCCTATAATCCAATTATACGGTTTAAATTTTTTAAAGTAAACTATCTTTTCAAATTGTTTATTTGGTTCATTTGGTTTTTCAAAAAATAATCTTTGAAATGCACTATCTTTTGTTTTTAAGATATCAACTTTTGATTGAAAAGTTGATATCTCATTTATATCTTTTTTATCTCTTAAACTTACACCAATAAACTCTTTTATATTATGAACTAAAACATTTCCATTTTGTATATCAAGTACAAAAATATAATTATTACTATTTTTAATATTTTGACTATTAATTAAATGTAAAAGTTCTTGTTTTAACTCTTTGGTAGTTTTTCTATTTTTATTATATTTATAATTATTATTTAGTGCATTAATTAGAAGATCGACCTTTTCTTTCATATCAGATTTAGATAAGTTCAAATTTTGTTCTCTATGATAATCAATATCTAAAACTGTTTGATGAACTTTATCATAAACCATTTGTTTATTTTGTTCTATAAAATTTTTTGTCATTTTTTCTATTGATTGTTGTTTTGATTTTTCTAATTCAATGATGTTATAAAATGTTATAAAGACTATTGTTAATAAAATAATTATTATAGGAACAAATATAAGTCTAAAATATAGGTTTTTATCCACTATTTTCTCTTCTTTTATAATTTACAACTTTTACAGTCTGGATGAGATATACAAATTTGTAAGGATTCAGAAGATATTGCTTTTTTTTCAAAAAATGCCATTAAAAACAAATGTGTTCCTTCAAAATAATATGGTTTTAATATAAACTCCGTTTTATCTCTATGCTTTGGTTTCAAACAGATTAATTCTTCTTTTAAGTTATCTTCCTTCATAGATAGTATTAATTTTATAAGTGCATCAATTGAATTAAAAACTTTACATTCATCATTATTTTCAACATAACTAAACGAAAATTCTTCACAACTTTGATAACCTAAAAATGATAAAAATTCCATTTTTATATTTTTTATATTTTTTTCATCA
>Ga0209345_10002618_pt1 | contig 19595 bp, 19 predicted proteins | sample Cruoilmetagenom7_FD_187294 | JGI IMG/M metagenome (GOLD analysis project Ga0209345, IMG submission 187294) | Oil polluted marine microbial communities from Coal Oil Point, Santa Barbara, California, USA - Sample 7 (SPAdes) (version 2) | ecosystem: Environmental > Aquatic > Marine > Oil seeps ... | reverse complement strand
CCGCCGTCGCCTTTCTGCGCCAAGTGCGCAAGGGTGAGGCCTCGCTTGGCGACGAGACACCCGCGGACACCGGTCCCGGCAATCCCCAGCTGCCGCAGATCAGCGCGCCGGAGGGCACCTTCAGCCGCGACAGCCTCAAGGGGTTCTGAGATGGTTTCCCTCACCGTCAGCCTCGACAGTCTCGACTTTGACACGGCCATCGCCAACGGCCTGCGCCAGTTGTCCGACCTCACCCCTCTGATGCAGAGCATCGGGACGGTTCTGGAAACCTCCGTCTCGGAGCGGTTCGAAAAGGGTGAAGGCCCGGGCGGCATCGCATGGCCCGTCTCGCACCGCGCCCGCGAGTTCGGCGGCAAGACACTGGTGGACAGCACACGGCTACGCGACAGCATCGTGACCGAGGCCGACAGCAACTCTGCGCGCGTCGGCACCAACGTGCCCTACGCCGCCACCCATCAGTTCGGCGCGTTCATCGAGCCCAAGGCCGTAGGCGATGACGCCACGGCCAAACTCGCCTTCACCTTGCCGAATGGCCAATTCATCATGGTCGACCAGGTCGAAATCCCGGCGCGGCCATTCCTCGGCTTCGACGACAAGGACGAGACCGACATCGTGGACACGGTCGAGACCTATCTGCGCGAGGTCTTCGCATGAACATCAACGACGTCATGACCCGCCTAGCGGAACAGGTGCCCGATCTTGCAGGCCGCATCGACGGCGGCCGCGCCTTTGTCGATCTGATCCGCTCAAAGAAGCTGCCCGCGCAATCGGTCGCGGCTTATGTCTTCCCTTCGGGCATTCAGGGCGGCCGCCCAGATGCTGCGTCGGGCGTTTTCAGCCAGATGCTGACCCACCGCACCAGCGTGGTGATCTTCGCACAAAGCTTTGACCGCACCGGAGCCGCCTCCCTCGACAAGATCGACCAGTTCCTGATGCGTGTTGTCCGCGCCCTGGCGGGCTGGGCACCGGGCGACGAGGTCGGTGTCTACAGGTTCGAGCGTGGCCAGCTCATGTCCAGCGGGGCTGGCGTGCTCGCCTACCAGCTCGATTTCTCCATCGACGATCAACTGAGGATCCTCACATGACCAAACTTCCCACCTCCGGCGGGTCCTACACCCGCGACGACAAGGGCGCGCTGAAACCTGCCGGGGCCAGTCCCAAGCCCGCGCCCGCGCCCAAATCTGACAAGAAGGATGCCGACAAATGAGCCTGCTCTGGAGACGCAAAGTCCTGCTCGCGAAGCTGGAAACCACCTATGGAACGGACGCCACCCCTACTGGCGGCGACGCAATCCTCGCGACCGATGTGCGCCTGTCGCCGATGCAGGGTCAGGATCTCGACCGCAATCTCGACACGCCGCACGGCGGACCCACCGGCACGATCCCGGTCGATCTGCACCGCACGATCTCGTTCAAGGTCGAACTGGCAGGCTCCGGCACCGTCGGGACCGCGCCCCGTTGGGGCCGCCTCCTGCGGGCTTGTGGCTGTGCCGAGACCGTGACGGCGGCGACCTCTGTGGTCTACAACCGGGTTTACTCGAACCTTGAGAGCGTCACGCTGCACCTCAATATCGGCGGCACGCTCTATGCCATGGTGGGGGTGCGCGGGACCGCCGCCTTTGACGTCTCGGCCTCGGGCATTCCCTATATCGAGTTCGAGTTCACCGCCCTCTACGTGGCCCCGGCCGACGTGGCGATCCCGACCCCGGACTTCACCGGCATTCCCGACCCTCTGGCCGCATCGGATGCCAACACGCCTGTCTTCACCATCGACAGCGAGGAGCTCGTTATGCGCAGCTTCAAGCTCGCCCTCGCCAATCGCGTCGAGGCGCAATTCCTGATCGGTGAGGAGGAGGTGCTGCTCGACGGGCATGAGAACACCATCGAGGCGCGGGTTCGCGCCGTGGCGCTGGCCACGTTCAACCCGTTCACCATGGCGGCCACCCAAGCCAAGGTCGTGGTCGAGATCGAGCACGGCAAGACGGCAGGCAACATCGTCAATATCGCCGCCCCGAACGCGCAGATGCAGCGCCCTGAAGGACTGGAGGACGGTCAGGGTCGCAAGGAGTGGCCGCTGCGCCTCGTGCCGCTGCCCACCGCCGCCACCGCCGCCGACCAGTGGACGATGACACTCACCTGAGGGGCTTTAACGCCCCCTTCAAGCCCCTTTGAAAGAGAGTTTCCCCCATGTTCAAGATCGACCAGACCCCGACCTTTACCCACCGCGTCGAGATCAAGGTGCCCGCCGACGGCGGGCACGAACTGCAGGACATGCAGGTCACGTTCCGCGTGCTGCCCGACGAGGAGATCGAAGCCTTCGACATGCGCACCTCACGCGGCGAGCGGGATTTTCTGACGGCGGCCGTGACCGGCTTCGACGACATCGAGGACGAGCAAGGCAAGAAGCTGCCCTACAGCCATGGCCTGCGCGACCGGCTGATCGGTGTGGCCTATGTCCGCGTCGCCCTGGTCAATGCCTATTACGCAGCGCTGATGGGGAAACGGGTAAAAAACTGAAATGGGCCGGGCGGGCGTGGGCGCGTGGCGATCTGATCGAGGATGAGACCGGCAGCGACCATGACGACGAGGCGGCGTTCTGGGGGATCGACCCGGGCCAGCTCACTCGCGATCCGTCCGGCTCTGGCACCGGCATCTGGCCGCAAAACGTCCCGGTCGTTCGGGCCTTCCTCGCGGTCTGCAATCAATGGCGCACCGTCTCGGCCGGGCTGGCAGGGTTCCGGGTGGTGGGCCTCGACTATACCGCTGCACGGACGGGCCTGCGCATGAGCGGAATACGGATCACGCCCCAACTTTGGGCCGAGGTGCAGGTGATCGAAAGCGCGGCCGTGGCCGCGATGCGGGAGAGCTGACATGACATTGGTCGCACGGGCCGAAATCCTCATGGACGCCGACCAGGCGAAGGCGGAGCTGCAGGCTACCGGCACCGCCGCCAAAGGGGCTGCCCAGGACATTCGCGGCGTGGGCACCCAAGGCGCCACTGCCGCGCGCGGTGTGAAACAGCTTGAGACCGCCGCGCGGACCTCGGCAACGGGCCTGACCGCTGCCAGTTCCGCCGCGAATGTCAACACTGCTGCAACTCAGAAAATGGCCTCGGCCAATCGCCTTGCCGCAGGCTCAATGGGCAATCTGGTGGCGCAGGGCAATGACGTCTTCGTCATGCTGGCAGCGGGGCAGAACCCGCTCACGCTGGCTATTCAGCAGGGCACGCAGATCACTCAAGTCATTGGCCCGCTCGGGGCCGCAGGCGCGTTCCGGGCTTTGGGCGGCGCGGTTCTTGCGATGCTGAGCCCCATCAATCTGATCACCATCGGCGCGCTCGCGGCGACGGCTACCGTGGTCAACTGGTTCATGTCATCCTCAGAAGAGGCAGAGAGCTTCGCGGACAGCGTTGAATCGCTCGAGACCCGGATCGACAGCCTGAAGGACCAGATCGCCGAGGCATCTGCCACCCGGCTGGAGCTGGCCGACCGGTTTGGCGAAGGCTTTGTTGACCGCGCGCAGGACATTCTCGACCGCATCGTCGAGGCCGAAAAGCGCGTGGCACAGCGCGAGGCGGCGTCAAATATCGGAACGTTTGTCGGCGAGACGGGCATAAACCCCTCGCGTGGCGTCGGATTTAACCGCCGGGCCATCGAAGACGAATTCGACTTTGGCGGCATTATCCGGGACCGAAGCGTGTTCGACGAACAACGCAGGCTTGCGGAAGCCGTCGCAGAGGACCTGATCGCGCTGCAGGACGCCGCTGGCGGGACGATTGAACAGCAGCAAGCCGCCATTGAGGCGCTCATTCTAAGCTACACCGCCGCCGCCGAAGCTGTGGGGACAATATCCGAGGCGGAAGAAGCCCGGCTTCTGACACTTGACCAGATGCGTATCCGCTTGGCCGAAGTCGCCGAGCTTCAATCGCAAGACCCTGAGGACAATCGCCAGTCCGAGGAAATGCTGACCTTCCTCGAGCTTGTGACCAAGGCCACCGGCGAGCAGCTCACGGCCGAGGCGGCGGCACAGGCCATGCTCTTGACGATGGTCGAACAGAACGCAGTCGCAGAGGCTATCGCTCGGACTGGCGCGGACAGCGCGGAAGTCACCCGCCTGCGCGCCCAGTTCGCCCTCGATGCGGCGCTTGCGGAGGCCGACGCCTCCGATGCCAGCGAGGCGACCAAGGAGGAAATGCGCCAAGCCGCGCAGCATGCCTTTGAAATCGCCACGGCGGATATGTCGGGCAGCATCCGCGCGGCGGCTGATGAGGCCGCACGTCTCAGGGCCGAAGTTCTCGGTGCGGTCGATGCGATGTTCGACCTGCAGTCGCAAGGCGAGGTCGGGCTAGAGAACGCCCGTATCCGGGCGGAGTTTCGCGACGATCCGATTGGGCGTGCCGGAGCCTTGGCCGGTGCCCGGTTCGACCGCGAGACGGCGGTCATCCGGGGCGAGGCCAGCGGCGACACGGCAACAGTCGAAGACCTCAACGCGCGCCGGGATGCCGTTGTCGAACTGGCCCGTGAGACCTCCCGCCTCAACGAGCTGGCCCGGCCCGCGCGGTCCAACAGCGGTTCGCGCGGCGGATCAGCCAAATCGATCGAAAAAGAACGCGAGGGTATCGACCGGCTGATCGCATCCAAACAGCGCGAGATAGAGGCCCTGCGCGAAAGCGATCCGGTGCAGCGCGAGATGATCCGCCTGCGTGAACGCCTGACCGCCGCGACGCCAAAGCAACGTGCGGAGATCGAGGCTCTCGTCGAGGCCCATGAAAACGAGCGCGTCGCCATGGAGCGCAAGGAGGAATTCAGCAACGCCGTCGACGACGTGCTGCTCGAGGCCGAAAGCGTCCGGGACGTCTGGGAGGGGATCGGCGACATGATCATCCGCGCGGCCAAGGAAGCGCTGGTCCTCGGCACCGGCCCGCTGTCTGGCCTCTTTGGGGGCAGCGGCGGCGGCGGTCTCCTGAGCGGGATCTTCGGTGGCGGCGGTGGCGGCGGCGGTGGCGGGCTTGGCGATCTCTTTGACCTCTTCTCGGGAGGCCCGCTGCTCTCCTTCGCCAATGGCGGCCTGCCCGGCTTTGCAAGCGGCGGCGATCCTCTTGTCACCCGTCCCGGCCTCCTCTTGGGCGCAGGCACGGGCCGGGGCGACCGTATTCGCGCGATGGTGAGTGCCGGGGAATTCATCATGACGGCCGAGGCCACGGCGCGCAACCGCGCGGTGCTCGAGGCCATGAACGCGGGCGAGATCATTCCGGGCTTTGCCGGGGGTGGCCTGCCCCTGCCTGAGCAGGCTGCCGGTGCGACGCGAGCCCAGAGCGGTAGCGCGGGCCCGCGCATCGAGGTCGTGGCCCGCGTCGAGAATGGCAGCATCGTCCAGGACGTGCGCCGCATATCGGGGGAGGTGGCCGTGCAGGTGACGCGGGCCGGGATTGAGCAATTCACGCGAAGCGGCCTGCCGCAGGCGGTTGACCGGATCAACAAAGACCCCCGGAGGCGCGGATGATGCCCTTGGCTTTCCCCCTCGTTCTCGCTGAGTTCCAAGACCGGCTGAAAATCTCGGTCTCGCGGCTCATCATTAACAACCCCATGCAGATCGACCGGACGGCGAGCGGCGTGCCTCTGCCCGCGCTGTTGGGTGAGCCGGTGTGGCGCGGGTCGTTTTCCCTTCCCCCCATGGGCAATCGCAGCAATGCCGCGCGGATCGACGCGCTCTTGTCCGTGCTGGATACGCCGGGGGCGTCGTTTCTGGTCTACGATCCGGCGAAGACGCATCCGGCAGATGATCCGACCGGGGCGATCCTTGGTGCGTCCACGCCCACGGTCGCACAGCTTGATGCGGCAGATGCGCGGATGATCAAGCTGCAAGGCATGCCCGGTCTCTATTGGCTTCGCGGTGGCGATTTTATGGGCGTGCAGTATGGCTCCAGCCCCGTGCAATATGGCCTGCATCGGGTGGTGAGTGATATCCAGTCCGGCGCTCCGGGCACGACTGCATGGTTTCAGGTGACGCCGCCGCTCCAGCCGGGGATTGTCGTTGGCGATCCCGTGACGCTGATCAAGCCGGTAATCAAGGCGCGGCTCGAACCAAATCCGGCCTACGGCGCGCATCGCGCGGGCAGAGCCGAGGGCGCAGAGTTTTCCTTTGTGCAAAGCGTGGGGGTGTAGATGCGCGATTACGGCACCGCCACCGAAAACATGCTGGCCAGCCTCACGGGTGTCATATCCCGGCATCTGGTGTGGGTGAGCGCGCGCCGCCGGTCAACCGGGCTGATCGAGGCCGTGGGGTTCTGGAACGGTCTCGACGTGCGGCAATTCACCGTTGGCGAGACCGCGCGCAGCTATCAGGGGGCGGGCTCGATCCTTGGCCTTGATCCGATCCGGGGCGAAGTGGGCTTAAATGTCCGAATGCACAGGATCCGGTTTTCCGGCATTCCGGCTGCGGTGGTCAATCTGGTCAATCTCTACGACCTGGGCGGTCGGCCAGTCGAGGTCCACCGGGTGTTTTTCGATCCGGTCAAGGCGGTGCAGGTCGGCGTTCCCGTGCGGGTGATCAAGGGTCGGGTCGAAGAGATGCCTTTGCCCCGCGCCGCAGAGGGGCAATCGGCGGATATCACCATGACGGTGGCAAGCGCCGCGCGGGCGTTGACCCGGACCTTGGCGCTCAAGAAGTCCAATTCCGCGCAGCGCCGGATCAATGCCTCTGACCGGGGGCGGGAGTATGCCGCCACCTCAGGCGCGGTGCCGGTGTTCTGGGGGTCAGGCAAGTCGCAGAACGGCGCGCCGCCGCCCACGACTGTGACGCCGTCCACACCCACTGCAGACGAGCGCGCGGGCGGGGGCAGCACCAGCAACGGGGACACACGCGGATGAGCCGGGCACAGATGCTGATCACCTATCTCGACACTGTGCGGGTGATGCGCTTTCGCCCCGGCAGCCACGATTGCGGCATGTATGTCGCCGGGTGGGTCAAGGCCGCGACGGGCGTGGATCACGGCAAGCGGTGGCGCGGGCGCTATCGCAGCATGGCGGGGCTTGCCCGTGTGATGGCCGAGGATGGCTTTGCCAGCCATGTCGATTACATCGCCAGCCTATTCCCGGAGATCCCGCCCGCCATGGCGCAGGTCGGCGATCTGGCGGTGTGCGAGGGCAGTGCGATGGGCATCTTTGCCAGTGACCGCGTGTTCGTGCTGCGCCCCGATGGGCTGGGCCACATTTCCCGGATGAAAGCGCTGAGGGCCTTTAAGGTATGATCCTGTTTTTTGCGATCCTCTTAGGCTTTATCGTAGCACCCGTCGGGGCTATGGCCGAGCCGATTTCCACTGCAATTGCCGTTGCACTGGCGGCGTCAAGCGCCGGGGCTGGCACGTTTGCTGCTATTGCCGCAGGGTTCGGCGCGCTTGGGGCGTTTGCGACACGGCTCGTCGTGGGCGTAGGCCTATCGCTGCTCAACCAAGCCTTTGCCAAAAAGCCCAAGGTCAACGGGCAAGGCATCCAGACCGAGCAGACCACGACCGGCGACGTGACGCCGCAGAAATTCATCGTGGGCACTTATGCCGTCGAGGGTCACGCCGTTGCGCCTGCGTACAGCCGTTTCAAGAATAACGGCATCCTGACCTACATCTTGGAGGTCTCGAATGTCCCCGTCACCGGTCTGACCGGGCGGATCGTGATCAACGGCAAATACTCGGACATTGAGGCCCCTGACAATGCCACGGGGCCGTTCAATGAGGTGCCTGAAAATTCTGGCCGCCGCATCCTGACCGAGTTCCGGCAGGACGACACCGATCCGACCGCGTGGATGTGGTTCTACGATGGCACGCAGACGGAGGCCGACCCAACGCTGGTGACGTACTATGGCGCGCATCCTGACCGCCCGTGGACCACAGATCACGTCTTGCGCGGCACGGCTTATGCGGTGCTGGAATTCGCGCTGGACCCCGAGATTTATCAGGGCCTGCCCTCTGTCCGGTTCGAGGTGCAGGGCATCAAGCTCTACGATCCGCGCAAGGATACCACCGTGGGCGGCTCTGGCGCGCATCGGTGGGACAATCCCGCAACTTGGGAGCCCTCCGACAATCCGCAGGTGATCAGTTACAACATCTATCGTGGCATCACCCTGCCCACGGGCGACATCTGGGGCGGGAAGGTGCCTGCCATTGATTTGCCGCTGGATAACTGGTTTGCGGCCATGAACGAGTGCGACGTCCTGATCGGGGACCGCAAGCAATACGTGGCCGGGTTCGAGATCAACGTCGAAGAGATGGAGCCCGTCGACGTGATCGAGGAAATGAACCGCGCCAGCTTTGCGCAGCCTAGCGAGTTCGGCGGCGTGTTCCGGGTGCGCGTGGGTGCGCCGTCTGCCCCGGTGTTGGAGCTGACCGATGCGGATTTCGTGATCACGGAAGCCTCGGAGCTGACGCCCTTCCCGGCGTTCGAGAATACAACGAACGGGATCACCGGCACCTATGTTGAGCCGAATGATATTTGGGAGGGCCGCGAGGCCGATCTGATCCTCAACGAGGATTGGGTGGCCGAGGATGGCGGGCAGCGGGTGGCAAGCGTTGGACTGCCTGCGGTGAGCGTCAAGGCGCAGGCGCAGCACCTGCTGAATTCTCTGCTGCTGGATGCGCGCCGGTTTGTGACGTTCCAAGTGACCTTGCCGCCGAGTTTCGCGCTGGTCGAGCCGCTGGATTCGATCAGCTTCACGTCCGAGATTTACGGCTACACGAACAAGGTGTTCGAGGTGATCGAGGTCGAGGACCGCACCGACACGTTGCTGCAAGTCGTGGTGATGCGCGAGCGCGAGGCCACGGATACAGATTGGGGGCCGGAGCTCGACGTGCCGGCACCTCTGCCCACCAATGGTCAGACACCGCCTGCGCCGCTTGTGGTGCCGCTGTCAGTGGCTGCGTTTGACCTGTCGGACGCAGGCGGCACTGCGCGCCGCCCGGCAATCCTGTTGACCTGGACGATTGAAAGCCTGCCCGCGATCCGCAACCTGAAATATCAGGTGCGGGTCAAGGCAACTCAGGACATCGTCGCAGAGGGGATCAAGCCGGTTGATGGGGGCCGGGTGCTGGTGCGGGGCGATATTATCGCTGCTACGCAATACGAGGCGCGGGCGCGCTACGTGGCCGATGCCCCGACCGCGTGGACGCCGTGGCTGACCGTCACCACGCCTGACTTGCGATTGACGCAAGCGGATCTGGCCGATGCGCTGCGCGATCAGATCGACACCGCGTTTGACCGGCATGATGCTGTGCTTGGCGATGCGAACATGCCGCGCTCTGTCTTGGACCTGTTCGGCCGGGTGGGTCAGGGTGCTGATGAGGTTGCCGAGGGACTGCTGCGCGGATTTCTCGACGGGCAGGCGGTACGGGAAACAGCCGCATTTGGGCGGCGCGAAATTTCCACTCAGGTCGTCGACGGACTGAGCGCCGAGGCGAGCGAGCGGCTTCTTCTCGCGTCTAAGGTCGATCAGAACGCGGCCGTGATTACATCGGTTGCGGCAACCCGCGTGACAGCCGAGGGCGCGGTGGCGGCGGTCAACCAGCAGATCGTCGCCAGCTACGGCAGTTTCACGGCACTGGCAGAGGCCACGGCCTTTGCTGAGGCAACCCTTGACGGGATTTCGAGCGGCTTTGTCTGGTCACTTGGCGGTGACGATGTGCTGTCTCTTGTGCGTGTGGACGATGGCGAGACAGAGCCTGTCACGACCGCCCGGATCAAGGGCGATTACATCAAGCTGGACGGCACCGTCGAGGTAACGGGCGATTTCGTGCTGGACGGTGATTTGATTCTTGGTGGGTCGCTGATTTCAGACAAATTCGCACCTGACGCTATAGGAAAAATCAGCGCGGTGACGCTTGGTTCAGAGTTTCTGATCACCAGTACTTCTGCCTTTCAAGATGTTCTGACTTTGACGGCAGCGCACAGCAATCTGCCGAGTGAGCGACACATGATCCTGAACGTCAGATTTCAGGCGGGGTCACTCAGCCCAGATGATCTGGGCGCTGACGTGGAGTATCGCATACTTCGGAACGGAGTGCAGATGGAAGACACGCTTGTCTACCGTCAACGCGTCGAGTTGGGCAAACGGCAACTGCTCGACAGCATGGTTTTCAAGAACCGCACGACGCCGGGGGCATCGTCGACCACCTACAAACTGCAGGCACGTTACTGGTTTCACCCCGGTGGTCTTAAGGGCGTGCTCGTTTTGCCGGGAACGCAGCTTTTTGCGGAGGAAAAAGCAATTGCCACATTCAGTTGACACAGAGCGAGGAACACCATGAGCATCTGGTATCGCACCGGCACGATCAGCATCACGAGCGGCAGCGCCGCACTGACGGGCAGCGGCACGGCATGGCAGGCCAATGCCGCGCCGGGCATGATGGTGGTGCGCAATGGCGTGATTGTCGGCGAGGTTCTGACCGTCAACAGCAACACCTCGATCACGCTGGCGGTCGCCTATACCGGCACGACGATTAGCGGCGGCAGCTACGCCATTGCCAATCTCGGGGCCGTGCGCGACGGGCTGATTGCGGCGTTCAACGATGTGATGGCAATATTCGACGCGGCGCAGGCTGGCCCGCTTTCGGGTCGGTTCGGCGATGGCACGCTGGCTGAGCCGGGGTTGGCCTTTCTGTCCGACCTCAACACCGGCCTGATCCGCCCCGGCGCGGATCAGATCGGCATGGTCACGGGCGGGGTGCAGCGGGCATTGCTGTCCAGTGCGGGCTTCAACGCGATCACAAACCTGCTGCTTAACGGGTCTCAGGTCTTTGCCCGCTCAAACATCCTCGGATCTGTCAGCCAAGCGGCGGGTGTGCCGACCGGCGCGCTGATCGAGAGCGTGTTTGTTGGCGGGAATGGCGAATACACGCGATTTGCCAACGGTCTCCAGATATGCGCCACGACCGTCGCGACCTCAGCAGCAGGTGAGGTGACATGGACATATCCGGCAGAGTTTGCCGTGACCCCGCGCATTTCTGCTGTGAGCACGGGGGGTGGATCGGTCGCGTTTGCCCGTGCTTCGTCCGGTGGGACCACAAGCGTGAACCTAAGCACCTTTCTAACAACGAATGCGCGAACCGCATCGTTTGCAAATGCCATCTCAGTTGGCCGCTGGTTCTAAAGGAGGCACCCCATGCACATCACACTGATCCCACAGCGCCGCGCCACCCCCCTTACGGTCACGCGCACCGGCGACATTCTGACACTCAACGGCGAGGCCTTCGATTTCTCGCCCCTGCCAGACGGGGCCACGCTGCCACGCGAGGCGATTGCGAGCAATTGGTTCGCCGGTCCGGTCGAGCGGATCGAGGGCGCGCTGCACCTATCACTGGTCGTGCCGTTCGGAGCTTCGGCCCCGGCGCAGACGATTGATCCCGCTCCCCTCACGCTGACCAGCGACGGTCGCGTGACCCTGCCGCCCTATGACGTGGAGACGCCCGATGCAGATTGATTTCAGTCAAGCCATCACCGCCGAGGCCAAGGCGCAAGCCGCCGCATTTGAGCGTGCCGCCGCGCTCAAGGCCGATTGCCGCGCGCGAATCCTCAGCGTCAGCTCCGAGACCACGCAGATGAACATCGCGCAGGCCGGGATCGTGTTCACGGCGGCCATTATCAATGGCGAGCCCCGTGCGGATGCTCTCGCAGCCTCAGGCCTGCAAGAGGGCGATCTCGACCTCGCCCAAGGCTGGAAAGCATGGGTCGCAGCGATGCAGGTCGAGTGCCGCCGCGCCATCGAGACAGGCACCGATCCGCTCTGGCCCGAGGTGCCCGAGGGCGTCGCAGCGCTCGCCGCGCGGTTCTGAGGCGCGGCCTCAGAAGCTACAGGAGGCCCCGAGCGTGCCGGAGAGCACGCCCGGGGACGCGGGGCCAGTCGCCAAACTTCAACCCCGCCGACCAGCATACGCCTTATGGCCGCTCCCTGCCCCAAAGGGGGCGGCGGCACAATGAGGCGATTCGATTTGGAAGGTCTAGAACTGCGTTGCTGCGCATGCAGCCGTTTGCTATTTAAATACGAGAGAGGCGCGCAAATATCCGGCGTCTCAATCAAATGCCCGCGCTGCCGGGCGATGAATATCCTGAGGCCAAGAGCCCTTCCCCCAAAGCGCGATGCGCAGAGAGAAGGAGCCAAACTTGGCCAGATCGACCACCCTCCCGAAACCTGAATTGCCCCCCGGTGCGCCAGGCCTGCCCAAGGGCGTCCGCTACCGGCGGCAATATGGCGTCATTGTCCTCCTCGAGGACGAGGCCGCCCAAGTGGACACCTTCGGCCGCCTGCGCCGTCAGGGCTTCAAATGCCGCGTGGTGGTGACATGAAGCTCGCCATTCACCACGCCAGCCCGATCCCGGACACCTACCGCGCGGCCCGGGTCTCCAGCCTCTTCAACGTCGAGGGGGACGCCGATTTCCGCATCGAGGTCGAGGCCGATCTAGCGGCCCGCCCGTGGCAGATCGGCCTCATCGTCGGCCCATCGGGCAGCGGCAAATCCTCGCTCGCCCGCGAAGCCTTCGGAGCGGAGCTTGACCCGCGCCCGTGGCCCGAGGGCGCGCTGATCGACGCGATTGATCCCGAGGGCGAATTCGACGCCGTTACGGCCGCGCTCTCGGCCGTTGGGCTTGGCACGGTGCCCAGCTGGCTGCGGCCCTTCCGCCATCTCTCGACCGGCGAGCAGTTCCGCGCCGAGCTCGCGCGCATTCTGGCCGAGCGGCCGAGCTTTGCCCTTCTCGACGAGTTCACCTCGACCATCGACCGACGCGTGGCCCAGATCGGGGCCGCCGCCTTTGCCAAGGCGTGGCGGCGCGGCAAAGGCCAGTTCGTCGCCGTCACCTGTCACGAGGACGTGGTGTCCTGGTTGCAGCCCGATTGGGTGATCGACACCCGGCGCGCCGAGTTTCGCTGGAGGCGTCTTCGACGGGCACCGCGCATTGCCATGGACATTCACCAGACGGACGGCTCCTTCTGGCCCGCCTTTGAGCCGCATCACTACCTGAAGCTGCCCCGCATGATCGCGGCCAATTACTACGTGGGCTTTGTCGACGGCGCGCCCGTGGCGCATCTCGCCGTCTCGACCCGGCCGGGGCTGGTCGAGGGCCGCGCCTGTCGCCTTGTCGTCATGCCCGAGTGGCAGGGCGCGGGGCTGGGGCTACGGTTCCTCAACGAGGTCTGCGCCCTCTGGCGGCGCGGCGTGAACCGCTATGACAAGCCGATGCCGATGCTCTTTCACACCTCGCACCCGGGCCTCGCCGCAGCCCTGCGCCGCGATCCCCTCTGGGCGCAGGTCTCGGCCATCCTCTACGCCGAGTCCAAAGAGCGCAGCATGAAGACCCTCGCCGCCGCCCGGGCACGCAAAGGCCTCAAGCCTGCCGGGACCGGCTACGGAGGTCACTTCCGCGCCGTCCAGGGGTTTCGGTATGTGGAGTGAGGGGGGTGTTTAGGGGGGTGTTAAAGGGGCGTTAGAACAGGGATTCTGGCCAAACCCCGACGGCACGGACAATGTCTAATTGCCATAAGCTACGGCGACTTTTTGAGCTCTCCAGCTTCCAGAAGCCAAATTCTGATATGTTTGTAGGGTGAATTGGCCCCCTGACTCTTTAAAACAGTTGGTCACACTACAACCACGATCAACAGCAAGCCGTACATGTCAGCTGAAACATAACGTTGGCCCTTCGGAGAAAGCTTGGAACAGGATACATGCAGATGTAGTGTTGCCGCATGCAGACCCCTGAAAGCACACCGAAATCTGCTCAAAAGAAGCTCACGCTCCGTATCGGAGTACCGGATGGGAACGTCAGAGTTGATGGTTGCATTTACTGCGGCAATAAAGATGCTTTGACAGACGAACACACAATACCAAAAGGTCTGTGGGGTCAGTATGTACTCCAAAAAGGATCGTGCTTAGAGTGCGCAAAGCTAACATCCAAGTTGGAACTTGCAGTTCTCAGAAACGGTCTCGGCCGCGCGCGAGAGTACCTAGGGGCCGGAACACGTCACTCCAAAAAAAGGGGAATTTGGACAGGTAAAACGCGTCTAGAAAATGAAAGTGGGGATCAAATCGAAATGCCGATTAAAGCAATTGGTCAGTTTGCACTTTTCCCTTATTTTTCATATCTACCGAGGGCTTTGACAAATGAGACAAAAGGTCAAAAGCACCGTAAATTTGACATCCAAGTGATCTCGCTTAACAAGACGCAAGACCCGGTAGCTTCAGGATTCTGGGGTCCCAGTTTTCAAATTAACTCTAAGACATGGGCGCGTTTCATGGCCAAGGTGGCCTATGGAGAATACATCAGGGCCGTCGATTCTACCTTTCGATCTGAACGATTATCGAGTTTTGTTTTGCATGGAAAGGGAGATGGATGTCGCTTCGTGGGTAGTAGGCGAGACGGTCCCAAAGTACTTTATATGCACAATATTGCGTTTTCCGCGTTTGCTCGAGAAAATGGAAAGTTTGCCGTAGTCGTCTATGTCAGACTTTTAACTTTTATCGGGTCACCATCTTACCTAGTTTATTTAGGCGACATTGATTGCGAGGGAGATCTTCCCAAAGGTTTGCACCAAGTGAAAAACTGGAGTGCAAAGGCGAATGTGTGGCCCAACTATCCAAGTGACTGGCCATTGGCTGATTTTCCGTAACGTGCGTTACAGCCGATAGTCAAATTCTGCACGCTACTTGGCCGTCCAACCACTTGTTCCGCGTCACGACGAGCCGCTCTGACGACCTTGCTCATATGAAATGCTGCATTGTTGACGAATGGCAGCAATGCGAAAACTGCGCTGCTGCGTCGGTCTCGACCAACAAGGTTTGGATTGGGCCAGGCATGTCTTGTAGGACGACCAAAATTTGCAGTTTTGCAGGGTTAGCTTCCTGCGCATAGCGGCCATTCCCGCGCCGTGCAGGGGTTTCGGTATGTCGAGTGAGGGGGGGGGGTTAGGGGGGTGTTTAAGGGGCGCTTTGAAGACCGGCCCCGGCATGCTGTCGGAGGTCAGTCAGCTTGGATCCGCTGTGGGTTGTAGCGGCACGCCGAACCAAGGTCGGCAGTGCGCACGAAGCACTCAATTGGGTGGAGGTCAAAAGTTCACTAGTATCGACCTAAAACTGCTATAAAAATAGCGATCGGTAGGTGACGCCGACCACAACGCACGCCCCATTTCTGAGTGGATAGAATAGGCGCTAGTTCGTGCGGCTTGCCCGACTGCTTACCCTGTGCCAAATAAAGATAAACCCACGCAGTCGCGTCGAAAGAACCAACAACATGGGCATAACCAAATACGGCTTGGAGCGGGCGGGGTTCAAATCGCTCGGTAAAGATGAGACCGTGAGAGGCATTTTCACACGCATTGAAGTATTTGAGATTAAGGGTTTCACTCTGGATGCGCCATGCCACCTGCCAATCGAAGAACGTATTTTCAACATTCCGTTTAAGCTGGGGTTTGGAGACAGTCTAAATGAAGTCTGTAATTCTCTGGTTGGGGATGACTTCGTTGATGATGAAGAGCAATGGAAGAAAGACAAGTTGTCTTCCCCCCCATTCATGCTGGTTGCGTTCGGGCCAACTGGCGAACATAGCAGTTCAGGGACTCACGTTAAGAGGCACGAAACGTCTATCGCGACCTACGACAGCTTCCGAGAAGCCAAAGATGAACTTAAGAGGCAAGTTGATGCGGTAATCCCACCCTTGTTGACAGCGCTCGCAATTACTTTCTCAAATGAACGGCAGTTGGTGCGCTTCATTCCTCGTCAATCTGCGTTCGTGGGGACAACTGGAGACGGAACGACGATCTATGATCTTCGTATCGAATTTTCAGGAGGTGGCTTTTCTTCCCGACGTATTAGCGCCGAACAGCTAAATGAACAAACTGGTATAGCCCTCGACAGGGCAAACCAATTTAAGAACAAAGTAGCCGATTTTCACTATCTTGCGGCCAACGAGACAGATCCGCTAAAGAGATTTCTGTTTTTCTTTCTATCCATAGAGCGCATGATAAACTCTACATTTGAATGTATCTCTAACCCCTGTGATTTGGCGGCGGTTGTACTTCTGACGTCGAATCGTCCTAAAATAACAGAAAGTTTGGGTTGGCTACTCCACGAGCTTCAGCGGGGAAATGGAAAAGTGTTTTCGGGCCTTCGCGCCCGATTTTTATGGTGCGTGACCCACAGGTGGAACCACATGACAGACGCCGACTTCGAAATATTCAGAACACTAATTGAAGTGCGCAATGATATTGCGCACGGTCATACGTCGAAGCCAAACGGTGCCGCCATCATAGAAATCGAAATGCTAGCGCTTCGCATTATGGGCAACGTTTAGTTTTACTCCCACTGGTAGCGATTATTTAGCGGCGCTGAGGTCATGCCTGCCCTAACCGTTCTTTGCGGCGGAAGCCAACACTCATCATTCTAAAATCGCGTTGCTGTAAACTACACTGTAATTCACTGCAAACTTCGCTGTCACGCTACAGTCACGCTACAAACACCCCCTTTTCCCCATCCCCCCTTTGCAATAGTTCTGAAATAGTTGTTAATTAAACAGCCGTTCATTTCAGCGCAGAGGAGCCGCCGATGGATTTCGCCCTTACCGAGGAACAGACTGCCATTTTCGACATGGCCCATGCCTTTGGACAGGATCGCATCGCGCCCCATGCCCGCGAGTGGGAACGCGATGGCACCATCCCCAAGGACCTGTGGCCGGAAATCGCGGCGCTTGGCTTTGGCGGGCTCTATGTGAGCGAGGATGCGGGTGGCTCTGGCCTCTCACGGCTCGATGCGACGCTGGTGTTTGAGGCGCTCTCGATGGCCTGCCCCTCGGTCGCGGCGTTCCTGTCGATCCACAACATGTGCGCCAAGATGATCGACAAATTCGGCTCAGATGAGATGAAGTCGCGGGTGCTGCCCCGCGCGCTGACCATGGAAACCGTCCTGTCCTACTGCCTGACCGAGCCCGGTTCCGGCTCTGACGCCGCAGCCCTCAAGACCCGCGCCGACCGCACCAATGAGGGCTACACGCTCAACGGCACCAAGGCCTTCATCTCGGGCGGGGGCTATTCTGACGCTTATGTCGTCATGGTCCGCACCGGCAGCGACGGCCCCAAGGGCATCTCAACCGTCTATGTCGAGGCTGGCACAGCGGGCCTCAGCTATGGCGGGCTCGAGGATAAAATGGGCTGGCGCAGCCAACCAACCCGGCAGGTGCAGTTTGACAATTGCAATATTTCTTCCGAAAATATGGTGGGAGAAGAGGGGAAAGGTTTCACTTATGCGATGTCCGGCCTTGATGGCGGGCGCCTCAACATCAGCGCTTGCTCGCTTGGTGCGGCTCAGCAGGGACTGACCCAAACTCTGCGCTATATGGCCGAGCGCAAGGCCTTTGGAAAGCCGATTGACCAGTTTCAAGCCCTACAATTCCGTCTCGCCGACATGGAAATCGACCTCCAAGCCGCCCGCACCTTCCTCCGCCAAGCGGCGTGGAAGCTCGACAATGACGCCCCCGATGCCACCAAATTCTGCGCCATGGCCAAGAAATTCGTGACCGAAACCGGCAGCCGCGTCGTCAACCAATGCCTGCAACTGCATGGCGGCTACGGCTATCTCGCCGATTACGGCATTGAAAAACTGGTCCGCGACCTGCGTGTGCATGAAATCCTGGAGGGCACCAACGAGATCATGCGCCTCATCGTGGCGCGGCAGATGCTGGCGGGCCAATGACCGCCGATATCCACATCCGCAAAGAGGGCCGCGCCGGCCGCATCACCCTCACCCGCCCCAAGGCGCTGAATGCGCTCAGCTACGACATGGCCACGGCGATCGAGGCGGCGCTGGACGACTGGCGCACGGATGACGACGTGGCCCTCATCCTGATCGACGCCGACGGCGACAAGGCCTTTTGCGCCGGCGGCGACATCCAGCAACTCTACGACACCGGCCGCGCGGGCGATTTCGCCTTTGGCCGCCGCTTCTGGGCCGATGAATACCGCCTCAACGCCAAGATCGCGGGCTATCCCAAACCCTATATCGCCCTGATGCAGGGCTTTGTCATGGGCGGCGGCGTGGGCATTTCCTGTCACGGGTCGCACCGCGTCACCTGCGAGAGCACGCAAATCGCCATGCCGGAATGTGGCATCGGCCTTGTGCCGGATGTGGGCGGCTCGCTGCTCCTTGCCCGCGCGCCGGGGCGCTTGGGTGAATACCTCGGCACCACAGGTACGCGCATGGGACCGGATGACGCAATTCATACCGGATTTGCAGATACTTACGTGCCACAACTCATATGGCCCACCCTCACCGCCGCCCTGATCGAGACTGGAGACCCGGCGGTTATCGCCGCTCATGCCAAGATACCGCCGCCCGGCCTCCTGCCTGCCCTCACCCCCCAAATCGACCGCCATTTCAGCGGCGAGACCCTGCGCGACATAGCCAACGCCTTGCGCGCCGAGGACAGCGATTTTGCCCGCGACACGCTAAAAACCCTGAACCGCAGTTCCCCCCTCTCGATGGCCTGCGCGGTCGAGATGATTCACCGCCTGCGCGGTCCCGCCGCCGATATCGGGCGTGCCCTTGGCCTTGAATACCGTTTCACCTATCGTGCCATGGAACAGGGCGATTTCCTCGAGGGTATTCGCGCCGCGATCATCGACAAGGACAGAAAACCAATTTGGAAACATGGGCTTGACAGCCTGCCGGACGTAGCCGTCGCGCAGATGCTGCAACCCTTGGGCAAGAACGCCCTGACGCTGGAGGAGGCAAATACATGAAAATCGGGTTTATCGGGCTGGGCAATATGGGCGCACCGATGGCGGCCAATCTGGCCAAGGCGGGGCATGATGTCACCGGCTACGACATGGCCGAGGTCAGCATCGACGGCGTAACGATGGCCGCCAGCGCCGTTGACGCCGCCCGGGGCGCGGCAGTTGTCATCACCATGCTGCCCAACGGGTCCATCCTGCGCAAGGTCGCAGTCGAGGTGATCCCGGTCATGGACAAGGGCGCGGTTCTGCTTGACTGTTCCACCGTCGATGTCGCCAGCGCCCGCGATGTCGCGGCTCAGGCGCAGACGGCGGGCCTCTCCGCGCTCGATGCGCCGGTGTCGGGCGGCGTCGGCGGCGCCACCGCAGGCACGCTCACCTTCATGGTGGGTGGCGATGAGGCGGGTTTTAGTATCGCCCGAGACCTCTTTGATATCATGGGGCAAAAAGCGGTGCATTGCGGCCCCTCCGGCAATGGGCAGGCGGCCAAGATCTGCAACAACATGATCCTCGGCGTCACCATGATCGCCACCTGCGAGGCCTTTGCGCTCGCCGATAAACTGGGCCTCGACCGGCAGGCGATGTTCGATGTGGTCTCGACCTCTTCGGGCTATAGCTGGTCGATGAATGCCTATTGCCCGGCCCCCGGCGTGGGCCCCAAATCCCCCGCCGACAACGATTACAAACCGGGCTTTGCCGCCGACCTCATGCTCAAGGATCTGCGCCTCTCGCAACAGGCCGCAGAGGCGGCGGATGCCGACACCCCCATGGGCCGGGCCGCCTGTGATCTCTACGCGCAATTCGTGGAAAACGAGGATGGCAAGGGCCGCGATTTCTCGGCCA
>Ga0209345_10002615_pt1 | contig 19609 bp, 24 predicted proteins | sample Cruoilmetagenom7_FD_187294 | JGI IMG/M metagenome (GOLD analysis project Ga0209345, IMG submission 187294) | Oil polluted marine microbial communities from Coal Oil Point, Santa Barbara, California, USA - Sample 7 (SPAdes) (version 2) | ecosystem: Environmental > Aquatic > Marine > Oil seeps ... | reverse complement strand
CCGCCATGCCCGTGACATGCCGTGGCGTGTTGGCCCCGCCGATCGTGCCGCTGGCGTGGTGCCCGACCCCTATGCGGTCTGGCTGTCCGAAGTGATGTTGCAACAGACCACCGTGGCGGCTGTAAGAGCCTATTTCACTCGATTCATGTCTCTTTGGCCCACGGTTCAGGATTTGGCGAATGCGCCGGATGACCGTGTAATGGGCGAATGGGCAGGGCTTGGATATTATGCGCGCGCCCGCAATCTGTTGAAATGCGCACGCGAGATCACGGCACGCGGTGGCTTTCCTGACACCCGCGAGGGGTTGATGGAACTGCCGGGCATCGGCCCTTATACCAGCGCCGCAATTGCCGCGATTGCCTTTGATCGGTCCGAAACCGTTGTTGATGGCAATGTTGAACGCGTCATGGCGCGAATGTTTTGTATTGAAACGCCTCTGCCTGATGCAAAACCAGAGATGAAGGACTGCGCCGCCCGTCTGACGCCCCCCGAACGGCCCGGTGATTATGCTCAGGCAGTAATGGATTTGGGGGCCACGATCTGTACGCCAAAAAGCCCCACATGTGGCATTTGTCCCTGGAATAGAGACTGCTTGGCACGGGAAAAGGGTCTTCAGGCGACGTTGCCTGCCCGCACGCCGAAAGCGGGGAAACCGGTTCGTCTTGGCATCGCCTATCTGGCGCGCAGACCCGATGGGACCTGGTTGTTAGAGCAGCGCCCCAACAAGGGCCTTTTGGGGGGAATGCTGGGCTGGCCGGGCGCGCCTTGGGGTGACATCGCGACCGAATCTCCACCGATGCAAGCACACTGGCACGAGGTCGGCGAGGAGGTCCGCCACACCTTCACCCACTTTCACCTGCGCTTGTCGTTGCGGGTGGCCCTGGTGGCGATGGAGGCCGAGCCACAGACCGGCAGTTTTCAACCTGTCCGCCCCAGCGATCTGCCGACCGTCATGCGCAAAGCCTTTGATCTTGCCCGCAGCGTCGTGCCGCATTGAGGCACCGCCCCAACCGTCGTATAAGGCGCGCGGGGAAATGAAAGGATTACGCTCATGGTCCCGGCGTCCACGATTGCCAAACTCAGCCACGCCGCGCCTTTTGCGCTGTCTTTGACCCTGTTGCCGCTGGTTTGGCTGGCGGCGAAATACGGCGGCTGGGCCCTGTTGCTGCCGCCGATGGGCGCATGGTGGTTGTATACCTTCCTGGACGCAGCCCTGGGGCGAAACACGGAAAATCCCGATCTGGATACGCCGGTCAGTTCGCTGTTCTGGTATCGCCTGATCACGATGATCTGGTTTCCAATCCAGGTTGTCCTGATCTACGGCACGATCTGGTATGTCAGCGGCGCCGATCACCTGAATGGTTGGGAAAAACTGGGCGTGTTCTTTGGCGTCGGCGTTCTGACGGGCGCCGTGGGCATCGTGTATTCCCACGAGCTGATGCACCAGTCCAACAAGCTGGAACGCTGGTTGGCGGATTTGTTGCTGGCAACTGTGCTGTATTCGCATTTCCGCACTGAACACCTGTTGGTGCATCATCCCTATGTCGGCACCCCGCGCGACGGTGTGACGGCACGATATAACGAAGGGTTTCACCGCTATTTCCTGCGGGTTGTGACGCACGGGTCGCTGTCCGCCTGGAAGGCGGAAAAGGCGATGTTGGCGCGGCGTGATCTCAGCGCATTTGACGCCGCCAACCCGTTCTGGCGCTATGGCGCATTACAGCTTGCCGCGATGTTACTGGCGTTGATCCTGGGCGGTTGGGTCGGGCTGGGTCTGTTCATTTTCCAGGCTATCGTCGCGATCTGGCAGTTGGAGCTGACGAACTATGTCGAACACTATGGTCTGACCCGGAAGTATCTGGGGGATGGAAAATACGAACACGTAAAGCCGCACCACAGTTGGAATTCGGATCAAAAAGCGTCAAACTGGTTGCTGATCAATCTGCAACGCCATTCAGACCACCACTATAAGCCCTCGCGCCGGTTTCCTCTGCTGCAAACCTATTCTGCCAGCGAAGCACCGCAACTTCCGTTCGGCTATCCGGTGATGACGGTTGCGGCGATGATCCCCCCCCTGTGGCGGCGCGTGATGAACAAGCGCGTGCGCAAATGGCGGGGCATGTATTACCCTGAGATCACGGATTGGGCACCCTATAAGGCTGGCAATCTGCCCATACCAAAAATCCGCTAAGGGAACAGGATGGGGGCGTCGCCCACAACCCAAGCCGCGCGTTTCTGCATGACATTGGCCAGGCGGTCGCTGGACAGAAAGTTATTCAGCCAGGCGGACACGCGCGGCGTGGCCTCGCTGTCAAAACGTGCCTTGTCGATCATCGCGAACTGCCGCACGAACGGTAGGATCGCCAGATCAGCCAACCTCGGCTGGTCGCCAAACAGCCAACCATCGCCCAGCTGATCCTCAAGCTCTGCCAGCATGTGCATCGCTTGCGCGCGTGTGACTTCTGGGTCGCTATTCGGATGGCGCACAGCGTATTTTGTCAGGTCCAGAGCCTGTTTGAAGGGGCCATCGAAACGGGCAATCAGATCGCTGTCGGGTTGGGCCATCAATTGCTCAGGGTCTGTCTGTTCCAACGCCCATTCCATGATGTCAAAACTTTCGTCCAGCACGCTGTCGCCGAGCACCAGACAGGGCACAGTGGCGGACGGTGACACGTCCAGAAACGCCTGTGGTTTGTCGCGCAGCACCACTTCGCGCAGCTCGACGCGCACCCCGCTGCTGGCCAGGGCCAGACGGGCGCGGATGGCATAGGGGCAGCGGCGAAAGGAATACAGGATCGGGGTCATGCCCCTGTATAGACGAAAAAAAAGCCCCGCCTACAAGAGGCGGGGCAAGTTGAGAGTGCCGTGGACAGGCCACAGGCACCGGCGGTACCTCGGGTGTGGGGGCGTGTTGCCGCCCCTCACGAAACTTTGTGAATGTGGCTCAGACCATTTCCGAGCGGATCTGCTGACGCAGCAGGTCGATGGGCACTTTCTTGCCCTCGCGCTTGTAGTGCCAGTAGGTCCAGCCATTGCAGCTGGGTGCGCTTTCCAGCGCGGCGCCGACCTGGTGGATCGATCCGCGCACGTCGTCGGAAATCAGCGTGCCATCGGCGCGCACCTTGGCGACCTTGCCACGCGGGCTGGTCAGGATTTCACCGGGGCGCAGCATGCCGCGTTCAACCAACTGGCCAAAGGGCACGCGGGGCTCGGCGCGTTTGGACGGCGTCGTCTGCAACGCTTCCTTGTCGAACTTGCGCACCTTGGAAATGCGTTTCTCGGCGACCTTGCGATAGGCTTCTTCGCGCTCGATACCGATGAATTCGCGGCCCAGCATCTTGGCGACGGCGCCAGTGGTGCCGGTGCCAAAGAACGGGTCCAGCACAACGTCACCGGGGTTGGTCGAGCCGACCAAAACGCGATGCAGCAGGCTTTCGGGCTTTTGCGTCGGATGCGCCTTGTCGCCGTTTTCGTCTTTCAGACGTTCATGCCCGGTGCAGATCGGCAGAACCCAATCGGACCGCATCTGAATGCCTTCGTTCAGGGCCTTCAGGGCTTCATAGTTGAACGTGTATTTGCCGCCTTCGGCTTTCGACGCCCAGATCATCGTTTCATGCGCGTTGGTAAAGCGTTTGCCACGGAAGTTCGGCATCGGGTTCGACTTGCGCCAAACCACGTCGTTCAGGATCCAATAGCCTTGGTTCTGAAGCTCGGCGCCCATGCGAAACACGTTGTGATAGCTGCCGATGACCCAGATCGCGCCATTCGGTTTCAGGATGCGCCGTGCGGCCTTCAGCCAGGCACGGGTGAACTGGTCATAGACCTTGAAACTGTCAAATTGGTCCCAGTGATCATCAACTGCGTCGACCTTGGAATTGTCGGGGCGGTGCAGGTCACCCTTGAGCTGTAGGTTATACGGCGGGTCGGCGAAAATCAGGTCGACCGAGTTCTCTGGAAGACTGTTCATCACCTCGATGCAGTCGCCATCCAGAATCTGGTTCAGGGGCAGCTTCGCAGCCGCTTTCACTTTGGTTTTCGTCGTCATTTTCTGCCTCATGTACCGGCGTATTTTTACGCTCAGGGGGTCGGTGCGTTTGCACTCGTTTGTTGAGGTTAGAATGAGTCAGGACTGATTCGCCGTCAATTTCTTTTTTGAATCAGTAGGTTAGAAATTAGTCTTGATACAAGATATTGTGGATGGGTTTGAACGAACGTCTATGGTGTGGGGTAACCCCAAGATTTCGGAGCGCCAACAGATGCTCTTTTGTCCCATATCCGGCGTTGCGCTCCCACCCATAACCGGGGTGCTGTTGCGCCAAATCCACCATGACATGATCTCGACATATTTTGGCCACAATTGAGGCCGCCGAAATCGACACGGATCTGGCGTCGCCTTTGACGATTGTCTCGGATGACACGGTCAGACCGCGTGGCGTCATGTTGCCGTCGATCAGCAGGTGGTCGATCGGTGTGGACAGGCCGGCAACCGCGCGTTCCATCGCCAGGTGACTGGCGCGCAGGATGTTCAGGTCGTCGATCTCTTCCACGCTGGCGTGGGCGATCGACACATCGGCCGTTTCGTGGATCACATCCCAAAGCGCCTCGCGCCGTTTTGCGGTCAGCGCCTTGCTGTCATTCAGGCCAGGCGGAATATTGGTCGGGTCCAAAACCACGGCGGCGGCAGTGACGGGGCCGCACAGGGGGCCGCGCCCCACCTCATCCACACCGGCGATACGCAGAAAGCCGCGATCAAGCGCGGCCTGTTCGAAGCTGAAATCAGGGATCTGTTTTGTCATATGCCTGTGGTCGCGCACCCTGCCGCGTGGTGCAAGAAAAAAGGGGTGAAGCGCGAGGCTCCACCCAGTTCAAGGCGCGGGCAGGATATTTGGGGATGTGACCCGCGCCCTGCACGTATGCGGTTACCGGCGACCGGCGATGGTATAGCCTTCGCGGCGCAGGCAGCGGGGGCTGAAAACGTCACGGCGAACGCGTTCACCGCGACGATTGCGCGACTTGATCGTCACCTCGCAGCGCTGCGGCAGGTGGCGGGCCTGGCGATAGTGCTTCTCAAGGCAGCGTGCCCCGAAGAACTTTTTCGCACCATCGCGGGTTTCATACCGTTTGAAGCATCGCTCCGGCAGTTCCTTGCGCACTGGCTGCGGCGGGGTGCGGCGGGTTGTGCGCCGATCATTGTGTTTGTCGAGAATGAGCCCTGTGGCAACCAGACCCAGAATGATCGCCAGGGCTCTGTCGGATTGGGCATCTGCCCGGGCGGGGGCGGCGGTGATTGGGCTGAGCGCGATACCAAGGACCAAGGCCATGGTGACGGCGAAGCGGGCATAGGGCGTCTTGAACATTGTTGTCTCCTGTTCGGGCAAGGGATCTTGCATTCGGGATGAGACAACGATGGGTCGGACCCGGTCGGCCAAACAATATCGGCCGATTGTTATGACCTATCAGGCGACCTTGGGGGGCTTTGTTATTGAATAACCGGACGGTCAGGCGCATTCTTTTCGCATGATGACACGTATCCTTATATCCCTTGCCCTGACGGCGACCCTGGCCCTGCCTGCGCAGGCTGGTTGTTATGCCGATTACAAGGCCAAGCGCGACAACCCGCTTAAGCTGCACTATGGTGTGGTTGAGCTTCCTGACACCGCCTGCGGCTCGATCCAGGCCGCCGCCGATCAGATTGCCGGGCGGATTGCCGGGGACGGTTGGACCCTGCTGAACGTGCTGGGTATATTTGACGAAAGTGGATTGAACCAAAGGAAAGACAGTGCCGGAGCCTACTATCTTCGCTACTGACGCGCGCCGTTCTGGCGGTCGTGTTGTCATGTTCGGGATCGGGGCAATTGTCCTGATCCTTCTGGTGGCTGCTGTGCTGCTGTTTCTGAACCTGCCGGATGCGAATGCCTTCAATGCGCGGGTCGAACGCATCTTTATGGAAAACGATGGGCTGAACTCTGGCGCTGAAATCAAGCTGTTGGAGATCCTGGCCCAAAGCGGCACGTCATTCGCCGACACGCTGGCCAGCTATCGCATGGTGATCTTTGTGCTGCTGGTCTTCGCAACCGCGTTGCTGATTTCTGCGCTGGTGTTTCTTGTGACCATCATCGCCCTGAACCGGCGCATGGGTGAAATCGAACGCGCCGGGATCCAGATCAATTCGCTGTTGATCAGCCGCGAGGAACGCGCGGTGTATCTGAACAACATGGAATTCAGCCTAACCGAAGCCGCCATCGAAACCCTGTCGGTTTTGGCCGAGGCCCGGATGGATGACGACGTGTTGTCCGGCGCCGAACTGGAAGCCGTGATTTCAGGTCGTCACGCGTCGGACTGCGAGGAGGCCGCCGGTGCCACGCGCATCAAACGTCTGCGCGACGCGCTGGGCAATCAGATGATGAGCGAGCTGTTGGTCAAAACCATCGCGCGGCGCGGCTATATGTTGTCGATCAACAAGGATGTGATCCGGATGGTCTGAGCCTCACAGCTCTAGAAAATACCCATCCACCCGCCGCCAGAAATGCAACAGATCGCGCGCGCGGGCCGGGGCGTGTCCCATGCTTTCGATCGCATAGACATCTGCCGCCAGCAACGCGACCAGGCGATAGGCAAAGGGGCCAATCCCGTCCACGTCCGATCGTCTGTCTATATTGTCATCAATCATCGAGGCGGCAGAGGTAATGGCAAACACCACCGACAGCGCCGGGTCGGATGGCCATTTCTGACACATCTTGCGCACCAAAGCTTTGCGCCGGTCCTCATGCCCCGACAGCAACTCTTCCAGCGCATACTCGATCATGTCATCGACCGGCGTTTCGCGCATACCACACCCGTACTACTGAACCATCCACCTCTGGGGGATTCCCATTTCAATTCTAGGGTGTATCACGCTGGGAACCCAGCCAAAACCATTGGGATTGAAATAAACTTAAGGCCTATTCAGTAGAGATCCGTCTGAAAGGGCATCGTTTGGGTCCTTGCCGCAGGGGTGGCCCAGACTTCGTGTTGTCATTGATCTGCACAGGACCTATCGTGCCGTAGCGTCAAACATGACCCCCTAACACAGAGTCCCCGACATGATTTCGACCTTCGCAAAGCGGGTGCTTCTGCTGCTTGTTGGCCCGCTGAATTTCCTGTTTGTCGCCTTTGTGCCAGCAGTTTGCGGCGCTAGACCCGGGTTTCGGGGGTGGTTTTGGCGCACGGTCTCGCAGTCCTGTTCAAACCTGTTGTGGCTGCTGAGCATTCGCGTCGAAATCAGCGATGCCGCCCGGGCGGCTCTGGCCGAGGACGAAAACAGCGTGATCGCCGTGAATCATCGCAGCCATCTGGATGGTTTTTCCCTGTTGCATGTCATTCCTGATCACAAATGGGTGACCTTCGGAGCCAAGAAGGAACTGTGCCAGGCGGCCCTGTTGCGCCGGGGGTTTACCGGGGCTGGGTTGCTTGAGATCGACCGAAGCAAAGGCAAACACGCGCTTGAATCGCTGACCGACGCAGTGCGCGACATGCCCCGGCGCCGGTCTCCGATCCTGTTTGTCGAAGGAACACGGGTCAAATGCGAAGGGCTGGGGCCTTTCAAGGCAGGGGGGGTTCTGGTTGCCGGGGCAACAGAACGCACGATCCGCCCCATTGTTATCATTGGGTCTGACAAGCTGTTGCCACGGGGGCGGTTCCTGCCGCGCACCGGGACGATCCGGATCGAAGTTCTTGACCCTTTCACGGTTGACCCGTCTGCCAACGTGGACGACGAGGTCGCGCGCCTGCGGATGACCATGTCCGCCGTTTATGACGCAGCGACGCGTGAACAGACGGCCCCCACAGGGTAACAAAACAGGGTAACACAACGAATACCCCGGGGGGGGTGCCCCGGCATCCCTGTGTTCGTCAATTGCACCTGTTTCGGGATCTGAATCGTCACCCAGAACCCGACCTCTTAGTCCGTATTCAGCCATGGGATCGACCTGCGGTTTTTGGAATCGACCGCGAATATCTCAACAAGGGTCGCGGTGAACAAAATGCTGAGGACGAATGTACCGCCCCACAAGATCGACATTCCCAGCTCATTGCGAAGGCTGCGCTGGGCAAAATAGAAAGGGCGGCGCGTTTCCAACCCGCCAAAACCGGCTCAAACACCATGATAAGCAAACCATTGAACAGCCAACCCGTGGCGTTGATCCATAGATTATATACAGGATAGCCCAAAATACGCAGCATCTGATTGCCAGGCCATGATTCCAAATCAAAGGATGAACCCAGTTTGCCGGCTGTGTCACATGGACCAACCTTCCAGGTTTCCTTCGTTGAAGAAGGCCAAGATCCCTGCCCCCAGCATCCACAGCGAAACGGATTCCTTGAGCTTGATATTCCGATATATCGCGTAGAGGATGATGCCCCAAATATCAAAGACGTGATTGCGATCTGGCCGTCGCGGCGGCAGGATCGACAAGCTGATCGGTCTGAAGGGGATATTGGCTTCCATAGTCCAAGATATTCTGAGGTCCGCTCATTCGCACTGCATCCTCGATTGGTGGCCTGGGCCTCAGTGGCCTAGGCGTTTGAATAGTTGGTGAAAATTCAGCGAGAGAACGATAGGCTGTAGAAAATCACGGTCAAAATTCCCCGCCGTAGGCAATCGCGGCTCCTGGAAACCGCTATTTGACATAAGTGGACAAAAATACCCGATTATAGTGACGGATCTTTTCGTAAGCTGCCAATTGAGCGGGAACTCATGGCGTCTCTGGCGGGTTGATCCGTGGAAAGCCGTTCGCAAATAGAGAGTCAGAGAGAAAAAAATGGCAAAACCACAGTCTCCCAAATTCGACCCTGCCGCGCTCAAGCGGCTGCCACGGGGGATCTGGGCAATTGGCCTGGTGTCGCTCTGGATGGATATCTCATCCGAAATGATTCACGCCCTTCTGCCGCTCTACCTGGTGACGACGATGGGCACTTCGATGATGGCTGTAGGCCTCATCGAGGGCATTGCCGAGGCGACCGCAGCGATCACAAAAGTGTTTTCCGGCGCGCTCAGCGATTGGCTGGGCAAGCGCAAGTTTCTGGCAGTGCTAGGATACGGACTGGCGGCGATCACCAAGCTGGTCTTTCCATTGGCGCCCAGTGTCGGCTGGTTGGTCGGGGCGCGTTTTGTCGATCGGATCGGAAAGGGTATTCGAGGCGCGCCGCGCGATGCACTGATTGCGGATATCTGCCCGCCTGATCTGCGTGGAGCCAGCTTTGGCCTGCGTCAATCGCTGGACACTGTCGGTGCCTTTCTTGGGCCGCTGTTGGCGATATTGTTCATGTGGCTGACATCGGACAATATCCCGCTGGTTTTCTGGTTCGCCGTCGCCCCGGCAATGGTTGCGGTTTACCTGCTGGTCCGTTTTGTCCAAGAGCCAGCCCGGCCCGCCACGGCCAAACCCACGCGGTTTCCCTTAAGGATGAGCGAACTGAAGCGGCTTGGGAGCGCATTCTGGTGGGTCGTCGGCGTTGCCACGGTGTTTACCCTCGCCCGGTTCAGCGAAGCGTTCCTGATCCTAAAGGCCCATGACGTCGGGCTCGGCCTGGGGGTTGTGCCGGTCGTGGTGGTGATCATGAATATCGCCTATGCGTTGGCGGCTTATCCGGCGGGCGCCCTGTCGGACAATGGCGGGCGGATTCGAGTGCTTGGCATCGGGATGTTCTTGTTGATCGGTGCTGACCTGATTTTGGCCTATGCGCCGGGGTTCTGGGGAATGGCTGCCGGAGTGGTTGTCTGGGGGCTGCATATGGGGTTCACGCAAGGCGCGTTTTCCAGTCTGGTTGCCGACACCGCGCCGCCCGCGTTGCGTGGCACCGCTTTTGGCATGCTCAACCTGATGACTGGGGTGGCGATCCTTTTGGCAAGCGTCATTGCCGGTGTTCTTTGGGATGTTGGCGGCCCCTCGCTGACGTTTCTGGCCGGGTCAGGGCTGGCAGTTGTTTCTCTTGTCGGCCTTTGGCCTTTGTCGCGGCAGCTTGGCCGACTGTCCAAGTCTGCGCCGGATGTTGGATGAACACCGATGGTAAACCATGACAATAACACGCTTGCGGAAAGGGCCGATAGAAGTGTCCGGCCAGCCGAAAAGGACGCTTTAGATACTGGGACCCGTCCGGCTATGCGCGCCGATGCCCGCGAGAACCGCAAGCGAATTTTGTCCGTCGCCGCAGAGTTTTTGCAACAGAGCGCCTTGGGGCACCGCTTGATCTGGTGTGCGAGCGCGCCAGTGTAGGGCGCGCGACACTCTACCGAAATTTCCCGGACCGGCGGGCTCTTATGTTGGCGTTGATCGACAAAGTGCTTCAGGAATTCACTACTCTGGCGGATGAAATTGGCGACAAGGATGACGGCATCTTCACCCTGTTGGCGAATGTCCTCGAGCGGTTGGTCGGGAATGTCTCTGTGGTCGAATACTGGCAGACTGCGGACCCCGAAGATCCGGCGGTCGGGGAAAGTCATGCGTTGCTTAACGCGCTCCTCGCAGGGCCGCTTGACCGGGCGCGGGGTGCAAAGATGACTGATGACGAAGCTCAAGACGAAACGACCCCGGACGAAGAAACTGTGGCCGCGCCGAATCCGGCCAAGAAGATCGGGCTGGTCGTACTGGTCGTTCGGATTGTGATCGTGGCCTGCTATTCGATGGCAGACCGATTGTTCCCGGGAACCACGCGTGGGTATGTCATGGCCAATGTGGTTCGGATTGCGCAGCGCGTGTCTGGCCAGGTGCATCAGGTCAATGTCGTTGACAACGCGTTCGTCAAGACGGACGCACAGCTGTTTGAGGTGGGCAAGCACCCCTTTGAGCTGGCTGTGGCACAGGCCAAAACTCAGCTGCAACAGGCGCATCAATCGCTTGAAGCATCGTCGGCACAGCTGTTGGCCAGCCAGGCCGAGCCGTGCGGGAAAACGCACGCACGGCGCATGAGCGCACAGAGGCGCTTCAGCAACGCGGCCTGGTGCCGCGATCGCAGGCCGAGGCCCCGCGCGCCAACCTTTCCAATGCCGGTGCGCATCATGCTGGGCGAGAGCGGGTACGGCTGGCCACAAAAAGTGCACGTTGGTGCCAAGGTCAGCATCCTGATCCAAGCAGACAGCCATGGCAACCCGATGTCAGTAGTCTCTGGTTTTATGTTCCGGGCCTTAGCCACCTCACAGCATTGTACTGAGCCGCCGATATGTATGTCGCTCTGCGCCCTGTACGTGAAGATGATCCGCTGTGTGCAATCCGTCTGGCCTTGATGGCGGTGGTGGGTATTCTTGCCATCCAGAATATCACCCCGGCCATCCTGGCATTGGTCGCGGCGCTTCCGGTCGGGCTAATGGCGGGTGGGCGCAAGGCGTTCAGCGTGACATGGGCCATTGGCGCTCCGGTGGCCTTTCTTGCGGCGCTCTGGGCCATAACGGCCATTGTCGCGCTGACGCGCGATTGGCCTGTCCTGATGCTTGCCGTCGTGTTCTGTATCTATTTCATCGCAGTCTACGTTACCCGCCGGACGGGCAGCGCTTTTGGCATGCTGATCCTTGTCGTTGCCGCGCTGATGTCTATCATGGGCATGAAAGAGCCAATGGCCCGTGTCAGGCTGCACGTCGTCTTGCCCGCGTCAGATATATTGATCGCTGTCGCGGCAATTTTCGTGCTGGTGTTTCCGACGCGTGAACGGGTGACCGCCACGCTCTATGGTGCGGATGCCGCGTTGTTGATCGTCATGATCTTGCCTTTCAGCACCCATTTCGAGGCGCTGGTTCTGCTGATCTTTCTGGTCGCCATGCTGTTGGCCGACAGGATGATCCACGGGCATCACGAAGCCATGGTGTAACAATTTGCGCTGACCACGACATTGGCCCTGACGATGAGTATGCTGACAACTCAGGAACCAGGTTATGCCGCGTTTACACGTATTGTTCTGGTGTTCTTCGGGGCCATTACGTCAGCCTTTGTTGTCGCGCATCGGGACAGGATCTTTCTCGAAGACGTGGAATATGCGGTCGGGCATTCTCTGTTCGGCTTCGGCCTGTTCCTGGTACGGCGCCCCCTCGGAGGGCTCAGAACCCGACCGCGTCAGCCCCTTTGGTTCGCAAGATTCCCCGTGCCTCGTCTGGTGACGCAATCTCTGGGGACAGTGCTTCGAGAATGGTGCGAATTTTTGTGACTTGCGCCGCGTTTGATGGCGCAAGCTCACCCTTGCCCAAAAAGATGCCGTCTTCCAGGCCGACAGGCATGTGACCGCCCAACAGGGTGCGCATGGTTGAGAAACCCATTTGATGGCGGCCAGCGGCCAGAACAGACATGGTGAATTCAGCACCAAAAAGCCGTTCGGCCGTGGCTTTGGCCGTCATGGGGTTTTCGAATTCTGCCCCCATTCCACCTAGGATGCCAAAAACCGATTGAATGAAAAACGGTGGCTTCACCAGCCCCATGTCAGCGAAATGGGCAAGGTTATAAAGATGCCCGGTGTCATAACATTCATACTCGAACCGTGTCCCGGTTTCTGTCAACGCGCGCATCGCATATTCGATTTGGGCGAAGGTGTTGGACAAGATGAAATCCTTGGTCCCTTCCAGATACGTTTTTTCCAGTCGTTCTTGAATTCAGAAATCCGGGCCGCTGCACTGGAAATATTAAAGTTGACTGACCCCATGTTCATCGAGGCCAGTTCGGGCTCGGCCCATCGTGCGGCTGCCAGACGTTCGTCAAGCGGCATTCCCAAACCGCCCCCGGTCGTGATGTTTAGGATCGCTTCACACTGATCGCGGATTTCTGGCACGAACTGTTCATACAGCTTCGGATCCTGCGGCGGCGCACCGGTTTCGGGAATTCGAGCATGCAAATGCAGGATCGCTGCGCCTGCGGCCGCCGCCTCGACCGCCTGGTCTGCGATCTGCTGCGGTGTGATCGGCAAATAGGGTGTCATGCTGGGTGTGGATCGAGCCTGTGATGGCACAGCTGATGATGACCTTGTTGCTCTCTTTCAGTCTCTGATTTCTCTGGAAATGATGATCGCCTGCGCGGTAGGGGCGATTGGAAAGGCGCTGTTGTCTGGGCTCGATATATCAGACGTGTACCCGAACACGGGCCTATTGGCCCAACGCCTTGTGCCCGGATGAAACCAGGACGAATTGCGTGCCCTTCCGAGGGTGGTCTGGCGGGAGGAATGCGATCAGGGATCGTTATTCAATCGGCAACGGAAACGGCGGGCGTGGATCCATCGGCACGGATGGACGATAGCCGCCGGCATAGGCTTCTTGTTGCACCTCGTGCGCATCGACCCCCGCGCGTCGTGCTGCAAGCATCTTGGCAGGAACGACAGGCATTCCGATCGGGTTCGCCTTGAACGATTCAGAAGTGCGGACAAAGTTGCTCGACTTGCTCCAGTCTTCGAAATTGATCAGAAGGTCATCAAGCGTTTCATATTCGAACGCGACATGGTGCATCCCGGCCCGCATGAGCCTGTCCGGATCATCAATGACTTCGGGCGAGGTGATCAGCGCAACGCGGTGGTTGGCAGCGTCATTGGACGTCCACGCACCGCCTTCGAATCGATGGAGCGGTTGGGAGCCGGTAACCGTATGATACTAATCCATCATCTCTTGAAGGCGGGGTGTCTTAAGAGTTACGTGATGCAGAGCCGGGTTCTTTTTTCCAACGTTTGGGTCCATTAATTTTTCCTCCTCAAGGGCGACTGCGCGTTTGGGGTATGCGGGTTTCTATCTTCAGGTTTGAGGCACTGGTCGGGACCTCGTCAGGCCTGACCAGATAGGGCCCAAAGGCGCCGGTGTGATCGAAATTTTTGCCCACCGTCCATTGCGGTGTGCGCAAATGGAAAACTCGGACCGAGGCGTCATTGAAGATCGAATAACCGGCCACATGGTCCAATTCCGTCGATTTCGGAATGCGTCGCCCGCCCTTGCCGACAGCGACAGCCAGTTCGACTTCATAGTCGAATTTGTCGGATTCCGGTGGCACCAACAATGCGGCACCATGCCCGATAAGGCTGCTGGAAAACCGCGAGAAAATCGTGGGAAATTCGGGGATGTCAAACCCGCCTTCAGCGGCATGGTCCGAATAGTTCAGGCCCACCCAGATGGTTTTTGCGGGGTGGCGAACGACGGGCAGATACTGAAAGCGACCGGCCTCGAAGAACGCCCCCCCAACGGCGGTTTTCCCAGCAGCGGCAAGCGCATCACCGCCACGCGCAACGACCGTGCCGACGTCGCCGGGATATCCCGGCTGGCCTTCCAGAACAGCGCGGGCATTCCCGTCGCTGTCTATTGCTGCCAGGGCAACTTTTTCATCAATCAAAATGGTTGCCAGCTTCATGTCTGCCGCCCTGCCTGAACTTGCCTGCAACAAATGATCAGCTGGCATCGCATGATGCCAACAAATATATATTTTCGACGTAAATGAATTTTTCTGATCAATTTGGTGACGCAAGGAGGAAGGAATATGTCGTGTCGACTATCAAGGTAGCGATGATCGTCGGCAGCAGCCGCCCGACGTCTTTGAACGAACGACTGGCGCGCGCCATCGAAAAACTTGCTCTGACGAACCTGATCTCTGAGCGAATTCGGATCGACGATTTGTTCTTTTCCGATTCAGACTTGGAAAAAGCGCCGTCGCCGTAAGTGGTCCGCATCAAGGCCGACGTGGCAAGAAATGCGGCGGCTTTATTTGTGATGCCAGAGTTTAATCGCTCCATTCCGGCAATGCTCAAGAATGCCATCGATATTGGGTCCCGCTCCATGGCCGACAACTTCTGGCGCGATATGCCTGTCGCGATGACGGGGACGTCACCCGGTGCAATTGGAACAGCCGCCGGCCAGCAACACTTGCGGCAAGTTCTGTCCGTTCTGGGTGCAAACGCCCTGCCGGGCGAGGCCTATGGTGGGTTTTCTTCGCCAACCCTGATTGATCCCGAAGGGACTGTTGAAAACGAGGCAACGCGCGCGTTCATCAAGGCGCGCGTCAAAGCCCCCAAGCCACGGCTTAATCCCGATTGGTCATTGGCGCATACCCTGTTTCACAATGCGTTGGTTGGGGCGTGTGAGAACGCCTGACTGCTCGAACTCCGCAGCTTGCTTTTCGCGCGCAGTGAACCCTATCGGCATTGGAGCGTTTCGCTGTCCGCACGCCCGCTTCATAATCGCGACGTGGGCGCGGATCTTGTGTGGCTTGGTGTGCTGAGCGTGCTTGCCGTGGAAATCGGCCTGTTAACGCCGCCGTTCGGGATCGCGGTGTTCGTTATCAAATCCACACTGGGGCCAGACAGCGCAGTCACCCTTGGACAGATATTTCGAGGCGCCACACCATTCGCCATCATCATGTTCGCGGTTCTGCTGCTGATTTTCATGTTTCCTTGGTTGGCGACCGCGCTGATCTGATCGTAAAACACTCAACCCAAAAAGGGACTAGCGTTATGGCAAAGTGGCAATTCACCAAAGGTCTGCACGACATCGGGAATGGGTGTTGGGCCTGGTTGCAACCGAACGGCGGCTGGGGGTGGAGCAACGCCGGGCTTATCACGGACGGTGAAGCCTCGTTGTTGGTCGATACGCTGTGGCCGCGTTCACTGAACAACGATCATTCGCCCAAGGTGTTACCTGTTTGCTGCATAATGTTTGGAATTTCCTGTACTGACAGCAGGCATGTCGGGGAATACGTCAACATCTTTCACGACGACTTTGCGCTGGATCACAGTCACACAAGGCAAAAGCCGCTAGGTTTCTGGAAAGCAGTATCAGAAGACGGCGACCTCTGGAATTGGCCAGCACCAAGGAGAAACAGAAAATGACTGACGACAATCAAAACGACACGCAGATTGGTCAAGAAGCCCGCACCGCAGTTGAGCATGGTGGGGATATCCGTGGCGATGTGCGCGATATCGTGACACGCGCGCTGGGTGGCCAGCCGCTTGAGCCGGGCAGCTTGGGGCGTGTCCTGAAGCTGGTCTTGGAAGGCGCCGCCGAGGGTGTGCCCGAAGGTGCCACCGAGGCCAGCGTCGCAATGCGTAAGGCCGGAGAAGGCATTGAGGACGCAATGGGGCGTGTTGCCGAGGCTTCGAGGCTGGCGATTGAAGAGGCGCGAAGCCGGGAGGATGAGTTCACCGAGACCGAGCTGAAACGCGCAACGCAAGACCTGTTGACGCTGGATCGGTTGTATATCGACACGATGCAGGATTTCGCCAAGGCCGGGGCCACGACGGCACGCAAAACAATTGGTGACCTGGCCACGCATATGGAGCGCAGTGGCAGCGACGCCATTACGGCGATCCGCGAGGCCGCCAATGTTCTGCGCAAAGGGGCTGCTTCCTCTGAGCGGCCGCATCTGTCGGATGTAAATCGTGCGGCCAAAACCGGGGTTGGCACGATCGCTGCGATTGGCAGCGCGATCTTGGGCGGCATTGCCGAGGGGCTTGAGGCCGCGAAGGACAAACCGAATTCCGACGCGTCGAAGAAGGACGCCTGATGCCAGCGGGTCTGTTCAACGTCGGGCAGGACCTGAGGCGGCTGGCCGAAATCTCGGGTATTCTGATCGCGCACGGTTTTGGCGATCTTGTTCGGCAACTCGGTCTCGACAAGCTGGTTGCAGGGGTGGGGCAGGCCTTGCATCGAAAAGAGGCCACGGTGCCGCATCTGCTGAGTGCGCCCGAACGTTTGCGCCATGCGCTGGAGGAGTTGGGTCCGACCTTTGTCAAACTGGGTCAGATCCTTTCAACTCGCGCCGACCTTTTGCCACCGGACTATGTTTCCGAACTTGGCCGACTGCGCGACAAGGTGCACACACTGGATTGGGCCGATCTGGCCGTTGAGGTGGAGACAGAACTGGGCGTTCCCTTGACCGAATTGTTCGACGCGATCGAGACACAGCCCTTGGCCGCCGGTTCTATCGCGCAGGTGCATCGGGCGCGCCTGAAGACCGGCGAACAAGTGGTTCTGAAAATCCGCCGCCCCGGTGTTGTGCCGGTGATCGAGGCCGACTTGCGCCTAATCCTGCGGCTGGCAGCATTGGCCGAGGCAGAAGTGGACGGGCTGGCCCGGTTCCGCCCCGTCGAGATCGTCACCGAATTCGCCCGCTCGCTGCGCAGGGAACTGGATTTGGCAAATGAATGCCGCAATGCCGAGCGGATCGCGGCGAATTTCGCTGATGATCCGTTCACACGCGTTCCCGCTGTGCATTGGCAGTGGAGCCGTGAAAACATGAATGTTCAGGACTGCGTTTCCGGCGTGCCTGGCAGCGACCTGGCGGCCGTCCGGGCGGCGGGCCTGGACCTGAAACTGCTGGCGCGGCGCGGTGCCGATGCGGTTCTCAAGATGATCTTTGCCGATCGGTTCTATCACGCCGATCCGCATCCGGGGAATGTCTTTTACCAGCCGGACGGCGGGATCGTCTTTATCGATTTTGGCATGGTTGGCCAGCTTACACGGCAACGCCGGGACGAATTGGTGGACCTTCTGTTCGGGGTGGTTGGCAAACGGGCCGACAAGGTGGCGAACATCCTGTTGCGATGGGCCGAAACAGACAATGGCGACAGCGCGCGGCTGGCGTCCGAGGTCGAGGGATTCATTGACCGGGTGCACGGCGTGCCGCTGGGTCAGTTTCACTTGTCAGCGATGATCGCGGATCTGATTGCGGTGATGCGCGAACATCAGTTGGCGCTGCCTTATGATCTGACAATGCTGACCAAGGCTTTTGTTTCACTAGAGGGCATGGGGCGGGAGCTGGACCCGGATTTTGACATGGTGAGCGCTGCACAGCCGTTTTTGCAGGATTTGATCTGGCAGCGCCACGCGCCGCATGAGCTGGCCCGCCGCGCCCGCGAGGGGGTGGAGGATGGGCTGGCCTTGATGACGGCGCTACCGGGTGATCTGCACAAACTGATCGCGGCGGCTGCGGATGGGCACCTGAAGCTGCATATGGACCTTGACGACGGCGAGAAATATTTTGATCGGCTCGACCGGCTTATGGCGCGATTGACAATGGGGATCGTGATCGCCGCATTGACCATCGGCTCATCCATCGTGATGACGGTATCGGGCGCGGAAATGGCCGTCGGGGTGTCCTTCTTCGCACTCCTCGGGTTTTTTGGCGCCGTGCTGGGTGGGATCTGGTTGCTTTGGTCGATCTGGCGCAGTGGGTAGTTTAGCTGGTGTCGAATGTGCGCCGAGATGTCGAGGCGTCGAGAGTGACGGCCGGGCATCGAAGGCACCAAGGGAATTGAACCGTTATGGTCGAAGATACACCCGGACGTTTTGATCGCTGCCTCGTCGTGCTTCGTCAATCACCGTTTTTTTGCCGAGCTGGGGCCGGGGGTTCAAGAGGATATTCTTGGCTAGTTCACCTTCGCCCCCTTGGCCCGGCGCGATACCCAACTGGCGGCCTCCGAAGGTGGCCCCGTGTTTCACGTCATTGTTTCCGGGCGGGTGAAACTTTCGCTTTTTCACCCGGAAACGGGCCGCGAACATATTCCTTTCCTGCTAGGGCCGGCGGATGGGTTTGATACTGTCAGCCTGCTTGACGGCCAACCTTCGGGCCTTGTCGCGACGGCCCTTTACGACACCGAGGCGCGGCTGGCCCGGCGCATCCTGCGTCATATCCTCGTCGACACCTTGGTGCGACTGTCCGCATGACACTTCAACCCAGGAGAAGATCATGCTGAAGAAACTTGGAACCGAAATCGAAGCCAATGTGCAAAAATCGACCAAGGAAGGGAAAGCCTCGGCCAGCGAAACCCACGAAGCAGTGCGCAGCGCGGTGGTTCACATGCGCAAGGCGCTTAAGCCCGCCGAGGTGGTGAACCGTGAAACGGTTGCTGCGACAGTGTCGGGGGCCATCGAAGGCATCAAGCAAACCGAACCGCACTTGGTTGCGGTTGCCGAAAACGAAGTTGCCGAAGCCAAAGAGAAACTGAAGCAAGAGAATGAGCGGCTTGCCACAGCCACGCATGAGGCCTTTGAAAGCGCCCTAGGGATGTCGCCGCCGTGCCCACCATGGCGGCGACATCTGTTGAAAACCGGTCCGAGTCCGAAGAATTTCGTCAGGCCGTAATCGTTCAGTCTGTGGTTCCATATCGTGTCTTGATGTGGCATTTTAATGCTGCAGCGCAGCGCAGGCGCAGAAGGTAAGTGCAATGACAACAATCATCCGGAATTTCAGCGGTCCGGCCATGCGTCTTGCCATTGTGTTGGTCGCTTTGGCGCCGTTTTTGTCCGGGACCCCGGCGCGCGCTGAATCTCCAATTGAGGGCTTGTCGCTTGAGACGTTCCTTTCAAAGTTTGGCGCCGAAAAGTTACCCGAAGGAATCGTGCAGTCGAACGGTCGAATTGAGGGTCAGTCGATCGAGATCGCCACGAAATACCCCGGACGGGTGTCCGAGATTCTGGTGTCCGAGGGCGATATCGTCGAAGCAGGCGGGCTTGTGGCTCGGATTGATGACCGCGAATATCGCGCCCAGTTGTTGGGCGCCGAGGCGGACGTGTTGCGCACTGAGGCCGCCCTGGATATCGCCAAGGCGCAACGTGATCAGGCCGCAAGCGCGGCTGAACTTGCGCGTCTGGCCTTCGAGCGCGTCGACAAGCTGTTTGCCGGGGGGT
>Ga0209345_10002614_pt1 | contig 19615 bp, 25 predicted proteins | sample Cruoilmetagenom7_FD_187294 | JGI IMG/M metagenome (GOLD analysis project Ga0209345, IMG submission 187294) | Oil polluted marine microbial communities from Coal Oil Point, Santa Barbara, California, USA - Sample 7 (SPAdes) (version 2) | ecosystem: Environmental > Aquatic > Marine > Oil seeps ... | reverse complement strand
TTCTGAGGGACGGAGAAGGTGATGGCGTGCAGAACCTCGGTCTCGTTGTAGCCGAAGTGGACATTCAGGAGTTCCGTGTTAAACCCCGATGGCGCTTTCGCCCTATCCGGTTCCGTGAGCGGCTTTTCCGTCAGGATTCCGTCGATCCGTTTTTCCGCCTCCATAACCTCGGCGAATTGCTCGCCATAGGTGGTCAGTTTCACCAGCGGCTCGCAAAGCCCCAGTCCGAGCATGAAGAACAGGGTGAAATCAGCCATAGGGAGGCTTCCGGCATTGTAGAGCCATACGCCGACCGGTATGATGACCAGGATATTGGCGGCAATCAGAACCATGAAAAGGGTCCAGTAAGGGGTACTTCGTATAGACCATTTCCACAGAAAGTCGCGGTATTCCTCCACGGAGTTCCGGTATCTCTCGAAGGAATCCACGGTTTGATTGAAAGCCTTGATGACCGCCATGCCCTGGGTGTATTCGATGACGGTGGAATTGAGCTTTCCGATGGACTTATAGTAGCCCTCCAGCATAGGCCCCAAACCCCGGTATGTCATACTCAGGGCCAGAAGTGCCACCGGGATGACCGCCAGTGTGGCCAGCGCCATTCGCCAATCGACGATAAAGAGGAAGATGGCGGTGAAGATGGGCACCACGGCGGCGGCGGTGACATCCGGCAACTGGTGGGCGATGAATATCTCGATTTTCTCCACATGCTCGTGCATGGTGGACTTGACCTCGCCGGTGTTCCTGGTGTTGAAGTAGCCCAGCGAGAGCGTGCCCAGCTTCTCAGCCAGCCGGATGCGGAGGTCATACAGGATATTGTAGGCGGCGATGTGGGAGAGGGCACCCGAAAGGGCCATGGCCACGAATCTCAGTAGAATCGCCGCGATTCCCCCGCCTACCAGAGCCCAGATGTATCCCTCATTCACCACCGGCTCCATCAGCTCGACTATCACCAGGTAGATGAAGATAAAGGGCACCAGCCCCATGGCGGTTCCGACCACGGACACGGCGCACGAAGCGATCAACCTTCGCTTCTGCGGTCCTACGAGTTGAAGTAATCTCTTCAGGGTTTGTAGCACTTTCCTCCTTGGCTGGAATTTAATTCAATGCCTTTTCACTAAGGGACAAACCCAATACGCCGATCACGATTAGACCCACCGAGATAATCTTCAAAACGCTCGAGGGTTCCTTGAACCACAAAATGCTGATTACCGTTATCAAGGCTGTTCCCAGGCCCGCCCAGATGGCATAAGCGAGGCTCAAATCAATGTGCTTGAGCGCAAGGACGAATGCCCCATAGCAAAGCCCATAGAAAACGAACACCAGAACCGAAGGCGTCAGCCTTGAAAACCCCTCCGATAATTTCATACAGGTAGTGCCGCAAACCTCCAAGGCGATTGCCAGGGCAAAAAACAGCCAAGACCAATTCATGAAATACCTCCCATACCTACTTCCTCCCGATGTCGAGGTCCATCGGACCCCAGCCCGTATCCAGTGTGTGAGAACGGACGGATTTGAACCCGACCCGGAGCATGGAGTCGGCGATAAAGCCCTGGTCGAAACACAAGTCCTGGCCCATCAGCGCCACAGGTACGTAGCTAAGTGCCACAAGGTCAGCCTTTGTTCGTTCATCGGTCAATCCCTCATGGAAACTAATGAATACGCCTCCAGGATTCAGTGCATCGTAGATTTTCTTGATGAGCGGGTCCAGGTTGTCTTTGGCAAACCAGAGTGTGTTGGACGCCCAGATCAGGTCGTATCCATCACCAATAGAATCGGAAAGGTAGTCGCCAGCCATGACTTCCATCCGGTCATCCGCTTCGTACTCCTCAATAAAGGTTTTAGCTATCTTTACTACTTCCGCCGTGTCAAAGATGAGGCCCTTCATACTTGGATGAGCGGACACAATAGCGATTCCAAGAATCCCCGGGCCTCCGCCGAGGTCCAACATTTTCTTGAATGATAAAAACTCTGGCAGTTCCGAGACGGCTCGTACTGCCTGCTGAACACCAGCTCGCTGATAATTGGCGTTGCTAACTGTAATCTGAGCCCACATCCCCTCAGAGCCCAAATGTGCTTCTGGCGAAAATGATGGAGGACCCTCCTTTACCAACTTGGGTATATCGTTGAGGGAGGCACACCCCATTTGTGCCCATGAGGTGAGTGTCTGTCATATGAACGCAGGGCTGCCTTCGACCAAAAATGTCTGGGCCGCGGGCGCATTGTGGCACAAACCATTCTTCTTCACTACCAAATCGCATGCTGTTAGTCCATCTAAAAGGACTCTGGTATTTCCCGGATGAGCGTCGATAGATTCCGCTACAGCATCAGCCGACTTAGGTTCAGTCAGATGATTAAAGACCTTCATCTCAATACCTGCTAACAACAGCTTCGACCGAGTTAGCCCAGTGAACATACTGTATATTTCCTTGAAACTTTCATTTACTTCCGGTAGATTTTTCATTATGTTTTCTCCTTTCTTTTTTTATTAGCCGACAGCTTTCAGCATTCAGCTATCAGTTCCCTTCCACCCCGACCACTGGTAGCCCCTTGTCGTTCTGAGTCCCTTCGCTACCCGTCATTCTGAGCGGAGCGAAGAATCTCACAGCACTCAGGGCAGGCTCCGGCGAAGCAATCCCCCCCCTCTTCCTCCGAGATTGCTTCGGGGCTTTGCCCCTCGCAATGACATCGTGTGCTTGTTTTCGCAAGATGCTAAACCCTATTCTGACTCAGCCATTCCACGCCAGGTGACCAATTCCTCAACGGGCTCTCGTTCGGTTCGCAAGCTATTAAGAGGAGATTGCCAGTCCGGGTAGCCAATGGCGATTCCAATAATCACTCGCTTGGACTCAGGGATGTTTGCGATTCTTCTCACTTCTTCTGGAAGAGTCGTTGCGCCACCCAAAATACAGGTGCCCAATCCATATTCTTGAGTTGCAAGAGCTATTGTCTGGGTTATCAAGCCTATATCAAAAATGAACCAGCCCGATGCTGACTTATCTGCAACGATGATAATAAGAGCCGGAGCGCCATATCTGTTTTCACCTAGCTCAGCCCATTTCTGCATTTTGTTCTTATCCTCTTCAGGCTCCAGAAGGTCAAGAACCTGCTTAAAAAACTTTTGCTGTCTCTTCGCATAAGGCCCCTTTGCAGGTATTGCAAAAAAACATCTCTACATCTGGATGAGGCTTCCAGATCTCCCCTGAACGAACCTTCTCTACCATAGTCTGGTTTAGCTTATCCAACACCTCTCCTGTCAAAACGAAAAACTCCCACGGCTGTGTGTTAGTACCGGATGGAGACCATCTAGCGACATCCAGAAGCTCTGTTAAAACTTCCCTGGGAACCGGGTCGGGCTTGAATGCTCTAATACTCTTCCTTGTTTTGATGGCTTGTAATAATTCCATTTATCCCTCCTTATCAGGGAAGAAGCTCAGGGTATCGCTGGTCCACACCAGGTCATAATCATTGCCAAACTCATCATTGCTGAAATCGGCCCCTATTACATCTATCCTATCTTGAAGCCCATATTCAGAGATGATCTTCTTCGTAATTTCAACAACCGGGGGTTGATCCAATACTGTTCCCTTTAGCGTAGGATGCCGTGAAACCAGGGCCACGGTGAATATGCCCGCATTGCCGCCGAGATCGAGCATCCGCTTGAAATGCGGGAATTCAGGCATCTCGATAACCTGCGGCAGGGCCTTGTAAGACCACATGGCCCGCTGGTATCTGCCGGTTATGTCAACCTGACTCGCCCAGAACTCATCCGAATATGCTTGATCCGGAGCCATTTCCGGAAGGCCCGACTTGAGCGCCTGGGGAATATTCCCAATCATCCCTCCATACATATCTACAGCCTCCACATAGAAATCCCCCATGTAGGTCGGTTTTCCTTCCACCAGGTATTCCTCCGTCGAAGTGGTATTGCGTTACTGGCCGTCTTTCTTACTGATGACTCCCAGAATGGCAAGCATATCCAGCAGTCGGGACGTTGGTTCAGGCTTTGTCTCGAGCTTTCCGGCGACTGCTTCTGCCGAAATCGGCTCCGAGAGGTAATTGAATACCTTGAAATTGATAGCGTGCTTCAGCACCTGAGGTTTTCCAGCGTCATATACCAGGCCCCAGAATATGTCCGCTGGATCCTTGGATTCGGGTAATTCCATGACTACACCCTGTTCCTTCGTTGGTTTCATTCCCTTCTTATCCATCTTGTTTTTCCTCCTTTCTTTTAGTTTTGTTTGAATCTAACATCTTTACGCCTTCCGTCCGATATCGAGGTCCATCGGACCCCAGTCCGTGTCCAGTGTGCGTGAACGCACGGACTTGAACCCGACCCGGAGCATGGAGTCGGCAATGAAGCCCTGATCGAAACTCATGTCCTGTCCCATGAGCACCATAGACATCATGCTGAGCACATGGGTGCCAGGCTTGGTCCGCTCGTGTGTCAGTCCCTCGTGCAAGACGACGAATACGCCTCCCGGATTGAGCGCATCGTAGATCTTCTTCGTAAGCGAGTCCATGTCATTTTTGGCAAGGTTAAGTGCGCTGCTCGCCCATATTAGATCGTATTCGTCGCCGATGGGATCATGGTTAAAGTCACCCCCCAAGACCTCCATTCGATCCTCCATCTCATATTCCTTAATGAAGGCCTCGGCTGCCTTGACCATTGCCGGCGTATCGAAGATGACACCTTTCATACTCGGGTGCGCTGCCACGATGGCAATTCCGATGAGCCCCGGACCCCCGCCGAGATCCAGCATCTTCTTAAACGAAGGGAATTCCGGTAGTCCCGAGACAATCTCAGGAGCCTGCCGTGCTATCCCTGCTCGCTCGCCATTGGCCATAGAGGCTGCCCGGTGCGCCCACATCTCTACAGAGCCCATATCCGCTTCCGATGAGGGCGGCGGTGGACCTTCCTTTACTAATTTGGGCAGGTCATTGAGGAGTGCATCCCACATCTGTACCATCCAAGTGGACATCTGTCCCAAAAACGTTGGACTCTCTTCCATCAGAAATGTCTGGGTGACGGACGTGTTCTGGTACAGTCCATTCTTTTTCACCACCAGGTCGCATGCCGCCAGGCCATCTAAGAACAGCCTTGTGTTTTCCGGGTGTGTATTGATAGCCTCAGCCACGGCATCGGCTGATGTAGGTTCAGACAGGTGATTAAAGACTCCGAGCTCGATGCCCGTCAGCAGCAGCTTCGACTTGATCGGTGCAACGAGCATCCTGTACAGTTCCTCAAAGCTGGTATTTACTTCCGGTAAGTTCTTCATGATGTTCGCTCCTTATTCCTGCGGTTTTTTGTATGAATCAAGCCAGACGGTTTGCTGAGTGGTGTCGAGTACTCCATATCTAAACCTTCGGGCACCCTCCGATTTTTTATTATCAATGTATTTTTCTTTTGCACATCAGCATAGTACCTTCATCGCCGAATTTAGGACGCTGCAACTTCGATGACCCGGTTCTCGCCGAAGACAGCGATCAGGGTGTTGCCGTTTTCCAGTCTCTCGGAGTCAGTCGGATAAACGACCCCGGTGTACTCCCAGACTATCTTCTTATCCGGGGATACCTCGATCACGCGATCACCAAATGTTTCATTGATGAGGGTATTACCGTTGGCAAGTCGGTGTGGGTTCAAGGGCCCCATACACGAGTATTCCCAGACGATTGGTTCTTGCACCTTTGCCCCAAGCTCTATTACCAGCTCCCTGATTTCGAATTGAGCATCGGAAATCTCATAGAGGATGTCCTGCATCTTCAGCGCATTGGCATCCTCTGGATCAGCCGTGAGAGCTTGGTCGATAAGCCCGCTCATCCCGGCAACGGCATTCGCAAGCCCACCTACCATCTCTTTTCCTATCTGGTCCCAGAGTTCCACCACTACCAGCTCTCGTATCTCTTCCTTGTTCTTTTCAGGGGCTGCTGCGAGTTCCTCAAGCTCTTCTACACTATCGTCGATAGCCACTACATAAGCTTCAACGGGTGGAACTGGTTGTGTATCTCCATTCCAACATCGCCAGGAACGGCGTGTGCCGGCTTGGTCATGCGCTTTATCAGCTTCTTGAGGTCTTTGGCATTGGCGGCAAGCTCCTCGATGGTCTCCTGGTATTCCGAAGGTATCTCCGTTACTTCCTCCCCCACCTCGAAAACCTCGGACGCCTCCAGGCTCAGGATATTATTTACCGCCTGGTCGAACCGCTGCTTAAAAGCGGCCTTTTTCGCCTCGGCGGGCTTCTCCTGGTGCCATCCTTTCAGGAATCCCTTCACCTCGTACATCAGGTCGAAGAAATCCGCCGGGATGACGCCTTCCTTCATCTGCATTTCAACGGCAGCGCCGCTATCCTGGCGGACAAAGGTATAGACGAAGTTATCCGCAAGCGTCAGGTGCTTGGGATCGCCGGTTTTTACGTAGGTGACATTATCCGGCCCAAGCAGGTATTCAAACACCTCTTTGTGTCCCTTGCTCGGGTGCTGGTAGGTTACCGCAAGCTCTCCCTGGGTGGGGATTTCCTGGCCCCACAACCGGGCAATGGCGACCTGGGTAACCCGGAAGGCAGTTGTGCCACAGACACACAGATGCCCATGAGCTTCAATGGCCACCTCTTCCGCCAGAAGGTTCTGCAGCTTGCCCTGCTCATCGTACATTCGGATAAACTGCTCCGGCACAGCTACCGGTTTGATAGCTGATTTGGGGATAGTCACCCCGACGATCTCGGCAAGCTCCTGGGCCTGCTCGGTGAGGTCCTCTACGATGCCGTCGGCTTCGTGGACGGTGTCATGCACCGCATCGGCATATTCCGCGTGTGATTCCGGGGTCTTAAACAGAAGCTTATGCACCAGGTCGTGCTTGGCCTCCAGAATAGCGTAATACTCCTCCAGGTGTTCTACAATCTCACCCAGGGCTTCTTTGTAGTCGGCCTTGCTTGCTGCCGCCTCCAGCTCCTCCACGTGCTCGTGGACATGCTCAGCAATATGTCCCAGGTCATGCGATGCCACATGGATTTCCTCAGCCATAGCTCGCAGGTCCTCTTTTAGACTTTCGTCATCGGCGATCTTTTCCGTGTTGTCGTGGACGGCCATGGTGGCTTCCATAAGCTCATGGGCATGCTCGTCAATTTCCTCTATCGCCTCATGAATCTCCGATGCAGGTAATTCTTCCTTAGCAGAATATGCGAGCATCATGGCTCCCATCATCACCGCCCCTTCTGCATATCCCTCGACTACTTCTTCCACCGTGGTACCTTCTGCACCAAAAGTATGGTACCACATTGCATAGGCTGGATTGTTGATCAGATCATCAAAACCGGTATCGCCGTATCTCATGTGGAAGTGAACCATACCGCCTTCGGCGTCAGAATGTGTCTCGGTTAAGATGAGATACTTATACTCGGAACAAGCAGCAGCTCCCCACGTCAGCTCAAACCTGTACCAGTCGAATTCTCCTTCTCCGAATGCAACGGTTTCTATACCTGCGCTTTCGTATTCACATTCGCATCTAACTGTCCCATCAAAGTTGTAATAAGTGATGGTGTTTCTTGCTATTCCCAAATTGGCGAAATTTGTCTCATGCATTGCATACAAGAAGCTCTTGGCATCATCGACAGCAAAGGTATTACCACCCCACGCTGCGGCGTTTGCCGCATCAGTCATGGCTTCGTATACCGCGTCCATGGCAGGATGATCAAGCATCGTTCCAACGTTGACCCATGTTCCGTTCCAATCACCAAGTGGAGCTGGAGACTCTCTGTCATAATCCTCTGTCTGTTGTGCACAACCGATAGACCCCAAAACCAAACCTATTAACATCACTATAACTACGCCTATTATGGCCCTCTTCATCGCTACCGCCTTTCTCAGTTTTTAGCAATCAGCTACGCTTGCAATGATAGTATTCCGCATAATTTCGTATAAAGATATCATCTCCTTTCCTTTTGGAGTCCTTTACCGGGAGTGGAACGCTGATTTAACCCTTTCCTGATTTCAATTGTGATTATAACACCAGAATAATGAGGGCTGATTAAATTTTGGTTAGGATTAGGTTAGGTTTTGGTTAAGATCAAAAAGCTATTCCTCAAAGAAGACAGTAGTCAAAGCCGCCGGGTCAAGGGATCCTGTCCCCCCGCCTGTTCTATCGCATCAACTGCTATAACAAGAGAGACCACAGTGATTTAGCGATCTGCCTTCAGATGCTCTCTGGTCTCGATGGCATTCCCCTCGACATTGATAAGCAAAGGGATGAAATAGGCAAAGCCAAAAAGAATTGTCGCCGCTAATGCTACCGCCAACAGGCCGGCAAGGATGATAAAAACCGTCGCCATCCCGCCTTGGATGGCAGAGGCTACCATTCCAGTAGCGATAACGCCGACTGCAATCACGATCTACCCTAATACTTTGAGAGTAGTAGATATAGTAGTGAGACGTTTGTAGTGCATAGTTGCCCCCCTCTAGCTTAGATTTGCTGCCTGCAACATTGTGCCAAACATTCCCCCGATCATCTGCATCATCATGCCCAGAACTCCGGCTAGCACACCGGGCTCAGCCAACCAACTAATCATTCCCCCTAGTGTCTCGGGATTCATAAAGCCCAGTATCATGCCGAGCATGCTCTTTATCTCTGCGGGAGTGAGCATTGGCAGCATAATCTCCATCATTCCTGGTGGCATCATCTTACCCATTATCAGGGATAGTATATATCGCCTTCTTTGATTTGATTGACCTGAACTCTAAACTGGTCTCAGCGGTATAATATGGGGTCTACCTGAGTTGTTGTCCACCATCGCCTCTACACCGTAGACTGCCTTTATGTTCTGGGGAGTAAGCACTGACTCTGACTCCCCGGCAGCATAGATCTTTCCTTCTCTTAGGGCGATCACCTGGTGGGAAAATCGGGAGGCGAGGTTTAGATCGTGCATCGCCATTACCGCCGCTATCCCCCTCTCCTCCACTACATCACTGATGAGACCTAAAACCTCAAGCTGACATCTCAGGTCGAGGTTAGAGGTGGGCTCATCGAGGAGTAACACCTCGGGCTCCTGGGCCAGGGCCCTTGCCAAAAGAACCTTCTGCCTCTCGCCGGAGCTTAGCTCGTCAAACATCCTCATGGCCATTTTCTCCAGCCCCATCGACTTTAGTATCTGGGCTACCACCTTTATCTCCCTTTGTCCCACCCCCCAGCTCAGGTGAGGTCTCCTGCCGATGAGAACGGCATCAAACACCGTGCATGGGAAAACATTGGCAGCACTCTGGGGGACATAGCCCAAAAGCTGGGCAATCTGCCGGGAACCAAGCTTGCTTACATCTTTACTATCTACCAGGATAGCCCCCCTCTTGGGCTTAAGCATCCTATCGATGCACTTGAGAAGCGTGGTCTTGCCTGAGCCGTTGGGGCCGACGAGGGCCACTACCTCAGCCTCCTCCACCTTGAGGGTTACCTCATCGAGTGCCGGTCTTGAGCCATAGCTAAAGCAAACATCGCTAACTTCAAGCTTCATAACTCCTCCTGCCAAGCGCGAGATAGATGAGAAAGGGGACACCGATCAGGGTAATGAGTAGCCCCACTGGAATCTCGAAGCTCCCACCTATAGTTCTGCCCAAAGTATCGGTGCCAAGAAGTAATAGGGCACCGATCAGGGCAGAGCAAGGGAAGATAAGGCGATGGTCATTCCCCATCATCATCCGCGCTATGTAGGGTGCCATCAGACACACAAAGCCGATGACGCCGGTGAAGCAAACGATGCCCGAGACGATCACCGTGGCCAACACCAGGCAAACCACCCTCACCCGCCGTAGATTGACCCCCAGGCCTAGAGCCACCTCATCCCCCAAAGCCAGGGCATTCAGATCCCAGGAGTACTTCAACAACAGTGGGATCGAGATGAGTAAGAAGCCCAGGGTGACGCGCATAGTCTCCCAGCTACTTTGCACCAGGTTTCCCGAGATTAGCAGGAAGGACGCCCCTGCCGCTGGTCCAGCTACGGATAATGTGGACGATAGAGCCAGAAAGAGGTACATCAGGGCAATTCCACAAAGTATCACCATCTCCGGGGTGGCTCCCCTGCGCCGCGAAATTCCGTATATCAACACCAAAGCACCCAGCCCAAAGAGAAAGGCGCTCGCGATAACCACATACCTATCCCCTCCTGCCATAGTGGCACCGCACACCATAGCCACTGTGCCTCCAAAACAAGCTGCGGAGGAGATTCCCAGGGTAAACGGACTGGCCAGAGGATTGCGCAATACCCCCTGCATCACCGCCCCCGAGAGGGCAAGTCCCATGCCGCAGACAATGGCCATGGCGATGCGGGGTAACCTTAAATCCCAGACGATGATGCTGGCACGACGGCCGGACTCAACATCCAGGAAGGGCAGCTTGGAGAGGATAGCCCGAACTACCTCTCCCCACCCCACAGAGGCTACCCCCAGGGGGGTAACCACTACCACCACCGCTGCCAGGGCGGCGAGGAGAGCAAGGATAATCGCCACCTTGCGGGCAGTATACCTGGCGTAGACTCTCTCGATCTCTACCACTTCCTGTTTCACCGATAGACACCCCCTTTATTCTTCAGGGTAGACAAACACCCCTTTATACTCCAGGCCGTACCACCTCTCCAGCCACTCCTTATGGAAGGACTCAGGAGCTATATCCTCGAATCTATCGGGATAGCAGCGCTTCGCTATATATCCTAGAGCCACCGGCCACCTGGGTGACATAGCAAATTCCGGGGAGGGGGCAAAAATATAAACATCTCCGTTTTTCACCGCGTCCATCCCTCCAAACCCAGCACGATTCATGATCTCATCCCTCGCTTCTTCCATTCGCCTTATATCGGGTTTGCTGGTGTAACCAATAGTTTTAGGTGCCATGCGCCCAAAAAACACGATATCTAATAGATTCATTAAATCTTTTAGGATCACCTGGGGATCTTCCTCCACAATAGACTCTCCGCTTATTGATAAGAAGAACCCGGCTGTGGGTGCGAAGGGGAAAGGAGAGTATGAACTTGTGATTTCCACCTCACTGGCGACATCTACTCCTCCAGCCATAGTGATTAACTGAGAAGGCCCGGCCTCTTTTCCATAAATGGTGTAGGGCTCGATCCATTCGTAATATACCCTTACTCTCTCTCCTAGAGGTATATTCTTCACCCTCTCCTCGATCTCGTTCACCCAGGACCCAGAAAAATTGAGAAATTCCTCGGCTCTCTTTTTCCTGCCCAACATTTGCCCAAACGCCTTCACTTCCCTGTCATAAGTCTTCGGATCGTGAAAATTCAGGCGTACCACCTTTATTCCGGCGACTTCCAATCTATTTTCGAGCTTTGGATAGCCGAGTGGTGGACTGGCAAAAGCGATCACCACCTGTGGATTTAGATCTATGATCTTTTCGTAGTTGGGCAGTGGAGGTAAGCCAACCGATGGCTTATCTCTGAAAGCGAGGAAGAATTCATCGTTCCACTTGGAGAATTGGTCGATGCCTACGACCCTATTTTCTGCCCCTAGGGCCCAGGCAACCTCCAAGGCAACAGGGGTGAGGGTTACTAGCCTCTCTATAGGATAGGGTAACTCAACCTCATGCCCCAGTGAATCTTCCACAGTGATAGTCCTCTGAGCACTGGTTTGGGGAATGGGCAGTATGGCGCCGGCGATAAGGCAGGCGACAATCACAGCCGCTACAAACCGTATTTTGTTCTTCATGCTTACACCTCCTAATTGTTTTCAAATTCGACCATCCTAAGTTATTCATCCCACACTCACTTTTGCATCTCCTACTGGTTGCTCGGCCTCTCCTCCGAGCGATCCTTCTACTGCACTATCGATAGCTTTTGAAATCTGCTCACAGTAACCCTCGATACTGTGGTCAACTGAGCCATTGCTGATGATCACCTCCATCCGCTTCATGTGGTTGTACTCTGCAGTTGACCGCTGCTCCTGCGATTCCTGCAGAGCCACCTCTTCTGAGTGCGTCTCTCAGTGCTGATAGCTCATTATCCATGACGATGAGTTTTTTAAGGATCTCCTCCTCCTCTTTGCTCGTCTCCAGGACTTTAAACATCCCTCCGTTATGCATCACGATTCTCTTCTGAGCCAGGAGAATAATCAAAGGATCATGGCTAGCGACGATAACGATCTTCCCTTTAGCAGATAGTATCTCCAGTGCCATTAGCCTGTTGATACCTGCGTTTTCTATTTCGTCTATGAGCACCACCGGGGCATCGCTTATAATGGCAATATCAGCTATCATGAGCGCCCTGGACTGCCCACCGCTTAAGGAAGTTATATTGTCTCTGGCGCCAATAGGCTCGCCACTAAGGCTATTTGTGAGCCCTATCACCTCTTCTATGATGGGATTACTGCTGATTCCCCTGCTCGATGCATGCAATTCCAGAAAGTCTTCTACCGGCATATCCAAGACGAAGTTCATTGCCTGAGAGAGTTGGGCCACCATTTGTCTTCCCCAACAGTCAAGCTCGCTATCGTTCAGAATTAATGTTCTATTCGAAGGAGTATCTCCTCTCGCTAGTTGTTCGATGTCTGAAAGAAGCTCGCTTTTGCCGGAGCCGGTAGGCCCTACAAGGGTGATAATATCCCCTTTGTGTATCTCCAATCTCTCAATAGTCTCTTTCTCGCCACTCTTAGTAGTCCCGCCTATGATGGTGATCTTTCGTATGTTTGCCACCATATTATCGCTGTCCTCCTTCTGTTTCTGTCGCCTCGATCTTCTTTATATAACCAAGCTGGAAGGACTTTCCTATCCTTTTTTCCCCTGTGCAATAGGAGCAGACGCAAGCAGGCATAGAACTTCGTAGCTCCCTACCGGTGAGGGTATCAACATCTGTCGCCTGCATGAGGCTTGTCTTTAGCAATAGAGACCCCTTACCAGTCAAACCATTCACCTCCAGGATCTCTGCTCCTGGGTTGACCAACTCCATCTTTCTCCGGTAGACCTCCCTCTCTGCCTGTGAAACGATATCTCCCTTTGTTATCACCACTATATCGGCGGTGGAGAGCATAGGACCTATCTTTTGAGGGATATCTATATTACCGAGATTATCCACAACCGAGATGGCAAGACATCCCTTTATGGCAGGAGCACACCGGTGACAGAGGCCTGCAGTTTCCAAAATGGCAATTTGAGCACTCTTCTCCTCTGCCCAATTGAAGATCGCCTCCAGGTTAGGAACGTAGAAGTGGTCAGGGCAAATATCGCCGCTGAGGCCAACTATTACGGGTATCCCCAACCTTAGGTATTTCTCTCCGTCATTAGTTCCCAGACAATCAATCTTACCCACAACGACCCTAATGCCATCTTTAAGCAGATGTTTTATCGCATGGATCAACACTGCTGTCTTCCCAGAAGAAGGCGGCCCGGCAACAGTTACAAATTTCATTGGATGCTCTCCCTCACTATGTGTTGCTCAATCTCTTGATAAACCAGTCCCATCCCTTCCAATAGAAGTTAAGCTTGTTTTCCATGGCTTCTTCCGGAAGAGGCACATTTGGACTGACGGGGATTAATCCCGGAACCGACATGAGACGCTGTACCTCGTCAGAAAGGAGATACCTGCCGATTTTGATAGCATCTTCATGGGCATCTTTCTTGTATATCATGACATGGGGTGCACAAAAGGCACCCTCCTTAGGCCAGCACATAGAGATGTTACCTGCTCGGGAAGTCCTGGCAAAGGGTAAGGGAACAATGCCGACATCAAGGTCTCCATCACCGACAGCCAAATTTGCGTTTATTGGAAGACCCTTGAGGTCCATGCTGTCAAACAACTGGCCCAACTGGTCCATCCTTTCCCCAATGAGACTTTTCAGGTTAACTTTCAGTAATTTTGTGAATGTGCTAGTAGAGGCAGATCCTGTTCTTCCCTGCCATCGCTTTTCCAGCAAATCCGCCCAAGAAGAGGGGGCAGGCTTGATAGATTTGTCGTAGATGAGCACCAGGGGTACAAAACACATGGGTATGAAACAGCCAGTGGGATCAACAAATCCCTTTTCTTGTAGGTCATCCCTCATTTCGGGAAGGACTCCTTCCGGAGCCTTGTATGAGCCCGATGATACCATTGCGTCTCTATTTTTAATTATGGAAACGTGATGGGTAACCACTAGTTCGGGTATATCATCCTGCTCAAGTGGAAGTGGCTCGTCCTCCTCTGGATTTAATCCTTTAAATTCTAACTGCGTGTCCGTTGCCAGCTCCCGAAGTTTCTGTATGAGTGGCTTTGCAATAGGCATAACAGGCAGAGGGAGCGAAATAACTATTTTTTTCATTGGATGTCTCTCCTTTATTCATTTAAGCTTACCATGTAATGCCAAAACCGTTTTTCAACACCAAATTGCTATCCGTCATGCCATCTAAAAATAGCCTCATGTTCCCCGGATGGCCACCGGTGGCATCCGTTACATCCTCAGTCAACCTCGGTTCGGACAGCCGGGACAGCTGATTGAAGACCCCAAGCTCAATGCCAGCCAATAGCAGCTTCGATTTGATCGGTCCGATGAGCATCCTGTACAGTTCCTCAAAGCTGGTATTTACTTCCGGTAAGTTCTTCATCGGGATTGTCTCTGCTTATCTCCAGGATTGACCTATCAATTCTCTACCCGCCTCAGTACTTGGGTACTGGCCTGGCATTCGTTACAATTTCTTCTCCAGAACCCGTGGATCTTATCTGCCCAGATAGTTTCAGAACGCATGATCCCCATTTCTGGGAGCTCCCAATAACGACCACTCGAGAGACATCATGTTATCTCCAGCAGTGGATACCTGGCAGAATCCCCTCTCTTCTCCATCTTCCTCAATTGTCACCATCAACAACGACTCATGTTGTTCAAAAGTCCATTCTCTTCCCTCTTCTTGATAAGGGGAACAAAACTCGGTGAGTAAATTCCCCTCCGTATCAAGATACGTGGCTTCATTAGTGCAAACATACTCACCAGAGATATCGATTATCTCTGAAGGTAAGTAATTAGGGTCAAAGTTTCCCCACGGGTCTTTGAGACTTGCGATCATCATATACCCCATCATCACCGCCCCTTCTGCATATCCCTCGACTACTTCTTCCACCGTGGTACCTTCTGCACCAAAAATGGGGTATTCTCCCAGCTCACCAAATTCGTTATTTAAACCTCCCGTATTAATAAATTTATTCAAACCTATAGCCTATCCCTCTCACCGTAAGTAGATGGCAGGGATGGCTGGGGTTATCCTCAATCTTCTTCCTCAGCGAGCTTACATAAACATCCACTATTCTATCGCACTGTCCATATTCCCAGTTCCAAACTCTCCTCAAGAACTGCTCGCGGCTGAGTGTCCTCCCCCTATTTTGGACTAAAAGGGTCAAAAGCTTAAACTCAGTTAGGGTTAAACTTAAAGGGGAGCCATTAATGCTAGCCTGATAGCGGGGAAGATCGAGGGTCAATTCCCCCACCCTTATTACCTCTTCCTCACCCCCCTCTTTTTCAATCGCCGGGCGCAGTTCCTCCAGCACCTCTAGAGGTAGGGTATCGAGCATCTTTCGTAGCTCCTCAACTACCTCGTGGTAGGAGTTTGATGTTGGCGAGCTTATTCCGCAATTGCTGGAAACCATCTTCCTCCTTTCAGCACCCAAACCTATCCGCCCAAAAATTTGAGTTACAAAATCTGGAGCGAATTGATCCTCGGGTCAAACTATTTCTCCCATTTCGAATCGAACTTCTCTATATCGGTTTGGCACTCTATCATGTAGACTTCTTCTCCTTCTCTTCCCGGCACCTACAGGGAGACCATTATGGATTTGCGGCCCTCACGGGGAAAAGCATAACGTTCCTCTCCTCTCCTAGAAGAAGAGAACTGATGTAGTTCTCCAACGGTTCGATCAATGGATAATCGTCTCTCCCATTTCTTCAAAGATATTTTCTCCCTCCTAGGCCGAGGCTTTTTTAATTTAACTTGGCGAAATCAATCAATTTTCTTCTAAACGAGGTCAAACCAGAGCTGCGTATAAAATAGCACGGCCTATTTTTCAATTTGCACGCCTTCTTAACTGAGCGACTTGCATAGTGGCTGTTTATATCCACCGGACAAAATACTACGTCCGCCTTATCCACCACGTCTTCTATCTCCTTTCTACCTTGTGAGCACTTCCCGCAATGGTAACAAAAAACGCCGTCTAAGGACTCCACCACTTGCCTGTAGTAAGGGATGAGCGATTCCAATCCCCCTACTAAAGCCACAGTCTTGCCTTCAAGGGATGATTGCCATCCCTGCATTGGTTCGGGAAACTGAATCTCCATTTGGTCGAAAGATATGGGTTTATCTTCCCGGTTAACTTTGGGAAAGATATCAGAATCGGCTAATTCAGCTCCATATAATTGCTCCCGCCTTCGTAATTCCTCGGCCAGCGCTTTGATCCCCTCGGTTAGAAGCTCCCTTTCCCGCTTTAAACCTTCAATTTGATCCGGCTCACCTAAGTTCTTAACCTCTTCCCTTAGCTTCTCATTCAATCGCCTTTGCTCTTCCAATGCCATAGCAAGCGTTGATCTTTCTTGTTTAACTGTCTCCATCTCAGACCTCAGTTGTTCTTTTCTTTGCTCCAGCTTAGCACATCTATTTTGAAGCTCTTCATTTGATTTCAAAGCTTGTCTGAGTTCGGCTAACACATCCTCTGCCTTACCATGGGGCAGAGCTTTAGAGAGGTCATCATAAAACCTTAGCGCCCGGTGTTCTTTCATGTGGATAGCGTTAAAAGCTCTTGCCTCAATGTGGTCTATTTCCCCCTGCTGATTTCGTGCCGCAAACCAAAGGAGAGCTGAAAGGGGAATATCTTTAAATCCGTCTTCTCCTTCAATAAGCCGGCAGATATATTCCTGATCCAGTCCCTCAACTCTCTTCCGATATGGTTCGAAATGCTCCCCTAGCATTTTATCAACCTGCTTGGAACTTTGGCTGGGGATAGTACAGGTATGGACCAATGATCCATGCATCTCAGCAGGTGAACGGTGCTGACCATCTTTGAATCCGAGCTTCCTAAAAATTCGGCGCAGCTCCTCCTCATCAAAGGCCAGGCCTAAAACTCTACAGATGGTAAACGACTTAAATTCCCAAATCCTTTTTTCTGGCGAGGACATGTTTTCCTCTCGGGCTCGGCCTGCCTCAGGCAGGCCGAGCCCTCAACCTCCTACTCCACCCAAACCTTTTCTGCCATGCCCCGACCGATGGTGATCATCTGCTCACCCAATTTGGCCCCTACATAGTTTCCTCTCCTTTGAGGTGCGGTTGTGGAGACCTCCTTGCCAACTAAAGTTATTTCTACCCCTTCCTTAATTCCTACCTCTTCCATCTCTTGTTTATGTCGGGTGCCACCGGCTATCTTGGTTACCTTGGCCTTTTTACCCTCCTTGAGGTAATTGATCTGGATGGTCTTCCCTTCATCTTCTACCCATACCCTTGCCGCCTTGCCCGGACCCATCTTTATCTCCGTGTCCCCTACTTTCAAGATTAAGGTCTCGTGGGGGAGATGCCTTAGAAACTCCACTTCACTACCTTCATCAAGACCCAGTTCGGAAACCCAGCCCTTAAAATCCTTTCCCCCTTCAATAGTCTTAATAATTCCCTTATCTCCTTTCTCCAGCCTAAGAAGGGGAACCACTGCCCCCTCCTTTTCCACAAATATCTTATCCGCCCATCCCTGGCTTACGATTACCTCCCTGCCAGCCGCTTTCAAGGAAAGGGGTCCTACATGGGCATGCACTGGTTCCACCGCAATTAAGGTGAGCTCCACCCCTTCCGAAATCCCTAAGTCCTCAAGATACTTCCCAATCTCTATGCCACCCTCGATCCTTTTAACCACTACCCTGGTTTCAGGTTCTACCTCTGTTAGTAGTCTTGGCATTTTTGTTCTCCTTTCTTTTTATTTTGGTCCCGACACGCTGTTCCTGGGATTACCTACTTCATGGACCCCACCCCCTTTCATTTCGGCAGCATTCTTTTACATGATTGGTATATAACCTATACCGGTGACAGACCAAGGAGGGGAATGGCAGTGGTGCTATGACCCAACTGCCGTTTGACCCCAAAGCCACCTTGTCCCCTGGGCATCCTGACACTGGAACGGCTTCGGCAAGGTTAGCATTCAGAATTTACCCCCTTTCTTCCGCTGAGATAAGCGATTCCCCAGATGTGATAAAGCCCTCCCAGGTCAACACCCTACCAGTCGAAGCAGTCTCTTTATGCTTTGCAACATTTTCTTCTCCCTATACCTTTTCTACTTCCGGCCGATGTCGAGGTCCATCGGACCCCAATCCATGTCCAATGTGCGTCCCCGGACAGACTTGAACCCGATCCGAAGCATGGAATCGGCAATAAAGCCCTGATCGAGCAGTATGCCCTGTCCTATCAATCTTCCACTTGCCTCCATACCTGGGTACCAGCACCGTTGAACAGCAAATTATTATCGCTATCATATATGCGCCATACCCAATTCAGGATAATCTTTGGCCCTTCTCTTCCTTCTTCAATCTCTCCTGTGGAAACAGCTTCAAAACGCATTTTGCCCATACCTGGAGCTTCCATATAGCTAGCGTTTGAGAGCATTATACTGTTTCCTACTGTCGATCCTTGATATACTCCTTCTTCCCCATTGGTTGTATCTATTGCCTTTAGCAAGGAGCCATGTTGCTCAATGACAACCGTTCCTGTTATTTGTTCAAGAGTAGCCGGTACGAAGTTCCCCTCAATATCAAGAGATACGCCTTCACCGGTTTTCATGTATGTCCCTGAAATATCTATTATCTCGGCAGGTAAAAACTCGGGATCAAAGTTCTCCCATGGGTCTTCGAGGCTTGGACTTTGACTTGCAAGCATCATGGTCCCCATCATCACTGCTCCTTGCGCATACCCTTCGGCTACTTCTTCCACTGTGGTGCCTTCTACACCAAATGTCGGGTACCACATCGCATAGTTCGTATTGTTGATCAGATCATCAAAACTGGTATCGCCGTATCTCATGTGGAAATGAACCAGGCCACCTTCAGCGTCAGAATGTGTCTCGGTTAAGATGAGATATTTATACTCGGAACAAGCAGCATCTTCCGACGTCAGCTCGAACTTGTACCAGTCGAATTCTTCTTCTCCGAAGGCAATGGTTTCTGTGTCTGCGCTTTCGTATTCACATTCGCATCCGACCGTTCCGTCAGTGTTGTAATAGGTGACACTGTTTCCCGCTATCCCCAAATCGCCGAAATTGGACTCGTGCATGGCGTACAAAAAGCTCCTGGCATCATGGTTACTAAAGGCACCATCCCCTGCTGGGGCGTTGGCAGCATCGGCCATGGCTTCATACACCGCATCCATGGCAGGATCATCAAGCATCGTTCCAACGTTGACCCATGTTCCGTTCCAATCATCAAGAGGAGCTGTAGTAGCGCATCCCGGCAGCAGCACCAGCATCAAAACCAGCGCCGTGGCAATTGGAGCTATCATCTTCACCATCTTGGCTCTCATTGGATAATCCTCCTTTCCCTTATTTCAAATTTGAGCCTCGAGCCCAGTTGTCATTGAACAATACTCTGCATTCGTGCTATGATTTCAATGCACTAGGGGTAAGATGAGGTTATCTGCTCTAGCACGGTG
>Ga0209345_10002613_pt1 | contig 19619 bp, 23 predicted proteins | sample Cruoilmetagenom7_FD_187294 | JGI IMG/M metagenome (GOLD analysis project Ga0209345, IMG submission 187294) | Oil polluted marine microbial communities from Coal Oil Point, Santa Barbara, California, USA - Sample 7 (SPAdes) (version 2) | ecosystem: Environmental > Aquatic > Marine > Oil seeps ... | reverse complement strand
AGCATGAGCGGCACAGACGGATCACGCTCGGACGGCTTCAAGATAAACGCGTTGCCGCAAGCAATCGCAGGGGCGAACATCCACATCGGGATCATCGCAGGGAAGTTGAAAGGCGTGATACCCGCTGTCACACCCAGCGCCTGACGCATGGAGTACATATCAATGCCGGGGCCAGCGGAATCGGTGAACTCACCCTTCAGCATTTGCGGCGCAGCAATACAGTATTCCACAACCTCAAGGCCACGCTGCACGTCGCCGGCGGCATCTGGCAGGGTCTTGCCGTGCTCGCGGCTCAGTGCTTCGGCGAGTTTGTCCATATCGCGGTTCAGCAGATCGACCAGCTTCATCAGCACGCGTGCACGGCGCTGCGGGTTGGTTGCGGCCCATTTGGGCTGTGCTGCGGCGGCAAAAGCCACGGCCTGTTCCAGCTCTTCCTTGCTGGCCAGCGGGCATTTCGCCTGCACTTCGCCCGTTGCCGGGTTCATAACATCTGCAAAGCGACCTGATGTGCCTTTGACATGGGCGCCGTTGATATAGTGAGTGAGCTCTTGCATGGGGATCTCCTGTTGGGTTTCCCGCAGTGTAGTCTTGCAAAAAGATCAGGGGTAGAGGTAAGTTTTCAAAATTGTCTTGCATTTTTGTCGGTATCCATGCGGTTCCCTGCAAGGCGTTGAATGAAAAGGACACGCGGTGCAGAACTGGGATGACATGCGGCTGTTTCTTGCCGTGGCACGGGAACAAAGCCTGTCGGCAGCGGGCAAAGTGCTTCGGTTGGACCCTGCCACACTGGGGCGCCGGATGGCGCGGCTTGAGAAGACGTTGCAGGTGGCCTTGTTCGTAAAGTCGCCACAAGGATATGCGCTGACTGAAGCAGGGTCGCAATTTCTGGAGCGGGCAGCTGTGGTAGAGCGGGCCATGCGCGGCGTGGCCGTGGGGGCGATCGCACAGAGTGATACGCTAACTGGCCAGATCCGGTTGGGAGCGCCAGACGGCTGCGCGAATTTTTTGTTGCCACAGATCTGTGCCGCCATCGGGCGGGATAATCCCGGCCTGGACATCCAGATCGTTGCATTGCCGCGGGTTTTCAACCTGACCCGGCGCGAGGCCGACATGGCGATCGGTGTCAGCGCGCCGACTGCGGGGCGTCTGGTTGTGCGGCAAGTCACCCAATATCGCCTGCATCTTGCGGCCTCGCAGGAGTATCTGGCAACGCATGGTCCAATAAACGATCTGGCCTCCCTGAAGGATCATCGCATGGTCGGCTACATTCCCGACATGATCTTTGACCGCGAATTGGACTATCTGGCTGATCTGGGGGCAGGGCGGGTTGCTCTGGCGTCCAATTCTGTCTCGGTTCAGGTGAATATGGTGCGGCAGGGCGCGGGCGTGGGCGTGGTTCATGATTTCAGCCTGCCTTTCGCGCCGGGGGTCCAGCGGATTTTGACCGATGCGGTCAGCCTCAAACGGGCCTTTTATCTTATCCGGCACGCAGATGATGCGCGAAATGAGCGGCTTGCACGTTTTGCCAGCCTGATGACGGCGGGGCTTCGCGCCGAGGTGGCGCGCCTCGAAACACTGAGCGAGACAGACCTGCACCCTTGACAGATCGTCCATCGCCGCGCGACGATACAGGGACTTCAACACGCGACCATGGGAGGACGATCTATGTTGGTGTCTCAAATCCTGAAATCCAAGGCGGATGACAGTGTGGTGACGGCTTTGCCCTCAATCACGATCGAACAGGCTGCACGTGTCCTGTCAGAGCGGCGGATCGGGACGCTGATCATCACGCGTGATGACCGCACGCCAGACGGAATCGTTTCGGAGCGGGATATTGTGCGTCGCTTGGGCAGCGCCGGTGGGGCGTGTATGGCAGAACCGGTGAGCTCGGTCATGACGACGAAATTGATCACCTGTACCCGCGATATGCAGGCCGATGTCGTGCTTGAGAAAATGACCGAGGGGCGATTCCGCCACATGCCGGTGCTGGAAGACGGTGCGCTGATCGGGCTGATTTCTTTGGGCGATGTGGTAAAGGCGCGCCTGATGGAGCTGGCAATGGAAAAAGACGCGCTTGAAGGGATGATCAGAGGACATTAGCCGCCCTTGCATCTGCTGGCCGCGCGTGTTTGCTTGGGGACTGTAACTCACTGATCCAAGGAGCGCCGCCCATGCGCGTTGGCCTATATCCCGGCACATTCGATCCCATCACATTGGGGCACATTGATATTATCCGCCGTGCGGCCACATTGGTCGATAAGTTGGTGATCGGTGTTGCCATCAACCGCGACAAGGGGCCGCTGTTCACGCTGGAAGAACGGGTGGCACTGATCGAGGAAGAATGTGCGGCGCTCGCCAGGGAAACCGGAGTCGAGATCGTCGTCCATCCGTTCGAAAATCTGCTGATCGACTGTGCGCAAGACGTGGGCGCAGGTATTATCATCCGTGGATTGCGGGCTGTGGCTGATTTCGAATATGAATATCAGATGGTTGGGATGAACCGGCAGTTGAACAAAGAGATTGAAACCGTCTTTTTGATGGCCGAGGCCCAGCACCAGGCGATTGCGAGCAAGCTGGTCAAAGAGATTGCCCGTCTTGACGGGGACGTGAGCAAGTTTGTCACGCCCCGCGTCAATGCCGAGCTAAAAGCGCGCTTCGCCAAATAGGCGTCAGGCGCGCGACATGATTGTCGCGGTATCAAGCATGCGGTTGGAAAAACCCCATTCATTGTCATACCACGCCAGAACGCGCGCCATATTGCCCTGCTGAACCGCTGTCTGGTCCAGCGCAATGATGCTGCTGCGTGCGTCATGGTTGAAGTCAATCGAGACCAGCTTTCTGCTGGTCACGCCCATCACACCGTTCATGCCTTCTGCGGCGGTGCTAAGGGCGCTGTTGATCTCGTCCGGTGTCGCGTCTTTGTCCAGCTCCACAACCAGATCGACACAGGATACATTGGGTGTTGGCACCCGGATCGCGGTGCCCGAGATGCGGCCGGCAAGCTCTGGCAGCACAAGACCTACGGCTTCTGCGGCGCCGGTTGTGGTGGGAATCATCGACATCGCAGCTGCGCGGCCACGGTAGAGATCACTGTGCGCGGTATCATGCACAGGCTGGTCACCCGTGTAGCTGTGAACAGTGGTCATATACCCCCGTTTCAGCCCGAATGCGCCGTGCAGCGCATGGGCCAGCGGAGCAAGGCAGTTCGTTGTACATGATGCGTTGGACACCACCGTGTCATCAGCGGTCAGGATGTCGTGGTTGACCCCGTAAACGATGGTTTTCAGATCACCTTTACCGGGGGCAGAGATCAGTACCTTCTTTGAGCCGTTTTTCAGGTGTCGCCCGGCAGCTTCAACGCTGCGAAAAATACCGGTGCATTCCAGCGCGATATCCACGTCCTGCCATGGCAAATCCTCTGGCGCCCGTTCGGCCGTAACCCGGATCGGTCCGCGGCCAATGTCCATCACACCGTCACCCCATGTGACATCGTGGCCAAAGCGGCCGTGCACGCTGTCATATTCAAATAGATGCACGTTGGTCTCAAGCGGAGCCAGATCGTTGATCGCCACCACTTCGATATCGTCGCGACCACTTTCGACAAGCGCGCGCAACACGTTCCGGCCAATGCGGCCAAATCCGTTGATGCCAAGTTTGATTGTCATAATTCCACCCGTTTGAAAGCATGTTTGCGCTAACATATTCAGTTGGACGTGAACGTCAAGCCGAAGCTGAAAGCAGTGTCATAGAAGTGATCAGGGAGGGGGATCTAGCGCCAGAAGGCCAGCCATTCTATTAAATCGGCAAGCTTTTTGCCAAGGAATACAGAATGTTCGGTCCCGTAGTAGATATAGTCTACCAAAATGGCGCCCACGATCAGAAAACCCAGCACAAACGCGATCTTGTTGGTCATGGCACTGGCCCTTTCAATTGCCTGCCCCTTTTAGGGCAGGCAAGGTGGTGCGGCAAGTCCTAGCCAAGCTGGCCCATGGCAACGGCAACATCCGCCATGCGCACGGAAAACGCCCATTCATTATCATACCATGACAGGACCCGAACGGTGCGGCCGGCCACTACGATGGTCTGGTCTGGTGCAAAGATCGAGCTATGCTCGGTGTGGTTAAAGTCGATCGAGACTTTCTGCTCTGGGTCATAGGCAAAAACGCGCGACATATAGCCTTCGGCAGCTTTCTTGGCTGCAAGGTTGATCTCTTCGACCGTTACGTCACGGGATGCGGTAAAGGTCAGGTCAACGGCGCTGACGTTTGGTGTGGGGACGCGCATCGCGGTACCGTCAAGCTTGCCTTTAAGTTCGGGCATGACTTCGCCCAATGCTTTTGCAGCACCGGTTGACGTTGGGATGATCGCCATTGCGGCGGCGCGGGCGCGGTACAGGTCTTTGTGACGGCGATCCAATGTCGGCTGATCGCCTGTATAGCTGTGGATTGTTGTCATCAGGCCGCTTTCGATGCCGACTGAATCATGCATCACGCGTGCGAGCGGCGCGAGGCAGTTTGTGGTGCAAGATCCGTTAGAAATCATGGTGTCGGATGCCAGAAGCTGGTCATCGTTCACACCGAAGACAATCGTGCGGTCCACGTTTTTGCCCGGTGCTGACAGCAGTACTTTCTTTGCACCCTGTTCGATGTGGGTGCGGGCCTTGTTGCCGTCGTTGAACTGGCCTGTGCATTCCAGCACCACGTCACAGCCGGACCAGTCCAGCTCTTCCAGGTTGTAGGTCGACATCACTTCGATGTCGTTCTGTCCCAGATTGAGGTAGCCGTCGTCGATCGTGATCTCGTTGCCAAAGCGGCCATGTACTGAATCGTATTTAAGCAGGTGGGCTGCTGTCTCGATCGGGCCAGTGGCGTTCAGCTTGATCACCTGAATGTCTTCGCGGGCAGATTGGGCGATGTGGGACAGGGTACAGCGGCCGATGCGGCCAAAACCGTTAATACCTACTTTGATGGTCATGGAAGGCTCCTTGGGTGATCAGGTTGCGACTGCTATAGACGCCGACTGCGGGCAGGGGCCAGAGCCAAAGCCCCCTAGAAATCACATGTTAGCGTTAAAAGTTCAGGTTAGCGGTAACATCTTTGCGCCATCCGGCATTGGCAATCAGGCCGCACTGCTCTACATCTGTAAACAAGAAAAATCGGAGCGTTTTTATGAGTGGATTGATTGCCCTGCTGGACGATGTCGCAGCGATTGCAAAGGTTGCGGCCTCATCTGTGGATGACGTGATCGGGCAGGCGACCAAAGCCTCGGCTAAGGCTGCGGGTGCTGTGATCGATGACGCTGCGGTGACGCCGAAATACGTGCACGGCTTCGAGGCCAAGCGCGAGCTGCCGATCATCTGGCGCATCACCAAAGGATCCTTGCGCAACAAGCTGGTGTTCTTGCTGCCTGCCGGTTTGCTGCTGTCCAACTTCGCGCCGTGGGCCATTTCACCTTTGCTGATGCTGGGCGGGGCCTACCTGTGCTTTGAGGGTGCCGAAAAGGTTGCCTATGTTCTGGGCTGGAGCGAGGGCCACGAGGACCATCCGCACAAGGAAACGACGGTCTCTGATCCCGCCGCGCTTGAGGAAGAAAAAGCCGTTGGCGCCATCAAGACAGATTTCATTCTGTCAGCCGAGATCATGACCATTTCGCTTGCGGCAATTCCGACAAGCAACTTTTGGATGGAGGCGGCCACATTGGCAGCTGTGGCTGTGATGATCACAGTCGCGGTCTATGGCTCTGTCGCGCTGATCGTTAAGATGGATGATATTGGCCTCGCCATGGCCAATCACGGCCGCCTGTCGCCGACCCGCTCATTTGGTCGTGGCTTGGTGAAGGCGATGCCGGGCTTTTTGCGGTTGCTGACGATCGTGGGAACTGCTGCCATGCTTTGGGTTGGTGGATCGATTATCGTGCACGGGCTGAAGGATGTTGGTTTTGCGGCACCTGCGAATTTGATCCACGATGCTGCCTACGCAGTGGGACACATGATGCCGGAAGGCTGGGTGGGTGCGACGGAGTGGCTGGTGAAGGCGACTATCGACGGCGTTCTGGGCTTGGTGCTTGGCATGATCCTGATCCCGCTGGGGGAAAAGGTCGTGACGCCGATCTGGCGCAAGGTATTTTCCAGGTAGCGATCTGCTGATTTTCAGGGGGTAATGCGCTGTCCGCCCGAAGTGCAGGTGTTCGGTTTTCTGACAGATGGATTATCTCGCAGATAACAATGCCGGAAAAGCGCAAATCCGGCTATTTGGACTGAACCTGTCAAAGGGGAGATTAGTCTTGTGTGTCCAACCGGCGATCAATGATACCTGCTAGCACTTGTGCAACTGCGAGTACGACGATCCCTACATGGCCATAGATGACATAGTTGAGAAAAATCTGACCCCATGCCTCACCGGCAAAAAGGCTCAGGATTGCCGCAACGCCACCGCTCATGATTGCTGTCAGGATGTATGCCATGCTCGACGTTCCCCTTATTGTTGTTTGTACCGTTACTTATTCAACCTATGCGTTAATAAAACACTAATACCGATTAAAACGCCATAGGTTCTAATGCATAGAAATTAGGTTTTATTGGGTAGATGTGGCTGAAGATCGCCTGAAATGTGGCGGAATTAGCGTAAAACAGCCGAAATCGACGATTATCCGTATCCCAAATAGAAACAATAACGGCGGAACCTTGGGAAAGGTTCCGCCGCGTCTGATCTGCTTAATTTTGTTGAGAAAGTGATTCGCGTCTAGGTAGCGATCAAATCCGTATTGCTACCTATGCTAGAGTAGTGCTTTTGCCTTTTCGGCCACGTTCGCTGCTGTAATGCCGAACTTCACGAAAAGCTCGTCCGCAGGGGCAGAGGCGCCGAAGCGGTCCATGCCGACGAAATCCGCTTTGCCGAATTTGCCGCGCTCACCCAGCAGCCACTGATCCCAACCCTGACGCACGCCTGCTTCGATACCGACGCGTACTGCGCCACCCGGCAGAATACGCTTGCGGTAGGCATCATCCTGCTGCGCAAACAGCTCCATGCACGGCATGGATACAACCCGCGTGCCAATGCCTTCAGCTTGCAACAGATCGCGTGCTTCCAGCGCTACCTCAACTTCGGAGCCGCTGGCGATCAGGATCACCTGACGTTTGCCTTCGGCATCGATAAGCGTGTAGGCACCGCGCGCTGTCAGGTTGGTGTTCTTATGCTCGGTCCGCACGGTTGGCAGGCCCTGACGTGTCAGCGACAGGACAGAAGGCGTGCCTGTTTGCGTCAGTGCGATTTCCCATGCTTCCGCTGTCTCGATTGTGTCGGCAGGACGGAAAACCAACGTGTTGGGGGTCGCGCGGCTGATGGCCAGATGTTCGACCGGCTGGTGGGTCGGGCCGTCTTCGCCCAGACCGATGCTGTCGTGCGTCATGACATAGACAACGGGCATTTGCATCAACGCGGACAGGCGCATCGCAGGGCGCGCATAGTCAGTGAAGCACATGAACGTACCGGAGTAGGGGCGCACACCGCCGTGCAGCGCCATGCCGTTCATCGCGGAGGCCATGCCGTGTTCGCGGATACCCCAGTAAACATAGCGTCCACCGCGGTTATCCAGATCGAATACACCCAGATCGGCTGTCTTTGTGTTGTTGGAGCCGGTCAGATCGGCAGAGCCGCCTACGGTTTCAGGCATGATCGGGTTGATGACTTCCAGCACTTTTTCCGAAGAAGAGCGTGTTGCAAGCTTTGGGGCCGTCTCGGACATCTGCTTTTTGAAGGCCTTGATCACCGCTGACAGCTTTTTCGGAGCTTCTCCGGCCAGTGCCCGGTTGAAGGTCTCACGCTTGCCTCGTGGCATGCTGTCAAACCGCTCTTCCCATGTTCTGCGGGTGTCCGCGCCGCGGCTGCCGATGGCTTCCCATGCGGATTTGATGTCGGCGGGGATGTCGAAGGGGGCAGAGGTCCAGCCCCATGCTTCTTTTGCGGCAACCATCTGGGCAGGGTCGGTCAGCGCGCCGTGGCCCTTGGAAGTATCCTGTGCAGCATGACCCAACGCGATGTGCGTCTTGCATGCGATCATGCTGGGCGTGTCGGTCTTTTTCGCTGCTGTCAGGGCTGTGTCGATCTCATCCGGGTTGTGGCCGTCGATCTCTTGGACGTCCCAACCTGCCGCAAGGAAACGCGCGACCTGATCGGTGGTGTCGGACAGGGTCACCGGACCGTCGATGGTGATGTTGTTATTGTCCCACATCACGATCAGCTTGCTCAGCTTGTGGCGACCGGCAAGCGCGATGGCTTCCTGGCTCACGCCTTCCATCAGGCAACCGTCACCGGCGATGACATATGTGTGGTGGTCCACAATCTTGGCACCGTAAGTGGCGCGCTGGATTTCTTCGGCCATGGCAAACCCGACAGAGTTCGCGATGCCCTGACCCAACGGGCCTGTCGTGGTCTCAATCGCATCGGCAAGGAAGTTTTCGGGGTGACCGGCAGTGCGGGCACCCATCTGGCGGAAATTCTTGATTTCTTCGATCGGGAACTGCGCGTCACCAACAAGGTGCAGAAGCGAATAGATCAGCATTGACCCGTGACCAGCCGACAGAATGAAACGGTCGCGGTCAGGCCATGTTGGCTGGGACGCATCAAATTTCAGGTGGTTCTGAAACAGGACCGTGGCAACATCGGCCATCCCGATAGGCATACCGGAGTGGCCGGAGTTTGCAGCAGCAACAGCATCAAGTGTCAGCGCACGAATGGCGGCGGCCTTGGACCAGTGATCGGGGTTCGCAGTTTGAAGGGCTTTGAGATCCACGCGCAGGGACTCCTTATACAAGCTAGAAGACGTTTCAGGTTCCATATCAGGGCAGAAGGAAAGATCAAGCGCGCGCGGCAGCGCGTTTGTTAAGGCGGGGGATGAAGATTTCGGCTCAACCCGCTGTTCTGAAAGGGGGGGCAGCATTTTATTGTGGCATTGGATAGGATCGCACCAATATTGGGCACAAACCGATTCGTCATAAGGTAAGGTCGGTGTGCTACAGATTGAGTGAGAGAGGCATATGAGCGATATCGAAGAACTTCAGCGGCGGATCACCGCAGCGATGGATCAGGTCGCATTCGGTCTGGAAAAGCTGGCACCGGCCACAGCCGCCGGGCCTGACGCTGAGACCGTCAAGCTTTTGGAAGAAGAACGCACAGCGAATGCACAACTTCAGGAACGTGTGCGCGGCTTGCGCACTAAATCCGAGACAGAAACCGCGACTTTACGCGCCAAAGTCGAAGAGGGCGAGGCACGCATGGCCCAGCTTGATATCGAATTGCAACGCGTCCGCCGCGCAAACGCCCAGCTCAGCGATGCCTGCGCGGCATTGCGGGACGCCAATGCAGAAGGCGTGGGCGATGCGCATCTGATTAACAAAGCGATGTTGGCAGAGCTTGAAGCCCTGCGCGCTGCGCGCGCTGCCGATGTCGCCGAAGCGTCTGTGATCCTTGCCAGCCTCCAGCCGCTGGTGGATGCCGCCACGACAAGCCCCAGCACGCAAGGAGACGCATGATGCCAGAGGTCAAAATTGCCATCGGCGGTCGCTACTTTGACGTTGCCTGTCAGGAGGGCGAGGAAAGCTATCTGCACGCCGCTGCCAAAATGCTGGATGACGAAGCCCAAGTGCTCGCCGATGCCGTTGGCCGGATGCCAGAAGCGCGCATGCTGCTGATGGCGGGCCTGATGCTTGCTGACAAAACGGCAAGCGTCGAGGATAAGATCGCCGAAGTCCGCGCCGAGCTGGCAGAGCGAGAAGCAGAGCTGGCCGGTCTGCGCAATGTTGTCGTGGAACCGGAGCGCATCGAAGTTCCGGTCGTGCCGCAATCGGTCACTGATACTCTGGCGGAAATAGCCGCCCGCGCCGAGGCGCTTGCCGCTGAGGTTGACGAAAAGGTCGGCGGCTAAAGCCTGTCTGAAAATCCGGCGCGCTTGCTGTATCAGCGAGCGCGCCTTTTTTGATCTAAACGGTCCCTTGATGCGGTTGGGTGGATCGATAGTCCGCTCTCATTTCGTAGAGCAATTATAGATAGCTTTGCTGGTCAGGTGCTGGGCATCGTCCTGTTGTCTATTGCGATGATACACGGGCAACCAATGCTTGTTTTGCGTCTTCCTAAACACAATTGAATCTTGTTGGAGCGCTTAAGGACTCTTAGGTCCGAAACTTAGAGGCGTCGGCTTTGATATTCGTATTTCAAAGCCTCTGCCCATCTATCCGTGCTGACCAGAATTCTCTTGGACGGTTAAACGGGAGGGAGCTGTGAAAAAGCCGACATTACATGATGTCATGTGCGATAGCTGATCGCCTTCTTCCAGCGCGTGCGTGACATTGCCCACCAGCAAGGTTGCACTGGCGTCCCTCTCATCCGTTTTGACGCAAAGCGACTTGCAGATCATCTGGGGGACCTTGCAAAAAGTGATCTAGATGGCTTGGCTGTTGTCGGCCTTGAGGGCGACGCGCTGCTTGTCCCGTTTCAGGCGCTCCGGAAAATCAACACGCCGGTCGTCATCAACGGACAAGACTAGCTGACATCGTCGAATACGAAACACAGGCCGCAGCGTTTAATCATTTTGGACAAAGCGACCAGCAGCCGTGATTATTGCGATAGCTTCGCGGAAAAGCAGCCGAGAATGGCGTCGAAGTGACCGAGCTTTCGACCCACCTGCAAGGTCAGCTTGTCACCGTACTTCCCGCCTATGTCGATGCGTTTGACAGGTTCGCAGTGCTTAATGCACGGCAATCCCAAGGCGCGTCAGGAATGGCGGTTGGATCAGGTCGTGAACGCGCTCAGCGCTTCGCGTAAAGTGGACATTGGCGCGTATGCTACCTTTTCCGGCTCCTTGGCGTGGCCGTATATCCATCCGCGGCCGCAGTGCGCAGCGGGTCTGATTGAGATGGCTTTTGATGAGCTGGCAAAGCGTTGGTGACCCGTTCTGAACCAAGCAGAAGATTTCGGTGCCGATGTTTGCTATGAACTCCACTCCAGTGAGGATTTGCATGATCGCGTCACGTTCGAGATTTTCATTGAACGCACCGGCAGTCACGACCGCGGCTAATGCTTTGTTATCCCGGCCACTCTGTGCTGAAGTGCATGGATTACCTCGACAAAATTGACATCTACAAAGACCGCATTCGGATGTTCCATATTAAAGATGCGATCAGCCGCCCTGAATGATTGCCACGGCAATCGAACTGACCGCGGTTGGCATGACGTCTAATACGCCGGTCTCTGGTACGTTCACGATAAGGTCTGTACTGGTAACACAGGATAACGCGATGGTTTTCTATTATGCTGACAGCCCGTTCTGGTACTGCATAGAAAGCCGCAGATCATTAAACGAACACGCGTTGCCCCACCAATCGGGGCGACGCATCAATAAAGGGCCGAGCAGATGTTTTTGGGAATCGATGTTGGAACGTCCAGCGTCAAAGCGATACTGATCGATGACGCCCAGACCATTCTGGCGCAGGGTCATGCAAGCCTGACGGTTGAGCGGCCGCATGTCGGCTGGTCCGAGCAGGACCCCGCAAGCTGGATCATTGCCTGCCAAACGGCCATTGAAGGAATCCGCGCCGCCGCACCGCAAGCCTGGGCACAGTTGAAAGCCATTGGTGTTTCGGGGCATATGCACGGCGCCGTTCTTTTGGATGCAACCGACACGCCATTGCGCCCATGCATCTTGTGGAACGACATGCGCTCAAGCGTCGAATGCACCGAGCTTGAGGCGAAAGCAGATTTCCGCGGCATCGGCGGTAACATCGTCATGCCCGGATTTACAGCGCCAAAACTGGCGTGGGTTGCAAAGCACGAACCAGAGGTTTTCGCAAGAATTGCGAAGGTCTTGCTGCCAAAAGACTATGTGGGGCTGTGGCTGACGGGCGATCACGTTGGCGATATGTCCGATGCAGCTGGCACGTTATGGCTGGATGTAGCGAACCGCAAATGGTCAGAGCCATTGCTGAAGGCCACCGGCCTATCCCAAGACCAGATGCCCCGCCTTGTCGAAGGCGCCGAAATGGCAGGCGCATTGCGGGGCGCCCTTGCGAAAGAATGGGGTGTCGGATCTGTCGTCGTTGCAGGCGGCGCAGGCGATAATGCGGCAACTGCTTGTGGCTTGGGGGTGACCGAACCGGGGGCAGGGTTCCTGTCACTTGGAACCTCGGGGGTGTTGTTTGCAACAACACAGAAATTTGCGCCAAATACCGAAGGTGCCGTTCATGCGTTTTGCCATGCCGTCCCTGACACATGGCATCAGATGGGGGTAATCCTATCTGCTACCGACAGCCTGAACTGGCTGTCCGAGATTGCATCACGTCCGGTGGCCGAATTGGCCGCAATGGTCCCGCACAAGCCTGCCGCCCCTTCGGATGCGCTGTTCTTGCCTTACCTCAGCGGAGAGCGCACCCCCCATAACGCGCCTTTCGCCAAAGCTGGCTTTTTCGATCTGACGCGGCGCACAACGATGCCCGACATGGTGCAGGCGGTGATGGAGGGCGTGGCCTTTGCCTTTGCTGATTGCAAGCGTGTGCTGGAAGCGGCTGGCACGCAGATTGACCACGTCTATTTGGCGGGTGGCGGCAGTAGGTCGGATGCGTGGCTGAATATCATCGCCTCCGCGACAGGACTTACCTTGCTCAAACCTGCGGACGGTGACGCAGGCGCTGCATTGGGGGCTGCACGCCTTGGTATGGCGGCCTGTCAATCGCTAACGCACCCCGAGATATTCAGAACGCCAAAAGTTGATAAAGCCTTTGAGCCTGAAACCGCCCTTCGGGATGCTTACCAAGAAAGGTATCTCGCTTACCAAAATGCGTATCAGCGGGACAATTGAAGCCGGAAAATATTACTGATCAGGACGTTGTCCGCAGCACCTTTGCCTGCACCAACAAGCAGGTTTAATCGGTAATACATGGGCCAATGGAAGCAAAACGGCATGAAATCGGGCGGACAGGTTTCCCCGTCCGCCCTTAGTCAATTTTTCCCGCCGCTCTTAAGTGCGGCAAGTCGATCAGAAGCCCAGAACCAGTGACACACCAAGGGTGTTGTCAGTGGATTTCAGGCCCGCTGCCGGATCGGTGTTATAGTCGGTGCGGTAGCTGACCCGTGTGGACAGGTTGTTGGACATTTTGAAGTTCACGCCGGCATCGTTGGAGATGACGGTGTTGATATCGGAGCCCAGAATGTCTGTGTCCATTGTGAAAGATACGGTTTCATTGAACCCGTAGAAGTAACGCGAAGTTGCGATGAAACCGACTTCGGTTTCGGAAGATCCTGTCACGTCCTTAAAGTAACGCACGCCAGGACCCGCTTGAACGCGCCATGTGTGGTTGTCTTTGTTCAACACGCGGTAGCCGGGACCAAAGCCAAGGAAAGCGTCTGTTTCGGAGCCGTCGATGCCAACGCCTGCGCCATCTGTCAGATAGCCGTCATACTGGTAACGTGCTACGCCGAAAGCATAGAGCGATGGTGTGAAATAGCGGCTGCCTTCATAGGTCGCAAAGAATTTTTCTTCGCTTTTGATGCCATTGGATTCGCCATATTAGGTTGCGAAACCGATCAGGTGGTTCCAGTCGCCTACACCGTAGGTCAGGCGGCCCGCGCCAGAGATTTCACCGGTGTCGGTGTTGCCGGATGTTCCGGACGCTGACAGGGCGAAAGAGCCGCGCCAGCCTTGTGCCACACCATTTGGGCCAAAACGGTCGGCATCTTCGCCGCGGGCAATTTCGGTGTTCACATCATCGGTGATGTCGTCGATCTGGTCATTCAGTGCTTCGACGCCGGTGATACGGTTCTGTGCGGAGGCAGGCGCAGCAACCATCAGTGCCAATGCGGAAACTGTGGCGAATTTCATCAGTGTGTTCATGGGTTTTCCCCTTAAAGTAGCTTGTCCGTCATTCAACGCAGTGCTGAAGATCGGAAGCATCTCTGCTGGGGCGAATGTAACTTTTGCAGTGTCGTGAGTGAAATTCGAATTAATTGTGCGTGACATGATTATTACTCGTTTGTAATTCAGTCTTCCTCACCAGTCACGTATTCGTCCATCGTCTCGAACTGTTTGGACAGGATTGCATGTTGTTTTTCAGTCTCTTGCGTGACCTTCGACAATGCGGCACGGGCATCGGCAACCAGATCCTCATCCAGATCATCGCGCCACACGACCCATGCAGGGTAAGAAAACCGTGGTGCGTTTGCCACAATATGCAGTTTTCCAGCGTCCAATCGCTGCCTGACAGCGCGGGCGGGCAGATAACCTTTCGCGCGACGGTTCATGATATAGTCCGCCGATAGCGCACCAAGGCTCATTGTCAGGCCGGAATTCATAAGGTGGGGCAGGGCCAGCGCGTGGGCGTGGACGAACTCCGGGCCCCAGTCCACGAACAGATAGTCGTCGGGATCTTCGGCAGACGCGTCAGGGTAAGAGGCGACCATCACCAGATCATCGTCCAGCGCTTTTTCCACAATAAGACCCGGGCGCAGTTGTGGCGTATACATCAACGCGACCTGCACCATTCCTTCGACCAGAAACCGGGTCAGCCGGTCGGGCATTCCCAACTCACTGCGCAGGCTCATGTCGGGCATGGCAAGCTGAAGCTGGTCGATCCAGCGAAACCCCAACCGTGGCCACAATGAATGTTGCGCACCGATTGTCAGCGCACAGCTATAGCCCTCTGGAATGGCGATTTGCTGGCGCGCTTCCTCCCAGATTTTCAGAAGGCTCAGCGCGTAGCGTTCAAACTGCTCGCCCGCGGGTGTCAAAATCGCGCCGGCCTTGGAGCGGGTGAACAGGGGATGACCCAGACTGTCTTCTAGCCGCTGGATTCGCAGGCTCACAGCGGATTGAGTTACAAACAACCTGTCGCAGGCGGCCACGAATGACCCAGTGTTAGCGACTTCGATGAAAGTTCTGATCAGGGTGATGTCCATGGCGATCATCCATAAGAAATTTGCGGGTTAAGCATCATTGCTATTCGCTTTTCTGCTTTGATGATAGCCGCTATATCTGTTGTTGGCGAAATCGGACGGGTGCAAGTTTTCATGATTGCACCGGAACTTGCGCGGTGGCTTTGGCTTCCGCTTTGTTTTCCTCGGCGTCCGGCGCTGCCCTAGTTGAAGACGACTTTTACTGAAAAGACTGCAAGATGATGAAAGCACGCGTCACGATGATCGCAGCGCTTTTTGACCGCGCTGGTTGGCGTCTTTGCCTCTTCCACTTAGCAGCTCGTCGACAATACAACTGGCGCGACCGGGTTCGTCGTGAAGACCGCCATGATGGAATCGATTGGCGGCACATGCCGTTGTCAGACATGAAAAAAGCGCGCCCCGAAAGGAGGCGCGCTTTTGCGTTCGTCTGATGGTGGGATCAGGCGTTTGCTTCGCGGATTTTTTCCGCCGCGTCTTTGTCAAAGGTCACGCCGTTTTCAGCAAACAATGTGTCCAGCTCGCCTGACATCGTCATCTCTGTGATGATGTCGCACCCGCCGACGAATTCGCCTTTGACATATAGTTGCGGGATGGTCGGCCAGTCAGAAAAGTCTTTGATGCCCTGACGCAGTGTTTCGTCCGAAAGGACGTTCACGTCAGAATAATCCACCCCCATGTAGTTCAGAACACCGGCGACGCGGGAAGAGAACCCGCACTGCGGCATTTCTTTTGTGCCCTTCATGAATAGGACAACATCGTTGTTGGTGACTGTGTCTTTGATCGTTTTGGTTGCGTCGCTCATTTGCTCGTGTCCTTGTGTTTTCTTGTCTGAAACGCCGCATGATAGCGTGCGCTGTAGGTTTCATCGTCGGGCAGGGAAGGCCCTTCTGGATCGATCAGGCTCGGGGCGTGGCCACCGCCGCCCAGACCGCGGTAGAATGTTGTGGTCCGCTCCAAGCCTTGATGCAGGCGTTGGGTGCGCAAAACCTCTGTCATATCAAGCGCTTCATGGCCAAGAGGCACGTCGCGGTCCTGCTTGTGCCTTTGGGGCTGGCGGTGTGACAGAGGCACGTGGTGGCGCGATGCTGCGCGGTACTGTGCTACAGCGATCACCGCTATGCCCATCCCCACTGCACCCGCCACCCACATCCACATGATGGCTATTCCGGTGCTTTGGTGGTGAGGGCAAGCGCGTGCAGATCACCGTTTGCGCCGTCCATTTTGCCTTTCAGTGCGGCATAGACCGCGCGCTGCTGCTGTACGCGGTTCTTGCCGCGAAAGCTTTCGTCGATGACCATGGCCGACATATGCACACCGTCATTGCCTTCGACAACGATCTGCGCGTCCGGAAAGCTGATCCGCAGAAGGTCTTCGATTTCGCTGGCTTGCATTGGCATGGTCGGGCTCCGTGTCATGATGTCTTTGGATTAGATGTAGTAGGGCATAGCGCCGCGTGCAAGGGAGCAAGATCACACCTTGCGCAACCTTGCTGTTTGGCAGACCCTATGGTTCCAGCTACCACAAGAGGGTCGAAGACATGCAAGCAATATCAGGTGCGCCGGAACAGGCGTTGGCATGGATCAAGGCAGGCCACGGGGCCGCAATTGCGACCGTGATCGAGACATGGGGCTCAGCGCCGCGTCGCGTCGGGGCGCAAATGGTTGTGTCCTCCGAAGGTGACATGGAAGGTTCCGTGTCTGGCGGCTGTGTCGAGGGGGCTGTGGTGCTTGAGGCGCTGGAAGCACTGGAAGACGGAGAAAGCAAGGTGCTGGAATACGGCGTCAGTGACGGTGATGCGTTTGCCGTTGGACTGGCCTGTGGCGGTACAATCCGTGTGCTGGTGGAGCCTGTCGGCGCGGGTGGCATGGCACTGGATATGCTGGAGAATCTGGTCGCGGCGCGGGCAGCGCGCACGCCTGTTGCCTATGAGGTGACTCTGAATGGCAGCCATCGCGCATTGGTTTCACAGGGGCATGACGCCCGCTTTCGCATGGACCGGTCGGGTCTGGAGGAAGACGGCGAAACCTTTGTCGCTATCCACAACCCGCCGCTTCGGTTGGTGGTGGTTGGTGCTGTACATATCGCGCAGGCGCTGGTCCCGATGGCGCGCATCGCAGGCTTTGACCCTTTCGTGATCGACCCGCGAGAGGCATTCGGTTCAGCAGCGCGGTTTCCAGACGCAGAGGTGATCAATGATTGGCCCGATGCGGCGCTTGAGGAAGTAGGCGTAGACACCCGCACCGCGCTGGTCCTGCTTACCCATGATCCCAAGCTGGACGATCCGGCGCTGCATGTCGGCCTGCGCTCTGGCGCGTTTTACATTGGCGCACTTGGATCAAAGCGCACCCATGCCTCGCGGGTAGAACGGCTTGTGGATGCTGGATTTGATCAACATACGATTGCCCGTATCAACGGTCCTGTTGGCCTTAACATCGGGGCCGCGGGACCGGCAGAGATTGCTGTGTCGATCCTTGCGCAGATGATCGAAGCGCTGCGCCTGCCATGAAGTTCGGCGCGGTCTCCACCAAAGACGCGCAAGGCTGTGTGCTGGCGCATTCCGTGGCTTTGCCACAAGGGCGTTTGCGCAAGGGACAGGTGCTGGATTCCTCTGACATTGCTGCGTTGGTGGACGCACAGATCGAACAGGTCATCGTTGCAAGACTTGAACGCAACGATGTGGGCGAAGACGCTGCCGCAGATGCGCTGGCAGACGCACTGATGGAAGGCGGCAGCGGGATGCGCCGCAGTGCGGCCTTTACCGGACGGGTGAACCTGATCGCCGATCACGCAGGTGTTGCCCTGTTGGACGTGTCGGCGCTGGATGATGTGAATGGCGGTGATCCGATGATCACGGTCGCCACAATCCCGCCGCACCACCAGTTGCGCGCAGGCGATATGATGGCCACGATCAAGATCATCTCATACGGCGTGCCTCGTGCCGCATTGGACACGGCAATAGCCGCCGCGCGCGGCGCGATACGCCTTGCCACGCCTGTGCTGGACCGGGCCACACTGATCATCACGGAAATCCCGGGTGGTGCGGGGGATAAAGGGCGCGTCGCGATTGAGGACAGGCTTACCGCGCTTGGCGTAACGCTTGAAACTGTCACGCTGGTGGCGCATCGCACCGCTGATTTGCAGGCGGCCATCGAAGCGGCCAAATCACCCCTAGTGCTGGTGCTTACCGGCTCTGCAACGTCTGATATTGCCGATGTCGCGCCTTCTGCACTGGTGCGGACCGGTGGAGAGATCATACGCTTTGGCATGCCGGTCGATCCGGGTAACTTGTTGTTTCTGGGGCACCGCGGCACGCAGCAGGTTATTGGATTGCCGGGCTGTGCGCGGTCTCCTGCGCTTAACGGGGCGGATTGGGTTCTGGCGCGGGTGATTTGCGGCGTGGCGGTTGAAGCGCGCGACATTGCCCGCATGGGCGTGGGTGGTTTGCTCAAAGAAATACCAACCCGTCCGCAGCCGCGCCGCCCGCGCGCCTGATTACGGCCCAATCCTGCGTCATACCGCGTCAAGACATTTTTTTTGTTCTCAATGCATCAAGGCCGTGCTTAACTCTGCGCAATGACAGGAAAACGAGAGTCTGGGAGGACATCAATGACACAGGTTAAAATGACCGTGAACGGGAAAGCCGCCACTGGGGAAGTCGAAGGCCGCACGCTGCTGGTGCAGTTTCTGCGCGACAAACTTGGTATGACGGGGACCCACGTTGGCTGCGACACCAGTCAGTGCGGCGCATGTGTGGTCCATGTAAACGGCGAAGCGGTCAAATCCTGCACGATGCTGGCCGTTGAGGCGCAAGGTGCCGAGGTCGCGACCATCGAAGGGCAGGCGGCACCGGATGGCACGCTGAACACAATCCAGCAGGCGTTTCAGGACCATCACGGCCTGCAATGCGGTTTCTGCACGCCGGGCATGGTGATGTCTGCCGCAGCGCTACTGAAAGAAAACCCCAAGCCCACCGAAGCAGACGTGCGCCATTATCTGGACGGCAATATCTGCCGCTGCACAGGCTACCATAACATCGTCAAGGCGATCATGGCGGCATCGGGTCAGGACGTCAGCTCAATCGCTGCGGAATAACGGCTGTTGCCCGCGGGGAGGCGGGTAGCAAGCCGCGCGGTGTGGTCCGCGATCTATAGCTTTGGTGTGCAGCAAGCGCACCGCTTTTAGGGAGGAATGAAAATGCCAAAGGACAGTGGTATCGGCGCCAGCAGCAAGCGGCGCGAAGACGTTCGGTTTTTGACCGGAGAAGGCAACTATACAGATGACATCAACGTAAACGGGCAGGCCCATGTTTACTTTTTGCGCTCTGATATTGCGCATGGCACGCTTAAAAATGTGGATACTTCAGCAGCCGAAGGGATGGACGGCGTGGTGAAGATTTTCACAGGCGCTGATTTTGAGGCCGTAGGCTCGGTGCCGTGTGGCTGGCAGGTGACGGACAAACATGGGGAACCGATGCAAGAGCCGCGCCATCCGGTGCTGGCACACGGCAAAGTCCGCCACGTGGGCGAACCGATTGCCGCTGTTGTTGCGGAAACACTGGAACAGGCCCGTGACGCTGCCGAGGCGATTGTCCTTGATATCGACGAACTGCCAGCAGTGGTGAACATGAAAGACGCGGTCAAGGCAGATGCGCCAAAGGTGCATGACGATCTGACCTCCAACCTG
>Ga0209345_10002611_pt1 | contig 19625 bp, 19 predicted proteins | sample Cruoilmetagenom7_FD_187294 | JGI IMG/M metagenome (GOLD analysis project Ga0209345, IMG submission 187294) | Oil polluted marine microbial communities from Coal Oil Point, Santa Barbara, California, USA - Sample 7 (SPAdes) (version 2) | ecosystem: Environmental > Aquatic > Marine > Oil seeps ... | reverse complement strand
TGCACAAATTATAGGTCCAGTTATTGACGTTGAGTTTGAATCTGGTACAGAACTTCCAAAATTGTATGATTCATTAGAAATTACAAAAAAAGATGGTTCACTATTAGTACTAGAAGTACAATCTCATGTTGGTGAAGATTCTGTAAGAACTATATCAATGGATTCAACAGATGGATTAAGTAGAGGAACTGAAGTTGTTGCTACAGGTAGTGCAATTCAAATGCCTATTGGAAATGATATTTACGGACGTTTATTTAACGTAATTGGCGATGCAATTGATGGATTAGGGAATTTACCTAAAGGAGGTGAAGAAGGTTTACCAATTCACAGGCAGGCTCCAAAATTTGAAGATTTATCTACTTCAACAGAAGTTTTATATACAGGTATTAAAGTAATTGATTTAATTGAGCCTTATGCAAAAGGTGGTAAAATTGGATTATTTGGTGGTGCAGGTGTAGGTAAAACAGTATTGTTAATGGAATTAATTAACAATATTGCAAAAGGTCACGGTGGTTTATCAGTATTTGCTGGTGTAGGAGAAAGAACACGTGAAGGAAATGACCTTTTAAGAGAAATGTTGGAATCTGGAATTATTAAATATGGCGAGGATTTTATGCACTCTATGGAAGATGGAGGATGGGATTTATCTAAAGTTGATAAAGTAGGAATGAGAGAATCTAAAGCTACTTTTGTTTTCGGACAAATGAATGAGCCACCAGGAGCACGTGCACGTGTTGCTTTATCAGGTTTAACTATTGCTGAATATTTCCGTGATGGTGCAGGTGAAGGACAAGGAAAAGATGTATTATTTTTTGTAGATAATATTTTCCGTTTTACACAAGCAGGTTCAGAGGTATCAGCATTATTAGGACGTATGCCTTCTGCAGTAGGTTACCAACCAACATTAGCAACTGAAATGGGTGCTATGCAAGAACGTATTACTTCAACAAAAAATGGTTCAATTACATCAGTACAGGCAGTTTATGTACCTGCAGATGATTTAACCGATCCTGCACCAGCAACAACATTTGCGCATTTAGATGCAACAACTGTATTGTCTCGTAAAATTGCTGAGTTAGGTATTTATCCTGCGGTAGATCCATTAGATTCTACTTCTAGAATTTTAACGGCTGATATTTTAGGTGATGAACATTATGATTGTGCTCAACGCGTAAAAGAATTATTACAACGTTATAAAGAATTACAAGATATTATTGCAATTTTAGGTATGGAAGAATTATCTGAAGAAGATAAAATTGCTGTGCATAGAGCTCGTAGAGTTCAACGTTTCTTATCTCAACCTTTCCACGTTGCTGAGCAATTTACCGGTATTCCAGGTGTGTTAGTTGATATTAAAGATACCATTAAAGGATTTAATATGATTTTAGATGGTGAATTAGATAAGTATCCTGAAGCTGCATTTAACTTAAGAGGATCGATTCAAGAAGCAATTGATGCTGGAGAGAAAATGTTAGCAGAAGTATAATTCTTAAACTAAAAGAATGATTTTAGAAATAGTAACACCAGAGGCAACTTTATTAAACACTGATGTAGATATTATATCTGTACCAGGTATTAATGGTGAATTTCAAATGTTAAATAATCACGCTCCAATAGTATCATTATTAGTTCATGGAACTGTAAAGTTTAAAGGTGCAAATGTGAATATTGAAGAGCAATTTGAAACTAACTTTATAAATGATAAAGGAGAGTATTCTTTAGCAATTAAAAGTGGTACCATTGAAATGAAAGAAAACAAGGTTATTATACTTGCTGATTAAATTTCAGGAAAAAATATATATAAAAAAATCCTCGTTTTTAAACGAGGATTTTTTTTGTTTTATAATTAATCTGTAATTCAGATAAGTTCTTTTTAAAGAAATAAAAGATTAAGAGAATAGTTTTACAATGTCATTTCCGTTAGCCAAAAGAAGTAAGGCTATTAAAAGGATAAATCCTGTAATTTGAGCATACTCTAAAAACTTATCGTTTGGCTTTCTTCCGGTTACCATTTCATATAAAGTAAACATAACATGACCACCATCTAAGGCTGGTATTGGTAATAAATTCATAAACCCTAACATAATTGATAAGAAGGCTGTAATGCTCCAAAATGCTTGCCAACTCCAAGTTGCTGGGAATATATTTCCAATAGCTATAAAACCACCTATACTTGTAGCTCCTTTTTTAGTAAATACATATTTAAACTGCGTAATGTAATCTTTCAATGTCCAAATTGCTATAGAATTTCCTTTTGAAATACTTTCAATAAATGAGTATTCTTTATGTTGTAAATTTATGACACTAGCTCTATTTGGAGCTACACCAATTTTTTTATCTTCTCCAGCTTTAAGTGAAATTTTTTTAGTTGCTCCATCTCTTTTAATAGTCATATTAATTGCACCTTCCGATGAAATTACTGATTTAGTGAAATCATTCCAATACCCTATTTTTTGATTGTTTATGGCTAAAATTTTATCATTTTTTAATAAGCCAGCCTTGTCTGCAGGAGAATCAACAATAACAGTATCAATTATTGCGGGTATTCTTACTTCAAAAGGCTTCATAACACCTTTTTCCCACATAATTTCACCTATGTTTTCAGGAATGTTTAATGTCTCAGTTTTACCATTTTGATGCACAACTTCAAGTGAAGTAATATCTCTTAAAAATAAATGTTTATTAACATCTCTCACATCTAATGGTTCAGCACCGTTAAACTTTGTAATTTTATCTCCATCTTCAAACCCAAATTCTTTAAAAGATTCATGTACTGCAAATCCCTCTTTTACGTCATTTGGTTTTACAAAATCAATCCCCCAAACAAACGTAATCATAATGTAAATTAAAATTCCCAAAATGAAGTTTACAATTACACCACCTAACATAATAATTAAACGTTGCCAAGCCGGTTTAGATCTAAATTCCCAAGGTTGAGCAGGTTGCTTCATTTGCTCAGTATCCATGCTTTCGTCAATCATACCAGAGATTTTCACATAACCTCCTAAAGGAATCCAACCAATACCATATTCTGTATCGCCAATTTTCTTTTTAAGTAAAGAAAATTTATAATCAAAAAACAAGTAGAATTTTTCTACACGAGTTTTAAATAATTTTGCAGGGATAAAATGCCCCAATTCATGCAATACTATTAAAAAAGATAAACTTAAAATAAACTGCGCTGCCTTTATAACTATTTCCATATTTGTTTTCAAAAATAAAATCTGACAAATGTACGGTTTTAAAAACATTTGTAAAACCTTAAAGTAAACGAACCTTTACTTTTAACAAAGTTTTAGAATTGTAGCATATCTTTAACGTCTAATTGTGCTAAATTTGTGTTTCATTTATAAAATATTATGGATTTAAAGTTTTTTAAAAAGTCAGTTCCTACATTAGCCATTATGGCGTTCTTTTCAGTAATTATGATTTATGCAATTTATACCTTATTAACACCTGAAAAGAGATTGCCAGTTTATAACCCTGCGGATGTAAATCCGAAATTAGTTGATGAAAGCATTAAACATGTTAGAAGAAACCATAAAGTTGCAGATTTTAGTTTAATCAACCAAAATGGAGAAACTATCACACAACAAGATTATGAAGGAAAAATTTATGTAGCTGATTTCTTTTTTACAAGATGTATGACTATTTGCCCTGTGATGACAAATAATATAGGAAAACTTCAAGAAGTATTTAAAAACGATGACGATATTAAGTTTTTATCACTTTCTGTAACGCCAGTAATGGATAGTATTCCAATTTTACGTGCGTATGCTGATAAAAAAGGAGTAATAGACGCAAAATGGAACATAACAACGGGAGATAAAAAACACATATATCACTTAGCGCGTAAGAGTTATTTTACGGTTTTAGACGAAGGCGATGGTGGTTTGCAAGATTTTATTCATACAGAAAACTTTGTATTGGTTGATAAAAAGCAACAAATACGTGGTTATTATGACGGAACTGATAATGAAGATATAGAGCGTTTAATAATAGATATTAAAATTCTACAGGAAGAATTTAAAGATAAGTGATATTTATCATTGTTTAGAATCATTCTAATTTGCTATATTTGTCAACTGTTATTTATAATCAGTCTTAATAATGATTAAAACTATTGCAAATTTACAAATTGGAGAAAAAGCTTTTATAGAAAAACTTTGTTTAGATAATATTCCTTTAAAATTGCTTGAAATGGGTTGTTTGCCAGGAATTGAAGTTCAATTAATTCAAAAAGCACCAATGCAAGACCCTTTGTATATTAAAGTTAATGGAAGTCATTTAGCTATACGAAGAGAAACTGCTGAAAAAATAACTATTATTAAGTAATAGTATATTAATGAAGAATAATAAGGATGTGAAAGTAGCTTTAATAGGAAATCCAAACACAGGAAAAACCTCATTATTTAATCAACTTACGGGCTTAAAACAAAAAGTAGGAAATTACCCAGGAATCACTGTCGAAAAAAAACTAGGTATTTGTAAACTGAACGATTCTGTAAAAGCAGAAGTTACAGATTTACCAGGTACATATAGTATTAATCCAACATCATTAGATGAAACATTAGTATTAGATACTTTATTAAATGAAAAAAATAATAGTTTTCCTGATGTAGTTGTAGTTGTTGTAGAAATTGAAAATATTAAGAGAAACTTACTGCTATTTACTCAAATAAAAGATTTAAAAATTCCAACAATTTTGGTTATCAATATGATAGATCAAATGAAACGAAAAGGAATTGATATTAATGTAAACGAACTAGAAGAAAAATTAAACACTAAAATTGTTTTAGCAAGTGCAAGGAAAAATGTTGGAATTGAGGAATTAAAAGAGGTTATTTTAGATTATAAAAAATTAGATACAACTTCAATAGGTAAAATAACAGACAAAATAGATAAAGAATATTTTACTAAATTAAAAAATGCGTTTCCTGAATTTACATTATATAAATCTTGGTTATTAATTACACAAAATAATGAATTTGAATTTTTAAATGATAATCAAAAAAAGTTAGTTTTAAAATTTAGAGAAGATTTAGGATGTATAAAAAGATATCAGCATAAGGAAACAATTTTTAGATATCAAATAATTAATAATGTATTAAAATCTAGTTTTAAGATAGACAAATCTAAAGCTTCAGATTTGAGAGGCATATTAGATAGGATTCTAACACATAAAATATTTGGGTATGTAATTTTTGCACTTATATTATTATTTATATTTCAAGGAATATTTGATTGGGCCACCTATCCAATGGATATAATTGATGGAGCTTTTGCTAGCTTGAGTTCATGGACAAAATCGATTTTACCGCCGGGAACATTTACAAATTTATTAGCTGAAGGAATAGTCCCAGGTATTGGAGGAGTAGTTATATTTATACCTCAAATTGCTATTCTATTTACATTTATATCTATTCTGGAAGAAACTGGCTATATGAGCAGAGTGGTTTTTCTAATGGATAAAATAATGCGAAAATTTGGGATGAGTGGTAAAAGTGTTATTCCTTTAATTTCGGGAACTGCTTGTTCTATTCCTGCAATTATGGCTTCAAGAAATATAAGTAGTTGGAAAGAACGTTTAATTACAATTTTAGTAATTCCATTTACAACTTGTTCAGCACGTTTGCCAGTATACGCTATTTTAATTGCTCTAATTATTCCTGATAAACGTGTGTTAGGAATTCTTAACCTGCAAGGATTAACAATGATGGCTTTGTACTTATTAGGTTTTACCGCTGCTATTTTTTCAGCAATTTTACTTAATGCTGTGTTAAAAATTGAGAGTAAAAGTTTGTTTGTTATTGAAATGCCAAACTATAAAATACCTTCTTTAAAAAATATTTTTTATGAAGTAGTTGAAAAAACAAAGGCTTTTGTATTTGGTGCAGGTAAAATTATTTTAGCAATCTCCATTGTGTTATGGTTTTTAGCTTCTAATGGACCTTCAACTTTTAAAAATTCTGAACAAATTGTTACTTCCAAAATAGAAAATGCAAATCTCTCTGAAGATATACTTCAGAAAAAAGTAGCATCTTTTAAATTAGAACATTCCTATATTGGTTATATGGGTAAATCAATTGAGCCAATGATTAAGCCTATGGGATACGATTGGAAAATTGGAATAGCGTTGATTAGCTCATTTGCTGCACGTGAGGTTTTTGTTGGCGCATTAGCAACAATTTACAATGTTGATAATGATGCTGAAAATTCAGGTACAATAAAAGAACGCATGGCGGCTGAAGTCAATCCTAATACTGGGAAAAGTAGGTTTGATTTTCCAACGGGGATTTCTTTGCTATTATTTTATGCATTCGCTATGCAATGTATTGGAACTTTAGCAATTGTTAAGCGTGAAACCAATAGTTGGAAATGGCCGATATTACAGCTAGTTGGCATGGGAATATTAGCATATGTTTCAGCAGTTTTAGCCTTTAATATTTTTAGTTAATGCAAGATATTTTAACATACATAGTACTTGGATTAGCCATTGGGTTTTTAGTTAAAAAGTATATTTTTAAAACTAAAAACAATGATAAGTGCGATACTGATTGCGGGTGTTAAATTACCCTAGCCCAACATCTAAAGTCATCATTACAATAAACCCGCCAATAAACCCTAACGTAGCTATATCTGTGTATTTATCACGTTGTGTTTCAGGTATTACTTCTTCAACAACTACAAATATCATTGCACCTGCAGCAAAGGAAAGCGCATAAGGTAAAATAGGTTCAAATGTCATTACTGCCCAAGCACCAATTACTGCTGCAACAGGCTCTACTAAAGCTGAAGATTGACCGAACATAAAACTCTTCCATTTACTTACTCCTTGTCTTCTAATAGGCATTGAAACAGCAAACCCTTCAGGAAAGTTTTGTAACCCAATTCCAAGAGCTAAGGCAACTGCACCACCAATTGTTGCGCCATCAAAACCGGCAGCAACACCACCAAATAAAACACCAACAGCTAATCCTTCAGGAATATTATGTAATGTAATTGCGAGAACTAGTAAAGTCGTTTTATGCCATGGGGTTTTAACACCTTCTTTTTCAGATTCTTTAAAGTTTACATGTAAATGTGGTAATACTTTGTCCAATCCAAATAAAAACAAAGCCCCTAAACCAAATCCAATAACAGCAGGAACTACTTTTATAAACCCTTCACCTGGACTCATTTCAATTCCGGGAGCTAATAAGCTCCAAAAGCTTGCTGCAACCATTACACCACCTGTAAAACCAAGCATACCATCAAAAACTGCACGATTCATTCCTTTAAAGAAAAAAACCAATCCAGCACCTAAAGCGGTTAATGCCCAAGTAAATACAGTTGCATAAAAAGCCGCTAAAATTGGGTCTATACTTTCGAAATAACTAATAATTTGTTCCATTTTTTATATGTTTTTTACAAATAAATTTTTTGATATTTGATGAGATATTGATATTGATATTGTTCCATTTTCAATAAGCATAGAGTTGTCAAATGCTTCTTTGGCAACAACTTTTAATGTGCAACCTAATTTAATATTTGCATTGTCTAAATAGTTTAAAAATGATGACGATGAATCTTTAACTCCAATAACAATACAATTTGTATTAGGTTCAACTGAAGAAAGCATTACTTTTTTATGATGTGCAATATTACCATTTTCGTCAGGAATTGGGTCACCGTGTGGATCGTGCTTTGGAAAATCTAAAAATTCTTCCAGCCTACAAACTAGAGTGTCTGACTTAATGTGCTCCAATTGTTCAGCAATATCGTGTACTTCATCCCAATTGTAATTAAGCTTATTTACTAAAAACACCTCCCAAAGTCTATGCTTTCTAATAATTTCAATAGCAATTTTCTTTCCGCTTTGTGTTAAAATAACACCTTTGTATTTTTCATAATTTACAAGTTCTTTTTCAGCTAATTTTTTAATCATATCAGTTACTGAAGAAGGTTTCGTTTTTATTTTTTTAGCTATTAAAGTTGTGTTTACGCTTTTAGGGTTTGACAACCCAACACTGTAAATAGCTTTTAAATAATTTTCTTCTGTTTGAGATAACATTAAATATAATTTTAGACAAATATAAAGAAAAATTTAGATTACTCTAAAAATATTTATAGATTTGTTTAAAAATCATTAAAAATGACTATTAATTATAAATTGTTACTAATTTTAACATTATTTTTTACAAGTAATTTTTTTGCGCAAAATATAATTACAGATAGACCAGATCAAACTGAATCTTCAGTGACAGTTGGGAATAAAGCCTTTCAAATAGAAACGGGTTTATTGTTTCAACAAAAAGAAAATACAATTAAAAGTTTTTTTGGTCCATCAACCTTACTGCGCTATGGAATTTCAAAAGGAATTGAGCTACGATTAATGTCCCAATATGAATCTACGAAAATTGAATTAGAAGATGAAGACGTTCATTATTCTGGATTAAATGATATTGAATTTGGTGCAAAAATCCAACTTCTAAAAAAATCAACCTTAAATACTGAAATTGCTTTTCTAACACACGTTATTGTTCCAACCGCAAAAGAACATTTAACAAGTAATAATTTGGGTGTAATAAATAAACTAGCTATTTCTCATGCTATTTCAAATAAAATAGGTATTGGTTATAATATTGGTTACGATTATATTGAAAACCAAAGTTATTTAACCTATTCTTTAGCAATTGGAGTATCATTATCTGAAAAACTGAGTTTTTATTCAGAACCATATGGAGCTTTGGGAGCATCAAATAATTTTGAAAGTAATTTTAATGCTGGTTTTACTTATTTGGTGACTAATAATTTTCAGTTGGATGCTTCATATGGATTTGGAATTAATAGTGACATGAAATATATTTCAGTTGGATTTAGTTATAAATTGCCAAATTTTTTGATTGTAACTAAATCTTAAAACCTTAATTTTGGCTATAAACCTTTATTAAATGAATATAGTAATTTACGGTACGGGAGGCGTTGGTGGTTATTTTGGAGCTAGATTAGCACAAGCCGGAAATAACGTTACGTTTATTGCGCGCGGAAAACATTTAGAAACTATTCAACAAAAAGGCTTACAACTTAAAAGTATTAAAGGTAATTATTTGGTGTATCCTGCTAATGCAACTTCAAATATTTTAGAAGTACAAGACATTGATTTAATTTTAATAGGTGTTAAAACTTGGCAATTAAATGAAGTTGCTCAAAAAATTCAACCAGTTTTAAAAGAAAACACAATGGTAATTTCATTATTAAATGGAGTAGATAATGCAGGAATTTTATGTAAAAGTTTAGATAAAAGACACGTTTTAGGAGGTTTATGCAAAGTAGTGAGCAAAGTTGAAGATTACGGTGTAATAAATCATGTTTCTTATGAGCCAACCATTGTGTTTGGAGAACTTAATAATGAAAAAACGAAACGCGCTTTGAATTTAGAACAAACATTTTTAAATGCAGGAATTACAACCAAATTGACTTCTAATATTCAGAAAGAAATATGGTCTAAATTTTTGTTTATTACTACTATTAGTGCAATTGGAGCTTTAACACGTGCAACAATTGGTGAAATGATTGCTTCAGAAGAAATTAGAAAAATAATGCATCAAACTGCTTTGGAAATTTTAGCCATTGCAAAAGCAAAAAATATTAATTTACCTGATAGTATTATTGAAAAACAATTTCAGGTAATTGAAAGTCAACCCTACAACACAACTGCATCTTTACAAAGAGATATTTTGGAAGGTAAACCTTCAGAATTAGAAGCTCAAAATGGTACTATTGTAAAAATGGGCAAAGAATTAGGAATTCCTACACCTGTAAATGCATTTATTTACAACTGTTTGTTACCTCAAGAAAAGAAAGCGAGAGGTTTAAGTTAATTTTATTGTTGGTTTTTTACTAATCATATACACTCCAATGATTACCAAAAAACAACTGATAATTTTAATTGAATTAATATCCTGAGCGTATTCTTGATGTCCTAAAATAAACGCATAAATACTTACCATTATAAAACTTAAAGCAGGTTGCAAATAAATATAACTTCCACTTACCGATGGAGAAACATAGTTAAGTGCGTAAATATTTAATAAATAAGTTAAAAACGTAGTTCCAATAATTACAAAAGCAATAGAAAGGTACGTGTTTGTTGTAAAATCATTAAAATTAGTTGCCCATAAATCGTTTATTCCAAAAGGGAAAACAAATAGAAATCCAAAGAAGAATATCCAGCTAATAACAGTTATTGCTTTGTATTTTTTCATTAATGGTTTAACTAAAACTAAATAAGTTGCATACGAGGTGGCATTTAAAAAAACAAAAAAGTTACCTAAAAAAGAGCTTGTTCCGCCAGATTTTTTTCCAAACCAAATTAAAAGAAAAGCACCAATAGCACCAATAAAAATACCAATGTATTTATTAGTGGTAATTTTTTCTTTTAATATAAAAGCGCTTAATATGAGAACAATTACAGGAGTTGAAGTCATAATTATTGATGCATCAATGGGAGAAGTTAAACTTAACCCATGAAAAAACAGCAGCATATTTGCTGAAACTCCTAGCAATCCACAAAGCATAAATAGCACAAAATCTTTCTTGTCAACTTTTTCTTTTATAAAAGATTTAATAAACAAAAAAAGGATTCCAGCTCCAATAACTCTTAAAAGAACAAATGCTGAAGGTCCAATTTTATTTGGCATTACTCCTTTAGCTATTAGGTAATTTGCACCATAAATGATGTTTGCTCCTAATAGTGCTAAATGTGCTTTTGCGTTATTTTTAATCAATTTTTATGGTTGTTAATTGAAGTTGGAAAAGTACAAATTCCACTGAAATTTAGCCATACTATCTTATCATTTAATTCTATTTAAATATCATTATGATTAATTAAAAGTAAACACTTCAAAGTTTTCTATATAAAACGTAACTTTGCGCTTTTAAAAATGGAATAATTAGGATGGAATACAATTTTAGAGAGATTGAAGAAAATTGGCAACAATATTGGGCGGAAAACCAAACATTTAAAGCTGAAAACAAATCGAAGAAACCAAAATTTTATGTGTTAGATATGTTTCCATATCCATCCGGAGCAGGCTTGCACGTAGGTCATCCGCTTGGATATATAGCATCTGATATTTATGCGCGTTACAAACGTCATAAAGGTTTTAATGTGTTACATCCGCAAGGGTACGATTCTTTTGGTTTACCAGCTGAGCAATATGCAATTCAAACGGGTCAACACCCAGCTATTACTACTGAAGCTAATATTAAAACCTATAGAAAACAATTAGATAAAATTGGATTTTCATTCGATTGGTCTCGTGAAGTTAGAACTTCAGACCCTAATTATTATAAATGGACTCAGTGGATTTTCACTCAGTTATTTAATTCTTGGTACAATAAAACAAGTGATAAAGCTGAAGATGTTTCAACATTAATTTCAATATTTTCTTCGGAAGGAAATAGCAATGTGAAAGCTGCTTGTGATGATGAAATAGCTGTGTTTACAGCTGAAGAATGGAAGAATTATTCAGAAGAAGCACAAGAAAAAATACTATTGCAATATCGTTTAACATTTTTATCAGAAACCGAAGTAAACTGGTGTCCGGCTTTAGGAACAGTTTTAGCAAATGATGAAATTGTAAATGGAGTTTCAGAACGTGGAGCTCATCCGGTAATTCGTAAAAAAATGATGCAATGGAGTATGAGAATTACTGCATACGCACAACGTTTATTAGATGGATTAGCTAAAATAGATTGGCCACAACCATTAAAAGACTCACAATCTAATTGGATTGGTCGTTCAGAAGGTGCAATGGTAACATTTAAAGTGTTTTCAGAGACTGTTTCTGAAAACAGAAAAATAAAATTATCATTCAAAGAAATTGAAGCGCTTAAAGAAAAAAGAGCGAACCCTTCTAAAGCAGAAGCGTTATTGTGGAATAAGTTAAAGAAGAAAAAAAGAGCTTCAAAATTTAGAACAAAATACAATGTTGGTCCATTTTTAGTAGATTTTGTATGTTTTGCTAAAAATACGGTTGTTGAATTTTCTGGAAAAGATGATGAAGCAGCAAGAACTCTGTTTTTTGAAAAAGAAGGATTTAACATAGTTAAAATTACTTCAAATGAAGTTGAAGAAAATACGGATGCAGTTGTTACTAAAATTGAGTTAGCAATGCAATTCCCTAAATTTTCAACTGCTGAAAAACCAACGGATAAAACTCTTTCTTCAAGCACTATTTCTGAGTATGAAATACCTGTTTTTACAACACGTCCTGATACTATTTATGGTGTAAGTTTTATGACCTTGGCTCCAGAACATGAACTAGTTGCTAAAATTACAACTGAAGCTAAAAAACCTGAAGTTGAAGCGTACGTTAAAAAAACTTCAAAACGTAGTGAATTAGAACGTATGGCTGATGTTAAAACAATATCAGGTGTTTTTACCGGCGCGTATGCATTGCATCCATTCACAGGTGAAAAAGTGCAAATTTGGATTGGAGATTATGTGTTGGCAAGTTATGGAACTGGTGCTGTAATGGCTGTTCCTTGCGGTGATCAACGTGATTATGATTTTGCGAAAAATTTCAATATTGAAATACCAAATATTTTTGAAGGTGTTGATATTTCTGAAGAAGCAAATACTGATAAAGAGAATTCAGTTATTGCAAATTCAGATTTCTTAAATGGCTTGCCTTATAAAAAAGCTATGAAACGTGTTATTTACGAAATAGAGCAAAAAGGTTTTGGTTTTGGGAAAATAAATTACCGTTTACGTGATGCTGTTTTTAGTCGTCAACGTTATTGGGGTGAGCCTTTTCCTGTATATTACAAAAATGGCTTACCTCAAATGATTGATGTAAAACATTTACCAATTGTATTGCCAGAAGTAGAAAAATATTTACCAACTGAAGATGGTAAACCACCATTAGGAAATGCTAACACTTGGGCTTGGAATACAACTACAAATAATGTAGTTTCTAATGGTGAAATTAACAATACAACTATTTTCCCTTTAGAATTAAACACCATGCCAGGTTGGGCAGGAAGTTCTTCCTATTTTAACAGATACATGGACGCAAACAATATGGAGGAATTTGTTAGCAACGAAGCTGTTGAATATTGGCAAGATGTAGATTTATATATTGGTGGTAGCGAGCACGCTACAGGGCACTTATTATACTCTCGTTTTTGGCAAAAATTCTTATTTGATAAAGGAGTATTACCTGTTGATGAATATGCAAAAAAGCTGATAAACCAAGGGATGATTACTGGTACAAGCGCTTTTGTGTATAGATGGGAATATGGTGAAGGAAATGGGTCAGATTTAGCGAAAAAAACAATTTTTGTGAGCAAAAATTTGATGGAGAAAATTATTAATGAACGAAAAGCTCTTAAAAATAAAACGAAAGAAGCCGTAGTTGATGAACATGTTGATTTGTTAAGTTCATGTGGTGTAAAAAATGCGCCTGAAACTAAATGGACTGGTTTTACACCAATTCATGCAGATGTTTCTTTTGTAAATGCAGCTGATGAATTAGATGTTGAAGCATTTAAAAATTGGAGACCTGAATTTAAAGATGCAGAATTTATTTTAGAAGATGAAAAATATATAGTTGGTCGTGAGGTTGAAAAAATGTCAAAATCAAAATACAATGTTGTAAATCCTGATCAAATTTGTGAAGAATACGGTGCAGATAGTTTGCGTTTGTTTGAAATGTTTTTAGGCCCGTTAGAACAATCTAAACCTTGGAAAACTTCAGGAATTTCAGGTGTATATAGTTTCTTAAAAAAATTATGGAAATTATATATTGTAAATGGTGAGTTTTCGGTTTCTGATGAAGCACCTGCAAAAGATGAGTTAAAAACACTGCATAAAACCATTAAAAAAGTTGAAGAAGATATTGCTAATTTTTCATTCAATACATCGGTTTCAACATTTATGATTGCTGTAAATGAATTAACTGCGTTAAAATGTAACAAACGTTCAATTTTAGAACCGTTAGCTATTATTATTGAACCTTATGCACCGCATATTGCTGAAGAATTATGGTCTAAATTAGGGCATGAAACATCGGTTTCTACAGTTGATTTTCCAGTATTTGAAGCAAAACATTTGGTTGAAAGCAGCAAAGAATATCCAATTTCGTTTAACGGAAAAATGAGATTTAAATTAGAATTTCCAATGGACATGGGTAAAGAAGAAATTGAAAAAGCGGTAATGGCTCACGAAAAAACACAAGCACAATTACAAGGCCGTACGCCCAAAAAAGTGATTGTAGTGCCAGGTAAAATTGTAAATATTGTAGGTTAAGATTTTGTTCGTCACCCTGAACTTGTTTCAGGGTCTCATCAAATTTAAAGTAATTGAAATGATAGACAATTATGAAATTATAGGATTATTAGCTGCGTTGTTAACAACAGCTTCTTTTGTGCCTCAAGTATATAAAACTTGGAAAACAAAATCTGCCGATAGTTTGTCATTAACCATGTATTTGGTGTTTTTTGTTGGTATTATTTTATGGTTATTTTATGGTATTCACCTAGAGAGTTTATCTATGATTATTGCAAATTCTATTACTGCAGTTTTATCATTATTATTAATTATTTTTAAGCTTCGTTATAAATAAATGAAATTTAAAAAAAATAGCAATTACAATACACGTAAAATTCATAGGTATTTAGGTGTGTTTATTGGTATTCAATTTTTAATTTGGACACTTGGAGGTTTGTATTTTAGTTGGAATAACATGGACGATGTTCATGGTGAAACCTTGTTAAAACAAGAGAAAAAGTATTTTCCGTTTATAGATTTTTCTAAAGTTCAAAAAGGAATTGATTCTTTAGAAATGGAAGTAACTATAGATTCAATTCATTCAATAAAATTAATTGAAGCCTTTGGAAAACCATTAGTGCAATTTAGATATTTTAAGAATAATCATTTAGAAATTCAATTAATTAAAGCAGAGAATGGGGAATTACGTTCTGCTTTTTCTGGTCAAGAATGTATTGAATTAGCTGAACAACAATTAAAAGAATCTATTGCAATTTTAAATGCTGAATTTTTAGAGAAACACACTACAAATGCGCATCATGAATATAGAGGAAGACCATTACCTGCGTATGCTTTTACATTAGATCATCCTACTAAAACAACTATTTACGTTTCAACAGAATTTGGTCAAATTACAAGTGTAAGAAATAACAATTGGAGGCGTTTTGATTTTTTATGGATGTTACATACCATGGATTATTCAACTAGAGATCATATTACAAATTGGGTGCTTCGTATTTTTTCAATTTTAGGAATTCTAACAATATTTTCTGGGTTTTACTTATTTTATTTGACATCACCTTCAGTAAAAAAAATTAGAAATAAATTTAGCAAGTAAATTTTCTTGCTTAAAAGTATAACAGTGGTATGTTTATTGTTTCATACCATGAGATTTATTACTTATATTTACTTCAAATTAAAGCATGAAACTTACACAACTTTCATTACGTATTCGAATATTTTTATCAATGATAATATTGGTATTATTAGCTTCGGTGTTAATTGCTGCGGTTACAATTTACCAATACAAAGAACAAACGGATGAATATAATAAAGGAAGGTTAGATAGAAAAGAAGAATCGGTTAAAGAGGCAATTAACTTTTGGTTAAACTCATCACAAAATTCATATCCAATAGTTACAGAAAAATTAGCAGCAATTTTTAAAGATAAAATTCATGAAATTTCTGATATTGAAAATTTAGAGATAAATATTTATAATTTAAAAGGGGTTTTAGTTAAAAGTTCACACTCTGGTTTTGTAAAAAGTGATGCGCCAAGTATTTTGTCAGATACTATTTTATCAAGTATTTCTTCTAACTTTAAACATAGATATGTAAATACAAAAACTTTAAAAGGAAACAGTTTTCAATCTTCTTATTCGTATATAACCGATAATAAATTTAAACCCATAGGTATATTAAATTTACAATATGTGCAAGATAATACAGCGCAAGATAAAGACTTAATAGAGTTTTTATATCGCCTTTTAATGGTCTACGCTTTAATGTTTGTGTTGGCAATTTTACTGGCATATTTCATTTCCAGTTATATTACACGTTCAATAAAAGCGGTTACAGATAAAATGAGCCATACACGTTTAAATGAGCGGAATGAAAAAATTATTTTAAAAGATGCTAGTACAGAGATATTCACATTGGTAAATGCCTATAATGCAATGATTGATGAGCTAGAAGAAAGCGCAGTTAAATTAGCTAAAGGTGAGCGTGAACAAGCTTGGCGAGAAATGGCAAAACAGGTAGCACATGAAATTAAAAATCCGTTAACACCAATGCGATTAACGGTTCAAAGTTTTCAAAGAAAGTTTGATGTAAATGACCCGAAAATTTATGATAAAATTAATGAATTTAGTAAAACATTAATTCAGCAAATAGACACCATGAGTTCTATTGCATCGGCATTTTCAAACTTTGCTAAAATGCCAACTCAAAAATGTGAAGAGTTAAATGTTGTTGAAGTTGTAAAACATGCATTAGATATTTTTATTGAAGATTATATTTATTATTTTCCAAAACAAGATGAAATAATTGCAGAGTTAGATAAAACACAGTTAATTAGAATAATGACTAACTTAGTTAAAAATGCTGCACATGCTTTAGATGAAGTTGAAAATAAAAAAATAGAAGTTTCAGTAGCTCAAGATAATGGAAACGTTGTTATAAAAGTTGCAGACAATGGCAAAGGAATTTCAAACGAAGATAAAGAACGTGTATTTGAACCCAAATTCACTACCAAGTCAAGCGGCATGGGATTAGGTTTACCAATGGTAAAAAACATTGTTGAAGCTTATAATGGTACAATAACTTTTACAACACAATTACATAAAGGAACCGTTTTTAAAATAATATTACCAAAAAAATAACTGTATGAATTTCGAAAATATACTAGTTGAACAAAAAGATAGTTTAGCAATTATTACTATAAATAGACCTTCAAAATTAAATGCGTTAAATAAAAAAACGATTGAAGAATTACACGAAGCATTTAAATATTTAGAAGAAAATGCAAAAGTAATTATCATTACTGGAAGTGGAGAAAAAGCTTTTGTTGCAGGTGCTGATATTTCTGAATTTTCTAATTATACTATTGAAGAAGGTGCTGAATTAGCTAGAAAAGGACAAGAATTATTGTTTGACTTTGTTCAAAATTTAAAAATACCAGTAATTGCAGCTGTTAATGGATTTGCTCTAGGCGGAGGTTTAGAATTGGCAATGGCAGCACATTTTAGAGTTGCCAGCGATAATGCAAAAATGGGTTTACCTGAAGTTTCTTTAGGTGTAATACCAGGTTATGGCGGCACACAACGTTTACCACAATTAGTTGGGAAAGGAAAAGCAATGGAAATGATAATGACTGCCGGAATGATTTCTGCTGAAGAAGCTAAAGATTGGGGATTGGTTAATTATGTTGTAACACAAGAAGAATTAGTTCCCTTGTGTGAAAAATTAGCCAATAAAATTATGCGAAATTCTTCAACTGCAATTTCATCAGCTATAAAAGCTGTAAATGCAAATTATTTGGATAAAGTAAATGGTTTTGAAGTTGAAATAGCACAATTTGGTAATAGTTTTAACACCAATGATTTTGAAGAAGGAACTACAGCATTTTTAGAAAAACGCAAACCTAATTTTGAATAAAAAACGATAAAATTAAATTAAGGTATTTACTGAAAATCTAAAATGGAATCAGCTAAACAGTTATTAAATTATATAAATAAGCACGTTAGTTTAACTGATGAGGAAGCATCTTTATTACTTTCTAAAATTAATTTCAGAAAATATTTAAAAGGGCAATATATAGTTCAACAAGGTGATGTTTGTAAAAATAGCAATTTTGTAATTTCAGGGTGTACAAAAATGTTTTATATGAATAATGAAGGTCAAGAACATATTGTTATGTTTTCAATTAAAGATTGGTGGTCTTCAGATTTGGGAAGCTATATATCACAAACACCATCCGACTACAATATACAATGTTTAGAAAACACAGAAGTTTTTCAGTTTCCATACCACAGTCAAGAAAAATTATTTCAAGAAATCCCTAAATTAGAACGATTTTTTAGAATAATTATTGAAAAAGCATTAGTTGCATCTCAAAAACGTATTGTTAGAAATTTCAGCCTTACAGCAAAAGAAAGGTATCTTATTTTTAGGGAATTATATCCAACAATGGAACAAAGAATACCACAGTATATGATTGCTTCATACCTTGGTATTACTAAAGAGTTTTTAAGTAAAATTAAAGGCCAGCTAATTTTAGAGCAATAAAATGTTAACCTAGATTAACATCATTTAATAAACTACCTTATTTCCCTTCCAAGTATTGTTTTAGACATTTGTACTATAATATTTAAAACAAAAACTTATGAATACACTTTTAGAAAAAATCAACACTATTAATGATATGATTCTGCAAGGAAAAGCTTTAGAAGCCTTTGATGAATTTTACCATGATGATGTTGTAATGCAAGAAAATGATAATCCGATTATTGAAGGTAAAGTTGCTAACAGAAAACGAGAAGAAGATTTTTTTAATGCAATTACTGAATTTAGAGGAGCACATCCTTTAAAAATTTCAGTTGGAGAAAATATTACAATGGTTGAATGGCATTTTGACTATACACACAAAGATTGGGGCGTAAAAAACTATACTCAGGTTGCGGTACAAGACTGGAAAGGTGGAAAAATAATTAAAGAAAAATTTTATTACGGATCATAATTAAAAACAAATACACAATTTAAAATTATACAAGATGAAAAACACAATTAAAAACTTAGCAGTAGCAACAATAGTTGCGTTTATTACATTTTCTTTTACAACACTAAAAAGTGTAAAAAAAGAAATTAAAATAGAAAAAAGTAAAGTAGTTTGGAAAGGTTACAAAGTAACTGGTTCACACGAAGGAACTATTAATTTAAATTCTGGGTCATTACAATTTAATGAAGATAAATTAGTAGGAGGTGAGTTTGTTGTTGATATGACTACAATTACTAGTACAGATTTAAGTGGAGAATATAAAGGTAAGTTAGAAGGTCATTTAAAATCGAATGATTTTTTTGGTATTGAAAAGAATCCAACAGCAACTTTAACCTTTAAAAAAGTAAAATCTACTGGTAAAAATTCATATAAAGTTACAGGAGATTTAACAATAAAAGGAATTACAAATACTATTACTTTTAACCTTTTGGCTTATGGAAACAAAGCAACGGTTTTATTAAAAATAGATAGAACAAAATTTGATGTTAGATATGGTTCAACTAGCTTTTTTGATAATTTAAAAGATAAAGCTATTTATGATGAGTTTGATTTAACGGCTGATTTACAATTTTAATTAAACCAATCCATCCCATTCATTATAAAACTGCTGAAGAAAGGTTTCCATATATTGGTGACGTTCTTCGGCAATTTTTTTGCCTGTAATTGTATTCATTCTATCTTTTAATAATAATAATTTTTCGTAAAAATGATTAATTGTTGGAGCAACAGAATTTTTGTATTCTTCTTTTGTTTGATTTAGTTTTGGTTTAATTTCAGGGTTGTAAAGTGGCCTGTTTTTAAATCCACCATAAT
>Ga0209345_10002610_pt1 | contig 19628 bp, 12 predicted proteins | sample Cruoilmetagenom7_FD_187294 | JGI IMG/M metagenome (GOLD analysis project Ga0209345, IMG submission 187294) | Oil polluted marine microbial communities from Coal Oil Point, Santa Barbara, California, USA - Sample 7 (SPAdes) (version 2) | ecosystem: Environmental > Aquatic > Marine > Oil seeps ... | reverse complement strand
AGCCCGTGCCAGTGCGGAAGGCTGATTGAAAAGAACCGAACCGGATAAACCGACAACATCACCGTCTTTGACTACTGATACGGCTTCTTCGATAGAAACAATTCTTTCGTCTCGTTGAGCAACCATTTGCCTAAGCCTCCTTAATCTATTTATAAGGTAAATAATCCGGGTCCTGAGGGCCCGGATTTGGGTTACCCCTGGAAGGGGGTTGTTTATATAGCTATCTTTTTGCGGGAGTATTGGAGTGATGGAAAAGCAATGAACAAAACACTTCAGAATGTATTGTGATTTTGGAACATACTGTTTTTTTCCTGACCTCCAGCTGAGCAGTTCCCAATGTCTCTTCTTCCAAAACTCCAGCGCTCCATCACTCCGGTACTCCGTATAAAAAACACGTTACGGCAGAGCCTTCTCTCTCTGACATGGCTCTCCGAGGCGTAGGCTACGAGCCGGAGGCCCTGAGGACCAGGTTTTGAAAGCAGAATAAAACTACAGGCGTTTGTAACTTTCCAGCCACTCCAACCAATCCCATGTTTCATCTACCTCTTTCTGGAGTGAGGCTATCACCTGTGGGGTACGATGAATATATCGACCTTGAAGTTTAATATATTCGTCTACCGGCAATACATTCGGCTCTTTGCAGTTAATTGTGACATGACTTTTGCCTTCAATCTCAAGGAGAGGGAATATCCTTGTCTTTACCGCCAACCGTGATAGCTTAACCGTTAATCGACTAGGATATCCCCACCCTGTAGGACAGGGAGAGAAAATATGTAAAAACCTGAACCCCTTGATATTCTTGGCCTTTTGTACTTTTTTCAGAAAATCATCAGGATAAGCAAGGGTAGCGCTAGCATAATAAGGGATATTATGCGCGGCCATAATCAAGGCCATGCTCTTTTTTTGCTGGGATTGGACTTTGGGAAAGTGTGAGGTGCTTGTTTTCACACTATTAGGGGTAGCCGAACTCGCTTGATTGCCCGTATTCTGGTATGCTTCATTATCGATGCACACACAAATTATATCTTCATTTCGGTGCGCCGCTGCCGAGAGCCCCCCCAACCCAATATCAAAGAATGCACCATCTCCAGCCCATACCACCACCTGAGTGTCGGTGTCACCCTTCGCAACAAGTGCCCTTTTTAGGCCTCCAGCGCACCTTGCTGTTTGCCCGAATGGCACCCATAACGACGAAATGGAATCTCCCCTATAGTCAAGTCTATAATCTTTTGATTTTGACTCAAAGAAAACGACTTGAGAACATCCAGCACAGCTGACGAATGAAACCTTCCCTTCCATCGCCTTTAATAAGAGTCTCAAAATAATAGGCATAGAACACCCTGGGCAAGCATCAGGAAGATTCTGAAACCACTCCCGCCTAGGATATTCTGATAGTTTTCTTGTCGTAATCATCGCACACCTCCGCTTCAAGCCCCAGCCAAATTGTCTCCTGTGGGGGAGGGTCATTATTAATAGCAAATAAGATTGCCTTCTCTATTAACTCAGGTGTAATATCACCCCCACCTAAGCCACAAATGAAACCGTACATAGGAATATCTTGACAAAGCGCCCATTTAATCTCTTGGAAAAATATTCCGCATTGCCCAGGAGATAAATCACGCTCAATTACAGCAATCTTTTTTCTTCCCGCCAATATATTTCTTGTGAGTTCCCTTGGGAAAGGACGGAACATTTTAAATTTGACCATACCAACCTTATGCCCACTCTCTCTGAGCCTATCGATCACATCACGACATGTCCCTGCCGAACTTCCCACCATTACCACTACTGTATCAGCATCATTGCATTTATATTCTTCTATAGGTAGGTATCCTCGTCCGAATAAAGCTTGAAACTCTTCATTAGCTCTGGAAAAAGCGTCTAGGCATTTACCTTCCCACTTGTGTAGTTGATATCTTCCCCTCATAAACCTTGGTCCGTCAGTAGGATCAACCCCTTTTGGATCTGTTCTTGGCTCTGTGGGAGAGCGCAAGTACAATTTGTAGCCCCACGGAACTCTAATTTTAGCTTCAAATGGAGGAAGGTATTCGTTTACCCTTTCCTGTTCAGGAATATCTACACTTTCCGCCAAATATGAGAGGTACACTCCATCAAGGCATACCATAGATGGGAGACTTACTGTTTCAGATGTTTTGTAGGCCTGAATAATAGTATCAAGAACCTCCTGATTTGACTCACAATAAAACTGCATCCAACCTGTGTCCCTCTGAGACAAGCTATCGATTAGGTCGACTGATATATGTCCAGGAGCGCCCAAAGAGCGATTGGCGACAGTAATTACCACAGGTAAACGGGAGCCAGCTATCCAATGAAGCTCTTCATGCATCAGGGCTAGGCCTTGTGAAGCAGTAGAACTAAACACTCTTACCCCACCTGCCGAAGCGCCCGCTATATATCCTATCGCTCCTGCCTCAGACTCAGCATTGACAAAGACTGCGCCTAAGCGTTCCTGAGCACAAAACTCTGAGAGAAGTTCAGGAATTCGTGACTGAGGAGTAATCGGGTAGGCACATATAACTTCTGGACGAGATAAGAGTACCCCATAAGCAGCCGCCTCACTACCAGTTATGACTTCTATCATTGATTTCACCTCTCTAACGATATGACATTGCTAGGGCATTCCTGAATGCATATCTCACATATCTTACATAATTCTTGGTTAATAACTAATCCGTTCGTTATCTCATCAAAGGAGACAGCAATTTCGGGACAAAAAATATAGCAGTTTCCACACAGGGTACAATGTCCGCAGTGCAAACAACGGTCAGCTTCGTTCACTGCCTCAGTTCTCGTAAAGCCGATGTTTACTTCATCAAATTTTCCAACCCTTGCTTGAACAGGAAGCTCAGGCACCAGGGTACAAGGTAACTTAGGAAGATATTCCAGGCTTAAATCTGCGAGTGAAACTACGGCATTAACACGACCGTCATACTCTTCCTCCAAATATTCTTGCATAGAAAAACTCACATCCTCTTTGAAAGCAGCCTTAACGACTGGCTTTTCATCAACACGCCTTAAAAACATGTCCATACCAAGAGCGGATCTCTTACCTGAAGCAATCGCTTCTGCAACTGAGCCGGCTAACATAGTAGAATCACCTCCGGCGTATACCCCTTCTAGGGACGTTTTGCCTAGATAATCTACACTAATTAAATTTCTATCCCTTTGAATTGAATCCGGCAAGAACGACCCTTCAGTAGTTGCCCCTATTGCTACTATAATCGTATCCGCATTCATTGTGAAGTTTGAGTCTTTCACCGGCTCTGGCCATTTAAACCATCCTTTCTTGTCTCGTCTCCCACTTCTCACCTTAATACATTCTAACTCTAATAGGGTTTCCCTCTTTTCGATTTGAACCACCATAGTACAATGCAGCATCTTGATGCCCTCCTGCTTAGCTGCTCGTACTTCTGACGAATAAGCCGGCACTGTTTCTTTAGACTCAAGGCTTAACAGGTAGATTTCTTCAGCGCCTAGCCTCTTGGCTGTCCTTGCTGCATCAATGGCAGTATTTCCGCCCCCAATCACAACTACTTTTTCTCCAATATTCATTTTCTTTCCCAGAGCCGTTCCTTTCAGGAAATCTAGACCTAGGATCACACTCTCGCAATCTTCTCCGGGTATATCCATTTTCATCGGATGGTTTGCACCGATAGCAATGAAGCAAGCATCATATTGTTGCCTAATGTCTTCAAAGAAAATGTCTCTTCCCACTTCAGTATTTAGCTTAATATCAATGCCCAGCTTAATAATCTCGTCTATCTCACTATCGGTTACAGCTCGTGGAAGGCGATAAGCCGGAATCCCCACTCTGGGTATCCCACCCGGAACAGATAATGACTCAAATACGGTTGACTTGTGGCCTAACTTAAGTAGAAAATAAGCACAGCTCATTCCCCCTGGTCCTGATCCGATGATGGCTACTCTTTTCCCAGACTCTCGTTCCTGCTTTGGCTTACTTACCTTACCTTTGTTGGCATAATCAGACGTTGCTCGTTCCAATGCACTAATTGCTATCCCTTCATCATGTTCGTTTCGGTTACAGTTTATTTCACATGGATGAGAACACACCCGTCCACAAATACCCGGAAATGGATTCTCTGACTTTACGCTTTGCAGCGCCTCTTCAAACTGATTTTGCTGGATTAAATATATCATCCGGGGAATATCGTTACCCACTGGACAACTAGACTGGCAAGGTGATAACTTCCTTATATAGGTTGGGAACTGTTTAATGATAGAAACGGTTTTATTTTGCTCTTTAATCCCCTCATCAGCCAAACCACCAATTGATTGTGATTTTAAACTACAATAAGCCGATCGAGCAGCATTTAAATTCTTTTCTGCCGAAGGGATTTTGCCTGTTATTACTTGCTCTAAATGTTCAATCTCAATTTGGTCTATCATCGCCGCAACAGCCCCCAGCATTGCTGTATTAATAATTGAGACACCAGTAGTAAGTCTGAGCCCCTCGTCGGCTGCAATATAATTAGCATCAATGGTGAATATCTTAAAATCTCCCAGAGAAAAAGCCGCAGGTAGGGCAGAACTGTTAATTAGCACCCACCCTCCTTCTTTAAGGCCCGAGAGTGTTTCAGGTACTGCTAAAGCCTCGTCCATAATAATTACGTAATCCGGGCGATATACCTTTGAATGAATGTTAATCTTATTGTCAGAAAGCCTAACGAAGCTCTCGACTTTCGCCCCTCGTCTCTCTGCGCCATATGCAGCAAAAGCCTGCGTATGATAGCCGGCATTTGCCGCCCCTGAAGCTAATAACTTTCCGGCAAGAACCACTCCTTGTCCGCCTAAACCATGAAATCTAATTTCTATCATCATTATTCTTCACCCCAAATTACCGAGACATTATCCTTTCAAATGGACCTTCCGCAAATTGTTTTGGAATATGCCGGTTATATTTAAACATATTTGAATGACATTGTTTTTTATTCAATTTTATTTTTACAAATTTCAGGAAGCCCTAATTAGAGTAGCACAATATTATGTTATTCAAAGATTAATGCTACAGCGACATATTTATAATAAACGTAATATCGTTTTAAATGAGTGGCCTATACAAAGCGCTTTTAAAAACACAGTAACGCATCATAAGATCACCAAACATAATACATAAAAAACGTAGAAATAATATGCCACTGCTAAAACCTGAAAGTTCTCTGACCCAAACTAGGAGAGTAATTATTAGTGGAATTATGATTCCGATGGCTATTACACAAATAAAAAATATACCCGCAAGATCACCTTTTAAAATTCTTTTTATGGATGCCTTCGCAATTTCGGAAGAATGCACGGAATCCCACCACAAAAAAACAGCCAGCACCCCTACAAAGCATACCAAGGACCACCTAACCCACATCTCTGCTATAGCTATTTCCGATCCAGACATAAGTAAAATCATTTCGACTAACTGGCTTCCCACCCAAATTCCGGAAACTACAGAGAGGGGTAACATCATCGGTGAATTCCAAATGGGAACGGCTTTTACCACTCCAATTGTTAAAAAACCATGCGAAATTACCAAAATGCATATAACGCCCATAATTATACTCAAAATTGGTCCATTTCCTTCCCATGGCAGCCCAGGAAATACAGCGGGCAAAATCTGAAGGGAACCTATCACAGCAAAAAACAGAATAATCAACAGGCCTCGTGACAATTCAGAGCTTGCAATTCCATTAAATATTCGCCAACCTCTTGCAGGCTTTCCAAGAAACAATATATGAAAGAAACCACCCAAAGCTAATGCTATAAACCATCCAACCAACAAGCCAGGCCGACAATTTATGAAAAGTGAAACAAGATATGTGCCTGCTCCAATCTCCGTGAAAAAAAACGCTAACCATAATAACCTACCTTTGTTTTCAATCCACGCACTTTGCGTCGTGTTTTTGAGCATCCAATAATATGTTAATCGATTTGATTTTATTTTCATATCCATCTCTACTCCAAGATATACTTATCATAATTGAAATATACTATTATTTAGTCCTTTAAAAGTGCTTCCTTTCTTCTAGCTTATTTCTATTTAAGTATCCGCACCAAACTAGTGTCTCATTTTTGCGGGAACCCTAAGTATGCATCAATCCGCCTTATATACTTTCAGCGCCAAAGAAGTCTCAATAGTACCTGTGATGGGATCGTAATATCTCAGGTAACCCGGAAGCAGTTTACAAAAGTTACTCCCTTTACCCTTAGCAATCGGTCTTCCTTTTGCCCACAAACCACTCTGGCCGGCGATAGCCAATGTATCAGGATGTTGACCTTGCATGAATTTTAGTCTTCCTTTTTCTCTTAAACCATATCTGTTTTCCATCCAAACAATATCATCTTCTTTAAAGCCCTTTTTTCTGGCAGCATCCTCGTTCATAGTTACAGTATAAGTATAGGGGCACAAAGCACTCATCTCATCAATCATAGGATTTTGACTGGTGGTGTTGTTAGTGTGTAATATATCACGATAAGAGAAACCTATTATGTCATATTCATCGTCAAGATCTTTATAAGTTTCCGGGACAAACCAGCTAGGGAGAGCGGCATATTGATCCCAGGCAAGGTCAAGTCCAACTTCTTTTCCTATCTTTTCTGCTGCCTTTCTTGAATGCAGTAAAAACTCCGTATAAACATGGACCCTAGTGTTTATCTCCCAGCGCCAATACACATCTTCAGGAGGTTTATGCCATGTAGCATATCCCTGCTTTTTTACCTTCTCCGCATCATTACCATAAACCCACTTGAGACACTTATCACCAATCTCCGTCCAGGTTAACTTGTCATCTCGTTTTAATTTTAGTTCATCATCAGTTATATCTAAATAGGCATTAATAGCGTCAACAAACTCTCCCCTAAATCCAACTCGGTCTGCAATGTCTAAAGCAACATCCATATAATAACGGCTTTCACCTATTGGCGCTGCGGTTTCCTGTTGCATATGGGCATACCAGTCTTCATGGGAAGGTGTTTGACAGAAAAAATAGTTGTCTATCTGAGCGGACCAGTTCTCTCTTTCCAAATAGCTCACATCAGGAAGTATAATGTCTCCGATTGCCTCATCCGTCTCATTGATCCAAAGGTCAGACTGTACCACAAACATGGTCTTAAAAAAGTCTAAAGCTGATTCCCATTCAGAGTTGTCTATTATCACATTAACGGAGGGACCGATAAGCATTTCTGGTTTTACAGTCATGCCCAACTTATTCCAGATATCCTCTCTTTCATTTACATAGGGTACGTGGCAGATTGTACAATGCTGCCAAAAATCTGAACAGCCTGCGTTCTTACACGGAACTGTGGGTTTATGGGGGGGCCAGGGAATGTGTGAAAAAAAGACTCCGGGAATTATTACACCGTCAGGACCAACTTGCGGGAGCCTCTCATAGGAACCTCCTGGATATTTATGCCGCCTGGAAGGCCAGCCCAGACAACCACCTGGGACATCTTCTGCTCCCACCAATTCATTAAGCAAATCTATAGCTGCTACCTGATGTACACCGTTAGAATGCCCCTGTGCCCCGCGAAATATGACAGCAGCGACTGGTCTATAGGGATATATCTTTCCCTCAATTGAAATGGTAGAACCAATGCAAGCATTTTCTACCCATTCATCAGCGATCCGTTTTATCGTTTCCTCAGGTACACTACTTATTTTTGAAGCCCACCCAAGTCCATACTGCTTGAGATGCTCCTTTAGAAGAACAAATGCCGGAACACATTTTTTGTTATTGACTTCATATTCGCCTTCCAAGGCATAGTCTTCGTATCCCATTATGGGATCATCAAATTCCTTAATTTTATCTGCTTTTATATCCGCTACAAAAGGTTTGCCAGATTCCTCGGATCGCACATAATTACCATCAGCATCGATAAGAAAAGGTAAATTCGTTTTAGCCTTCAAATATAATTCATCATATATATTCAGATCGTTCAAAATATAGTTGCACATAGCTAGTGCTATTGCAGAATCCGTTCCGGGAAGGAGCGGTATCCATTCGGTTGCTTTACCCCCGGCGAAATTGCATATGGGGTCAAAAACGATCTCCTTTATTCCCCTGTCCATTGCCTGAGACCTTAACCTGGCGTTTGAAATCATGGAATGCCCAGAACCCGTTCCCTTACTTGAGCCAAATTTGAGAACATACTTTGTATACTTCCAGTCAGGGGCCACAGACCAAGAAGCATGAACCAACCCCGCCAGCATGTGGGCGGCATTGCCACAGTGTATACTTCCACCGCCTGTTACATTGCATCCGTTTGAACAACCAAATGACCTTCCCCACAACTGCCACCAAGAGATCCCATCACCAGCCCGTTGGGTCGGTACGGTAATCATTATTTTGTTCGGATCAACTGCAATGAGCTTTTTCATTCTATCTGCAATCTCATTTAACGCTTCATCCCATGAAATCTCTTTCCACATGGGATCAACACCTATCCCCTTTTCAGGATTAGTCCTTCTTAATGGCCTTTTTATCCGGTTAGGATCATGATAATACATAATACCCGCCATACCCTTACCGCATATGCCACCGTTTTCGCCCGACATGGTACTTTCAGGAAGACCTTCTATCTTAACGGGCAATCCATTTACCCTATGTACACGGATACCACAACCACAATAACAAACACCACATGTTGTGTTTATCCAAACATCTTCCCATATTTTATCTTTTCTTTCTTCCATCACATCATCCTTGTCTCATATGGTTATTTCACGTAATAGACTGATGGTTCAGTGCCGAATTCAGGGTGCCATTTTAATCCCTTTCGGCGTCCGATCAGTTCTGATACATTGCTGTAAGGATCGTCCAGATCACCAAAGGTCCTAGCCTTGACAGGGCAGGCGTTTACACACGCCGGTGTCGCATCCCTGTCAACACCGGGTTTAAGATGTCGTTTTAAACCTTCATCAATCCTTTCAACGCACAGGGTGCATTTTACCATCGTACTTTTTTCCAAAGGACACAGTTCCCTCCCCAATTGTTCGTATGGGGTTAAACCTTGTCCAGGAAAGTATTCTAATTTATCATCGTCATAAAATGTCCTCTGTTGGTATGGACAAGCTATTTCGCAATACCTACAGCCTATACATTTTTCATGGTCAATTAATACAATTCCATCTTCCCTTTTGGAGCTGGCTCCTGTGGGACAAACCTCTACACAGGGCGCTTCCTTACAATGGTTGCAAAGTACAGGAAACATTTCCTTAACAACTGTTGGGAAGTTGCCTGATTCACCAATCAATACCCTGTTCCAAAAAACTCCACGAGGAATAAAGTGCTCCTCTTTACAAGCTACTGTACACGCCCAACAGCCTATACATCTCTTCAAATCAATAACCATGCTCCATCTAGCCACAGAAACCCCTCCTTCTTCACCCTAACGTTGCATAAATCCTGTCGACACAAACCGTTTCACTCGCGCTATAGTGCATGAACTGCACGTGTAGTCATACTTTTCTGAACCTCATGTAGTGTGAACTACACTTCGGGCCAGAAAATCATGCCACACACACATTTCACCCACTCTAACACGTTTTTGTTCGAAGTTTTATGCAACTTTAGGGTTTATTATCTATCTCCCGTAACCTAACATTTTTTTCATTGTAATATCGCTAGACTTGAAATTCAAAGTATTCATTTTCATATAGAGCCAAAATAGGCTCATATGATCTGCTTGTAGATCATATGTAGGAGTCATAAGACTACCTATCTCAGTTTCACCATCGACAAATATTTCCTTGCCTTTTGTAGCTATCTGAGTTTTCCACAAAGTCATCTGCCGATCATAATTATCCGCCATAACAATAGGAAAGTTCGAAGGCCAGTAGGGCCATGAAAGAATATAGAGAATTTTCTTCCCGTATATGTGCTTAATGGTTGGCGTTGCCTCGACTATGTGCACGGGAGCTATAGCCCATCCGGTTCTGGGAAATTTTTTGCCTACATCGAACACCATTTTGTCACTGAACTTTCTTTTCTCGTCCAGGAAGTAATAGGGCAGATCGGGTTCCCAGTTTACCAGCATGAGTTTCGCCCCTAACAACTTAAATTTCCAGTATGTAATAGGTTCCTGAAGTCCCCAGCCGTCGCCATAGGTAAGGTCAGAACCGACAAGGTTATCTTGCCAGGTAGTGGCGCTTACTCGAATTGTTTTTTTAAAAGTGGGTAGATAGAGAAAACCGGTGTCCGGATTTCTTGTATCATCATAATACCTCACGGTATAAGCTCCCAGCCCGTCAATCTCCCGGGGAGAAGTCATAATAGTTAACCTCTTCCACATGATGTTCTCGTGTCCTTTTATTGCTCCAAGCGGAGCCACCTTTGTTCTTGTCGTACACTGAAGATACTTCTGGCTCATTATTATAGTTTTATAAACTTTCCCAGATGAATTAATGAATTGAATTAAATTCGGGTCGGAGGTCCACTCATCCCAAACTCGTCCATATTTTGTGTTCGAAAATGCTTCCAGCCCCGTTTTTGGTTCTGGAAAGGGAAGTCCACCAGGCCAGAGTGTCCCTTTTTTTTCAAAATAGACCGTCCCGTTTTCATCAATAACAGCCTTACCTTTGTTCCTTTCGGTAGCTTTAATGTAAGTGTTTGACAATAGCTGTTCAGGCTTGAGATTCAGGGCCGACATTCTCATGACCATCCCTCTCTTAACACAATCATATGTGCCTTGGTTTAGATATTCCTTTACCAGATCTACGTTGGTTTTGTCTATGAGGTCCCCAATCTTCACCTTTCCGCGAGATAGTTCCTCAATTGTCGGCGCTGGTGCCTTTCCGCTTATTACAGCTTCGACAGAGGGGATATCAGCCCCTTTAAGAACGCTGGGGCAAGTTAAGATAAAAAGAAAAGGAATCAATATCATACTCAAACCCAGGCATTTTATTGTGTTCATATTTTTCATTATTAATTTCCTCCTTATTTAGTTAGTGTTAAAATGACAAGTCCTTTCAAACACAGTTTTGGTTTTTTTATAGAAATTTTTGAATTAAAATAGGAAATAACTTCATATGTAATGATCCTCAAGCTGAAAAGAGAAATCAATTTAGATTTTTCGTTCAGGCACCAGTTAGAACTGATAAGAAATTCTAGCATATACTTCGTCAATCCAGTAATTGTAGGCTTGCGTGTTAGGATTTCCGGGCACGCCATTTGCGGGATCTCCTGTATAGGCGCTTCCCCCATGCCACATTGCATAAAGGTCAAATCGCCAGTGGTCTCCAGGTTTAAAGGCAAACCTTGGCTTTATCTGGTAAGAACCATCCGGCATCCAGGTAGTCTTAAATTCTGTCTGGATTTGGCGATACCAAAAATCCTGAGTCAATATTAACGTTACAGAATCCCTTGATATTTTTTCAACACTATTAGATTTAGATAAAGGGCCCGGAAACCACTTAACATCATCATGGTTGTCGACTATCTTTTGAGCTAACTGCAATTTGATGTTAAGGGGTTCATAACCTACGGGCCACAAAAACTGTTTGGTCGAAAACATTAAAGCCCAATTCCACTCATCCGTCTCTTTGATATGGGGAATTCCACTGGGCGCGTTAGCATCCTGCCAGGGCATATCAGGTATGTAATTGCCCTCAAATGTTACACCCAAATTTAATGGTTGATCCCATGCATAATTCAAAGTTATTCCATATACATCAATTTGGGGCCATTTTGTCTCCAATGTGCCTCCAAGCCAGGGTGGAACTTCGTAATGCAGGTTGCCACTATCGGTATAAAGGTATAAATAGTTCAATGTCCAGCCTACCTGCCCTATTAGACCACCTAATCGGAGGCCCCATTCCTTGTCACCCCTTCTGCCATAATCTAAATCATTTAACGAAGATTGGGAAGGGGTCTTTGCATACGGACTGCCGGGTTCCCCACCCCAGGCAGGAGAAGTATCCCCTGGATTAAAAAAACCTTCAACATAGAGTTCGTTAAGCCACGTCACCCCTGTGTCAATATCGTATGCGGCCCGGATCATCCATTGCGGAATTTTGATATGCTCATATTCTTCGAGCTCATAAATGCTGTGCCAGGATTGGTCAAGGGGATTTATAATGTCCAGGACCTGTATGCCAATCATCTCTCCCCAGGACACAACCTGTTTGCCCGCCCTGACCCATAACTTATCGAGGTCCAAATCGGCATATATTTCCCATACTTCAGCGGCAATATTGTCATCTTTACCGGTCATCAAATAACCTCCGTACCTTACCCCCCCTGGCCTCGCGAAGTGATCCCATTCATTTAGGTTTGAATCCATCATATCTGTTTGATCATATATGACCCTCATTTTCGTATGCATCTTTAAAATATCTGTAGGGCGCCACGTCAATTCTACCTGAAAATGTGTCCGTGAAAGATTCAGCCAGTTGTTGTCTTGCTGAGTACCGGCGAACTTATTGTATGGATTCATTACACCCATAGAAATTGCCATTGAGTGCTGCAAGAAGCCTGTCATGATAAGATTATCCGTTAGTTTTATTTCGGCTCTGGCATTCGACGCCCCTACGAAGGAAATCAACATAATCAACAAGAAAACCTTCCTTTCTCCAAAAAACAAATTAATCATGATTGTACCCCCTTTTTGTTGACTTGAATTCAGAAAATCTTTTAGAATTCTAAGTCTGTTAAAATGTTATTATTGGTCAACCGGTTATGATGGTTACATATAATCAAAGATCTTTCATTATTCGCATGGTTAATCGTTGGATCAATGTGATGCCTGAGCTAATAACATTCGTTTTGGCTTAGAATATTAGAACTATGGGTGAATTTAACCCGTCCCAGAAACTTTGGCCTGAAAATATTTACAAGTGTGGGGATCAACACCAGCGCCCCAATGATATTTATAAACATGATAAGCGCCAGCAAAAGTCCCATTTCCGCCTGAAATTTCGTGCTGGAGAGAAAGTACCAGAAAATCACACCGGCAATCATCGTTGTACCCGTAAAAAATATTGCTTTTCCAGTTGTCTTTATAGGCATCGTCGTAAAATCAGAAGAGTACTCCCCACCTAAACTTTGATACTCTTCACATATACGGGAAAGGAGATAAATACCGTAATCAATCCCAACGCCCACACCCACTGACACGACGGGCAGGGTATTTATGTTGAGACCGATTTTCAAAAAATACATAATGGTTAATGTGATTATGTTAGTAATATTCAGCGGGATCATAAGGATAATCGCTGCAACTACTGATCTGTAGGTTAAAGAACATAATAAAAAGACAACCCCCATTACCAAAAAGAAGTTTAAAAACTGCGAATCCTGTACAGTTTCATTTATTGCAGCAAGAAGACCGATGTTGCCTGATGCAAGCTGCATGTTGCAGTTAACCCTATCCAGTAGGTCCTTTTTCCCGTCCATGAATTCTCTAACTCGCTCAATAGCACTTACCAGAGTTTCGTGCATATGATCCTTGTACCAGATGGTTACATTGGCTACGCTTTCATCCTGAGAAAAGAAGAGGTCATAATCTCCAGGTGCTGATTGGTTGTTTAGGGTGTTAAAGAGTTCGCCGCTCTGTTTTCGGTCCTGTGGCAGCATTTCCCACTTTGGGTATCCGTAATATATGGCCCTGTACAGGGTTTCCAATTTGTCTGTGATAGAAAGGGTGCGGCCCACAAGTGGGCCTTCCTCCATATGGGCTTGGAAGGAATTCAGGATACTCAAGAATTTGGGCTCCTCTACAGCCTTCGCACTATCCCCCTCAAAAAGGACGTATAGTTCTTCTGTTCCAGGAAAATTTTTGTTCATCTGATCAATTGCTACGTTATAGTCCGAATCTTCCCACAGGATGGAACTGCCCGGATAGATGTCCCCGATTTCAACCTTTGATGCAAACCACCCGGTAAATGCTGCCAATACAATCGTTATGATGAAAGTGGTTATACCTGCCTTTCCATAACCTAACTTTGCTATCACCCCCAAAATTCTTTGGGTCAAACCCTTATCCATATCAACGATCTTATCAATGTTCTTAGGGCGCCACCATGAAGCGGAGTATGAAATGAAAACAGGAGTAAATATCATACAGGAGAAGATATTTGAAAACGCCCAGAATCCACATAGATAGGCTAGTTTTTGCATCATAGGAATAGGGGCAACAGCGATCAGAAGAATCCCTAAGGCATCAGTTACGATTCCAAGCATTCCTGGCGGCAATATATGTTCCAGAGTTTCAATACAGGCTTTTTTTACGTCTTTTTCTTTTTGGCTATGGTATGTCTCAAAGTAACGCTGGGTAAACTGAACAGAGTGACTCAAAGACCTTGCGACAATCAAGACAGGAACAACCAGGACAAGTGGGTCTACGTTGTACCCTAAGAATCCGCTGAAGCCTAAAAACCATATGGCGCCTAGAATCATCGGGGGTAATTGTGTCAAGACCCCTAATAAGTTGCGAAAATACAACCAGAGAAGGCATACAAAGGCCAAAAAAGTACACCCGAATATCATGTACATCTGTTGCAAATTGTTTGTTACCCAGCCCATCAATATGGGCTCTCCCGCTGCATAGATGCTATGGTTGGCGTCTGATTCTTTTTCAATGAGCTTTTGCACACATTCATGGATAATGGCATGGTCCATTAACTGCTCGATGAATGAAGCGGAGAAAAACACCGACTTTTCGTTCCTGGATACCCATATGCCGTATACCGAAGGTGTGGAGCGTACGATTTCAATGAACTCATCCATTGAGGCCGGAATTTCACCCATGAGGTTTTCCATAATAATGCTTTCCTTCGTTATACGCATTTTTTTTATCTTGCGTGAGGCTATGGAATATACATGGTTGTGGTTTACACCCGGAATGGCATCAAGCCCGTCCGTGATGCGGATGACCTTTTCTAAAGTCTCCTTATTGTAGATGTTACCCTCTTTTACCTTTAGCATCATAAAAACTTTAAATGGGCTGCCAAGCTGTCCCGTGTATTTATTATGAATTTTTATGAACTGGTGATTTTGGGGATAGAGGTCGGTAAGGTCAGTCTTTATCACGACATTTTTGATCTCAAAACAAAAAAAAGCAGTTATAAGCAGAATTACACAAAGTGTGATATGCCTATATTCTATGGCCATGGTGGATATTTTCTTTACCATATCACTTCCTCACTTTTTTGAAATAATCGCTGTTTCTAAGATAATACCCTTTCCAACACTCAGGACTTTCGTCGAATTAGAAATGATCCATGCATCTACAAGCCATGGATAAGGCCGTTCCAGTTTCGTCTCGACCTTGGTCCATGTTTTTCCACCATCATTCGTCACGAGTATTGTAGCATTATCTCCGACTATTACGCCGGAGTTATCACATATCCGTATTCTGTAAAGGCTCTTTTCCTTATCAATTAAAATATTCTTCCAGCTCTTTCCCCCATCATCTGTTTTAAGAGAAAAGCCGTTTTGCCCTACAACCCAACCTTCACTATCGTTCTTGAAAGCAATTGAGAAAAGGGGAGGTAAATTTCCGGTATGCACTAGGTCCCATTCCCCCCCCCCATCTTCGGAATAAAGAATGGTCCCGCAATCCCCCACAATCCAGCCGGAGTTTTCATCTGAAAAAAAGATATCGTAGAGATTAATGGTTACAATTCCAGTCTCTATCAGCTCTATTGGTAATAGACTCATCAAATCGAGATCAATTATTTCCCATGATTTCCCTCCGTTAATTGTCCTTAAAATCGTACCGTCCTGGCCAATAGAGAAGCCCTTGTGTTCATCTAGGAAAAATAGCCGCATAAGAGCAGCCCTTGTGTTAGATGATTGTTTCTTCCAGCATTTTCCCCCATCATCAGTAAAGAGGATTAATCCGTTTATTCCTACTGCCCAACCTTTTTTCCCGACAAAAAAGATGTCATTAAAGGACTTTTCCGGCATAGTTCCCCTCTGCCAACTATTACCGCCATCGGTTGTCACTAGATTGAGCCCGTTTCTGCCCACTATCCAGCCGTTTTTATCACTTGTAAAATGCACGCTCAAAGCTTTTTCTCTTGGTCCTAAGAGGAAACCTTGAGGAATTAGACACATTCCCGGAGCACATCTTTGCCCAAAGCTTTTATCCCTTTGAGGTGATGGCACGCTGTCTTTATTGGTAGCGGTACAGGTCAAAACGAAAAAGTTTGCTACAATAAGAGATAGCAACAATAACAAACACCTTCCTCTATACCTAATAAACCCTTTTCGATAGTTTTTCCCAATCTCATTTGGTTCTCTATCCCCTGCTATATCCTTAAGCTCGTAATTTATTTCCTTCCCAAAACCTCGGAACATCCTCATCCCTCCATTTTTTCCTTTGAAGTGTTAAAGTCTTAGTGGACACTCTGAAAAGCTTGATACAACAATTAACTTTTGGGAGGTGAACCGTGACGCTGAAACGCAGAAAATATTCGAAACAACCCGAGATTGATACAGTTAAACTGGTAATCGAAGAGGTATATAAACAAGTCACAGAAGCCTCACGAAATCTTAGCATCCACACTGGTGTTCTCAGACACTGGAAAAGACACTTTGAAGCCAACAGCAATGCAGCCTTTCCCGGCAAGGGAACCATGACTCCGGAAAAGGAGAAACTGCAACGGCTTCGCCAGGAAAACAAGCGACCGCGGACGAAGCGCGAAAGCGTAAAAAAAGAAACTGTCTTCCTTGTCAACGAGTCGGAGTAAAATCCGACCTTATCCGGCAGCAGCAGAAGGTTTATCCCATTACCCTTTTGTCTAAGGTTATGGATGTTAGTCGAAGAGGATATTTCAACTATCAGAAAAAATATCAGAAAAAACAAAATTGACACCCCCAAAGTTGATCTATTGATTCGTTAGCTATAGACCGTTCGAAATCGAACAATTTGGGCAAAAAAAATAAAAATAGGGGACTCACCCTGGAAATTGACACTCCCAAAGTTGATCTATTGATTCGTTAGCTATAGACCGTTCGAAATCGAACAATTTGGGCAAAAAAAATAAAAATAGGGGACTCACCCTGGAAATTGACACTCCTAAAGTTGACCAATTGATTCGTTAGCTATAGACCATTCGAAACTGCACAGTTTGAGCAATCATATTGTTATACTGCCACCCCAAGCACTAAGGCTGCTGTCGACCGAGCTACGTTGCTTCTCTTTATCATCAACCAAATAAACTTTTTAGGATAGCAATTTTAACACACTGTTTGAGCAAGCATATCCAAATTGTGGACGCCTAGCAATTGCTAGAATAAGTAGCTTTGAAATCCCGGGGACTTAACCCCCTACTAAAGTCTTCGCCTAAAGGCGAGGGAATTTCTCCAATTCCCGAAGGGGACCTTGAAACAAAGGGAACTTATCCTAAAGATCTATCTCCACGATCTTGAAAATACTATCAGACAATTGTTTTAGATTCTTATCGCCAATCTGCTTCTCAAGATATTTTTCCAGTTCTATCACTTTGTCGAGTATTTTCGGATGCATATCATATGCCATATCAGTTAGCTTAATAATAACAAGTCGAGCATCGTTTGGATTGGGTTCTTTTGAGACATACCCCATGCGCTCCAAACGTTTTATCATTGATACAGCGGAAGACTTTTGAAGCCTTGCCCGTTTGGCGAATTCCCCAAGGCCGACATTGTCACCTTCATAATAAAGTACCCTGAGGGCAAGGAACTGCTGAGTTGTTATTCCTAAATCTTGTAGATTATGATTATAATATGATGTTATTTTTTTTGTCAAATTTGATGTTAAAGTACAAAGAAAATATTTGGGGTAATATTCTAAACTTATTTTTTTTAATTTTTTTGTTGGCATGAGTTCATTCTATACCGAACGATTACAGCTCTGTCAAGAAAAAAACCCCCGAAAATGACATTTTTTTTACTGGGTATCCGCTTCGTTCAAGCTAAAAGCGGTACATGACAAATCATACCGTAGCTCCGACCAATTGTTTGAGAACAAAGATTTAATCGAGCATTTCCTTCGCAGACGGAGCAAAAAAATATTTTCTTTGAACGAAACCATTATTTTTTATGACCTTACTAATACCTATTTTGCCGGTGACGCTGAAGGCTGTAAAAAGGCCAACAGAGGAAGATCAAAACAAAAACGTCATAATCGTCCCAAGGGCGCTCGGATTTAGGTTGATTTTGTTCGATCACAAATTTCAAAAGGCGTAGGAATAGTGAACTATTTCAAGGTCTTTGGAATTTTGGATCGGACAAAAACAGCCTGAAGCAGGGATGCTAATTGGGATGATTATTTTTTCCGCTTCCCTAAACTTTTCTTTCACTATCTTGGCCTTGCCAGTACTTATCTCTTAATTTTCGCTTTATTATTTTTCCCGCCGGACTTTTAGGAAGTGCATCCACAAAGTCAACAGATTTTGGTTTCTTATAACTAGCAAGATTCTCTTTACAGGAGTCAATTATTTCCTTTTCTGTCGCGGTCTTCCCTTTTTTTAAAGTAACTATGGCTTTTATTGATTCTCCCCACTTCTTATCCGGCACCCCTATAACTGCTACCTCAAGAACCGATGGATGTTGATAAATGACCCTCTCTATTTCCACTGGGTAGATATTTATTCCGCCACTGATGATCAGATCCTTCTTCCGATCAACAATATAAAGGTAGCTGTCTTCATCCATTCTTCCTACGTCTCCAGTATAAACAAATCCATCCTTCAAAACCCTTTCAGTCTCCTCTGGTAAATTCCAGTACCCTATCATGTTCCCAGGGGAATTAACAATAATTTCGCCTAATTCACCTGGAGCAACGTCCAGACCTTTTTCATCAACCACCCGTACCCTGATATTGGCCTGTTCTTTACCGGCTGATGTAAGTCTTTTTTTCTCTTTATCTGAACCTTCTAAAATGTGATCATCTGGTTCAAGGACACTCCCAGAGGGCCCCGTTTCTGTGGTTCCATAAAATTGAATAAAATCACATTTAAAGTTATGCATGGACTCTTTCAGCATTGCTAAAGGCATGGGAGAAGCAGCATAATAAATTGTCTTTAAACTACTAAGGTCGTGCTTTTCCAAATTGGGAGATTCCAACATAAAGGCAAACATGGTAGGGGCAATACCAGTAACCTGAATTTTCTCTTTTTCAATGGTGTCAATTACCCTTTCAACATCCCAATCCATGATAATATTGACCATGGGAATATAGGCGCCAAACAACAAATTCATCACACCTGCGCTAAAAAACCCCGGGAAAACATGTAAGAACCTCATGCCCGCTTTTAGCCTCAAGGGGCGTGCATTATTTATCACGTTGTACAAAGCACTTCTATGGGTATGCATCACCCCTTTGGGATTACCTGTAGTACCACTTGTATAAATAATGGATGATAAGTCATCTCCACCAATTTTTTTGGGTGCACTGTATTTATTATGTGTGTATTTAGTTATCAATCTTTCATATTCCTCCATCCCTTCCGATGGCTTCCCAATACAAATAATATTGTTTAGGGTAGGGCAGAGGGGAATTATGGATTGTACTATATCGACATGGTTGTCATCCAAAATAAGTGTGGTTGCTCCTGAATCGTTAATGATATATGCTAATTCTTCTGCTGCGAACCAATAATTAAGACGAACTAAGGG
>Ga0209345_10002608_pt1 | contig 19644 bp, 32 predicted proteins | sample Cruoilmetagenom7_FD_187294 | JGI IMG/M metagenome (GOLD analysis project Ga0209345, IMG submission 187294) | Oil polluted marine microbial communities from Coal Oil Point, Santa Barbara, California, USA - Sample 7 (SPAdes) (version 2) | ecosystem: Environmental > Aquatic > Marine > Oil seeps ... | reverse complement strand
GGTGAAGAAAGCAAAGGCTGACAAGAAAGCAAAGGCAATGGGTAACACAGACGCAGCGAAGACCATAGAACATTTTATCTATGACTATAAGCCAACAGATATACGGGTAGCACTTTTACAGTTGACGCAAGCCAAGCGTAACTTCTTACGCCGTGCGATTGACAAAGTGGATCTGATGGTCGAGAAGAAATCGGACAAGACCGATAAGTCTGATAAGATAGTCGATAAGCAGGCCGACAAGAAAGAAAAGTTTGTTCGTGAGATCGTAAGAGTCAAAAAGAACGGTACGCCAATGAAAACGGTATATGTATCGTTCAAAGAGCTTGCGGCCACATTGAAAAAGGGACAGACGGTCGAGGTAGTGATATACAATACTTTGGGTGAAGGCCGGGGTAAGGCACGCTTTCTCAAAGAATACAAGATGGTTACCAAGATTGCCAAGGACAAGCACTCTGTGAAAAAGAGCAAACGCTCTATAGAAACAGCGTAGGCCTGCTCAAAGAGAGTACGCTTTTTCGGGTACTTTCTTAGCTAAAAATTGTAAACCCGACTTTTGAAAGGAGGCTTAAATGAAGGTTGATATAGTAGTAATAAATGATTCTATCTATCTTAAAATAGCTAAAGGTATAGAACTTTCTAATGGTATATTTGTAGATGGAGACTTAGACCTTAGCGGTACTAGGATCACAGAACTCCCTGCAGGCCTGCAGGTAGATGGAGACTTAGACCTTAGCGGTACTAGGATCACAGAACTCCCTGAAGGCTTGAAGGTAAAAGGAGACTTAGACCTTGAGGGATCTGATGTCACAGAACTCCCTGAAGACTTGACGGTAGGCGGAGAGGTTTTAGGGTTATAGCTTTCAATAAACCTGCTTTTTGAAAAGGAGATTGAAAATGAGTAAAGGCATGATGGTTCATGATGGCCGGTACAGTGATACGAACGCAGAGGACCTCGGTGGTGTAAAAGAAGAAATGCTCGAAGTTTTAAACCGTGCTCTTGAGAAAAGAACCGCAAATTTAGGTATAGATGTTTTAGCCGATGTGCTTAAAACGAAAATAACTACTATAGGCGGAAGTTCGCCTCAAGAGTTTGCCGAAGACACCGCAAACCTGATCAGTGCCCTGGGGAAAGTCATTATCGATTTTATAGTGGATAACGAAAATTTACAGGATAAGCGGCTTACTCGGTATGAATTAAAAAGTTCGTTAGACTGGATCGTAAAACATTTTTCTTTGATCGGCTAAACCTGATTTTTTGAAAGGAGATTTTAAAATGATAAACAATAGATATAAGTTTACAGTAACTATAGATGTTAACACTGATGTATCTGACACCGTTGCAAAAGACATGATCAACGAGGCACTTGCTGGCGCACACGGTCTAGATGTCGTGTCAATTGAGTCAAATGAAGTAAACAGAAAAAGGATTCGGGTAGAGGGACCAGTTACGAAGTTAATACGACGATGTGTTTAGTCCAGCAGACGGTACGTAAACCCAATTTTTGAAAAGGAAATTTGAAATGGTAGATGGTATAGTGATAAACAATTCTGTCTATATTAAGATAGCTGAAGATGTGCAATGCTTTGCAGACGTGAAGATAGGTGGAAGTTTAGACCTTAAAGGTAACACAGTAAAATCCCTAGGTAACTTAATGAACATAGGCATACTAATGATTAAAGGTGAATGGTATAATATCTATGAACTCCCTGAAGGATTGGAAGTGGAGGGAGAGTTAGATCTTAGTTACACCAAGATCTCAGAACTCCCCAAAGGCTTGACGGTAAGCGGAGACTTAGACATTAGAGGTACCAGGATCACGAAACTTCCTGAGAATCTGACCGTCGGTAGAGATATATACCTTAGGGGTTCTAAGATTACAAAGATCCCTAAAGATACAAAGGTGGGCGGAGAGGTTGTAGGACTACAGATCAGCTAAACCTAATTTTTACGAAAGGAATAGTATGCGAGTGTATACCTTAGAGCATCCTCATGTTGACCTAAGGGTGAGTGTAGTGGCTAGCTCTGAAAATGAAGCCCGTTCGCAAGCTAACAGAATAATGACAAACAAAATAGCTGCCGCGGTTGTTAAGTGTGCTTCTTATTTATGCAAGAATCATGAACTATACTTAGTTGGCTCAGCCTCCTGTAGAAGGATTATAGGGAAGGCATAAACCTAATTTTTGAAAGGAGATTTGAAATGAGTAAGGTTATAGTAGTAAACAATTCTCTTTATATTGAAGTAGCTAAGGGTACAAAACTCCCTGAGGGATTGAAGGTTGAGGGAAACTTATTCCTTCAAGGCTCTAAAGTTACAGAGCTTCCCAAGGGTTTGACGGTGGAAGGAGACTTAGATCTTGAAGGCACTGAGATCACAAAGCTCCCCATAGGCTTGACCGTAGGCGGAGACCTAGACCTTCGAGGTACTAAGATCACAAAGCTCCCTGCAGACTTGAAGGTGGGCGGAAACTTAGACCTAGATGGCACTAAGGTCACAGAACTCCCTGAAGGCTTGATTGTAGGTGGAAGCTTATTCCTTCAATGCTCTAAGGTCACAGAGCTTCCCAAGGGCTTGAAGGTAGGTGGAAGCTTATTCCTTCAAGGCTCTAAAGTTACAGAGCTCCCCAAGGATTTGACGGTAGGTAGAATCTTAGACCTTCGAGGTACTGAAATCACAAAGCTTCCTGAGGGCTTGACGGTAGGCGAAAACTTAGATCTTAGAGAAACTAAGATAAAAAATCTCCCTGAAGATTTAAGTATAGGGAGAGACTTAGACCTTGAGGGCTCTAGTATCACAGAGCTTCCCAAGGGCTTGACGGTAAAAGGATGGTTAGACCTTAAAGGTACCAAGATTACAGAACTCCCCGAAGGATTAGAGGTAGGCAGAGACTTATACCTTAGAGGTACTCAGATTACAGAACTCCCTAAAGATGCGCAGGTGGGTGGAGATGTTATAAGGTTATAGTTCAATAAACCCAATTTTTGAAAGGAGATTTGAAATGGCAAAAGCAAAGGTTAATTTACGAAAAGTGGATGCGAAGTATATAGGTTCATCCAAGCGTTATTCAAAGTTTGAGATTGAAGGAGATGACGTGGTTCTCGGTACCAAGCTGTACATCTCAAAAGAGGCGGATAGCATACCTACGCACATAACCATCTCAATGAAAGGTCTGAAGAAGGCCAAGGCCGATGCTAAAGAAGATTAATAACACTCGTCTTTAGGTTTAAACCCGATTTTTGAAAGGGGAGGAATAAACCATGAAGAAAGGGAAGAATGAGATAGTGATAAAGGATGCTATTAACATATATAGAAAAGGTAGAAAGTACAATATAGTAGAAAAGGATGGTGTTAACATAACAGAAGCAGAGGATTTATTACAATGTTCTATATCCTCTAGTGTATGGGTTGCAGTACGCCGTTGTGAAAAGTCTGGAGCTATATTTATAGACAATGCTACGGCACGCACTTTTGTATCAGATGTATATTTGGAAGTTAAGAAGAGAAGAACGAAAAACCCAAACTTTGACAATGAGAATCCTGTGCAGTACATAGCACAGGCCGTTATTACAACTATATGTGAATAGAACCATTAGAAGATACCATAAGCAATGAAAATGTTTTGCTAGGTTCTTGTGTGTATTAAAGAATTGCATTTAGTCGAGAATAGGATATATTATACTTAAAAGGGGGTGTAAAATATGCATACGTTATCGAAAAAGTATCTGCTTCAAATAGAGCCTAAGGGGAAGAAGTCTAAGACACGCTGCAATGATAGGCTAACCGAGAAAATGAGGTTGCTATTGAAATATGCAAAAGATGGGAGGCCTTATAAAGGACACCATACATGTAGTTGCGGGAAGCACAGTGGTAACCGTGACTTATATATTAAAGGAGGGTACATAACAGACAGTCTTGCCGTGCATTACCTAGAATGGCATAGGAAAGATGTTCCTGAAAAAGAAATAGATAAGCTGAAAGCCATAAAACCTCGTTCAATGCAAAAAAGGAGATAGGCTATGGACATAACTCTATGCACTAAAAAAGATAGTCTTTTATGTATTTACTGTGGTGAACCTCTAAACCTTGAAGGTGAATGCCCAAATGATTGTACTTTAGATCCTAACTATAGTGTTGTCGAAGAACTGGACTTACTTGACGATGAGTGTATACAGAATCATTTTCAATAACCCAAGATTTGTTAATATTATAAAAGGAGATAAAAGGATGTCATCTGTGCTATGGCGTATGAGCTTAGTCATACTATGTTTTATAGCCTATGTCTTGCTTATACTTTTCGTTTAAAGGAAGGATAAAAATGCCTGAAACTGAAAATGAAGGAGTACACTATCACTTTTTAACCAATATGCATAATAGAGACAAGGAATTGGTTACTAAGGCAATAGAGTTAAGTGGCTTTAAAGAAATTCTGTGCATCCGTAATGTGAGTTATGTCTATGTTAATACTCAGTCCATCTTAAAGAATCACTTCGGATTGTATACCAGCGAAGGGTGCTTAAACCATTCCAAATTTTGGAGGATGCTTGATGAACTCAAAGAGACAAGAGAAAAACTCTAACAAGCCGTGCGAGCAGCAAGAGTATACAACAATGGAAAAGCGTTTAATGAAAATACTTGATGACTATTATGGCGATGGAAGAGACTATGCCTACAAAAAAGAGATATGTGAGTTTATAGAGGTGCGTGCCGAGGATATCAAACAAATAATATCAGATTATTCAGATCTTTTTGTGTCTTAGTATAATAGGTATAGCGGCGGTGCAGCGGGAACTAATAATACACTTATTTAGCCTTGAGCTATTATCCGAATGAGTTAAATGTCCTAGTCCTGTGGAGCTACGGCGATGAAGCAGGTCAGACAAGCATTTAACAAGATACCGTGTCGGGGAAGAACCGGCCCGCTATATTTTATACTTGTATAAGGAGATATACCCATGTATACAATCTTTGGTTATGACGATCTGTGTTACGATTTTACTTATGTATTTGATAGTTTTGTCGAAGCCGTAAAGACCTTTTGTAAGTTAGAGTTTGAGTGTGTAACTTTTATGATGAGAGAAAGACCTGGTACATGTATGCATGTAAAATAATCTAATGGTCAGTTCTTTGTACTAAAGGAGAAAGGATATGAGGAAGATAATAATTATCTTAATCACTGTTGGAGTTCTTATCTTGCTACGAAATTTGGCTTATGACTTCCAAGAGTATATCTGGAAGCTTGATAATACCAAAATAGAAAGAGAACTTACTTTGAAATAAGAAAATAGGGTTAGCCTGTATGCAGAGGTACAAAAGGAGTTAAGGTATGCGGAAAGTAATTTCTAGTTTCTCAGGTGACTATAGCTTTTTGTCTAATTTCTATAAAGTACCTATAGTCTTTGATTATAAAGGATCTCCCGTAACTTTTCCATCAGCCGAGCATGCTTTCCATTTTGCTAAATGTACCAATATAGATGATAAGCGTAAGGTAATTGCCGCATTGGAATGTGGCAAAGCAAAAAGCATAGGTAGGAGGGTACACTTGCGCTCTGATTGGGAAGACGTCAAGTATGGTATTATGGAGACTATAGTTCTTCGTAAGTTTTTGCAGAATAGGGATTTGGCATCTAGGTTAATTGCTACTCATAATAAAAAATTAATTGAAGGTAATACTTGGGGGGATACAACTTGGGGTGTTTGCAAGGGAAAAGGATTGAATTGGTTGGGTATTATTTTAATGGACACTAGAAAAATATGCCGCATAGCTTTTAACCCTAAGTTTAGATAAAAGAAGGGGGATATAAATGGAAGAACCTACAGTAATACTATCTTTAGAGGATATTGCTGAAGTCACTGAGATTATGAATAACACATTTCCAGACAATGAAAAGCCTAGTCAAGGCTTTTTGGAATGGTGCTTGATGAATGCTATACGTCAATATAAAAAAGTTGACTTTTTCGAGTATTCAAGGGAATTAGATAAAAGCATACCAGACTAGTTTTAGGGGCTTATAAACTTACAAGGAGGACTTATGAGAAGCCAACCGAACATACCAACGATTGACGGGTACATGAGTTTAGACGAGTGTCGGCATGCAATTGAGCGTTAGGCTGTTAATATAAACACCGACATTACAAGTGCTATTGTTAATACCGCAAGGATTGGGTCTTTACTATCTTTACTAAAGTTATTTGCAAGGTATAATGAGTTATTGGTAAAAGAGGGTATGGCTTAAAGAAAATGCTTTAAACATTCAAAATAAATTTATAGCAGGAAAGGGTAGTACATATGGCTAGTTATACTGATAAGGATATCATACATCTTAAAGGACTCCAGGCTGTACGAAAACGGCCTGGAGTTTACGTTGGGGACATAACATCACCTTCAGGTGTATTCCAACTAATTAAAGAGGGTGTAGATAACTCTATAGATGAGGCCCTAGCTGGTTACTGTAAACGTATTAAAGTGCAATTGAACCTTGTTTCTAGGGAAGTAATAATTTCTGATGATGGTAGAGGTATTCCGCAAAAGTCGTTACCTACTGTTTTTGGGAAGCTGCATTCAGGTTCAAAATTCAGCGACAAGGTTTACTCTGTGAGTGGGGGTACTCATGGTGTGGGTGTTAGTTCAACTAATGCTCTGTCTTCTGTATTTGAATGTTTTTCTATTCGAGAAGGTAAGTCTATTTGGGTGAAGTATAAGAAAGGTGAGTTAATCAAAGGACCTGCTAAGAAGAAGCCTTGTAATACTATACGGGTTAATGGTAAGCATGGGACTACAATACGTTTTATTCCAGACTTCTCATTAGTAACGTATAAAAAGCTTCCCTATAAAATGGTTCTGCGTTGGCTAGAGGCCATACCGTTACTATGCCCCGGTCTAAAAATCGAAGTTAGCCTAGCTTCTAAGACAAAGACAGTTGAGAAAACCTTCTTTTCAAAGGCCGGACTCAAAGGACAGAAAAGGGGCAAAGACTTGTATGCCAAGCGAGATAACTTGGAGTTGTGTATTAGCTTCTTGTCTGAAGAAACCAAAGTACTTGGGTACATTAATACCATAGCAGTAAGAGAAGGATCACATATAAAGGCTTTTTGGCAAGCACTAAAAGTCTCGTTAAATAAATATGCAAAAAAGAAATCCCCTCGTCAAGCCTCTCTAAAAGAAGGCGTACAAGGAATATTCCATGTTTTAGCTAAAGATCCTTTATACGTAGGTCAAACCAAAGAGATACTAGGCGATACTCGAATAGAAAAATGGGTGTATTTAGAATTAAAAAAGGTATTCGATGAATATTTTGAAAAGAATACCGGTATAGCGAATACACTAATAAAAAGGGCTTTAGCCGTAGAGGCCCTTGATAAAGAGCATAGAAGCAAACTAAAATCTTTAAAAGGTATTGACAAAGACATAAGGCGTGGGCGGTTACCAGCTGCACTAGCCGTGTCTTCTACTAAAAATAAAGAGGAGCGAGAATTATTTATTTGTGAGGGGGAATCAGCAGGGGGTTGCTATGCTGCATGGACTAAAGTCCGTCTTATTAATGGGGTTGATAAAACATTTAGGCAATTAGTAAAAGACTATGAAAAAGGTATTACTCATTATGGGTATACTCACGTAAATTCTTCTGGGTTAATAAAAGTGGTTCCTTTACTGCATCCTAGGATAACGGAGTGGACCAAAGAGGTTGTAAAAGTAACGTTAGACACAGGAGATATGCTTGTATGCAGCTTAGGTCAAAAATGGAAATTACGAGATGGGACATATAAAGAAGCTCGGGACTTAGAATCTAATGACAGCCTTATGCCGCATGCAGAAGAAGTCAAAGAATACCATGGAGGACCAAGACGATTTATTAAGCATCCTAACAAATCTATACTAGGTAATCCTACAAAAAAGGGGAGATGGCAAGCTGTCCATCGGGTTGTAGTAGATAGTATCCTTCCCTTAAGAAAAAGGAAAAAATGTATACAGAACTCGGGATTCAAAGTAAATATTCATCATAAGGACTTAGATACACTAAACGATCATCCTTTTAATTTGATACCTTTAGAAGAAGGTTTTCATAGGCGAGTACATGCAACTTATGGGGGGGATACCACTGCACGAAGATATCCTGGTAAACAGAATAGACATAGTGTGCTCATGCGAGAGAATCCTGAATACCGTAGATTATGGAGTCTTAAACAACGCATAGCAAGTTTAAAAAGGTGGTGGACAAATGATGATGCTGATATCCTCAGGGAAGAGGCATCTAAAAGAAATATGCTGGTGATGCAAGATCCTAGGCTTAGAAAAAGAATAAGTAATAGTGTAAAAGCTTATTGGACTCCTGAGAAAAGGGAGGAACAAAGCATTCGAGCTAAAAAACAAATGGCTGACAAAGAACGTATAAAAAAACGTACAAGGGATATGAGAAAAAAGTATAAGATACGCTACTTGGCTATGTGTATTACTTTACCTGAATTAACACAGGAGGCCTTTGATAGTCTAGCTTCCGAGGTATGTAACTTAACTAAACGAATGAGGTTACCTTTTGAGTTTAGTTATTGGGAAAGGCTATTTTCTTCGTTTAAAGAATTTAAAACCTGTGTGCTTAAAGCAAAAAACAGGTATTCTAATAACCATAAGGTTGTAAAAACGAAAATACTTTCTTTAAATAAGGCTATTCCCTTATATGATCTTACTGAAGCGACACAAGAAAACTATGCTTTAAGTTGTGGGGTTTATGTGCATAACTCAGGGAAGGCTGCTAGAGACCGTAGGTATCAAGAAATTCTTCCTGTTAAGGGAAAGATATTAAACGTAGCTCGAAAACTGGATAAGCCTGATAAAGTTTTAAAATCGGAGGAGATACAGAATATTATAAAATCCATTGGGGGTATAGACCCCGATAAAGGTAGAGTAGGTAAAATAATACTACTCAGTGATAGCGATGTAGATGGTTTTCATATTACAGCGTTATCCTCTACATTGTTTGTGTTAACGCTGCCTAAATGGATACAAGAGGGTAGAGTGTACACTGTAATAGGACCTCTATTTCATACAATATACAAAGGGAAGAGGTACTTTGGAGATACTGCTAAAGAGGTTCAGAATCAGATTAAAGGTAAAGCCAATATCATGCGTGTTAAGGGTTGGGGGGAAATGAAACCTGAAGACTTGCGCTATGTTGCTTTAGACCCGGATACTAGAGTTATAAAGAGGCTTCAGCATAGTAAAAGATCCTCTAAGAAGACAATGGAGCTCATGGGTTCAGATACTAACATGAGAAAAAGGCTTTTAGGCCTTGATTAACGCTGTATTAGCAGTCATGTAACCTCTTGTTTTTAAAGAGGATTTTGTGCTTGACATTCACTCCAAAATATGCTATAATGAAGAAGGAGCAGCGAACTGGAAGCATTGAAATTGCAGTAAACCTAACTTTTGAAAGGGGGCTTGAAATGTCAGAGGTAAAAAGCGTAGAAGCCGTATATGTAAACGGTATCTTGTATACCAGATACCCCGAAGGTACACCATATCCCAAGAGAATGGTTATAAAAGGAGACTTAGACTTGTGTGGTACCAAGATCACAGAACTCCCTGAGGGCTTGGAGGTAGAGGGATACTTAGACCTTGGAAATACTGAGATTACAGAACTCCCCATAGGCTTAAAAGTAGGTGGAGACTTAGACCTTAGATGTACACCTGTCACAGAACTCCCTAAAGGCTTGAAGGTGGAGGGAAGCTTATTCCTTGAAGGTACTGAGATTACAGAACTCCCTGAGAACTTGACAGTAGGTGAAAACTTAGACCTTAGAGGTACTAAGATCACAGAGCTCCCTAAGAGCTTGACTGTAGGGGGAGATTTATATCTTCAAGGCACTAGGATTACAGAACTCCCTGAAAGCTTGACCGTAGGTGAAAACTTAGACCTCGAAGGTACTAAGATTACAGAACTCCCTAAAGGCTTGAAGGTAGGTGGAGACTTAGACCTTCAAGGTACTGGAATCACGAAACTCCCTGAGGACTTGGTGGTAGGTGAAAATATTATAGGGCTATAGTTCAACAAACCTAATTTTTGAAAGGAGATTTGAAATGGCAAAGGCAAAGGTAGAGACAACAGCAGTGGATTATGATGAATTGGCTGAAGATCTAAAAGGTCTGAAAAAGCATGAACCTTCCATGAACTCTGCGGCGCACACGGGTCTTGAAATGGATGACCACGGGAACTTTCGTATTTCAGTCAACGGTGTGAAAGGTATGTGGACCCTATATCAGGGTATTGCTACGTTAGAGCTAGAGGGCGTTCAATACCTAGGTGTATCTGCTTATTACGATGGTAATATGCCTATTGAGCAGGTCCTGAAAGTCGAGGTTGTGCCTACTGTAAAAGCTTAACTTAAAGCTATAAATTGAACATTGTGCGCTCGTAGCTCAGTTGGTAGAGCAGAGGACTTTTAATCCTAAGGTCGCAGGTTCGATCCCTGCCGGGCGTACCATTTCAACAAACCTAACTTTTGAAGGGAGACTTGAAATGTCAACTGTAACTCGTGTTATTTCAGGTGGACAAATAGGTGCAGATCAAGCAGGTCTATCTGCTGCCAAAGCGTGTGGTATACGTACAGGAGGATCAGCTCCGCTAGGGTGGTTAACTTCAAGAGGCCCCCAAAAAAAGTTATTGAGACGCTATGGTTTAAAGGAGCACTATCAAAAGGGATATAAAGCAAGAACATGGGCTAATGTTAAGAACAGTGATGGTACAATTTGATTTGCTAGGAACTTTAGGTCACCTGGGGAACGGTGCACACTTAATGCCATACATAAATTTCAAAAACCTTATTTTGACGTAAATTTGAATAGTATTACTACTCCGAAAAAGACGAACACTGAGATAGACCGTGTGGTGAAATGGATACATAAGAATGATATTGAGGTATTGAACATTGCGGGTAACGTAGATACAATCAAAACTGGTACAGCTATCTTCGATCAGGTAGAGGCCTTTTTAATCAATATGTTTACGAATCTTTAAAGTAAGGGAAGGAGGCTTTATGCATACTTCATGGAAAGCCATTAGCATCATGGAAGATGACTTAGACAAAGGTAGTGCTATAGGATTAATAAAGTTTATTAAGAGGTTAGAGAAGGCTGGACTTCTCAATCGTCATATGCTATCAGCCCTGTGCGCTACGTCTATAGACCATGCAATTACAAACCGAAAGTGGAACATACTACATGAATTAGCTTCAGAGGCATAGAGTAGTTTTCAACAAACCTAATTTTTGTAAAGGAGAATGAAGATGGATATCATAAGGGTAAATAATTTTCTTTATCTTAAAGTAACTGTAGGTACAAAGCTCCCTAAAGGCCTAGAGGTACACGGAAGCTTAGACCTTCGAGGTGTTGATATAGTAGAGCTCCCTGAGTATTTAGATATAGGCGGAAGTTTATATCTTAGTGGTACTAATATCACAAAGCTCCCCAAAAGTTTGAAGATAGGAGGAAACTTAGACCTTAGAGGTACTAATATAACAGAACTTTCCAAAGGCTTGACGGTAAAAGGATGGTTAGATCTTGAGGGCACTGAGATTATAGAACTCCCCGAAGGTTTGACGGTAGGCGGAGACTTAAACCTTGAGGGTACGAAGATCAAGAAACTCCCTGAGGGCTTGACCGTGGGGGGAGAGGTTATAGGGTTATAGTTCAATAAACCTAATTTTTCAAAAAAGGAGGTAGGCATGAAGTTAGAATACAAAGCTTATTATAATAAACATGAAATAAAAATATGTGTAGCGGCTAAGCTCATACACAACACTATGAAAAAGGAAAACGTCCCTGTCGCCTGGATTAGTAGAGAAGATACTTTAGACGCCTTAAGCCTACGTGAACACCAAGGTTCTCTAGCCATTGTTTCATTGAATAAGGCTTTTAAGGCCTTAGATATAAACTTAGATATAACAGCTTATGACCACTATCATCTATTGGTAATAACAGGCCCTATGCTAATTGATGTATGGGGAGAGGATGAAGATGAGGAAGACGTTGAAGAGTACACTGATATTGATGACGAAGAGGATGGAGAGCCAAAGGCTGAAGGCAACAGGGATGAAGACAACACGGATGGTGAACTATCTGTGTACGTCTGTGAATTTTGCGGCATATATAATGCCTATAAACCTAGATGTAATAAATGTGAAAGTGAAGAAGACCGCGTAGGTGAATGTGGAACATAACTGGGATTAGAAAAGATGTTAAAGTACTTGTATAAGGAGGGGTATAATGAATGACAGAAGCAAGAATAAGAAAGTAAACAAAATGTCCCTGAAAGAACTGAATGGTGTACTATTAGGATTACACTTGGTCAATAGTACTTCACTGTATAGAAAACACATTGAAGACCGACTAAATGTGGTGATGGATACCGAGGCAAAGCGTGTCTATGGAGATAAACTAAGGCAGGAGATTATGCATGGAAATTGAAAATATTCCTGTAGAGCAGTTAATAGCCGATTGTATGGAACAATATGGTACATATGTTTTAGAAGAAAGGCAGATACCCGATTTTCGTGATGGATTGAAACCTGTACAACGTCGTATACTGTGGACTATGTACGAAGACAACAACAAATGGAATTCTCGTTTTACGAAGTGTGCTGCTACAGTGGGCAATACCATAGCTAGATATCATCCTCATGGTGACATAGGGAGTTATGGGGCTTTAACCAAACTAGCAGGATTGCCTATCCCTAAGAATAAGAAATTATTCTATGGTCCAGGAGCATCTTACCCCTTAATTGAGGGGTATGGTAATTTCGGGTCAATTGATGGCGATAATCCTGCAGCTATGAGATACCCTGAAGCTAGGTTATCTTATTTAGCAGAAAATTTATTTCGTCTAATATCTGTAGGAAAAACTATACCTAATTACATGAACACAAGACAAGAGCCATTATTTTTGCCATCTTCGGTTCCATTCTTGTTGTTGAATGGGGTATCAGGTATAGCTGTGGGAACTACAACAGATATACCCCCACATAATCTTAAAGAGATATGTGATACCTTGAAGCTTTGTATTAAGTCTGATAAGGCTCCAAGCTTGAAAAGGATTTTGAAGTGTATTAAAGGCCCTGACTGGACCTATGGTGGTACTATTCGTGACGATGAAGGTATGCATGGTATGTACGCTACAGGAAAAGGGAGAGTTAATTGGGGATTAGATGCAGAGATAACTAAATCAGGTAAGGCATATCAAGTGACTGTAACAGGTATACCCCCAAGATTTAGTTTACCTAGGTTCATAGCAAAAATGGGAAATAAACAGGGAGTAAAGAGTGTAAACAAATTGGATGTGTCCGATACACTTAAAGTGGTTATCTTAGTTAATTCTGCGTCTCTTGCCGAGGGTATACTAGACACAACTATACCTGTAACCTACGTTTGGAACGTTTGTACTAGGAAAAAGGATAGCGTAGATTTTATGGCTACGAATTTATCTTCTTTTCTTACTATGTGGGTAGACTATTTGATAGCAACCCAAACCTTGTTTTTCAAAAAGGAGCTTAAGCGTATTAAAGGTAATATGTCTGTTATTCAGATAAAGAGAATGGCGGCTAAGCATTTAAAGCAAGTAATAGCTGGTATTCAAGATGAGAACGATGCAAAATTAAAGAAGGTGTTAAAGACAGATGAAGAGGGTATAGGCATAGTCAAAGGGATGTCTTTAGGTTCTTTATCAGGTAAATCGCAGAAGGCTTTTAAGAAAGCTTATGTAAACGAGAAAAAGGAATTTGTGCTAACAAAGGATCAATTAGCCAACATCCAAGATTTTCTCATAGACTTTTTCACTGAGATATCTAAGTTTAGTAGACCTAGGAAGACCAGAGTTATAAAGCCTTAGTCAAAACGCCTTAACTCTAGAGGCGACTCCAAAATAGAGCCATATACTGCTATGTTTCATAGCCCCTGCTAGCGTACAGGCTATGCCCTGGGAGCTCTAGTACAAATACACGTGAATTTAAGTCACCCGCTGAGAGGCTCCAGAGAGGTAGCTGTAGGCTATCCTGTGGGTACATAAATTTAGAGGGAAAAGGAAGGTAAAATGGAAAAGCTAGAGTATTTGGATTACACGGAATACGGAAAATTAATTTCTGTGCTTAGTATCCAGTGTGCTAATATGTGTCGTGTGTATAATTTAAAGTATGTATATGGCATTCCTAGAGGGGGGTTGCCCATAGCAGTACATCTGGCGCATAGTTTAAACCTCATGCTTATATCAGAACTGAGAGAGAATTTGTACCCTGTGCTTGTTGTAGATGACATAGCAGACTCAGGAGATACCTTACGAAAGATATTACAGGTAATGCCTGTAGGTAGACCTAGAAGTAGTGTGCAAATAGCCACTTTGTTCTATAAGAACACAAGTAAAATAATACCCGATTGTTACGCAAGGACTACTAAGAAATGGGTGGTTTTTCCTTGGGAATCAGATATATACCCTATATCTGACCATGACTAAACCCTTGTTTTGAAAGAGGAATATTTTTCTTGACTTTTCGTTGAAAGTGTGTTATAATGGAGAAGGAGCATACATAAGTCTTTAGGAGGGATCATGCAATGGTTAGAAGAAATACTAAACTTGTCAAGCAAGATTCTAAACGGCTTAATAAACTTTATAGACATAGGTCTACTATTAGCAGTGATGCTAGGGTTAATAGGTTGGTTCAGTCTAAAAAAGCTAAGACACTAGTAAAGACCATATCTGATAAGGCTGTATCAGGTAAAAAACCTGTGCATATGGATAAAGCCTTTATTAAGAGTCTGATTCAAGAAGAACGCTTGGGAGAAGCAGGTAAACTATTAGTGTCTTTTGGTCACAAAGACCTGGGGATTACTATCTCAAAATTTTCAGAGGTGTTACCCTATGTATCTCCAAAACAGTATACCAAGGTAGTACATGTTTTGAATGCAGCAGTGGATAAGGAGTACGCTGTTTCCATTAGTAAGGCAAAAGAAAACACTGAAGGCATTAAGAATAAAGAAGACCTTACGTCTTTTAACCGTTTAAAAGATGCAATGGTTCACTATACCGATGCTAAAAATGAGGAGGAGGAAAGAAAACAGGAAGAACAAAGCAAGCGCAGGGAGGAGCGTAAACAGAAGGACATAGATGATATGGCAGGTTTGTTCAAAAGTTCTAAATTTAAGCCTCTTCCTGCTACTATTAGTATAAGTGCTATCCAAGGTGACATTGTAATAATAGGTAAAATTAATAATATAGAGAAGGCTATAGGTGATGACTATGATATCCGTAGGTTGTCTTATACTGAGGCAATCATAAAAGATGTAAGCCTATTAGGTGTACGTGAAGATAGGCTCTTAATACCTGCGTTTATCACAAAACATAAAAAAGGTGTAAAGAGAAAGAAATACTTAGTTGACAGAGAAAAGAAAGCTAGAAAAAAGCTTATAACCTTAGAAACACTATCCCGGATGGTAGAGAGAAAGTTCCCTAAGCAGGCTATACCCGGTCAACATGTTTATGCTAAACCCCATTGTTATTACCCTCTACTTCCGTATACAGTATTTTGTCCACCGTGTTCTGCATTGGTAATGGGTAAGATTATGCCTGCATTACAAAAGTGGTACATCTTGGGATTAGCCTAAGTGAGGAGGGTTTTTGAGATGTCATTTCCACTGAGAGGTACGTACTGTTATATTTGTAAGAATAAGGTGGCAAGCACAGACAAACATCATATTATACCCCAAGCACGGGGAGGAAAGAAAGGGCCAAAAATAAGGGTATGTCCTACGTGCCATACAGAGGCACACATCTTAGCAAGGGCTAAGGACATAGCAATAAATAATATCTCGAATGCTAGGATGAGGAAAGTGGTGTTACTTTTAAAGCTCTCTCAAGAGTTACCTCATGCAAAATATTATAAGGTACAACTTGATATACCCGAAGACCTCTATTTTCTCTTACGGCAAGAGGCTAAGGATAACAAAATAAGTATACCTAAAGTTATTATTTCTAATATTAGAGCTTGGAGTGCTACTAAGCTCTTAGTTAAAAAGAGGGAAAGGAGGTGATCCTTTGTTTTGTGGAAACTGTGTTAAGTTTAAGATGAAGAAAAAATGCCCTAAGATTAAAACGGTGTCCAAAACAACTTTAGCTTGTAGTCAAGGTGTTTTAGATGTAAAACGCATCACACCTGAGCTAATGGAGACGGCTATGGAACTTGGTAAAATGCCTTCAGCTCGTATAAGGCTATTGATGTCTTTGTTGGATGCCGAACTTCGTCTTCGTCCTCGGTGTATGTCATTAGGCTTAATTGCACCCTATACCTTTAAACCTGATGGCAAAAAGAAGAGCATGGATTTTAGAGTTCATTTAGTAGCTTATCCTAGAGATGCACAAGATAAAGCTTATGGTGTAGCGTTTCCGGCTAAACCATTAGTAAAAGGAAGGAGGGGATCAAGTTTTTATATCAACAAAACTTTGTTTAAGGGGGCTAGAGATAGTAAATTAATAGCTATCTGGGATAAGCTAGAACAATCTTCAATGTACATGGATACTGCTAAGAAAAAGAAGGTGATAACAAAGGTCATAAAAACATTAGGTAGAAAGAAGTCAATAAAAATGCTTGAACTATCCAATGTTAGTCTAGGCTTTAAAGGCATAGCCTTAGAGCAACGAAAAATAGGAGACATAATTAATGGTCTCTATAAATACCTCTGAAACAAAGGCAAAGGTAAAAGCTTCTCTTAAACGGTTACCTAGAGATGCTGCAATAGAAGCTTATAAGTGGATTTTAGGTTTAAGTACAAAAGGAAAAGTTACAGCTTATATCAAAGCAAACCACACAAAGGAGGTGTTGTGTATATGGCAGAAACTTAGAGCAGGCTTAAGATGGGATATTTATTATATGCGTCTATGGAAGGGTGTTAGTACATTTTACATCGAAGATTGTAGGTGGTGTATGCACTATTGCGGGAGTAGGTGTGGTTACTATAGTAAAACAAGATGTAAGTACACCTACTCTATCAGCAAAGCATCTAAAATATTCAATTTAGACAGAATTGAACTAAGGCGTATACGTAAAGCATTTAGCCTTAAGGATGTTAAAAAATTTAAAGCATTTTTAAGGGACACAGTAACCGTTGTTGTTACAGCAAGCGAAGAAAAAGAGTATAACACTAAGATAGTAAAAGAGGTTTTAGATTCTTTTACTAAAACAAGAGGTATAGCGTCTAAAGTATACAAAGGACGTTATCTAGGTTATTACTATGGGATATCCAAAGAAGATATTGAAAGCGAATTACATTCTCATTTAGTGGTCCTAGTAAAGCGATACGATTACCTTGGTGTGCAAGATTTAATAAGGACATGCTCCAGATCTTTAGGTAACCATTTACGAAACATAATGGCTAGCTATAACACGCAAAAGAGAAAAGATTTGTCCAAGTCTGTAGCAGTGGATAATGAGGGTGGGGATTTACTCCTTAGTGTACCTGAGGATGCGCCTAGTCCTGAAGATAGACTTATAGTAAAGGATGTTCAAGACACTACCCTAAAGGTGCTATCCACGTTAGAAGGTGAGTTTAAGCTTGCTATGGAAGTACTTCTAGGAAAAGAGCGTTTATCTTTTACCTCTTTTTTACAAGGTAAATCCTTAGTAAAAGATGAGCACACTTGGGATGCGTTTTACACTAAGGTAGAGCCTGATAGATTAATGACTTTATTAAATGAATTTTCAGGTATAGACTTACAGCACGCGTTACAGGAAAAATGGATTAGTTTTAACAAAACTAGAGAAGAAAGAGAAGAGGATATTAAATTTGTTAATCAACACTATGATAAAAAAGGAGGAGACAGCATGAGTAATGATTTATTGAAAAAAGTTAGAACGGCAAGAGAAAAGGCAGGTACACAAGCGGTGAGTTTTTTGCCACCCAAGGAAGAGAAAGTTGATGATAACTTTAATGAAGGAGGTGAAGAGAACATGGAAGATGATATCATTGTAGAGGATGGAACGGAACGGAATATGATACCCATACAAGTACCTAAGGCAAAGTGCGCTATATGTGGTTATTGGGTCCCCTGGTTGAAGAAAGAGCCCGAAGATTGTTCACCATCATATCCCGGCTGTCCCCTTCACACGTATGCATGGGAAAAAGCGTTTCCTATAGAGCAGGCTGCAGATCAGCTCATAGATTTTTTGAGCAAAGATGATAATGAGTCCATAAAAGAATTTGTGGAAGCGGCGCCTAACATAGCCGATATTTTGAATGCTGCTTTGGGAACTCTAATGGAGCTATTGTCTGAAGAAGAAAGTGGAGAGGATGCTTCTTATCAGCCTTTGGATGGCAGTAACACGGTAAGTGAAGATGATGATTCAGAGGATGAAGAGGAAGATGAGGTAATGGTTGTAGGAAAGATAGATGCACAATAGTAGTAATATCCGTAGAGTTGGATCCCTTACTATACACGCTTAGGGATCCAACTCTTTTCCCTAAAGGAGGTTGTTATGTCAAAAGATATGCCAAGTGTACAAGATGTTGATAGCAATGTTCCACTTACACATAAAACACCAATAGATGAGGGAGCAAAGATTCCCATTACTGAGGAAGTAGTGCCTAGGCGCAACATAGAGGCATTAGACATAGTACCTGATAGTTCTTCTGAGCAAAAAGAAAATGAAAAAGAAGAAGGTACACTCCCTGTAGCAAAAGAAATAAAGGCTGACAATGGTGACAACGGTGATAACTGTGAAGTTGAACCTTCGATAGGGGTTTTAAAGGAGGTTGACTTGACTGAGCGTATATCTGTGCTACCTGATATACCTCTAGGTATACCGTTATCTTCCCTTAAAGATCCGATAAACCCAGTAAAACTAATAGACATCGGACCCAAAGACGTTATAAAGGATAAGCAAAAAGAGAAAAAAGGTACACCTCCAGTATATGCTGAAATAAGAAATGCTTTAGCTGAGGCTCAGGCTACAGGCAAATTCTTAATAACTGTATCTTACCCTAACCCCTCGAAAAAAAGCTCCTTTGAGCATTTTTTCGCAGTCCACAACTATCCTACGGATGATATTAAAGGGACTATGGCTCATCTCACAAAGGATCTTACAACTAAGCTAAAGCTAGATAGCACCCCTAAGGGAGATCTTTTAGGTATAGATCATTGGAAGTAAGGTCTTTGAATTAACTAGATGGAGGAAGGCTATGGCTGAGGGTTATGTAATGCGCTTGACGGAGGCAGAAAGACTAGCAATGGAAAAAAAGATTATAAAGCTGCGTAAAGAAGAAGGTCTAACGCAAGCAGTGCTAGCATCTAGGTTTGGAGTATCCTTAAACTTTATATCTTTGGTTTGGAGGAAGTATGGTATATCAATCCCAAAAAGTAGTTAATCCTAATCATCTTTAGTTGTACATACCTTATAGTAAAGGAGATGGATATGGGAGAAGCAAAAAGAAGGGGTACTTTTGAGCAACGAAAAGCGATGGCGATAGAGCGTGACAAAAAGATATTAAAAGAACAAGAAGCTAAAGCCAAGCCTATAGTAGCAGAACAAGACCCTACCCCTGAAGAAGTGCTAAAGAGAGTGCAGCTTTTATCGTTGATACAAAGTTCAATGCCTTATGTCCTGTTTAAACCTTATG
>Ga0209345_10002606_pt1 | contig 19652 bp, 14 predicted proteins | sample Cruoilmetagenom7_FD_187294 | JGI IMG/M metagenome (GOLD analysis project Ga0209345, IMG submission 187294) | Oil polluted marine microbial communities from Coal Oil Point, Santa Barbara, California, USA - Sample 7 (SPAdes) (version 2) | ecosystem: Environmental > Aquatic > Marine > Oil seeps ... | reverse complement strand
AGCGCAGGTCCATCATCAAAGTCGGCGGGGCCAACCTACCTAGCGATGACCTGATGCCAGCCCATATCATTATCGATGCCTTAGAGATTCGCGCAGCCCACCCCGACCACACATTTACCGACGATGCCGGAAACAGCGATAGCTATGCCAGCAATGCCGCCGCCATTCATTTGGAAAAAGGCACACACATTACTGTTCGAAACTGCATTTTGCGTGATTCAGGTAACGGATTATTCTCCGGAGCGGGCACCTCAAGCGTGACTATCAGCCATAATTATATTTACAACAACGGCATCGATAATAGCATCTACCATCACAATAGTTATACCGAAAGTCTGGGCATTGTCTTCGAGTACAACCGTTACGGACCACTACGCAGTGGAGCCGGCGGAAACAACCTCAAAGACCGCTCCGCTGGCACAGTCATTCGCTACAATTGGATTGAATCCGGTAACAGGCAGCTTGATCTGGTCGATACGGATTATTTTGAAGCGGAGGCCAGTTATCGAAGCACCTTTGTCTACGGTAACGTGTTAATCGAGCCAGATGGCGCAGGAAACTCACAGATCATCCACTACGGTGGAGACAGTGGCGAGACAGAAAAGTACCGCAAAGGCACCTTGTATTTCTATAATAATACCGTGGTCTCAACACGCACTGGCAATACGACATTAATAAGACTGTCATCAAATGCCGAAAGTGCAGACGTGCGCAACAATGTCATCGAGGCAACCGCCGGAGGGGGTTATTTGGCGGTTTCTGCAGGCCAAGGTGACATGACACTTTATGATAATTGGTTGTCTGACGGATGGACAGCAAGCCACGAGCACCTAACCGGAACCGTTGCCAGCGATGGTAATATCACCAGTTCGGAATCGTGCTTAAACGATGTCGCAGCGCAAGATTTTACTCTGTCTGAAAGCGCGGCCTGCATCAATGCGGTCACAGAACTAGCGCCTAATGCATTAGAGTTAAACATGCAATACCTCCCCCATCAAAAAAGTCGCTTTCGCAAAGAAGATGGTTATAGAGACATGGGCGCTTTTGAGCAGTGAGCTGAGACCTGGATACTCACCCTTCTATAATTCAATCATAGTACAATGATGCGCTTAAAGCAGCGCAGATCAAAAGAGTCTTGGATCACAAGGCAGACTTATCATACTCAGCAGCCTGTAACTAAGCCGATTTTCTATAATTGCTCCGATCATCAATGACCACCGGTTGTGAAAGTTTAATAACACCCTGCGGGAAAAAGCTATTGTACATTTTTAACACAACAGGGACAGGCATACTTTTGATGCATACAACATCAAATGGGTCGGAGTAGTTGATATTGTCGGAATATCGAACGGTATCAATTACTCTGACCCTTTTGGTTGCTTCTGGTTGCTTTTGGTTGATAAACTAAACATTGCTACGCACATATCTTTTGAATATAAGCAGCCGTGAGAGCTGACTTAATATTAAAAATAATAATCCAGACTTAGTTGTAGAAAATCGTCCCGCCGCAACACATAGACAGGCTCAAACTGTGTGTCACTTGAAAAAAACCAAGCATCTAGCCGCCACTTCCAGTTATCATTAATGCGGCTAGAGGCTTCCACAAAGACAGAGCGACTATCTGAGTAATCCAGGTCTTGCACCAAAGCAATCAGAATCTCGGCACCATTAACATCATTAAATACCAAACGGCTACCAAGCATCAGATCATTTTGCGCAGGAGTGGTAGCTTTTTCGTCTCTCTCATCATACTGATACTCCACCAACCAGCCAATATCCCAAATCGAATCAAATACACCGACAGAGGTGTATTCAAACCCACTAGTAAGCGCCAGATAGCTATTTTCGTCATGGGTATACCGATAAATGCCCTCAAACTTAAGCAGCCACGCCCCAGTAGCAGCCAGGACATCCACTCCTAACTGTTTTATCTGTGCGTAATAGGGACGCAGCCTTTGCTCACCTCCAAGAGCAACTGGTTGTAAAGCAGGATCTCTGGCAGTGCCATCAAAGTATGACAAACCCAAATCCCAATCACCTTGGGTGCGGGCCCAGCGAACAGCCCAGTCAACATGGTTCTGGGCGGCAGAGGACTGATGCACAGCGCCACCCGTGTCCACCGCCCAAAGGGTTCTCAAGCGGCCTTCCTGCCCGGGAAAAGTGCGTTCACGAAACCCTGGAAGTACAAACAGCTCCAAGGTGCCCCAGCCTCTGAGCAATGCCAGATTCACCATAGCCTGTCCTAGCTTATCCTCACCATTGATGGCTTCTACACTGTCGGTTTGATTTATCACATCCACCAAGTGCTGAGATTCGGTTTTCCCCCAAAAAACTGAGCCAATTCCCGTTCTCAACTCCCAATCGTCACCAACATGCAACCACATCAACTCACGGATATCTAAGTGGGAACGCTCGCTATCGTGCTGATCCCAGCGATAGAATAGCTCAAAGGTGATACTGTCGAGATCACCATTCCAGCTATGGTAGCCCTTCGGCTCAATAAATGCCGAAAAATATCCTCTATGCTGTTCCGAATACAGGCCACCATGCCTAAAGGACTGATATTCGCCCCCTGCGGTCTGGCTGTACTGGGTCTCAGCTACGCTTAGCAAAGGCAGAAAGACCAAACCTAGCACAGTAAATATTGTTCTCATTTATCTGGCGCACTTCAAGGCCGCTTGGCCAAAGTCTTTCGACTGAAAGCTCGCATTAAACGACAATTTATGGATGAAAAAAATTGTGCTATTACTACATTGATGGTTTTTCATGAGCATATTCATCACCGCTGTTGGATTGTGTCGGGGCGTCGCTGACTGAAGTAAACTTCCGCTTGTAATAACCTTACGATCCATAGCCAACCCAGAGGCTTGCCAAAATCTAACATGCTCCTCCTAGTTAATAGGTCTTGGGCATGGGCTGATTGCGATATTCACAATGATCTCCCGTTAAGTTGGGGGTGTATTATGAATAGCTAAATGTGATTCCTGAATAATCTGAATAATCTGAATTAATGGGCACTTACGACTTATCATACGCAGTATCCTGTAACTAAGCGGATTTTCTATAATTGTTCCGCTCATCAATGACCACCGGTTGTGAAAGTTCAACAACATCCTGCGGGGAAAAGCTATTGTACATTTTCAAAAGTACCGGTAATAAAAATAAGTCCATTAGCCATGCCATACAGATGGTGAGTGACATAAAAATCCCAAACGACTGCACAGGAACATAGTCTGAAAGACCCATCACGCTAAACATCGAAGTGAGGATCACCGATGTGAGTGTGACACTATGACCAATGGTGGCCAATGTTTCATCTACAGCTTTATTCCATTCGTACCCTTGCTTTCTGTACTGAGAAAACCTAACTAAAACATGAATAGTATCATCCACGACAAGGCTTAGTGCCACGCCACCAATCACGACAGTCGCCAAATTAATTGAGAGGTTATTCCATGCCATTAAGCTGAAAATAAAGGCTAAAGGAAATAAATTAAATACAAAACTGAAAAGGCCAAAATAGAGCGAACGAAATAGTATCGGGAAAAGTATAAAGAGAAAACCCGCAACAATAACCAATGAATCACGCTGGGTATCAGCTACCTGTGAATCCATATTCGATAGCAACACCTGTGCGCCTGTAAAGCTGACATCCGCATCAGTTATGCCTACGGTTTGCACTATTTGTTCTACTTCATTCCTGAATTCGTGCAAAGTTTGTGAATCCATAAAGTCAATCAGCAAAGCAATACGAATGCGGGCCCCATCCTCTGACAAAAAATCAAGCAATTGATCGTTACCGCTTAATTCTGAAGAAAAAATCAAATCGCTGACCTGACCACCCGTATAACCTTTAAAGGTCTCCCAGTTTTCATCGGGTTGTGAGAGTGCCTTCTCAGCTTCCCATAATATTTTCGCAGGCCCAAGTGTGAGATATGAGTCCCCCCTGTTTTCCACCAGATTTTGTAGCGACTTTTCTAGCTGAACAAGTTTCAAAAATCGCCCATCAACACTCGAAAGTGTGCCCTGGTTGTAGGATAAACTGAGATGTGCTGCCGCACCTGAAAAATCATGCTTTTTTGTGTATTCAAATGAAGCGCGCGACACTGATCCAGCGCCCAAAAATTCAGAAAAATTTGAGCCTATTCTGAGGTCTCTAAGACCAACCAAGGAGAACACACAAAGAGCGAAGATGCCCACAATGAAGTACTTTTTTTGATCCAAAAAACCAGGCAGTTTCTGGATAAAGTTATCTCCAGGTTTTATATTTTCTGCTTCCGATACAGGTACGTTTTTGTATAGGTAGACAAGCAACGCAGGGGCAAGCGTAAGGCTCAGGACAAACCCCAGGGCTATCCCAATTGACCCAAATGTACCAAAATGACTAACTGGTCTAATATCAGAAATAATAAAAGAAGAAAAGCCTACTAAGGTTGTTATTGCCGCCCAAAACCCAGCCACCCAAAGCATCGACATCGCTTTTTGAAGCGCCTCCTCATTACTTAGTGTTTTACGGTTTAAATGAAATTCCTTAATTAAATGCACCACATTTGCTGTTGATACAGCAACCAACAATACCGGTAAAATTTGCGTCATCATATTATAGGGGATGCCAGCTCCGGCTATGCCCGCCATCGCAGGAGCCATCACCCCCATTGCCATTGCCACAAGTACGACGGTATCGCGAGCACTTCTAAATACGACGAAACCAAAAACAAGTAGCAGCAAAGCTGTGGAGCTATAGAATATATATACATCTCGCACAGATGCATTATTCAACGCAACAATTAGGGGAGCAACACCTTGGAAGTGAACGCTTTTAAAAGTACTTCGATCTTTGAGTATGTTATAGACACTTTGAATGTATTCTTTGCGATAATTTCCTGGATGGGTTTTTCTATCTTCAGACTGGATTAATATAAATGTATGCTGATTGTCTCTAGCCCTGTAAAGTAGATTTTTAACAAATTCATTATTATTGAGTCGACTTTTAAATTTCGAAAGGTCTTCAAGGGATTGCCACTGTACAGACTTATCACTTTCAAATATTGATGTAAACCATAGGTCTCCATCGCCATCCGTTTTATTGCCTCGCACGTTAGCCAAAGAGGTTGCCCTATAGACCACTGAAAGCGCCTCAATTTCTTCTGTGACTTGCCTCAGCTCATTTAGAAACTTCTTATCATAAATATTTTTTGATTTAATTAGTATTGAGCCCCATTCCTGATTTCCGAAGTTATCACTGAATTTATCGAATCTATGTAAATCAGGGTCACCGTTATTGAACCAGACCCGTATTGAATTGTCAGAAAACGGCTCATCTGAAAATGCCCTCTCTCCAATAATAACAAAACTTGATATAAGGAGTACGAAATACAGCCCGATAAAGATATTTTTACCTGCGATAATTGTTTTGGCTATTTTATAGGGCCAGGATTCATTCATGGTATTTTCCTTGGTATTATTATTCATTTTTGACAACCAAATTAAACTTGAAAATAATAACTACTAAACGTTTCAAGAAAGCGGCACGATATTCAACCGTCTATTTTTCTGGTGCAGCATGAAAAAGAATTTATCTTGTATTCAGTACATGCTGCACATAAGCACCGCACTCGAAGTAACGTGCCTGTCTTATACGCTGCGACATTCTGTGCAGGGTATCTTGCCTGCATATAACCCCTCCCTATTTTAAGAGGTGAGCTTATGTGTTCACCATATTAACGGATACGTTTTAATTTATTTTTAGAAAAATCCTGTTCAGTGAAATTCTGGTTAAATGCATAGCTTCCAGATACCACGAATCTCGACTTTTTATTCGTTTGATGGTTTACCATACGGGTTGTGTGGGGCCGCCAAAATCTTTCCAGGTACAGCTTATAGTCTTCAAAGAAAACACTCTTTTCTAACTTGTCTTTTCTGTCATAGAAATCAACTTTTAAATAGATGAGATTTTTTTCGTCTACCCACGCAATTTGTCGGCTATAGCCACTTTTTGGATCAAGCGGGATGATTTCTATCTCATACACAGGTACGCCTGCAAATTCCGTTTCTTTTATAAACTTATATGAATAATCCTCTACTTCTCGCACCGCCAAATCTTCAAACGTAAATTCACTACCAACAAAAGGAGAAACCTTTGCGCCAGGTGCTATGCGTTTGACTCGCTTTAAATTTGGGAGATACATCCACTGCTTATCGTCATCGTTTTTAATTCCGTGGGTAAGCAGTGAGATACCTTTGCTGTCTTTAGGCTCCCTAAACACAATCAGTGTTTTGTCTCCATTTACGTCATCTCCCTCCAGGTTGGTCGTGCTCATTACACGCTTATTTTCCTTTCCTAGCGCATTAGTAAGAATTAATTCTTGGCTCCAGATCGAACTGCTAAATCCATCATCCTGCTGATCTACAGCATTAATAATATCTTCACCTCGACCCGCCGTAGCAAGCGCATTTACAAAAAAGCTTGCTGCTATAAAAACAACAAGCCCACTTTTTAATTGTGATTTCATTGATCAAGTCCTTCAATTGTGAGGGTGCGTTCTAAGCATTTGCACACGTCACCACTTTAGATAAGCTGCAAGCATAAGAACAACTAGTTGTTCTTTAATATTTATTAAGAAATAGTTGTGGTATGTTGTTTTTGGAAAGGAGTTTGTACTGATGGATTTTAATAAAGCACGAACCTTTGTAGAGGTAGTTGATAGGGGGGGGATAACTGCCGCTGCCAGTCACTTGAGGCGCACACAACAAGCCATCTCAATGCAAATCAATAACTTAGAGAGCGACTTAGAGCTCGCACTATTGGTTCGACAAGGCCCAAGTATCGTCCTGACGGCCGATGGAGAGGAGCTTTACCAGCTATTCAAAGAACACCTGGTGTTAATAGAAGGCCGTGTACAACACTTAAAGACGGATAAAACCAAAGTGTCGGGTGTCATCCGAGTTGGGACATGGCTGGAATTATCTGTTGGTTATTTGCCCGAACTAATCCGGGGTTTCTCTGAAATACACCCATTGGTGACATTTGAAATTTTTATTGCGCGCGACAACGGCTTAGAAGCAATGTTAACGGCCAATAAGATCGATATAAGTTATCAGTTGTATATAGAAAATCAACGAATTTTCAAGAAGACCCCCGCGCTTAGAGAGATATTGCTACCGGTTGTTTCCAGGGAGTATATAAATAAATACGGTTTACCTGAAACTGTGGAGGAGACATTGGACATGCCTCTTGTAGATTATCACTCTGAATATTCCACCTTTAATCCTTGGATCAGGAAAAATCGCGCAGACCTACTTTCAGCCGCTCAAAATAAGACAAGGTTTATTGAAGTATCTAACAATACCGTACTTAAACAACTGGTTCTTCAGGGTTTGGGAATGGGCTTTCTTTGCAAATCTACAATTCAAGAAGAGCTTAGTTCTGGGAAGCTTATTCCTCTTTCATTTCCTAATTTGAATAACTCTAGTTGGGCGGAATTCGATATTGTTTATAAACGAAAGCATAGCTTGGGCTTTGTGCATCAGGAATTTATTAAATACGCCCTTGAAACACGTACGACCATAGAAGATGCCTGAATATCCCGAAATACCAAGCTATTAATTCAGCGACGATAACCGAAAGGTTGCTTTTCTTTAATATATAAAAACGCCCAGAGCGCAGCGAATAGAACCCGGATCTCTATTACCAGGTTAATAGAGAAAAGATAAGGCCACCCAACAAAATACAGTCACTAACGGACTCTATATTTTGTTGAGTGCTCGTTAGTCGCCTATGAAATATTCACAGCCGCACAAACGATTAAGGCGCTTTATTAGTGGCGGCATCAGGGGAATTCGTAAACAGACGCCCTAGCTTCTTGAGTAATCCAAAAAGTACAATAATCCATGCGCCAAGTGTGATCCAAACCATCATTTCCGAAATCCATTGCAAAGGAGGGAACTCTGCAGCCAGCCCAAGGCGGGCACTGGCGACGGAATACATTCCCAGGGGAAAGACCAGGCTCCACCAGATTGGTTCATAGGTCAATGGCAAGCGATTCACGACATGTTTCCAAAAACTAAACAACGCTAACATCGGTATCCACCACGTTCCCCATCCCCAAATCATCATGGTGATGCCTACAATGAAGGGGCGCTGCATTTCCAGAAATGATAGGTGTGTTTCTTCTGTCAGTAATGCGGTGCCCGCATTCGCGCTGATGGCTGCAGCCCCCATGGTTACCCATAGTAAAGGTGATATATCGGTTGGACGGAGCCTGAGGAAAAAAATACGGTAGCAGAACAGGGTGACAAAGATACCGTAGAACATCAGGCCTAAGCCCCAGAGCATGTGCACCTCGACCATCATGTAAACAGAATAGTCACCAAGACTTGGTGCGATTTTGGCGCCGAGTAAGACCAATGACTGAGTGCCAACAATTGAAATCAACCAGCCGCCATGCACGATGTTGACATTGTTTTCGTGGGTTAAAAATGTCAGTACGCTGAACGCCAGGTAAAGCAACAAACACCAGGCTGAGAATGCCGTAAACCAGCAAATAATTGCTAGTGTGGCGTAGCCCCGTTCTTGCAGAAGTAGCCCGACAATATCTGTGGCAGCTACTAAGGTGAAAAATGAAAACACCATGCGAGGGTTGAGCAAATCAATACGCACTGCGCTACTAAAGTAAAACAGGCGCACCAGGCTTAGCGCCAGCAAACATAACCAGGCCGCTATCGCAAAAACGCACAAAGCGTCGGATAGCCATTCCTGGTGCTGAATATGCAGACCGGTAGAAAGTATTCCGCTGGCCATCACCAAGGCAAAGTTGCCAGGGTGCAGAGCTTGTAGTGGAAGTATGCGAGAGCTTGTGCTTGTGGGTGTTGTCATGGGGAAGCCTAATCGAATCTTATTGTTATCGGTCTGCTGTTCAATCGAGCTGTATGAAATGTCCGTCAAATGATGCTTCAGTTTAGTATAGGGTTCTAAACTGAGCTCAGGACAGTTCTATTAAATGTGATCGTAAAGTTTTTTTAACCTTTCTGGTGGAGCGCTTACGCTTTCTAATCTCAGGATGGCTCTCTTCTCCATAAACCTATCAAAGAAAACCCGATAAAATCATGGGCAGGGCTGCAAACCAGAATGCGCTGGAAATGTTGCCGCTGAAGTGGGCGGTGAGCCCCACCAGTAATACCTGGTGTATGAACAGATTCAGGTTAATGCGAATGCCGTGTTGCAGTTTCATTGGGCTATTTCTGCACGGTGGGGTGTTGCGTGATGGGGGTGAAGTGGCATACCGGCGGCTTGCCATTCGCAGATTCCGTCTGACAGGGTTTGGACGCTGTAACCTTTGGTTTTCAGTAAGTCCTGTGCAGTAGCGGACATCAAACAAAATGGCCCACGACAGTAGGCAACGATGGGGAAGTCTTTGGGTAATTCTTCAATGCGTTGTTCCAGTTCCGCCAGGGGGATGGAGCGGGCAAAGGGAAGGTGGCCGTTGAGGTATTCATCACTGGGGCGCACATCCAGCACAATGATTTCACCTCTTATGGCTTGCTGGAGTAGGCTTTGGCGATCATAGGCGGTGAGTTTGTCGGGTTCGCTGCTCACCTCCTTTAAGGCAAGAGTCAGCTCGGCCAAATGGTTTTCCGCCAGTTCTCGCATGGTGACCCATAATCCTGCAACGTCTTGGCCGCTTAAGCGGTAAAGCACAAACTTGCCTTCTTTGCGGGTTTTTACCAGATGGCTTTCACGCAATACTTTTAAGTGGGCGCTAGTGAGTTTGATGCCAATCCCCGCCTCTTGGGCAAGTTGATCGACGCTTTTTTCGCTTTGAGCAAGTAGCTCAAGCAGTTCCAGGCGTTTGGGGCTGGAGGTGGCTTTGCCGATTCGGGCTACTTGTTCAAAGAGCTGATCTTTTTGTTTTGTTGGTTTCATATATAACATTCTAATGAATATTAGAATAATGTATCTTTTCGAAAAAAGGCTGTCAAGAAATCATGGGCTTGGGGTGTAGCGGGGGGAGAAGACTTCCAAGGGGCACAAATGGTTTATGCCGCTTGGGAGTCCTCCCTTCCCTTGTGTTTTAGCTTGCCTCGTTTAAGGGCTTTCTTTTTGTCCAGATAAACAGCTGAGTGGTTATAGCTGCGCGAATGTTTGGCCACTGGGTTGGGGGGACGTTGGTTTTTTTTCATTCTTAATCTTCCGTTGCGTTTGGAGCGATTTAATCAGGGCTGCCAGAAGGTTTTGTTCTTAGGGCAGGCGTAATAGTACCACTTTTAAGCAAACAAAATTTATCCGCTAGAATACTGCTAAGGTATAGATTGATAGCTTTTTAACTTATGTATTGCAACAAGGGGCGAATAACCCATGACAATAATGAATATAAAAAATGTTCTGCTCACATTTTTATTAGCGATTAGTTTTTCCCAATCTGCAGTGGCAGATAAACAACAATATATTATGCAGTTTAAAGTTGGAAAAGGGGCGGAAGTTCGAGCACATCTTGTCAGGGCGGGTTTTCAAATACAAAGACATTTTCCGCAACGTCATGCTCTGATAATTCGTGTGCCAGCTAAAGCCATTGAGGCGTTGCGTAAAATTCCACATATTGAAATACTGGAGCAGGACCATCGACGGTATTTACTATCAACGCAGCAAGTTCCCTATGGAATTAGCCTGGTTCAGGCTGACCAAGTGAGTGACAGTAATGCCGCTAGCTCCAAGGTTTGTATTATTGACTCTGGTTATCAATTGGCGCATGAAGACTTAAGCGATAATAGCGTGACGGGAAGCAGCGATACTGGATCTGGAAATTGGTACGAAGACGAGAATGGCCATGGCACACATGTAGCCGGAACTATTGCCGCTTTTAATAATGATAAAGGTGTCGTGGGAATACTTCCTAACGGATTACTTCAGCTGCATATTGTGAAAGTATTTGATGCACAGGGATGGGCTTATTCATCTAGCCTGGTCGCTGCCTTGGACGACTGCCTTGCTCATGGGGCGGATGTCGTTAGTATGAGTCTGGGTGGTTCTAAAAAAAGCAGGTTTGAGCGTGTTGCTTTTTCTGATGCTTATGCGCGTGGAGTGTTGAGTGTTGCTGCGGCGGGAAACGATGGTAACTCACGTCACCTCTACCCCGCTTCTTATAATGATGTCATTTCTGTGGCGGCGATTGATCAGGATAAAAACGTCGCCAATTTTTCACAACAAACGAACCAGGTTGAGCTATCTGCACCTGGTGTGAATGTTTTATCGACGGTTTCCATGGGGGAAGGAAGGAGCGCGTCCGTAACGATTAATATGGATGTATATAGCACAAAAGCTATGGGAGGCTCTGTCTTAGGTGAGTCTGTTGGGGAATTGGTCGACTGTGGTTTAGCTGAGACGCCTTGTGCGGCGAGTGGAGATATTTGCTTGATTAAGAGAGGAAATATAACTTTTGCAGATAAGGCGCTTGCTTGTCAGGCCGGGGGTGGAGTGGCTGCCATCATTTATAACAACACTGCGGGTGAGCTGTTGGGAACGCTTGGTGATGTGGCTGTGCATATTCCTGTTGTGGGGATGACAGATCTTGTCGGGGCTGAAATGTTGGGGAGGCTGGGCGAAGCTGAAACTGTCACGCTTAAAGTCGCGGCAAGCAACTACGCTTTTTTTAATGGAACCTCCATGGCAACCCCGCATGTTGCGGGTGTAGCGGCCTTAGTGTGGAGTAATCATCCTGAGTGTAGCAACGAGGGAATACGACAAGCATTGCAGGCAAGCGCTGAGGATTTGGGCGAGGTCGGGCGTGATAACGCGACAGGATATGGCTTGGTGAAAGCTGAAGCAGCCATTGATCATATAAATTCGCTGGGTTGTGCGGTAGAGCGTAAGCGCCGTTTTAAGCGTAAGTGGCCCTTAATCGGGGGCCTTGCTCAGCATTTATATTCCACGGCAGCAACGCGTCCATTTTCTCTACTCTATCCGCGTATGGCAGCTGCTCTAAAATAATGCGGAAATACGTATAAGGCTCCAGTCCGTTGGCTTTGGCCGTTTCGATGAAGCTGTAATACAGCCTGCTGGCATGGGCGCTTTTGGGCGTATCGCTAATCAGCCAGTTTCACCGCTCAGTACAAAATGGCCGAATGGTATTTTCAGCAAGAATATCGCTGATGGGGATCTCGCCATGTTCGCAGTAACAGTTTAGTAGTCGCCGTCTGTGCCAAGCAGGCGCGCTTGTCTTGCCTCTTCCTCTTGCAGGGCTGCCTTTATCTCTTCCAGCACGCCATCTACATCTGCCAGAGCGGAGTCGCCTTCAAAGTATCCGCTTAATTCGGTTTCAGGGCTGAGTTCTCCCGCTTCGAACAGTGACCACATCTCCTCTGCATAGCGAGTTGCCGCCAATGCGGGTGCATAGCGGGAGTAGTAGCGTGTTATGTTGGCGATGTCACGTACGAACATGGCTTGTGCGTTGTTATTGGCAGCAGCATCGACGGCCTGTGGCAAATCAATAATCACCGGCCCGTACTCGTCCACCAGTACATTAAATTCAGACAGGTCTCCATGCACGAGGCCTGCGCAGAGCATCAATTTTACGTAGTGCATCATGGTGGCATGGTCTTCCAGGGCAAGTTCTTCTGGCATGGAAACATCATCGAGGCGTGGCGCGACGTCACCTTGCTCGTCGGTGACCAATTCCATCAGCAATACGCCATCAACACAGCCATAGGTGTCTGGTACGCGTACCCCGGCATCGGATAGACGGGATAGAGCGTTCACTTCGGCATTTTGCCAAATTTTTTCATTTTGCTTGCGACCATAGGCGGAACGCTTTTCCATAGCGCGGGCCCGGCGAGTGCTTCGTACTTTGCGGCCCTCTTGGTATTGCGCGGCTTTTTTGAAGCTGCGGTTTACAACATCCTTGTAGACTTTGGCGCAGCGAATTTCATCGCCACATCGGACAATAAAAATATCGGCTTCTTTACCGCTCATGAGGCGGCTAAGCACTTCGTTAATCAGGCCTTCTTCTACGAGGGGTTGAAGGCGTTTTGGTACTTTCATTATGTCCTTTCGAGTGGGAAGTGGGGGTGTGCAGTTGGACCTTGAGCTGGGGGATTCTAACACTCTTTAGTTGGATTTATTGTTTGAATTAGCCAGAGTGACCCTAATGGAACACTTCAGCTTTTGCTGAGGGTGTCAGAGGAATTTTTTATGGCAGCGAGGGAGGTTTGTCTATGAATGTGAATCAAGCCTGCAAGCTTCTCCAGTTGACCTCGCATTCGCCGGATTCGGTGGCGACAAAAGCAGAGTCACCTGTGATGGTGATGGAGCAGGTCATGGTGCGAGCGACAAGGTTTGCCAGCGCGCAAACATCTTGCGAGTCAAACTGGATAACGGATGCAGATAGCATGGCAAACTTGTTTTGGTTTTGCTGCCACCACACGTCAGATTTGCTGTTAAAGCTGTAAACCTTGACTTCTTTGGCTATGCGAGTGGCTTTTTTAATGCGATCCACTGCTGGCTCACCAATATCAATCCACAGAGCCAGCTGGTCATCCAGTGTGTGTAGCCAGATATCGGGCGCATCGGGTTCGGATAGCCCTTTGGTAAATATTAAGGCCTCTTGTGCATTAAGACAAAAGGCCAGCACGCGCGTCATCATGCGCTCATGGCTTTCTGAGGGGTGTTGCGCAACGGTTAAATGCAGCGTGTCGTAATAATCCCGATTAAGATCGGACAGGCTGATGTTGAATTTATAAATGGTAGGCTTTAAAGCCATTATTTTTTCCCGGCACTAAAAATAGAGGGCTCGTAATGAGCAGCATCAATAAGAAGATACACCCTTTCGAGCCTTGGCATAAGGGAATTATGTCAGCAGTGAGGAATTACAAAAGTGTAAGGGGGGCGTTAAGGCATTAAAATAAACGCAGTTGTTCGACTGTGCTTGCTGTGTGGGTGTTGAGGTTTGAAACGTTAAGCCCTAATAGTCGGCAAGGCCGGTGGCCTAACTCGGTTTTAGCAAGTAACTCAGAGAGTGCTTGTGTAATATCTGTAGCGTGGGTGATTGCATCGGTGAATGAGATGCTTCGTGTGATCTGGGTGAAGTCTTGGTATTTTACTTTGAGGGTAAGGGTTCTGGCTGTTTGGTTTTTTTGCTGCAATAAATCCATCACCCGTAACGAAAGCTCTTGGAGGTGGCTGTTGATCTCATCCATATCCACAATATCAGAGCCAAAGGTTATTTCTTTGCCGATTGATTTGCGTTGGCGCTGATTTCGCACCGGTCGGTCATCAATGCCGCGTGCTATACGGAAATAATAGCTGCCAGATTTGCCAAATTTTTCGAGCAAGGCGGGCTCCGTCCATTTGTGCAAATCAGCACCGGTATGAATGCCAAGTTGATGCATTTTTTTCTCTGTTACTTTGCCAACGCCAAAAAATTTTCGCACCGGCAGCCCAAGAATAAACGCTTGCGCCTGTTCGGGTTTGATAACATACAAGCCACCCGGTTTATCCATATCCGAGGCTATTTTCGCAAGAAATTTATTGTATGAAACACCGGCTGAGGCAGACAAATTCAGTTCTTGAATTATTTTCCCAATGATTTCTTCCGCAATAAGTGTGGCGGAGCCTTGTTGGCGCTGGCAAGCGCTGACATCCAGGTAGGCCTCATCTAAGGAAAGGGGTTCGATTAAATGGGTGAACTCGGAAAAAATGTCATGCAGTTGTTGCGATACATCTCGGTACGCATTAAAACGAGGCGGGACGAAGATGGCGTCAGGGCAAAGGCGTTTGGCGTGCGCAGAGGGCATTGCGGAATGAATACCAAATTGCCGCGCCTCATAGCTGCAGGCAGCCACGACGCCACGGCTGTCCGGTTTGCCACCCACAATAACAGGATGGCCTTGCAGATCAGGCTTGTCCCGTTGCTCCACGGAAGCAAAAAAGGCATCCATATCGATATGGATAATCTTGCGTTGGCGAGCGGGCACGGGCGCTTTTACTGGGCTGTTCATGACGTAAGCGGAGGATTCCTATTGCGGATCATATGCAGAAGCTTACGCGCTCGCTTTTGTCAGTCAATAGGCGGGTTATTTTTTCTCTTTTCCAGCCGCCAATCTACTGTTTCGCCACAGTGAGGGCAGCGGTTATTGAGGGCGACTTTCATTTCTTTTTCGATATTCGAGACCACTCTGCCCGTTTCTTTTTCTATCTGTTTGCTTCGGTTGTAGTCAAGAATAATGTCGGCTTCGTCTGCATTGAGGCCCAGGTCTGCACGCGAGTCTTTTAATTTTTTTTCTTCGTCTGGGGTGATTATGCCATCCACCATTACATCCTCCACCAGCTTTTCGTAATGGGCGCGCCGCTGGCGTAATGCTTCACTGAAACCTGAGGCTAACAGACCTGCCGGAAGTGCGACGATGCCGATACTGATGATACTGATAATGGCCGCCAAGACCTTACCCATTGCCGTAATGGGCGTTACATCTCCGTAGCCGACCCCGGTCATGGTGATAACCGCCCACCACATGGCTGCGGGAATACTACCGAATGCCTCCGGTTGGGCTTTATGCTCAGCAAGGTAGGTGAGGCTGGAGGCCATGATCACCAACATGCAGAGCACGAATAGCGCCGCCCCGATGGATCGGGCTTCATCGGACAATACCTTGAGCAGTACAGACATGGAGGATGAGTAGCGCGTTAACTTAAACACACGAAGCAGCCTGAGCACGCGCATAAAGCGAAGATCGACAGGGAGGAAGTAACCTAAATAAAGGGGCATTATTACGATAAGGTCGATCAAGGCCATTGGTGTAAGCATATAACGTAGACGCCCCCAGAGAGGGTGGCCGTAGCCTTTGCCGGTGTTTTCTACTGCGCTCCAGACGCGGGCAAGGTATTCAATGCTGAAAATAAGAACAGAAAAGACTTCAAAATTATCGAAAAAATCCTGATGCGTGTTTTGCAGGGATGGCAGTGTTTCAAGAATAACGGAGATAACATTAAGTGATATTAAGGTGATTAGAATCGTGTCGATAACCCGGCTTAAGCGATCGTTTCTCTCTCCAATATCGAGAATTTCAAATGTTCGTTTTCTTATGTATTGCATAAATGCGCCATACTTGCGTCGGATTTAACCAGAAGTTCATTAAGTTTAGTCCTTAATACAATGAAAAGGGTAAGGTTGGTATTGTGTTAAGGTGCCTTTGTGACGAAATGTTTGTGCCGCAAATTTTTAGTTCAGAACCATTTGGTTCTAGCAAAGGTATCTGAAACCGGTTTATTACATCGAACCCTCTTTTATTCTTGTCGATACCGATTATTTTTGATATGAGTAAGTCGCGAGAAGGACACTTGATAATAATTAATTCTGACGATGTATATCACCCTCTTGCAGTATCTTTAATAGCTGATTAAAAAGTCTCTTGACGCCAATTGTTTTAAAAAAAGGGTCGGCTATTCTATATATTTTAATTGCTCTAAAAACAACAATAAGCAGAGGATAGTCAGTATGCCCGTAAAAGATCTCGTCGGTCCCATGGATTTGGTGCGTAAAAGCCCCGAGGTATTAAAGCGAATCCCTTCCGTTATTCGAATGCTCAATGCAAAGCGTAATGAAAGTGAACACGATTGTATGCCGCGTTTTTTTGAAAATACGGTTAGCAAATACCCCGACCGCCCCGCGATTTACTATCTTGATCGGAGTATTACCTACCGTCAGCTCAATGAACAAGCCAATAAAGTAGCGCATTACCTATGCGGTCGCGGTTTAAAACGCGGCGATGTGGTGGCCTTGCTTATGCACAACCGGCCTGAGTTTTTGATTTGTCTAATGGCAATTTCCAAGGTGGGGGCTTGCGCTGCCCTCCTCAATACTGCGCAAACCGGAAAGGTTCTCTCTTATAGCATTAACCTGGTTGAACCCACCATGTTTATTATTGGTAGTGAGCTGGTTAAGGAGGTTGAAAATGTCCGTGATGAGCTCGGCGTTAATAAAGAATTAATCTTTGCTGTAGCAGATGTAGACACATTATATGACCCCGGTGAAACCCCTGAGGCCTTTACCAATCTTATGGCAAAAAGCCAATCAAAACCCGTCAATAATCTTGCCGAAACGGCAAAGATAACAAGGAGCGACCATTACGTTTATCTTTATACCTCGGGTACAACGGGCATGCCGAAAGCGGCCATTACCGACCATAATCGAATCTGCTGGATGTTTTATCTGGTGAATGTGGTGATGCAGCTTAAACCCCAAGATATTTATTATGTGCCTTTGCCACTCTTTCACGCTACCGGTTTGCTCGCGTGTTGGACAGGTACGGTTTCAGCGGGAGCCTCGCTGGTTATTAAACGTAAATTCAGCGCTAGTGAGTTTTGGGATGACATTAATTTATACCAAGCCACGGTGTTTGGTTATGTTGGCGAACTATGCCGATACCTATTAAATCAGCCCCCAAAAGCCACCGATGGCCAGCACACCTTGACGAAAATGTTTGGCAATGGATTTCGCCCAGGGCTATGGGAAGAATTCAAGCGGCGATTTAAAGTGACGCACATTATTGAAGGTTATGGTTCAAGCGAAGGTAATGTGGGTTTTATGAATTTATTTAATCTGGATAACACCGTTGGTGTTGGTAACGCTACCCTGGTTAAGTACGATAAAGATAAGGAAGAGTTGGTTCGTGATGCTGATGGTTATCTTATTCTCACAGAAAAAGGTGAGCCCGGTTTGTTATTGGGAGAAATCACCGAAAAGACACCTTTTGTCGGTTATACCCAAAAAGATAAAACGGAATCCGCCATATTACGCAATGCATTTAAGCCTGGGGATGCCTGGTTTAATACCGGTGATTTGCTGAAACATATCGGCTGCAAGCATTACCAGTTTGTAGACAGGTTGGGGGATACGTTTCGGTGGAAGGGGGAGAATGTTTCAACCACCGAAGTGGAACGCACTATCAGCACTCATCCCGATATTGCCCACAGCGCTGTTTATGGTGTAGAAATTCCCGATACAAATGGCAAGGCGGGCATGGCGACCATTACGCCAATTGAAGGGCAGGAACTAACATATGACGAGCTGTATCAGTTTTTGGCAAGCCAATTGCCACCGTATGCGGTGCCCGTTTTTATTCGAATAAAAACCAAGCTGGACACCACTGATTCGTTCAAATATAAAAAAGTCGAATTAAAAAAGGATGGCTATAGTCTGGTAGCAACGGAAGAGCCAATTTTTGTAGTACTGCCGAAAACAAAAAACTATGCACCACTCACAAAGAGCCTTGAGAAAGGAATTAATTCAGGAGAATATCGTTTTTAAAAAATCAGAAAGAAAGGGAGCGTTTGAAAAGAAAAGTAATTTGCTTCTGTAAAAACAGCTTGGGCTGATCACATCAACCCAAGCCACCAATGCAATCGCTTACTTGGACATCAAGAAAGCCATTTCATCTGTTGGAGAGGACGCAACAACCATATCACTGGTGTCCATAATGGCCTCAAGGTTATCTCGAATGTCTTCACCAGAGATGTCTCCTTTACGGAAACCTGGTGTAACACCCCAGAAAATACGCGCAATACGACCACCGCCAGCACTGAACACTTCACCTGTCACAGAGCAATCCTCATGTGCGCAATATGCCACAACAGGTGTTACCAGTTCAGGGTGAAGGTCTTTAGCCATTGGCCCAAGCAGCTCTTCTGTCATGCGCGTTCTTGCCATCGGGGCAAGCACGTTTACCTTAATGTTTTTCCGTGCACCTTCTTGAGCAAGTGATTTAGAAAAACCAGTAATTCCGGCTTTGGCGCCACTGTAGTTGGTTTGACCAAAGTTACCAAAACTTGCAGCTGATGTAGTATTGATAATGCGGCCATATTCTTGTTCGTTCATTATTTCCCATGCGGCTTTACAGACCCACACGGTGCCCATTAAGTGAACATCAATCACCAGTTGATATTCGTCATCGGTCATTTTTTTGAATGACTTATCACGCAGTATACCGGCGTTATTAACTAAGATGTCGATACGGCCATAATTATCCATCGCTGTTTTGATAATGGCTCTGGCGCTATCGCGATCGGACACACTGTTAAAGTTTGCAACGGCTTCGCCGCCAGCTGCATTTATTTCATCGACTACTTGCTGTGCTGCGGAATCTGAGCTTCCTGTTCCATCTACAGCACCACCGAGGTCATTCACAACAACTTTAGCACCACGGGAAGCCAAAAAAAGGGCGTGACACTTACCTAATCCATTACCTGCGCCGGTAACAACCGCAACTTTACCGTCATAACGTAAATCTGACATAACATTTTCTCCATAAAGGTCTTTTCGATTTTTAATATTGGATTAATAGTAATCCTTACAAAAAGGTGAAATCACCTCTCATGCAAATGTTTTCTAATAATCCATAAAGAAATTCTCGACGATTGGGCACACGCTGTGCCAATAGCCGAGAATAGGGTCGAAATAACGATGAACGAGCTTTCGGGCATCTCTAAAAATTGTCTTTTTACCCGATAGCGGCGTCAGCTCCGTACTCAACTCCTCACGTAGCCCTTGTACACTCGGCTTTGGCTTCCTGCGTCGCTCTACCTCCTCCATCCATGGAGTCGTGCGGGTTTCCGTGCGGTGCTTCCTTGCTCTCGAATAAAAATTCTAATTTTTAGAGATGCCCTT
>Ga0209345_10002605_pt1 | contig 19654 bp, 29 predicted proteins | sample Cruoilmetagenom7_FD_187294 | JGI IMG/M metagenome (GOLD analysis project Ga0209345, IMG submission 187294) | Oil polluted marine microbial communities from Coal Oil Point, Santa Barbara, California, USA - Sample 7 (SPAdes) (version 2) | ecosystem: Environmental > Aquatic > Marine > Oil seeps ... | reverse complement strand
TGGGTAGTAGGCAGTGAGTGGCGAATGAAGTCTTTACATTCGGTAGCGCTAATATTGTCTTTTAAACGATCTAGGGAAATTTGGTACTCACCCAAAAAGCGCTCCTGGCATGCTTCATCCGAGAGCTCTTTTGTCTCAGGGGCACCATTCAACAAGAATAGGTAAGTTTCATCCAGTTGTTGCTTGAATTGCTCTATGCGCTCTCTCAACGGCAACTTGGAAAAAGCGGAAAAGATGTCAGGCACTTCCATCATGCTCTCAGCTAAATGTGAGGCTTTGTTATCCTCTTTAATATAATGCTTATCAGGGAGCGGGTTTTTTGTTTGTGACATGCGGTTATTTTCTCTTCTGGAAGAACGTAGAAGGTAATGGATTGTGTTAGCGATTGATGGCCGTGCAATTTTAATGAGGCTATTCGACCCATCACGCTTAAATCACTAATTTAGAACGGCTAGTCGATACACTATCAGAAAAGTCGGAATAACACGGCATCGATTAATAAGCACTGTTTGCTTCTTGAACAAATAGTTATCAACGGCAAAGCTAGCTCCAGAAGGATGGCTCTACGCCACAAATGCAGTTTTCACCTATGTACTTCTTGTCGTCACTGCGTCGTCACATGTACAACACTCTCAGGAGGCACAACCATGACTCAGCTTTCACCCGATACTCAGGAGATGCTCGATAGCTTGCGCTCTGCAGTCGCAGAGACACTGGAGCGCAAGCGACGTCTTGGCCAGTATGCGGTCATCTGGCAGGACGGTAGGCCTGCTTTGATCGGTGAGGATGCTCCTCAATGCTCTGACAATAAAACGGAGGAGGTATGACGGAGGGCGCAGCATCCACCTGTTTCTGGTGGGTGGCGCTCCCAATGGCCTATTGACCGCCTGGATAATGAACTGGACTTGCCACATATTTACACTGGGCCCCGCAGTAAGCTCAGTCAACTGGTTCAGCGCTAAGAGTGTGGACGTACCGGCATAAACTTTTGGTCGGCCCAAACCCTGAGCATAGTCAGATGCCGCTGTAGGGCAGCAGCCGGAAAATTATTTCTAGCGTATGATATAACCACGACTGACAGGACACTGAGCGGTGTAGATACGCTCAGATCGAAGCTTATTCTAGGCTATGACTACACATCAAATTAGTTGGAGGGCACGGTGAATGGCTAAGGTTGGCTACCTCACGTACCTAGAGATAAATGGTTTTCGCTCTATTGAGTCAACCTCGTTAGCGCTTAAGCCATTGAACGTGCTGATCGGCCCAAATGGTGCGGGGAAGTCGAACTTCATCAATTTTTTTCGCTTCATGAACAAGCTGCTTCAAAAAGATCTGCAGCTTTACGTGGCAGAGCAGGGGGGGGGCGATGCGCTGCTGCATTTTGGCCGTAAGCAGACACCCTCGCTATCTACGTATTTACGTTTTGACCCAAATAGCTATGCGGCAACCTTGATCCCATCGCAAGACGGACGCCTAGTATTTAAAGAAGAGTTTTGTGAATTTTTCGCCGATTCCATAGGCTTTTCAGGTGGCGACAAAAAAAAAGCGCTCGCCAAGCCAGGTGCTGACGAATCAGCTTTGCCAGCACCGCAAGGTATAACCATTGCGGGTAATGTGGCTAAGCACATTTCTGACTGGAAGGTGTATCACTTCCATGACACTAGCAGCAGCGCACCTATGAAGCAGGCGGGAGAGCTGTTAGACAATGACCGTTTACGCGAACAGGGTGAAAATCTAGCGGCTTTTCTTTACGACATTCAGTCGCATAACCCAGAGATCTATAAGCGAATCGTGTCCACGATCCAGCGAGTCGCGCCGTTTTTTCACGATTTCATCCTGGCACCTGAAAGGCATAACGATAGTAAAATCCGGCTGCGTTGGAAGCATAAAGGCAGCGATGCCTACTTTGATGCTCATGCGCTTTCCGATGGAACCCTACGTTTTATATGCATGGCCACCTTACTGTTACAGCCCAACCTTCCTTCTCTGATATTGCTGGATGAACCTGAGCTGGGCCTGCATCCCTATGCCATACAGCTATTAGGCTCAATGCTCCGGCTGGTTAGCCAATCTACACAGATCATCATTTCTACTCAATCAGTCTCGCTGGCCAATGAGTTCAGCGCTGAGGATGTGGTCGTTGTTGAACACCGTGAAAATCACTCTACTTTTAAGCGTCTAGATACAGACTCCTTAGAAGCATGGCTGGAGGACTATCGCTTGGGCGACTTATGGGAGAAAAATCTGCTGGGAGGAACCCCGGCGTGATTCGATTAGGCATAAGTGTAGAAGGAGCGACTGAGCGAGAATTTGTAACACATGTTTTGGCTCCGTTATTGGCCCAGAATCAAGTATTTGCTAGCCCCATTGATATGCGTGGACGTGTGTCACTGGAGCGCATTGATAAAGAGCTTAGCAAGTTGTTGGCTATGTTTGACCATGTAACAACGTTTTATGACTTTTATGGTTTTCATAAACGCCCGCCGGGTGACGTTTACGCTCTAGAGGCTGCTATTCTGGATCTAATTCCCGATGATGAACGTCACCGATTTACCCCCTATGTTCAGCAGTACGAATTTGAAGCTCTCGTGCTTGCAGTGCCTGATCATGCGGAGGAAGTCATTGGCGTCGATGGGCTAAGCGCTAAGCTCCGTAACATCGTTGACCAAAGCGGCGGTGCCGAGCTGGTCAACGATGGATACGAAACCTGTCCTTCTCGGCGAATAAAAGCTATCGCTCCACAGTACGATAAAAAATTCCATGGACCAGTGACTTTAGAAGGCGCCTTAGATGAAGCAAGGTGGGCTGCCCTAGATTTGATGTTTGGTTGACGTGTATTGCTCAACTCAACTCAGCTCAGAAAATAAAATTTAACTAAATTAAATTTTATTCGGGCCGATAGTAGTCATTGCAGCATTTAAAAAGCTAAATAAGGGAATTTTTATGAAGTTGGCAACTGCTTTGGCGCTATCATGCTCAGTGGGCGTATTAGCTCTACCTACTACAGTCTCGGCCTATTTTGACGAGCCTGGCACTTGGTCTAGCGGATGGGGACAAGGAATTTCTGAATACTCGGCTGTGAGTACTGATGGGAAAGCAAGACTTTATATTGCTTGTAGTCCTGATCGGGCTGTTAGTATGGATCTAACTGTTGGTGATAATACCTACGGTATTGATAGCCAAGGTGATTTTAATCTAATAATCGATGGTGAAGAGGTCTCTACACCCTATGAAACCGATTCGCATGTTGGTGCTGATTGGTTTCTCTATAGCTGGGAGGCCCTAAGAAAGGCGAATAGCATTGTTGCTGTAACAAGCGATGGTCAGAGCGTAGCGCTTCCAAGCAAAGGCTCAGCCGCAGCTTTGCCTAATGCATCCTCTCCAGAAATGTCCTGCCTGACTGGTTTTTACTCATTTTGAAAATGATAGAGAAACGATTCCTTAGAGCACGTTTCAAAACCTACCTTGCCATTGATTAAATAAAATTAGCGAGCGGCCAGGAAGTGTAAGCGCATAGTAAATGTCAGCCCGGCGCTCATACCGTGTGACCAGACGCCTAAAGCCACTTAACCAGACAAAGGTACGCTCGACTACCCAGCGATGGCGCCCAAGTCGCTGATTGTCTTCAAGCCTCGCCGTGCAATACGAGACTGAATGTTTCGTCTGCGGCATGACCGGCGGCAGCGGTGAGGTGGCAGGTGAATACGCTCAGATGTTTGAAGAGGAGTACAACCGCGAACTTAACGAGGTGATGACCCTAGATGACAGTGAATACCATCGCTATCTGAAGGGAGTTGCCACAGAGAAAACCCACAACGGTTACTTCTCTATCGATAAGAAGTCCAAGAGGCTGGTAGACCCCAAAACGAAGGCTCGCTCGACCGAGACGGATGATGTAGATGCTTATGACCTTATTCTGAAAGACAAAGAGCGGCTGCTTTCCTTCTAGGAGCCAATGCGCTTTTTTTCTTGCACTCAGCGCTGCGAGAAGGCTGGGATAACCCTAACGTATTTGTTATCTGCACGTTAAAGCATAGCGATAACACTATCTCACGCCGCCAGAAAGTCGGGCGTGATATGCGTTTGGCGGTTAATCAGCTGGGTGAGCGTATGGACGGCCCCATGACTGTTCACGACATCAATGGGCTGACCGTGATAGCCAGCGAAAGCTACAAGGATTTTGTCACCGTGCTGCAGAAAGATATTGCCGCCAATCTTTCTGAACGGCCCCGTTAAGCCGATGAGGATTACTTCAAGGGTAAGCTGCTGGTGAGCGATGCCGGTGAAGAGACCGAAGTAATGGCTGCGATGGCGAAGGATATCTATCGTTACTTGCTCAAACATGATTACACCGATAACGATGACCATATTACCGATGTCCATCACCAGGCCAAAGAAAAAGGCGCTCTAGCTGAGCTGCCTGACTCACTGAAGCCCTATGAGGCACAAATTGGCTAACTGATCGATAGCGTTTTCAGTAATGCACAATTGCAGCATATTGACGATGGACGTCGCACCAAGCTCAACCCCCTTAACGAAAATTTCTACAAGCAAGAACTTCAGGCGCGGTGTGAAAAGATAAACCGCAAAGCGGCTTATTCGGTGCGCTTTAAGTCGGATGAACTGATTAAAAAATGCGTCGGTTATCTGGACTTAAAGCTCCAGGTGAAGCGCCTCGAATACAAAATTGAGCGTGGCGATCAAAATGTGGATGCCAGCTATGAAGACCTCAAGCGCGGCGAAGGCTTTACGGTCAAGGAAAGGGATAACCAGAAATGCCAAGGCTCGGTGCATTCGGCGTGACGTATGACCTGATCGGTGGCACAAAGCTAACACGCCGTACCATTGCTGCGATGCTTTCTAAGGTTCAGGCGAGTACCTTCAAGCAGTATGCCATGAACCCTGAAGACTTCATGATGCAGGCCGTGCGCCTGAAGGCTACCATGGTGGTCGAGCACATCAGCTATGACCCGCTCAACGAGACCCACAGCCAAGACATCTTCACCATTGAGAAGCCTGAGAGCCGACTGGATACCGCCTACAAAGCCAAACGGCACATTTACGATTACGTTGTCACTGACTCAGGAATTGAGCGTGACTTTGTGGAAGATATGGAGACGCGCAAAGATGTAGTGGTATACGCCAAGCTGCCTAAGAGCTTCTTCATTGATCCCAACACCTGTGGGCAATTACAACCCAGACTGAGCGATTGCCTTCCATGAGAAAGGCGTTAAACGCGTTTACTTCATGCTGAGACCAAGGGCAGTATGTCGTCTATAGAATTACGCAAGGTGGAATAAGCCAAGATCAAATGCGCCACAGAGTTCTTCGATACTATTGCCATTGCCCAGGTGAAATACGATGTGGTGGACTCCTACGACAAATTGTTGGATTTGGTGAGGTGATGCAGTACTAAACTGGTCCAGTGATCTCATTATTCTTGGTTGTGAAAGCTGTACTTTATAGTCTATTAAGTTTAACTAAAACCTAATTCAGTATTGTTTTTAACACAAGGTGGTCACTGTGAGTCGAGTATTATTGGTACGCAGCCCTGCAGTATTAAGTCATCAGCATCAGGTTGGCTACGGTTGGTCCCAGATGAATTTTTCTGGCCATGAGAGCGCTGACGACTTAATGGGCGCTTTTCGCGAGCAAAATATAGAGGTTGGACGAAAAGAAAACCAAATCCGCCGGTTTTTCAATATTCAGCAGGGTGACCTGCTTGTAGTGCCAGTAAATCGGGCGATTTTGCTTGCCCGAGCAACGGGACAGAAAAGCTTCAGCCTAGATGTGCATTACGGTGAAAATCGTTTAGGCGCTGAGTTCTTGCGTAACCCTGACGGAAGCTTAAAGCGTGTTCCTCGGGATGATCTCTCCAATGCACTCGAAACTCGTCTAAAAATCCGCATGGCAATTGCGCCACTGGACGAGTTCTCCGATGAGCTAGAGCGTCTTTATGCCACGCTCGAAAAGGGTGGGCATAGCAGCATAAGCAGCCAATACGAAGCACAAAACAATGATTTGGTGACTGAGGCAAAAAACGAATTACTCAAACGTATCCAAAAGGGGGGTACCTACTTAGCAAGCGGTGGAGAGGGTTTTGAGCGGTTGGTCATGGAGCTATTGGAGTTAGAAGGGTATAGCGTTCACCGCCCGAGTAAGCGTCACTATGCAGGTATAGCGGATGCTGATATTGAAGCGTATCGACAGGACCGTTTCAACCAGACAAAGCTCTTACTTCAAGTCAAGCATCATCAGGGCACAACAGATGCCCATGGAATAAAGCAGCTAGCGGCCATCGAAGAAGAGGGCGCACAGCGCTGGCTTATCACCTCTGCACTCATTGAAGAGCAAACAAAGACTTATGCAGAAAGCCAAGATGTGCAGGTGATGGATGGGAACGAGTTTGTGGACTGGCTCTTTGAACAGGCGCATCACTTGAAGATAACGACCAGAAGTCGCCTGGGACTTTCTGATGCACCAGTGTTGGTATAGAGACGGCTCATAATGGAAACATCGGGCAAGCAAGCTGAATGGGTTGAGTTGAATGTGCTCGTTAATGATATTGCAGCTGGTATAGAAAGCTTTAGCAGCATAGCTTACGGGCTGGCCAAAAATGATGCGAAAACGGGTTGTACGTTTGAAATGCCAGCGCCAGATGAGCGATACGACGCCGTGAGAGGTGAGCAGGCCCGTGCGCTTGCTGTGCAAGAAGGCCTTCCAGTCGAAATGGGTACATTAGCGGGTTTAGTATGTGTATTTGAATCCACTAATCAGTCTTTTGACCTGGCGAAGCATTGCCTTGGGGACAAAGTCTTTTATTTCTTGCAGCAGGCTTGCCCAGCAAATGATAGCTCTACAGGGAACGAATACACCGATTTCAGCATAAAAGTGGCTCATTACGCCAAGGCTAGTCCTCTTGCCCAAACCGCGGTGATGCTGGATTTGCTAGCAATGGTTGTTATTGATAGCCCAGGGCGTGCATTCATGGAGTGGTGGGATCAGCCTGTGATGGCTATGCAGGCAGGTGATGCACGAGTTCGTGAACGTCTGATTCTTGCAATGACAAAGAAATAAGTGAGGGGCATCATGAGTAAATATGGCATTGATAAAAAAGCAGAAGAGTATTTGGGTATTTATGCTGAGTTTGAGGAAGAGCTGGCAATATTAAATAGCCTTTTTGATGAGACGGTTTTAGTTAAAACGTTGGAAGAAATTAGTGATCTTGTAGAAGAAGCTTATGAAATAAATGAAGAGATTGGTTTTCTTCCCGAGGATGGCAAGACATTTAGTGATATTGAAAAATTTGCATTACAAGTACGCTTTGATCCAGAAGGTTTGCAGGTCAGAGGGCTTAAAGACGTTCCTAGTAGTCTAAAAAAAGAATTTGATATGCCTGAAGAGGATTTTCAATGTTGGATGAAGGAGGAGCGTGAGGCGTTAGAAACCGCTTTTGTCGATATGGAAGATTTGATCGATTCAATTGAGGATAGTTTCAGAGTTCCTGGTGAATTAGAAGAGCTAGAGCATATTGTTAATGAATCTTTAGATCATCTAGACCCTACTCACAAAGTCCTAGGTCAATTGTCAATGAACCTAACATCGAGATGGGAAGAGCTTACTAGCGCAGCAAGAATTTTAGTTTGCTTATCCTTAGATGTTAATGATGATGTTGATCGAGCTGCATTACCAGCGATGTTGTATGATCCTTGAAAAACTAGCTATATTTTTATATAAAATTATATATGGAAACACTTGCGGAGCTCACTTTGCTCAAGCTCTGAGATAACATGTAAGGACTAAGGGAATGAATCAGTGATAACTTCAGGGGTATTAACAAGCTTGGCGCTTATTGCTTCACCGAACGTGGGTGCTGATGAAAGTACGCAGCTATTTAAAGATTGGCATGACGGTCAGCACATTGATCAATTCCCACGCAGCCAGGGGTATTACGACTGTACTGCGGATCTTGGCGTATTAGCGCTGTGTAATGACAACGTGACGTTTCTGCAGCACTCGTTCCAGGGCCAGCTATCGTTCGCTGACGATAACACGTTAGTAAGCACAAGCATTGTGACCGACTACAGCGATGATCTATACGCAACCATGATTGGCGCTTTGATTCGTGATTTCGGGATGATCTATGCCGAGGGGCCGAATGACAGTCTTGATTTGGTTTATGAACTTCATCAAGGTAATTTTGCGGATAAAGCTAGCTTTGAGCTTGCACTGAATAGTTTTGAGGCTGAGCAGCTGCGTAATGGTTACTTAGTAATTACGTTAGTGGAGCAGGACTCTTTAGAACAGTTATGTGCTAACTCTAGCAACGCTGATGACATGATATTAAAGCTGCAGCCCGGTACACGAGCAGTCGACATGTTTGTCTATGAAGATGACTACTGGGGAGCTACATTGGAAGCATCCTTCCATTTACCCGGAAGAATGCTAAGCCGGTTGCAAGAAAAAGTGCGGCAGGCACCTGTTGAAGACTTTTGAAAGTATTAAGCATAAAGGCAGTTAGACAAAAACTAAACATCTGTTTGATAAAATTTGGCATGGTAAGTAGCTCTGAAGAACATACTCTTGAAATTTGAATAAAGATTATCGCTTGGGTTTTAGATAAGCCAAATCTACACCAATCATCTTCCCCGCGTCTTGCGGTGCTACGTATTCTGCCCACTCTTGCATCATAGCCCTACGTTTTTCAAATAGATCGCCTCGCCGGTAGGCGGCTTCCACTTTGTTTTCAATTGCATGTGCAAGAGCCATCTCAGCTACATCCCTCGGATAGCTCGTTACTTCACCTGTCCAATCTCTAAAGCTTGAGCGGAAGCCGTGGGGCACATAATTGCCTTTTTCACCACTAGGCCCATAGCCAAGCCCGCGCATAAATTGCAGTAGTGACATATTAGATAGCGGTCGGCCCGCTTTCATTCCAGGAAAAATAAAGCTATTGCCTCTCACACGAGGGAGTGCAAGTAACAGTTCAATCGCCTGTTTCGATAGTGGCACTCGGTGTTCACGATTTACTTTCATGCGCTCTGCTGGTATTTGCCATGTAGCTTTTCCAATGTCGATTTCATGCCATTCAGAGTTGAGCACCTCTGAGGTGCGTGTGGCAGTCAGTATCAAAAACTGTAGTGCTTTTGATGACATACTGTTGTAGAGCTGAATTGAGCTTATAAATGTCGCTACCTGGTCATAAGGCATAGCAGGGTGGTGATTCACCTTTTGAATTCGTGACGGCTTGGCTAGGAGTTTGTCGAGATGGCCACGCCAGCGGGCAGGATTCACCGAATCACGGTAGCCGTGCGCTGATGCAAAATCTAGTATGTTTTCGATGCGTCCTTGTACCCGCTTCGCTGTTTCGTTTTTGACCGTCCATATCGGCGTTAATATTTTCAAGATATCTTGGGTGGTGACATCTTCAATCGGCTGATTGCCAATAACTGGCCGAACATAGGTTTTAAGCGTGCTTACCCATTGACGCGCATGCTTAACATTTCGCCAGCTGCGACGGTGTGATTGGATATAACGCGCCGCGCAGTTGGTAAATGTTACAGGCATCGCTTCTTTTTGATTCTTCTGTTCACGAGCTGCCAGCGGGTCGATGCCTTGCTTGACGATTTTTCGATGATCGGTGGCTATTTCCCGCGCTTCTGATAGCGCTACTTCTGGGTATGCTCCCAAGCCCATATAGCGTTGCTTGCCATTTAGCTTAAAGCGATAGATCCAGCTTACTGACCCACCCGTGGTTATTTGAAGATATAAACCTTGGCCGTCGCCAGTGGAGCCTTTCTGTCCTTCTTTTGCGAGCTTCTGAACAGCCTTGCTTGTGAGCTTACCCATGGTGAATCGTCCTTGGTAAAGCGATTATGGTCAAACAGAGAATAGCATAGCTGACCCACACTTTGACCCACACCTTTGGTCTGTTTTTGATGGGATGGCTATGGAAGGTATTGGACGCATATAGCTATTAATTCGTTTAAAAACAATTATATATATATTGGATTGGAATCTATTGGATGCGCCGTATGCGGACTGTCCCTCCGCCACAACATGAAGGGAATCAGCTACTTAGCTGGTTTCCTTTTCTCGTTTCTAGGCACGAAAAAAGGTGAAAGTATAACGAGGGGAACACCTGCCGTTATACTGCTCCAGCCAGACCAGTGCATAATAGACTAATGTCTAATCTTCTAGGAACTCTTCCGCCCCCAGCGTGCTTACCGTCAACACTCGCTTAGCACGTAGATAGACCTCAGTCGTTCGCCGGTCGCTGTGCTGCAAATTGGTCATGGCGTCATAGCCTTGCTCATCGGCATCGGTCGCGTGCTTGGCTCGGATATCATGCTCGGTAAACCGCTCGACGTGGCCCTCATGCATCGCCTTACGCATCCCGTACTGCCAGCGGCTGTGAAACTTATCCTTGTTGTAGGGCATACCGTCCCGCTTGCAGAACAACGTGGGGCCTTGCTTGCCACGACCTAGAATGTCGGCCTTTATCTCATGCACTAAACGCCTCAGCTCATCATCCCAGGGAATAACGGCCTGCTTGCCTGCTTTGCTGCTACGTAAAACGATGCCATCCGGAGTGAGCTGATCCAGTCGAAGCGTGAGCAGGTCACGTTGGCGTAGTCCGGTTTTGTATTTCAGTAGGGCGTAGCGGCGTACCCATTTAGAGGTGAATTTTAGGAAGCGGCTAAACTCTGCGTGCGTGATATAGCGATCACGCGGCTTGAGCTTGAACTTGGTCACCGGATCGGCGGGGTTGTGTTCGACGATTCCCCAGCGCTGGGGGTACCGGAAGATGTGCTTGAGCAGTGCAACTCATGGTTGGCCTGCGTTTTCGACTGAACGCCGCGGGCATCCATATAACGATAAATGTCGTGAACTGTTATATCGCCTGGCTCACACTCGGCAAACACAGCACGCAGCTTTTGAAGCTCTTGCAGGTTGGAGCGTCGCGTCGCTTCAGCAGGTTTGGCGGGGATGACCTCAGCTTCATAGCGGTCGAATATGCGGCCCATGCCCGCCTTAGGGAATAGCCGCTCCAGCCATTTTTCATAGGCGGCTTGGGCTTCCTTGGCTGTTTCTCCCAAGCGTATCCAGCTTTTACCCACCAGCGCTTTCTGGCGGGCGTTGCATTTATAGCGCCATGCGCCACTTTTCCAATACACCCGGGGGATGCCTGGGTTTTCCTGCGTCATGCGTGTAAGGCCTCGAAATTAGGTCGCTTGGTTTCTGGTGTTCGGCTGACATTCTCGCCGCACAGCACTTGCTCAACGTGCCGGCGACCCACGATCAGCGTGCCGCTGGCGTTGATCTTCCATCGCACCCCCATGGCATCAAGCGCGGTGCATCGCTCCTTGGTTCGCTTGCGGCCAGTCAGGGTTTCTAACTCACCTGGTGTTAATAACAGGTTCATGATGGCGTCTCCCTTGGTAGACAGCGAGGCCCGGGCAGGGCCTGTGGGTACAAAAAAACCGCTCATTGGCGGCTGTAGCCTTTGAATAATCTGGTCGATAATCGCCAGCGTGGTGTATCAGGTATAAGCCGCCGTTTGCAGACTATCGCGGCGATCCGCTTGGCTATCGGGGGCTGGTCGAGCATCTTGGTACTCCGTGCACCTGACGATAATGCGATGCTTTCTTTTGCTCAGTATGGGCATTGAAGAAAAGGGAAGGTGGCCACAATCGGCTATGGCGTGGCGGCAGAACATGCACATGGTAGGTTTGGGGTAGTGAGCCACTATTTATTCCTTTTGGTAGTAAATTATTGTTTTGAATGCATAAATTGATATACAGTCTAGTGCTCCTTGTGCTGCGGCTATGGTTTGCTCAGAGCAAATGTATATTTGGCTAAATTTTCGGCCATGTTAGAACTTGCAATATCTTTTAATATATATTGCTTGATTATTTTAAGGATTAGAAAATGAAAAAAAGGGCCGACATTTCTGAAAGGTTAAAGCACACTGGAAAGCATATAAATGAAGGTTACTGTGTTATATGTGGAGAGTTTGGAAAGCTTTACGTGGATCATGTTCCTCCTAAAGGGAGTATAAACGTGACTAGAGTTGAACAGCATCATGTAATGGAGGTTTTTGGCGCTAGATCAATTAAAAAACCTAGCGGGGCTTTCTCTGCAAATGGTAGTAAATTTAAAACCCTGTGTCGTAAGTGTAATTCTGAACGGTTAGGTGGTTTTGATGGTGAAATTAAAAAAGTCTATCATTCCGTCTCCAATCAAGCTTCTTCTTACTTTTTAACCGGCGTTAACCCTTATCCAAAAGCAACTGTCGATTTAAGTGCTGAGAGATTCCTTAGAGCTATGGTGGGCCATGTTCTTTCTGCCACCACTGTAACTGAATGCCTGACCCCTCAGGGAAGAGCAACTTATTTTGATCCGTTAAAGAGTTTTGTAATTAATGGTGGCAATGATGTGCAAAATACTCATCGATTCTTCTGTTGGTTTTATCCCTATGAAAGACATATCAGTGCCAAGCTAGTTGGATGGAGGGGCGATAAAGGTATATCGCTTGTTAGCCTCTTAGCATTTTATCCTCTAGCGTTCTTGATAGTATCTAAAGAGAGTGCAGTGGCACCGGCCCATGCCACAGAAATCAAGGTTCAGGACAAGGATTTAAGTGTTACGCTTTCGTTACATAATCTAGATTACGTGACGTTCCCTTTTGTCCCGCTCAAAGGAAACAATATGATGCTCCTAAGTGATCATTTGTGTATTACAAGTTCTCCAATTAAACCTCAGTGATATCTGCCATTATCCATTTTAATTTATTATAGTTTCATGTGGTTTGAGTAGCTTCGCTACTTTTAATTAGGCTATCAGATCTTTGCGCCCACTCATCGACAGAAAGACGACGACCCTTGACGCTTTTGGCAAATAGACGGGCACCATTAGCCCAGCTGTCTTTGCGCCACATACCTCGCGGGGCGCGGCCAGCGCTATCCAGCGGACATCCTGCATCAAGCCAAGCTTGATGCTTGAGCGGTGACATTTTTTGAAAGTGCTTTTCTATCTCCACTACCGTTTGCCATTCTTCGGAGTGATTGAAATACATATTTCGTAACTCTTGCTCACTCATGAAGGGGCAGAATATACAGCTGCTTTTGCGAACAGGTTCCCAGCCAAGGTGTTGTAGTAATTCATGTAGTTGCTCACGCTTCAGGCCAAGATCAACAAGCGGATAGCGATATTCTGCTGCGTCATCGACAGGCGGGCTAAAGCGTTTTGCTCGTCCGCCCTCATTGGCTTCAATACCAATCAACCAAATTGGCTGGCTAATGCCCTCGGCGCGGGCCCAAGCTGCAAGCACATCACCTTTGAATTTCTGGCTACAAATATGGGATCCTCCTGGCATTATTGGCAGTGTACCTAGTCGATAACACCATTCGGTAATGGTCTCGCCATTTTTCCTTGTAATAATTAGGCGATCACCGAGCAATCTCTTAATTTGAGCTATAGTTTGGTATGTTGCTCTGAACTCAGCGCCGGGATCGCTGAACACCGCGTGGTCAAATTTGGGAAGCGCTACATCCAATTGAAGTGTGAATATTCCTAGGAAAGTAGCGGTGGCTTCACGGTTAGCATCCATTGCAATTAATGCTGTACTGTCTAACCCCCCACCATAGGAGAGTAAAATTTTTCGCTGCTGTAACGAGCCGTCAAAAAGATCTAGATTTTCCATCGGTTTTCCTGGATAATTTCTAATTTTAGTTGGCATGAAGGCGGGGAGTTTTAATTTTTAACTGTGAGTGAATTTAAGTGTGATTTTGAAAGCTGAGGTGATTGTAAAAATTAATTGTTTGAAAAATAAAATTTTGGAGATTTTGATGGGTAGTGCTGAAAAAAAAGATCCATTAGACGATCTGTATCGAAAAATAGATATAACTGCAGAAACAAGATTTCACGCTTCAAGAAGGCTAATGCTGCATTCTGATTTATCTTTAAAGGTTAATGTTTTTATTTCATTGTTTTTGATATTAACCACTTTACTTCAGCTCATTAATTTGGGGGTCACAATAAATTCAGATTTTGTTATAGTTTTTCAAGTTGTTGGAGCTATGGCTATAATTATATTTTCTATATTTTCTAATTTTAAGAATTATTCAGGTGTGGCAGAAAAATTTTATTCGTGCGCTTCGGAGTTGGTAGAGCTTAAAAGAAAAGTATTAAATCAGATTCATGAAAAAACTGCAGTTTATGACGAAATAGCGAATGAGTACTCCGCTATTTTGAAGCGTTATGAAACACACACTGTCAAAGATTTCAGAAGCGATCACACGCGCGCTCTGGCAGAGAGTAAACATGCCAAGGATAAAGGGTTTCTGAAAAAGATTAAGTGCCATTTTAAATGGGTGTTGGGTTATTTTTTGGACTTTATTTCCTATATTCTGGTTTTGTTTTCTTTAGGGCCGCTCCTGGTTTTTATTCTTTTTGGAACGCAAGGGTTTAGTTTTTCTTTTTATGTAGGTCTGTTAGGAGCTAATAATTAAATATCATATTGCTCCGCATTTGCCGATCGAATTCCTACCTTTGCGGTGTAGAAGCGGTATATCTCCGCTGCACTCGCTTATTTGTAACGATAATCCACGCGCCACCCCAAGCCTGTGTGCTAGGGGGCAAGTACGATGTGTCATTCAGAACGGAATTTCATCATCAAAATCATCGTACTGCGTGGGATCGGGGGCGCCGTAAGGCAGCGCCTGGCCTGGTTGCGCGGCTTGGTCTTGAGGTGGACGCTGGTTGCGAGGGGGCTGTTGGTAACCACTATTGTTAGCAGGTGGCTGCACGTTGCCTTACTGCCGGTTGGGCTTGAAACATGACATCACCACACTGTCGCGGTTGTCGGGGTTGGGCAGGCCTGCCGGGTTAAACCAGCGGTGCATGATAATAAATTCGCTGCCGTCGTCGTTCTTCATCAAAGCACCGACATTTTGCCAACGGCCTTTCGTTTGACCTGTTTGCCGGTCTTGGTATTCGCCCGTTTTGACGGCGATATCACGTAACTTCTGAGCCATGTGACCTCCAAATGAAAAGGGCCCGAAGGCCCTCTATGGTTGGGTGCTGTTTTTAGGGCTGGAAGGTGCCCAACAAGCATTCACTTTCTGGTAAGCCGTCAGTCACCAACTTGGCGAACTCGGCGGCGATCTCTTGTTTACCGGCATCCAGCGCGATAGCACTTAGCCCAAACGATGGCCTGCCATTGATCTTGCTGGACACGTGCATTGCTAGGGTGCGCTGAGAAAGATAATTTGGTGACTGGTTGCCCGCTGCAGCCTGTATGTCGGCTGGGTAGGTTCTGTCCAGTCACTGGATGGCTTATGCCCATGAAAGAGGGTGTATTAGTCGCGGCTGAACATATCCAGCACGGTGCCAGGGATGCCGGTGAATCGCTTAAGTCTGCAATCGCGTCTGGATCCACGTCAATACCGCCCAAACATTGGAACTTGGCTTCGGTGTTGCCAACGCGCGCATGGCCTCGTTTGAAGCCCTGCGCGTTTCCACCTAAAACACAAAACAAATGGAAGTGGCGTATAAGTTTTTTATCCATTACGATTCTCCTTATTTGATTAGTAAGAAGGAATCAGCGCATGCCAGAAACCAAGAATAGAAGTCAAGAAAAAGATATAACTGCAGCAGCACCTTTAAAAAAATGTGGTATTGTTATGCCGATAGCTGAGATTGAGGGTCTTGATGCTGAACATTGGACGGAAGTTAAAAGCATTTTGCAGGAAGCAATTACTGACGCAGAATTTAATGGAGATTTAGTTAGCTTTTCCCCTGACGTTGCAGTTATTCATAAAAACATAGTTCGTAATTTATACGATAATCCAATAGTTGTTTGCGATGTTAGTGCTAAAAATCCTAACGTAATGTTTGAGTTGGGAATGCGCCTGGCGTTCGATAAACCGACAATTATTGTTAAAGATGATTTAACCGATTATTCCTTTGATACATCTCCAATAGAGCATCTAGAGTATCCTAGGGATTTGAGGTTCTATAAAATCCAAGATTTTAAAAAAAGCTTACTCAGAAAATAATATCAACTTATAAAAGGTCTCAAGAAGATTCTAATTACTCGCCTTTTATTAAGCACTTTGGAAGCTTTACATTAGCGAAAATAGATGATGCTGAGGTGCCATTTAATGACTATCTTGTTAGTCAGATAAAGGAAATTAAAGATTTTTTGAGCTTGAAGGAAAATAGAGATAAAGATCTAATTAAACTCCAGTCTAATATGTATAAGAAGAACGCGTTGTTTTCAGCTGTTTTTAGAAAAAACTCGGAATATAATATATTTATTGACAAGATAAATGATATTTCGGAAAGTTATAATATTAGATTTGATATCGTAATTTCTGAGATTAAAGGTGATGTTAGGTTGGTGGTTAATTTGAAAGACTTTGTATCTGAGGATCTTTATGCATCCATTAAGAATAAAGTTTATGAATGTTATAAAAGATTTTTAATTGAGTTTGGGTAGTGTTGTTTTCAGACTTTAATTTTAATCTCAGCTAAAAGGGTCGGCAGGCCCTATGTAATTAGGCACATTAAGGCTGGAAAGTGCCCAACAAGCACTCGCTCTCTGGTAAGCCGTCCGTCACCAGCTTGGCGAACTCGACGGCGATCTCTTCTTTAGCGGCGTCCAGCGCGATAGCGCGCAGCCCAAACGATGGCCCGCCTTTGGTCTTGCTGGATACGCGCATTGCCAGCGTGCGCTCTGTTAAGCCTTCATAGGGAGTTAGCTTCCAGTAGATAACGGCAGGCAATCGCTCGGCGTTCTTCACGGTGACGCTGTTCATGACGCCAACGCGGCTGGAATGCTCCTGCTTTTCGCTCTCAATGTTGGTGGGATCTTCGTAAGCGAGCCATAAACCCCATCTACCCACATTGACGTGGGCTGATCACACTGGCGGTCTCTTTAGCATTGGAGATTATCATGAGTCGCGACCTCAATTCCACTCAAGCATTTTGGTTAGGGCACCTGTCTTATGCCGCCGCGCTGCAGATGCCGTTAAGTGCTTATGCTGAAGCGCAAGCCGTGACGTTAGCCGACCTGATGGCGTGGGAAAATCGGTTAATCGTGCAGGGCTTTCCTTTGCCACCGCGTTGTCGTCCCGCGCGGTTTGTCGCGGTGGAGGTCGTCGCATGATACGCCCAAGCACTGATCTGAGGGTGTACCTGTGCCGAGAACCCGTCGATATGCGCAAGCAAATTGATGAATTAGCACTGCTGGTTCAGGAAGCCATGGTCTTGAACCCGTTTGATCAAGCGCTGTTCGTGTTCGTTAATCGCCAGTGCGATAAAGTGAAGCTGCTGTTCTGGGAACGTAACGGCTTTGTGGTGTGGCACAAGCGCTTGGAGCGTGAGCGGTTTAAATGGCCCACCCACCTGAAGGACGACACAGTGACGCTAACGGGTCAAGAACTTAACTGGTTTCTGGATGGCTATAACCTGAAGGCTATGCAGCCTCACAAAGCGTTGAGTTTTCAGCGGGTTGGATAGCCCTAGCGCTCCTATTTAGGTGCGTTTTTGGTAAACTATGCGATATGAAAAACGCCGATTCCTCCTCACCGACGGTTATCCAGCTTGAGCGCAAGCTGGCCGCTGCTGACGCTGAAAATGCGCCGCTGTTGGCGTTGATGGAGAAAAAGGAAGCGCAGTGGGAGGTCACCAAGCAGTCGTTGTTTAAACAGTTCCGGCTGGCCCTGGAGCGTCAGTTCGGCCCTTCCACTGAGAAGTACTGTGTCGACCAGCGGGATCTTCTGATCAATGAAGCGGAAGTGGCGGTGGATGAGGAAGACGCATCGGAGAGCGACGCTACTGCTGCTGACGCGACGATCGACACCGCCACGCCTGTAAGCGTCGTACACGCGGCGGGCGTATTGCGCTACCGCCAGAGCTACCGCGTGTCGAGATCGTCCAGGAACTGCCCGATGATGCTCGCCACTGCCACGATGACGGCACCGCGCTGAAGGTCATCGGTGAAGAGGTCAGCGAGGAGCTGCATGTGGTGCCCGCCCGACGTGCGAAGAAGGTGTCAAAACCGCCCCAGCGCCCGCCAAACTGTTGCCCAAGAGCAATGCCAGCGCCACGCTGCTCGACTATATCGCGACGGCTAAATACCAGGACGCGCTACCGCTGTATCGGCAGAGCCAGATCTTTGCCCGCCATGGTGCCGAGATCCCACGCAACACCCTGGCGCGCTGGGTGGTAAAGGCGGGAGAACGCATAGCTCCGCTGATCGATACATTACGCCAGAATCTGCTGACCGCTGTGGCCTAAGCTCTACTTTTGAAGCCCTTTAAAAATGGGGGGACTACCGATCCCCGCGAAACCTCCCATTCCACCAACTCGACGCAGATCTACAACGGCACGCTGGGCAACCTGTCACAAACGCTTGTGCAGGCGAGCTTCACCTACTACGGCGGAGAGGATGCCACAGATCCGCTGGTTCGATTTAAAAACAATCGACTGCGGTTTAGCTGGTACCAGAACCGCTACCGGGCACCGTTCTCGCTGACTCAAGGCATTCTCGGCATCGGGCGCACGTATCCGGCGGGTGACCATGTGAATATCAGCTGCACCGTATCGGCTGAACAAGCCACCGTCGATTTTGAAGGCTGATTTTTTTGCCATTAAGCCTGCCACGGCGGGCTTTCATAGCTTTTCAAAACTGCACTTCTTTAAGGTGATGCCATGGAATTTGATGTAAGCCGCTTCACCGGGGCCAGCTTTAAGCGCCGTGAAGAAGATGTGCCAATACCCGACCTGCGGGATTGGTTCAAAGGCGTTAAGAAGGTGAGACGCCTACTTGGCGCGTGCGCGCCCTGAGCGGCGCGGAATTGGCCAGCGTGAAAGAAGCCCGGACCCGCAACCGAAATCGCAATGCCATCGCGGAAGGGCTGCTATCCCAGAAAGACGCCAAGGTGACCTATGCTGCGCGTGAACTGATTGGCTCCGGCGACAGCGTGCCGGATGACCTGGCGCGGAGAATTGAAATGCTGGTTATTGGCAGCGTGGCACCTGAGTGCAGCAACCAGCTAGCGGTGAAGCTGGCGGAAGCCTTTCCCATCGAGTTTTGGGAGCTGACCACCAAAATTACTCAGCTTACCGGCCTGGGCAGCGAGCCGGGAAAGCCGAAGCGCTCTTCAGGCAGCCCGATATCCAAATCGCCCTCCAGCTCTGCGACCTGAAGGGCGAATTTCTATTCCGAGTGCGGCCCGACCTGTTCCCCCTAGCGATGCTGACAGAGCTGGAGTGTGATCTTTGGGGGATGTATTTCGAGCAGCGGAAGAAAAAAATAGTATGGTTGGCTCCACTGGCATTGCTGCTGGTCACCAAGGTGTGGTATGACGGTGCCCTTACTAGCCTTGTGTGATCAAAATTGATCGCTTATGATAATGAGTGGGTAACAGTGATACCCAATGTGAAAGCATTGAAATAGGCCAACAGGCCTCATACAAACTTCTCCGATAAGGAGGGTTTCTTGAATGAAAAAGCTTAAATAGAAAAGACTATCCAGAACTGGATCTCATCTTATGGGATCGAGCCGAGCGCTTGGTTGATCCTAAATTTGCCTTTCGTATTTATGAGCAAAGGTGGCGTTTCGTTGATCAGCGTAGGCTGAACG